>Ga0207695_10000058_pt1 | contig 366582 bp, 289 predicted proteins | sample KBSC54metaG_FD_184354 | JGI IMG/M metagenome (GOLD analysis project Ga0207695, IMG submission 184354) | Corn rhizosphere microbial communities from Kellogg Biological Station, Michigan, USA - KBS C5-4 metaG (SPAdes) (version 2) | ecosystem: Host-associated > Plants > Roots > Rhizosphere >...
TTTACTACAACTGGGAACGGCCACACCAGGGCATTGCCGGAAAAAAACCTATAGATATGGTACCCTTAAACAACAAAAATAACAACTGATTCTGTTACCGAATTACCTAACCATTACAGCAATGACGCACAAGGTTAAACAAAAAAGCGGCTCCACAAATTGCGGAGCCGCTTTCATTTAATTGTTTTCGATTTCTTATAACCCGAACCCATAAGCTAAACGCAGGCCAACTGAGCCATAATTATTACCCTGGCCTGAATAGTTAGTGTAATTTACACCAACATCCCAGTGTTGATTTGCCCAACCTAAAGCAGGTGATAATATTAATTTGGTGTTACCATCGGTAACGGTTTCAAAACCAGCACCGGCTTCCGCGCCAAAATAAATGTTTTGGGCAAAAAAAGCCTTTATACCTAATTTTACAGGCACTATTCCCAAATCCTGACCCTTCACGCTTACATTATCAATTGTTACGCTTTTAGCGAAAAAGTTGTTGTAACCTGATGTTAAGGTCAGGTCGAAAGCGTCGCTTAATCCGTATTGTAAACGGGCGCTTCCACCTAATTCAAAATTTGAACCATCTTTGGCATCACCTGTAGGTATACCGCCTTCAATGCCAAAACCTAAGCGCCATGGGCTGCTATCTGCGTTTTTAGACGTGGTAGTTGTTTGTGCTTTTGCGTTTGTTCCGAATAATATAGCTACTGCTACTGCTGCCGAAGCTAATAAGTTTGATACTTTTTTCATTGTTGTGTTTTTGTTAGATGTTTAAATAAAATGTACTTTATTTAACAACACCTTTACAAATACTTTGCCAATGTGCCCAAAAGTTAATCGAATGACTAATTTTTGACAAATGTAAAATACCCGTTACAAAGGGTTGTGAATGGGTTTAAAAGCTGATAATCACACCCTTTAAAAGTGATATTGAATTAATGAAAAGAGCGGTAAAACATGGAAAAATAACTGGCGGTGCTTTTAAAGGCCTTACATATAGTGTCCTGTTTACTGAAATAAAAAGGCCCTTATCATATTATACGATAAAGGCCTTTCCTGTGTTTTTTAAATAAATTTACAATCCAAAGGAGTAAGCTATTCGCAAACCTGCTACGCCATAGTTTATGTTTTGGCCTGAGAAATTTTCGTAGCGTGCACTAACATCCCAATTTTTATTGGCATATCCCAGCGCGGGCGATAATATTAATTTTGTGTTTCCGGTATTTGTTACAAAACCTGCGCCTGCTTCGGCGCCAAAATAAAGGTCTGATGCAAAAAATGCTTTAGCGCCAATTTTTACAGGGATTATATGTAAGTCAGGAAAGTCCATGATTTTTCCAGGACCCAAAACCCCAAAAAAATTATAGTAACCCGAAGTTAAAGTTAATGCAAAGTTATTACTAAGGCCATATTGCAGCCGGGCGGTTCCACCAAGATCATAATGTCCCCTGTCATATTCTGCACCTGTGGCAATACCTGTTTCAAGGCCAACGCCCAAACGCCATGTAGCAGGTGTCGAGGTTTGCGCCTTTGCGTGTGATCCGAAAAACATAGCACAAGCAAATAATGCTGAAGCTATTAGGTTTGTTGATTTTTTCATCGTTGTATTTGTTAGTTATAAAATAGGGTATCTATTCCTCATACTTTACAAATACTTTGCCAATGTGCGGAGTTTAAAATGTAGTATAGGTTAAATTCTTTTTTCATCGCAGATAAATTTTATATATACCGTAATGTATATTATACAGTACTTATCATATAATGAAAATCTATAATGTGATTAGCAAGCAATTAATAAAAAGTTGATTTTTGTATGCTTTTGTGGCCTTTTTTTATTTTAGGGGTGATCCTGCCGGCACAAAACATTCCAAATTTCATCTGTTTTTCATGCCAAAAATGCCCATTCTGTTAAATTAATAAATGGTTTGGGTAAATCTTAATCATTCCTTCACATAACCAGTAAAAGTTATCAGGTCGCGGTAATTACTTACTGCCTGCAAACTGGCAGTGCCGTTAAAATAAACATCAAGCAATAACTTCGATACATACTTTACATTGGCAGGGATAATAATAATAGTCCAGCCACCTTTCTTCTTCGGTGTAATGCTATATTCAAATTTAGTTGATGTGAACATAACCCCATTTTCTTCGGGTGTTAGTGGAGCGCTCATATATACCCGCCCGAAATACGGCAAATAAGCAATGACCGAATCCGGCGTAACGCGCAGATCATATTCGGATGTCAGGTATTTTTGCCCACCCCGTAAGGGTTGGGCATATTCGGCCTTAAAAGTGTATTTTTTTGCTTCGATATTATTTTTTATAGCAGCCGCCTTTTTCGCGTCCTTAGCCTGTTTTGTAGTTTGCTGTGCAATGGCACCGGTTGTAATAAAAACAGAAACGGTTAACAGAGTGAGTATTTTAACTAAAGTTTTCATAGCTAATGTTTTAAATAATTGTAACGCGAAGGGGCACGGTTAATATAAAGTTAAAAAGAAATAATGGATGAACGGAAATTACTAAGCAAAAAAGCCGCCAAAAGGCGGCTTTTTTATAATTCAATCAAATCAATCTTATCAGAAAATTTGTGTTATATCAGGTTTACGCTCCTGTTCACAAACTCGGTTAGTTCAGCGCCGGTAAGTAGTCCCTGCGATAGCAGCGCCAGGTCAAATGCCTGTTTAGCTAATTGCGACTGTTCGGCCTCGTTCTCATCGTTCAATATACGACTGATGAGTTTATGGTTGCCGTTTACTACCACCTTGTAATTATCGGGCATATTGCCGTAAAAGCCCATGCCACCGCCCATAGCTGCCATATCTTTCATACGGCGCATAAATTCGTCCATAGTTACCGTTACAGGTAGTTCGTCGGGGTTTAAACTTTCCAGTTCAACCTTGTAAGCCGGTTTGTTAATGGCTTTGTCGAAGATTTCTTTCACCTTAGTGATCTGTTCTTCAGTTAAAACTGATTCAGGGGCTTCATCCTTATTGATCAATTTATCGGCCACATCAGCATCCACACGTTTCAGTGATGTTTTTTCAAGCTTGTGTTCCAAATGACTAATGAAATGATTATCAATAGGCGAATCCATCAACAATACATCATATCCCTTTTTATTGGCCGACTGGATAAACGCATCCTGTTTTTTCGGGTCGTTAGTGTAGATGTAAAGCAGGCGGCCGTCTTTGTCGGTTTGTACCGGTTCAACCTTTTCCTTGTATTCCTCTAAAGTGAAATTCTTCTTTTCGGTATTAGTCAGCAGTACAAAATCTTTAGCCTTATCGCAGAACTTGTCCTCGCTTATCATACCGTATTTTACAAATACGCCAATGTCGTTCCATTTTTCTTCGTAACCGGGGCGATCATTTTTGAATAGCTCTGCCAACCTGTCTGCCACTTTTTTGGTGATGTAGGTGTTTATTTTCTTTACATTGCTGTCGGCCTGTAAAAAGCTGCGCGATACGTTCAGTGGGATATCCGGTGAATCTATTACGCCATGCAGCAGCATTAAAAATTCAGGTACTATATCTTTCACCTCATCGGTAATAAATACCTGGCGCGAGAATAATTTTATCTTATTTTTTTGTACTTCGAAGTCATTTTTAAGCTTAGGGAAATACAAAACACCAGTTAAATTGAACGGATAGTCCACATTCAAATGAATCCAGAACAGCGGGTCCTCCGAAAAGGGGTAAAGCTCTTTATAAAAAGCTAAATAATCTTCGTCCTTTAATTCCGATGGCGATTTTGTCCAGATAGGGTTGGTATCGTTAATAATGTTATCAACCTCAACCGATGTATATTTTGGCTTGCCTTCTTCATCCACTCCGTCTTCCTCTTCCTGGGTTTTAGTGCCGAATTTGATAGGCACGGGCAAGAATTTGCAATACTTGTCCAGTATCTCCTGCAAACGGTATTTACTTAAAAACTCCTTACCTTCTTCGTTAATATGTAAGGTGATCTCGGTACCGCGTTCTTCTAAAATGCCGGTACCAATTTCAAATTCAGTACTGCCATCGCATACCCAATAAGCAGGCTCGGCGCCATCCTGGTAACTCAGGGTTTGTATCTCAACCTTATCAGCCACCATAAATGCCGAATAAAAGCCCAGGCCAAAACGACCAATGATTTCATTAGCATCCTTAGCCTCCTTAAATTTTTCCATAAACTCGGTAGCGCCTGAGAAAGCGATCTGGTTGATGTATTTTTTTATCTCATCAGCTGTCATACCCAAACCGCGGTCGCTAATGGTGATGGTTTTTTTGTCCTCGTCGAATGATACTTCTACCTTAAGGTCACCTAACTCACCGTTATATTGGCCAAGTGAAGCCAGGCGTTTTATTTTTTGCGTAGCATCCACCGCATTCGATACCAACTCGCGCAAAAATATCTCGTGGTCGGAGTATAAAAACTTTTTGATTATCGGGAAAATGTTCTCGGTATGTATCGAGATCGTTCCTTTTTCTTGCATAATATTTATATTACTTTTTGTTTATTAATGATTGTTACTGCACTATATCAATGCCTGTTCCAAAAGGGGAGAGGTTGTCAAATTGGCAGTAGGATTTGTCTGAACCTTGATTTATGAGATTAAAGGATTACCATGATAATTTATCTTCCCTGGCGCAAGTCGTATGCGGGCGCCTGCGTGGTGGGTGACTTGTGCCATAATTAGTATTACGGCGTTGCCTGCGGCCTGGGCCATCCGTTCATACGCCTGCAGGCCTTAGGCGCGTGGCCTGTATCCACTGCTGTCCCTAACGCAATTTGTCTGAATCTTGATTAAACAGATTAAAGGATTAGCAAGATGTCTGGAGTTTATAAAATATTTAGCAGGGATTCAAACGCCAGCTTTAAGTCGGTTTTAAGGTTGTCATCCAATACCCCATCCACAATTCTCGCCCTTATGAACGGCACCAGCAAACAAGCATCCTCAACCACATTAGCCGATAGTGCCCCCAATGTTCTTAATAACGCCGGATGTGCATATTCACCCGATGATGAAGCTGTTATCAAAGCCACCGGCTTATCCACCAAAGTACTGCTGCTTACCAACCAATCCAAAGCATTTTTTAGCTGACCGGGTACGCCAAAGGCATATTCGGGGGTGCAGATAATTATGGCATCGGCATTGGTAATTAATTTGCGCAGTTCAATTACTGCCTGAGGTGGTGTGTCATTATCGAGGCCGGGGTCAAAAGGTGGGATGGCGGCGAGGCTGTTATAGATGGTGTAATTTGTATCAGCCGGCGTTATTGAACTTAAAAACTTTAAAATATTATGGTTTGATGAGCCGCTGCGCAGGCTGCCGGGGATGGTGAAAATGGATTTTTTAGGCATGGGCGGGTTAGTTGCTGAATGCCGAATATCGGATTTACGGGTTGATAAGATGTCATTCTAAAATCAATATAAATGTTTTTGTGGGTGACCAACACAATTTGTGTTAAGCGGGATTTATTAGGATTGTTGCAGCGTAGGGTTCTCTGCGAGAGACCCTGCGGAGACGGAAATGTTTTTGTGGGTGACAACACAACAAAGGCTAAGCGGTGCGAAAAGGAGCAGTGGCATTGTTCAAACCAGGGAGTTAATTGCTGTCTCACGGGTGTCTCATTTATGCCATTTATTGTTGATTTTCGATGGTTTTAACGGATAAAAATTGGCTCTTTTGCCCTATTTTTAACTAAAAAAAGGCTGTTTTTAGCGTTTTTCGGCAAAAAAACGGGTCAAAAAAGGGCTATTTTTTCGCATTTTCATTAAAAAAGCAAGCTTTTTTAATGTTTTTTGAGCGATTTTGAATACCGATGTACGCTGATTACGAGCGTGTTATTAAATTATGGCATGTGGTGTCTCAAATTGTCTCATATCTCAAAATGAGACAGTTAGTGTTAAACCCCAACGGTACCAAACGTCATCACAAAAACCGACCCGAGGCCTTCCGAGCTTTGTACCTGTATATTGCCCTTGTGCAGCAGCATGATCTGTTTACATAAACTTAAACCTATACCGCTGCCGGTTTTTTTGGTACTGAAAAAGGGGATAAATATCTTCTCTATAAGTTCAGGCGGCATGCCCGAGCCGTTGTCAGCTACTTTTACCAGTATCTTGTTATTGCTTTGCAACTCGCCGGTTAGAGTTATTCGAGGTTCCTCACGGTCTTTTATAGCCTCAATAGCGTTTACCACCAGGTTTATTAGTACCTGTTCTATCAGGTTAATATCCGCCTCAATGGCAAGGGTAGGGTCGCGCAAAATTATCTCCAGTTCAATGTTCTTTTTCTCCAAAGTTGGCCGCATCAAATTGCTCAGGCTCTCGAAAAGGTTGCGTACCAGTATCTTAGTAAGGTCGAGCTTGGTGATTTTATTCAGGCTGCGGTAACTTTCAGTGAATTTAAGTAAGCCCTCGCTGCGGCGTTTAATGGTATCAATGCCGAGTTCAAGGTCTTCCATTTGGCTGCTCACGGGACTGTTCACAATTTCAGGATCCTGCAAACGGTTTTTCAACGTATCAGCTAATGAGGAGATAGGTGCCACCGAGTTCATGATCTCGTGTGTCATTACATTCAGCAGCTTTTGCCAGGCCTTTGATTCTGTTTCATCCATCGCCTCGCTTACATTCTGGAAGGCTATCAGCTTATAAGGTTTATCGTCACTTCGCAAAATGCTGGCGGTAACCAAAATTTTAACCAGTTGCTGGTTGCGTGTAATGGTAACTATTTTGCTGTCGCCAGGTTTAAGGGCTATCAGGTCGGCACACAAAGCCGGCTCCCGTTTTTCAAGCGAGCCTATAGTTTTTAAATAGGGTACGCCTATCAGCTTTTTAAAGGCTTCGTTTATCCAGCCCGTTTCGCCGGTTTCCAGTTCATAACTCAAAATGCCGGTATCAACCAGTTCCAGTATCTTTTGCAGATAATGGTATTGCGTTTCGCGTTCGCGGCTGATGAGCTTAAACGTGGAGTTGATCTCGTTAAAACCTTTACGCAACGGCTTCAATTCATTCGGCGCTTTTCGCACATCAAAATGCCTCGAAAAGTCACGGTAATGGATAGATTCCACAAACTGGCTTACCTCATCCTGCGCCTTTTTCTGGAAGCGTATCAGGTCTATCACCTCGTATATCAGCAATGGGATAGTTATGGCCAGGTACATGTACAGAGTAGTATCCCTCACCAGTATCATGGCTGTGACCATCAGGGTGATAAACAAAAAAACTATACGCAGCAACAGCCGCCATTCGTAACGCTTAAATATCATATTTGCTCAATCTGCGGTATAATGCAGTGCGGGTAAGCCCAAGTTCTTTTGCCGCACGGGTAATATTGCCATTATGCTTTTCAATAACCTTTAAAATGGCGTTTTTTTCCATAGTGCTTAAAGGCACATTGTCATTGTCTGCCGGGGTATCTGCCGGTGTTTCCAGTATGCTGAATATCAGGTCATCGGAGCGGAGTATATGGTCGTCGGCCATAATTACCGCGCGCTCGATAGTATATTGCAACTCGCGCACATTACCGGGGTAATTGTACGATTTTAATTTTTGAACGGCCGCCGGTTCAAAATCCATCGATGGTTTTAAATACTTGCCTGCATACATTTTTGCAAAGTGGCGGGCCAGCATCACTATATCCTCATTCCGCCTGCGCAATGGCGGCATATTGATTTCAACGGTGTTGATACGGTAAATCAAATCCTTACGAAAACGGCTTTCATTCGCCAGTTCGCTTAAAGGCAGGTTGGTTGCACATATCAGTCTTATATCAATATCAACTGCTTTATTGGTGCCTAACTTGGTTACCTGGCGGTTTTGCAATACGGTCAACAGTTTTGCCTGTTGCTGCAAGCTAATGTTGCCGATCTCGTCCAAAAATAAGGTGCCGCCTTCTGCATCCTCAAAGCGCCCTGTCCTGTCCTCGCGGGCATCGGTATAAGCCCCTTTTTTATGGCCGAACAACTCACTCTCAAACAGCGTATCGGTCAAAGCGCCCACATCCACTTTAATAAAGGGTTTGTCGGCACGCAGGCTGCGCTCATGGATGGCTTTGGCCATTAAATCCTTACCTGTACCGTTTTCACCCAACAGCAAAATATTGGCATCGGTAGGGGCTATCTTATTTACCTTATAAAAAATATCCTGCATCACATCCGACTCGCCCAAGATCGAGGTTTCACCCGCCGTACTTTTTACCGAAGCCTTGGGTTTTACACCTTCTTTTTTATCCAGCAGGTCTTTTATGGTACCTATCAGTTTTTCATTGTGCCACGGTTTTACAATAAAATCATTGGCGCCCTCTTTTAATGATCGTACGGCCAGGTCAATATCGCCGTAAGCGGTTATCATTATCACACAGATATTTGGCTTCCATTCCTTTATTTTCTTCAACCAGTATAAACCTTCGTTGCCGGTATTAATGGCGCTATTAAAGTTCATATCCAGCAAAACAAGGTCAACCTGGTTACGCTGCAACAGCGAGTTCAGGTTCTCGGGGTTTTTTTCAGTAATTACCTCCTGCGCCTCGGTTTTTAGCAAAAGCTTAACCGCGGTAAGCACATCGGTATCGTCATCAACAATTAAAACAGTAGCTTTTTTAAGTATCATTTGTTTATTAGTTCAATGGTTTATTAGTTCATTGGTCTTAGCGCATCGGCAACCTACCTCAATAATACCATATTTATGCACTATCAACAATTTTAATGCTAAATATCTATATAAAATACAATTTGCTTATTAATCACATAGTTACGAACTTACCACCAATGAACTAATGAATCAGTGAACAAATGAACCGTAAACCCACTGTATCATTACCGTACACTTGCTGTAACAATAGCGTACGCTTTAATTTGTGAATTTGCCGTTAATGCGCTGTAAAACAGCAATTTAATTTGTGGCATATTCTTTTGGTATAACAATCAAAATTATATTTATAACTGTGGATAGAATTATAGAAAAAAAGAGGTGGAACAGTAAACGCATCATGATAATAGCAGGCGTTACTGCACTTATTTTATTAATTACATTAAGTATTGTATTTACTTCGGGCAAAAGTAAGCTCGATGTAGACCCTCAACGTATCACCATTAGCGAAGTTACCAAAGGCCCTTTCACCGTGTACATACCTGTAAATGGTGTTGTACAGCCTATTACCACCATTTATTTAGATGCTGTTGAAGGTGGCCGTGTTGAAAAGAAATATGCCGAAGATGGCGCCAACCTGAAGGCAGGCGACCCTATATTAAAACTTTCTGATATAGACCTTGAACTTCAATTGGCCGATCAGCAAACACAGGTATTTAACGTATTGACCCAAATGCAAATATCGCGCAACCAGGCCCAGCAAAATACCATTGGTTACCTGCAGGCCATGACCGATGCAAACAACGCTTTTCGCGAAGCCGAACGTGTTTACAATCTCGATAAACGCTTATATGCCCAGAAAGCTATCGGTTTACAGGAATGGCAGCAGGCCGAAAATGCGTATGATTATGCTTTGAAGAAAAAAAGATTGAACCAGCAGATATTATCACGCGATTCAGCCGCTGTTAAGCTGCAGGCCCAGCAATCGCAGGACAATCTAAAGAACATGCAAAACTCGCTTGCATTAATGAAAAGGAAAGTAGGAGACCTAACGGTGGTGTCGCCGGTTGATGGCCAGTTGACCGCAATGGAATCAGAAGTTGGGGAAAATATAACCAAGGGGCAACGTTTGGGAGAAATTGATGTCTTATCAGGGTTCAAGCTTAAAGTGCCTATCGACGAACATTATATTTCGCAGGTATTTAATGGCCTTGTGGGCGATTTTCAATTCGCAGATAAAACTTATAAGCTGAAGATAGTAAAGGTGGATAACCAGGTTAAAGCCGGTACAGGCCAGTTCCAGGTTGATATGGCATTTGTTGGTGAAGTGCCTAAAGGGCTTAGGGTGGGCCAAACATTACAGATTAGGCTTTACCTGAGCGATGAGGTTCAGTCGGTAATACTGCCCAAAGGTGGTTTCTACCAGCAAACGGGTGGCAACTGGATATTCAAAGTAAGCTCCGATGGTAAAACAGCTTACAGGGTTAACATACAGCTAAACAGGGCAAACTCTGACTATTACGAAGTTACCGATGGCTTGAAACCGGGTGATAAAGTAATTACATCAAGCTATGACACTTATGGCGATATACAGGAACTTGTACTTAAATAACAAAACCAATTTAAACTATATATTAATATAACCCTTAACCGGGAACCTTAAGAATAACTGACATGATAAAAATTACTAATCTTGAAAAGTTTTACCGCACCGAAGAGGTAGAAACCATTGCATTGAACAAGCTTTCAATGGAAGTTGCCACGGGCGAATTTGTAGCCATTATGGGCCCGTCAGGTTGCGGAAAATCAACCCTGCTCAACATATTGGGTATGCTTGATGACCCGGATGAAGGCAGTTATATGTTCAACAGCATTGAAGTGGCCGGTTTTAACGAGCGCAAACGTGCCGACCTGCGCAAGCACAACATAGGCTTCGTGTTCCAGAGCTTTAACCTGATCGATGAACTCACCGTATTCGAAAACGTGGAACTGCCGCTAATCTATACCGGTGTGCCATCATCTGAGCGTGTAAAAAGAGTAGAAGAGGTATTGGATAAAATGCAGATCATGCACCGTCGCAACCACTATCCGCAGCAGTTATCGGGTGGTCAGCAACAGCGTGTGGCCATTGCTCGCGCAGTGGTAAACAAACCGAAATTAATACTTGCGGATGAGCCCACCGGTAACCTGGACAGCAGCAATGGTAATGATGTTATGGAACTGTTAACCGATTTGAACGAACAGGGAACCACCATTATAATGGTAACACACTCCGAACATGATGCCCGATATAGTCACCGTATTATCCGTTTGTTAGACGGCCAAACGGTGATGGAAAATATCATGATCTGAGAAGGCACTTATTAAGATAGTGTATATAGTTAATTAAATGTCTCCGGTGCCCCTTCCGGCTGTTCGGAAGGGGCGGGTTGGAGAATTGTGCGGTGGATACTGAGCGGTGTGTAATATATTCTGGAATGCCATCCTCGTAAGGCGTACCAATGAACTAATGAACCATTTAACAAATGAACTGAGTTATGATACGCAACTACATAAAAACCGCCTGGCGAAGTTTAGTTCGCAACAAAAGCTACGCCGCCATAAATATTACAGGCCTTGCCGTTGGCATTGCTGCCTGTTTGCTTATTTTTCTTACAGTCACCTTTGAAACGAGTTTCGATAATTTTCACATAAAGAAAAACCAGATATACCGTGTCATCTCAACTGTTCCGGCAGCTAATGGCGGCGGTTTTCAACCAGGCGTACCAATGCCCACTGCCGAAGGTTTAAGGATGGATTTCCCTGAGCTAAAAAGCGTGGCATCAATTTATCAGAATCGAGGGGTTCAATTTACTATCGGTGAAAACGGCCTTAGTGCCAAGAAGTTTAAGGAGGACAAAACATTTTTTGCCGAGCCACAGTTTTTTGACATTTTTGACTTCGGATGGTTGGCTGGTGATAAAAAAGACGCGCTTACTGCACCTAATTCAGTTGTGCTAACACAAGATGAGGCCGAAAAATTCTTTGGCGATTGGCATAATGCTGTAGGCAAGATCGTAAAATTCGAGAATACAAATAATTTAAAAGTGACCGGCATTTTAAAAAATATGCCTCCAAATACCGATTTTCCGTTAAAGGTGGTTATTTCTTACGCCACAATGAAACTTAAAGACGGCGATTATGACCAGCATAAAACCGATTGGGTAAGTATTTATGGTTCGCATTTTTGTTTTATCCTGTTACCTCCCAATATAAGCGAATCCACTTTTAACCAACAGCTTGCCACCTTCGTAAAAAGGCACAAACCAGCTGAGTATGTTAAGGAGGGAATGGTGCTTCAACAACTGAACGATATGCACTATAATACACAGGTTAGTGCGTTTACTCCAATTGTATACAGCAAACAGTTAATAAATATCATCACCCTTATCGGGTTGTTTCTTTTGGTGATAGCCTGCGTTAATTTTATAAATCTCGCTACTGCTCAGGCTGTCAACCGTTCAAAAGAAGTTGGCATACGTAAAGTGTTGGGTAGCAACCGTAAACAACTCATTATCCAGTTTATTACCGAAACGCTTATCATAGCGGTATGCGCGTTTGTGTTGGCCATTGCTATTGCTTTTATACTTCTGCCGTTTTTAAATGCACTACTTAACACACAGGTTAGCTGGTCTTTATTATATACACCTTCGGCAATAGTATTTATGATGGGTTTATTAGCAGGAATCACGCTATTGGCAGGTTTTTATCCTGCAATTGTATTATCGGGTTTTAATCCTATTACCGCGCTTAAAAATAAAATATCATCAACCAATACAAGTGGCGTATCGTTACGCCGCGGATTGGTTGTCTTTCAGTTTTGTATAGCACAAATATTGGTGATAGGTACATTGGTTATTATCAGTCAAATGGATTATTTTAAAGATCATTCTTTGGGTTTTTCAAAAGACGCTGTTATAAATGTTCCAATACCTAATGATAGTATAAGCCAGACTAAAACCGACGAACTGCGTAACCGGATGTTACAGCAACCGGGTATAGTTGATGTAAGCTACAGTTTTACTAGCCCAAGCGATAATATGGGCTGGGGTACCGATTTTAAATACGACAAATTGCCTAAAAAAACTGATTTTAACGCCAGTTTAAAATGGGCCGATAATGAGTATTTTAAATTATACAAATTACAATTTGTCGCCGGTAGGCCATATACCAAAACCGATACAGTGCATGAATATGTGGTTAACGAAACATTATTAAAAAAACTGGGTATTTCAAACCCTAAAGATGCTATTGGGAAATATATAAATATATGGGATGATAAAACCAAAACGGCCCCAATTGTAGGGGTTGTAAAAGATTACAATGTAAGCTCATTAAAGGAAGGTATTCCTGCTGTGTTAATGGCCTCGTGGAAAGGGACTTACCGCTTGGCAAACATTAAAATTTCACCGGTAAATGTAACCCAAACACTCGCGTCCGTTGAAAGACTATGGAATAACGCTTTCCCGAATAATTTATACGAATACCAATTTCTTGATGATAAGATCGCACATTTTTATAAAACCGAAAGCCAGCTCTCCGCGCTCTACAAAATATTTGCCGCTGTAGCCATTTTTATTTCCTGCTTAGGTTTATATGGGCTCATATCGTTTATGGCGGTACAACGTACCAAAGAAGTGGGTATCCGCAAGGTATTAGGCGCATCGGTAAGAAGCATAGTGTACTTATTCTCAAAGGAGTTTACCGTGCTTGTTATCATCGCATTTGCAATTGCAGCACCTTTGGGGTGGTATTTTATGAACAAGTGGTTGCAGCATTTTACCTACCGTATACCAATAGGACCCTATATATTCATATTGGCCATAGCTGTTTCTATTACAATTGCGTGGGTAACGGTTGGCTACAAAGCCATTATGGCCGCACTGGCTAACCCGGTTAAGAGCCTGCGCTCAGAATAAATCAGATACCTATCAACTAATGAACCAAACAACCAATAAACTAAAGGTATGATAAGGAATTATTTAAAGGTAGCATGGCGTAATTTGCTAAGAAACAAGGCAAGTACGTTTATAAATATCGCAGGGCTATCCCTGGGCATGGCTGTTGTAATGCTTATTGGCTTGTGGATATACGATGAAATGTCGTGGGATAAATACTTTAGAAACTACGATCGGATAGTCCAGGTAATGCAGCATCAAACCCTGAATGGCGATGTAGGGACGCAAAGTAATTTGCCAATGCCCATAGCGCCCAAATTACGCCAGGAATATGGGGCCAATTTTAAATACGTGGTGATGTCGACCTATAACGATAATCATATCCTTGGCACCAATGATAAAAAGATAAAGCAGGGAGGTAGTTTTATGGAGGCAGATGCCCCCAACCTGTTTACCCTTGATATGTTGCGCGGCAACCGCAACGGCTTAAAAGAGATGTCGTCCATAATGCTTTCAGCGTCATCAGCCAAGGCGCTGTTTGGCAATGCCGATCCTATGGGCCAAACGTTAAAAATTGATGGGCAGTTCCCGGTTAAAGTTACCGGTGTATATGCTGATCTGCCTGAAAATACCACTTTTCACGATATGGCGTTTATCAGCACCTGGGCGCTATACATGACCACCGAACCATGGCATATAAACAATGTAAATCATTGGGGCAATAATTCATGGATGGTTTATGCACAGCTGAAACCGGGGGTTGATGCTAATGCTGTTTCCGCAAAAATAAAGGATGTTAAACTAAAAGAAATAATCCTGGCGGGTGATAAACTGGGCGCTTCATTTAAACCGGCGGTGTTTGTATACCCCATGAGCCGCTGGCATTTATATGCCGAGTTTAAAAATGGTGTATGCACAGGCGGAAAGATCGAATTCGTCATCATGTTTGGCATAATTGGCTTGTTTGTGCTGGTGCTGGCTTGTATTAATTTTATGAATTTAAGTACGGCCCGATCAGAAAAAAGGGCTAAAGAAGTAGGTATACGTAAAACCTTGGGTTCAGCGCGTGCGCAGCTCATCTGGCAGTTTTTTAGTGAGTCCTTACTGATGGCTGTATTTTCGTTTGCAGTTGCTTTAGTTATTGTACAATTAACCTTGCCATGGTTTAACCAGGTAGCCGACAAGAAGATGGTTATTTTGTTTAATAGCCCGCTATTTTGGTTGATTAGTATGGGTTTTAGTCTGTTAACGGGCTTGCTGGCTGGGAGCTACCCGGCATTCTATCTTTCGTCCTTCAGGCCGGTTAAGGTTTTAAAGGGTACTTTCAAAGCGGGGCGGCTCGCAGCGCTGCCAAGGCAAATATTGGTAGTATTACAATTCACCGTATCAGTAACGCTTATTATCGGAACCATAATTGTTTTTAAACAGGTAGAATACACCAAAGACCGCCCGGTTGGTTATAGTCGAGCAAGTTTATTACAGGTCGAAGTTCAAACAGCCGACATACACAAACATTTTGCGGCTTTACAGAACGACCTGCAACAAAGTGGGGCAGTAGTAAACATTGCCGAATCGGGCAGCCCGGTCACTAACGTTAACTCATACTATAGTGATTTTACCTGGGAAGGAAAAGATCCCGCTCTGCAAACAAATTTTGGGATCATAAATGTCACTCCCGACTACGGTAAAACAATCGGCTGGAAAATAATCCAGGGCCGCGATTTCTCAAAAGATTTTCCAACCGATTCATTAGCGGTTATAGTAAATGAGGCGGCATTAAAATTCATGAACATGAAAAACCCCATTGGCAAGATATTAAAAGAAGATCATAATTACCGTATTATAGGGGTTATAAAAGATATGGTGATGACATCACCTTACAGCCCGGTTAATCCAACCTTGTTTTTTGAATCGAATGAGGCAGAATCTTTTATCAACGTAAGGCTAAACCCCAATATGGGCCCGCATGAAGCGATTGAAAAAGTCGCTCCCATTTTTGCCCGGTATAACCCGCAAAGCCCGTTCGACTATAAGTTTGCCGATAGTGAATATGCCCGTAAGTTCCAGGATGAAGAACGCGTAGGCAAACTCGCAGGGTTCTTTACCATACTGGCCATCTTCATCAGTTGCCTGGGCCTGTTTGGTATGGCAACCTTTATGGCAGAGCAACGCACCAAAGAAATTGGCATACGCAAAGTACTTGGCGCCACAGTATTCAATCTATGGAGCCTGATGTCGAAAGATTTTGTAGTGCTGGTAAGTGTAGCCATCGTGATTGCCATTCCTACGGCCTATTACTTTATGCGTGGTTGGATAAAGAACTATAATTATCATACCGACTTATCGTGGTGGATATTCGCCGGCACAGCTGCCGGGGCAATAATCATCACATTGTTTACCGTAAGTTACCAGGGTATAAGATCGGCACTCGTGAACCCTGTTAAAAGCCTTCGTTCGGAATGAGTTATGGCTTTAGAAGAAAGCTATAAAATGAATAAAAGATTGCAACTATTTGCAGGGCTAAAGTGACTAATAATTAATACCAATAAACTAGTGAACCAATAAACTAACAAGCTAAAGCCATGATACGAAATTATATAAAAACAGCCTTCCGCAGTCTTGTAAAAAATAAAGCGTTTACAGCTATAAATGTACTTGGGTTGGCTCTGGGGTTGGCAGCCTGCCTGCTCATAGTATTTTATGTATTCGATGAGCTAAGCTATGACCGCTACAATGTAAATGCCGACCGTATTTATCGCGTTAATGAAGACCTTAAACTGGGCGACAACAAAGTTCAATATGCCGTTTGCATGCCGCCATTGGCACAAACGCTTAAAAATGATTTTCCGCAGGTTGAAAATACAGTAAGGCTAAAAGCAGGTGGTGGTATGCATGTAAAAAAAGGGAACGAGAATCTCCTTGAGTATAACATGATATTTGCCGACCCTTCTATATTTGATGTTTTTACATTGCCTATTATTTATGGTGATAAAGCGACTGCTTTAACTGAACCAAATACAGTTGTTATTACCGAATCAACTGCTAAAAAGTACTTTAATAAAGTTAATGTGGTAGGGCAAACAATAGTTACCGATGGCAACCACACCATGAAAATTACAGCGGTAATCAAGGATATACCACAGCAATCGCACTTTCATGCTGATTTTATCCTTCCAATGGCTTCATTCCCGGATAGTCGCTCTAATGAATGGTTAAGAAGCGATTATAACACCTATGTTTTAATGCGCAAAGGTGCTGATTACAAAAAACTGGAGGCACAGTTCCCGCAATTGCTGCGCCGGTATAGCGGCGACCAGATGCAGGCCGAGCTAAAAATGAGCTATGATAAATTTGAGCAAAGCGGCAGTTATTTCCGCATGAATATGATACCGCTAACCGATATTCACCTACATTCCAATCAGTCCGGTGAGCTAAGCTCTAATGGAACCACTCAATATGTTTATATTTTTTCGATCATAGCCATATTTATACTGCTCATAGCTTGCGTTAACTTCATGAACCTGTCTACAGCCCGTTCATCAAACCGCGCACGGGAGGTAGGAGTTCGCAAAGTATTGGGCTCGGCACGTAAATACCTGGTGGCGCAATTCCTGTCCGAATCTATGTTAGTAACCCTGTTTTCAGTAATCATCGCAATATTTTTTGCTCTTTGCATATTGCCTGAGTTTAATCATTTCTCGGGTAAAAGCATCAGCATAAATACGGCTACGCTAATATGGCTTGTTCCTGCCTCACTTTTAGCTGTGCTGGTAATTGGCGCTTTGGCCGGCTTATATCCCGCATTTTTTTTATCGGCCTTTAAACCTATTGATGTTTTGAAGGGAAAAGTATCAACCGGCTTTAAAGGCGGCAGGTTGCGCAGCATATTGGTTGTTTTTCAGTTTTCTATTTCCATAATACTTATTGCAGGCACACTGGTGGTATACAACCAGTTGCACTACATCCAAAACCGCGATTTAGGATACAACCGAAACCAGGTATTGGTTATACAAAATGCCTTTGAATTAGGTGGGCACGCAAAAACATTCAAGCAGGAAGTGAAGCAGCTCCCGGGTGTTGAAGATGCCACATTGACTGAATTTCTGCCTACAACAAAAAACCGCAGCACGGCCATTTTCTACAAACAAGCTGTGGCCGATCCGAAGCAGGCCATCTTTCCGCAAACATGGAACGTTGATGAAGATTATGTTAAAACGTTGGGCATGAAAATGGCGGGCGGCCGTACTTTTTCGTCACAAATGCCATCCGATTCGAATACTGTAGTTATAAACGAAACTGCTGCCAAATTCCTTGGTTTTACAAATGCGGTGAATAAAGTGATATATAAATCATCAGGCGGAAATAATCCAACATTTAAGCCATATACAATTATTGGTGTTATAAAGGATTTTAATTTTAGTTCACTGCGCGATAATATTAATCCTGTCATCCTGCAATTAGGTGATGATACCGGCGATCTAAGCCTGAAGGTTCAAACAGCTAACCTGCCTGCATTGCTTTCGCAAATCGAAACCAAGTGGCAGGGGATGTCGGCTGCACATTTTCAATACTCGTTCATGAACCAGGATTTTGATGCCATGTACCGCACCGAGCAACGTACAGGTACAATTTTTATAGCCTTTACTATTTTAGCCATCGCGATAGCCTGCCTGGGTTTGTTTGGCCTTGCCGCCTATGCAGCCGAACAGCGTACCAAAGAGATAGGTATCCGCAAAGTTTTAGGGGCCAATGTATCTGTAATTGTAGGCATGCTTTCGCGCGATTTTATAAAACTGGTATGTATTGCTATTCTCATTGCCTCGCCTTTTGCATGGTGGGCCATGAACAAGTGGTTGCAGGATTTTGCCTATCGTGTAAATTTTCAATGGTGGATATTAGTTATCGCGGGGCTTACAGCAATAATTATAGCATTCATTACAATAAGCTTCCAGTCGTTTAAGGCCGCTGTCGCAAACCCGGTGAAAAGCCTTCGCTCAGAATGAGTTATAGCTTTTGAAGAAGTTTTACGAAGTGAATAAAAGGGTGTAACGTTTTACCCATTATAAGCGACTAATAGATTGGCACAACTAATGAACCAGTGAACAAATGAACCGATCATGATAAAAAACTATATTAAAACCGCTTTCCGTACCCTTACCAAAAATAAGGGATTTACGGCCATAAATGTGCTTGGCCTCGCATTAGGTTTAGCCACATGCCTGCTTATTGTTTTTTATGTGTTTGATGAGTTAGGTTATGACCGCTACAACGTAAATGCCAACCGCATTTACCGTGTTGACGAAGCCATCAGGTTTGGCGGTACTACGAATTCTTTCGCGGTTGCGCCGCCCCCTTTGGCAGAGTCGATGAAAACCGATTTTCCCGAAATTGAGCAAGTGACAAGGTTCAGGACCCGTGGCGGCAACCAGGTTAAAAAAGGCAACCTGAATATCCAGGAGAACAACATGGTGTATGCCGATTCCACCTTATTCAAAGTGTTCACATTGCCCATGATAAGCGGCGACCCAGCCAGTGCCTTGAAAGAGCCGCATAGCCTGGTTATAAACGAGCGGACCGCTTTAAAATACTTTAATACCACCAATGCGGTAGGGCGGATGATGACTTTTAATGATACATCTCTTTACAAAGTAACCGGCGTAATAAAAAATATACCTAAGCAATCGCATTTTGATTTCGATTTCCTTATCTCCATGTCAACCTTGCCCCAAAGCAGGGATAATGCATGGTTCAGCAGTAATTTTAATACCTATATCTTACTACGCCCCGGTGCAGATTACAAAGCCCTTAACGCTAAGATGCCCAACTTTTTCAGGGTGCATGCCGGGCCGCAGTTACAAAGCATAATACATGTAACTTATGAGCAGTTTTTAAAGGGCGGCAACTATTTCAGGTTCAATTTTACCCCGCTACCCGATATCCACCTGCACTCAAACATGATAGCCGAATTAGGTGCAAATGGCAATATCCAGTATGTATATATCTTTTCGGCCATTGCCATATTTATATTGCTCATAGCATGCGTAAACTTCATGAACCTGTCTACAGCGCGCTCAGCAAACCGTGCCCGCGAGGTGGGGGTTAGGAAGGTATTAGGTTCGCCGCGCAAATACCTTATTTTCCAGTTTCTTACCGAGTCGGTAATTGTAACGTTGGTAAGCGCTGTTATAGCGGTAGTTGCTGCGTGGCTGTTGTTACCTGTATTTAACCAAATATCTAATAAAGAATTGGCAGTTACGCCTCAAATTATCTCGTGGCTGCTGCCTGTTTTGTTTATCATTATAATAATAATTGGCGGACTGGCAGGTTCATACCCGGCATTTTTCCTCTCGGCGTTTCAGCCCATTGACGTATTAAAAGGTAAAATATCAGCAGGATTTAAAGGCGGGTTTTTACGCAGCTTCCTGGTTGTTTTCCAATTCTCTATATCTATATTTCTTATCATCGGCACTTTAATAATTTATAACCAGCTTAAATACATACAGAATAAAGACCTGGGATACAACCGCGACCATGTGCTTTGTATATGGGATGTTTACACACTTGGCGATAAAGCAAAATCATTTAAACACGAAGTAAATCAAATAGCAGGGGTACAAAGTTCTACACTTACCAGCGCATTGCCCACCTCTAATTATGGGAATACCTCTACTATTTTTAAAGACCCGGTTGTTGATCAGAAACGCTCGTTAATGACCCAGGAATGGAATATTGACGAGGATTATATTCCAACACTCGGTATAAAAATAAAAGATGGCCGTAATTTTTTAAGCCAAATGAAAACCGACTCTGACGCTTTGGTCATAAACGAGACTGCAGCGAGGATGCTTCAATTTAAAAACCCGCTAAACCAGTTGGTTTACGTTCCGCAGGATCAGAATGCCAAAATATTAAAACCATACCATATCATAGGCGTTGTTAAGGATTTTAACTTTCAGTCGTTACGCGACAATGTGACCCCTTTGGTGTTTTATTACAGCGAAGACCGAGGCGCTTTAAGCGTACGTATAAATTCGGCAAATATTCCCGCCCTGCTTGACCTAATGAAAGCTAAATGGCACAACTTTTCACCCAACCAGCAATTCAACTATTCATTTATGGATAAGGATTTTGAAGCTATGTATCGGTCTGAACAGCGTATGGGGACCATATCTGTTATATTTACTTCGTTCGCTATTATTATTGCTTGCCTGGGCTTATTTGGCCTTGCCGCCTATGCAGCCGAACAGCGCACAAAAGAAATTGGTGTACGCAAAGTCTTGGGTGCAAGTATTGGTGCCATAGTAAGTATGCTGTCAAAAGATTTTATAAAACTGGTGATAATATCGATCATAATAGCTTCGCCATTAGCGTGGTGGGCCATGCATTACTGGCTGCAAAATTTTGCCTACCGGCAGAATATCCAATGGTGGGTAGTAGCCGTTGCCGGCATAGCAGCCATACTTATCGCCTTCATAACCATTAGTTTCCAGTCGATTAAAGCAGCGCTTACAAATCCTGTGAAAAGCCTTCGCTCAGAATGAGTTATAGCTTTTGAAGAAAGCTTAACAGTGAATAATTTATAACTTGATCGAATAGTTTATCGGTGGACACAATAAACCGCACACCACAATGAACCAGTAAACAAATGAACCTAAAAAAATATTGTATCATAACCGTACAGTAGGTGTTACGCTTTCGTACATAATGCGCTTGTGTTTTTATTTAATATATTGATTATTAGCGATTTAAATTTTGGTACATGATTTAAGCTTATCATATTATTGGCTGGTTTTAATTAGCAAAGCGACAGGGCCAATAAACTAATGAACCAGTAAGCCAAAAACCAAATACCATGATACGCAATTACGTTAAAACCGCATGGCGCAGTCTTACTAAAAACAAGACTTATAGTTTTTTAAACATATTTGGTTTGGCAGTAGGCATAGCCTGTGCTTCGCTTATTTTTTTATGGGTTGAGGATGAAGTGCACTTCGATGCAGTAAACCTGAAAAAAGACCGCCTGTATATGGTTGAAGAAAACCAGCAATATGATACTTATGTATTTACTGAATCATCCACCCCCGGGTTAATGGGCCCATCGATGAAGGCTGAATTGCCCGGTGTGGCTAACACCTGCCGCACATCAGAGGGTGGAACTACACTGTTATTTGCGCAGGGCGACAAGTCGGTATATGCCACGGGAATCTATGCCGAATCATCCATATTCGATATGTTCACCCTGCCGTTTGTGCAGGGCAACGCCAGGTCGGCCTTTTTACAGTTGCATTCCCTCGTCATTACCGAAAAAACTGCTCAAAAATTCTTTGGTAACGATAAAAATGTCATCGGCAAAAGTATCAGGATTGATAATAAACAGGATTATGTGGTAAGCGGCGTAATTAAAGATTTTCCGCCTAATACCTCAATACAGTTCGACTGGGTTATGCCCTTCAAAATATTCTGGGACCAAAGCCCGTGGCTAACAAGCTGGGGTAATCAGTCGTTAACCACCTATGTTGAACTAAAGCCTGGTGTAAGGCCCGAAACTATTAATAAACAATTATACGGATACGTCCAAAAACGTGTACCCACTGCTTTAGGGCACTGTTTTCTGTTCGGCATGAACGACTGGCACCTACGCGATGATTTTAAAGACGGCAGAATGACCGGTGGCGGCCAGATAGAATATGTGCATCTGTTTACTTTAATTGCCTGGATCATCCTGTTCATTGCCTGCATCAACTTCATGAACCTTGCTACTGCCCGCAGCGAAAAACGCTCGCGCGAGGTTGGTGTGCGTAAAGTACTCGGCGCCGGTAAAAACCTGCTGGTTTTGCAATTCATCGGCGAAGCCATGTTTATGGCGCTGATTGCAACTGTTGTGGCCGTATTTATGATAATATTTGCCTTGCCGGCATTCAATATGCTGGTGCAAAAACAGCTTACATTGAGCCTGGGTAACCCAACGCATATTTTCGGGCTGTTATTAATAACCCTTGTTTGTGGTTTGGTAGCCGGTAGTTATCCTTCCTTCTATCTTTCATCATTCAACCCGGTAGCCGTTCTTAAGGGCGTTAAGCTTAAAAACAGCGGTGCAGCGGTTATACGCCAGGGCTTGGTGATAATGCAGTTTAGTGTATCTATAATACTTATTATCAGCACCGTAATAGTTTACCAGCAAATACAGCATGTTAAAAGCAGGCAGTTAGGTTTTAATAAGGATAATCTTGTTGAAATGAGCCTGCAGGGTAAAATGGGCACGAATTATACAGTAATAAAACAAGACCTGCTGAACACCGGCCTCATTTCAAGCGTTGCCCTCGCCGATCATTCCATTATCTATGGCGGAAATAACACTTCAGATTTAACCTGGGAAGGCAAGCCCGCCGATTCAAAGGTGCTCATCTCTCAACGCTATATTACCCCGGAGTTTATTGAAACATCGGGCCTTAAGCTGTCGGAGGGCCGTAACCTTACCATGGCTGATACTGCGAGGCCGATACGCATGCTTATTACCGAGTCGCTTGAAAAATTAATGGGTAAAGGCAGCGCGGTTGGCAAAAGGATACATGGTGATGGCGATACAACTTCGGCGGTGGTAGTAGGAGTGGTGAATGATTATGTGTATGGCAATATGTACGGTAAGCCCGATCCGGTAATGTTTTTTGCCACGCCGCCTAACAATGCAACGGTAATGTATATCCACATTAAGCCCCAAGGCGACATTGAAAAAACCTTAGCCGCTATGCAGGGAATAATGAAAAAAGATAACCCCGCTTACCCGTTTGATTATCGCTTTGTAGATGATCAGTTTAACAAAATGTTCTCAACCGAAATGCTGGTAAGCCAGTTGTCGAAAATATTCGCGGCTTTAGCTATAATTATCTCATGCCTCGGCTTATTTGGGCTGGCTGCTTATACTGCCGAACGTCGTACAAAAGAGATCGGTATCCGTAAAGTGCTGGGCGCAAGCGTTTCAGGATTGGCCGGCTTATTATCAAAAGACTTTTTATTGTTAGTGGTAATATCCTGTGCGGTGGCTTTCCCAACCGCATACTGGCTCATGACCAACTGGCTGAAAACTTACCAATACCGCATAGGTATCAATTGGTGGGTTTTTGTACTGGCAGGCGCGGCGGCAATAATTATAGCCATTGCCACCGTAAGCTTTCAATCTGTCAAAGCAGCTATCGCTAACCCGGTAAAAAGCCTTCGGTCGGAATGAGCTATGGCTTTCAAAGACAGCTTGAGAAGCAGTCAATTGAAGGGGCAGGACTAATGAATTAATGAACCAGTGAACAAATGAACTAATCATGATAAGAAACTACATTAAAATAGCCTGGCGGAACCTGTACAAGAACAAGGTTTTTTCGCTCATACATATCCTCGGTTTAACTATCGGCATTACCGTATGCATGATGATATTTTTGTATGTAAGCAATGAATTTAGTGTCGATAGGTTTCATGCGCAGGGTAAAAGCATTTACCGGGTAATGCGCGGTTTTCAACCTGGTAATCCAAGGACACCTTATCTTTCAGGCCCTTATGCGCCCGCCTTGTTAACCGATTTTCCCGACGAAATAAAACGTGCTGTGCGCGTGCAGCCCAACAGCGGCCTTATTTCTTTTGGCGATAAAGCTTTTTCTGAACAGCACATGTATGTTACCGATCCGGATTTCTTTATGCTGTTTTCGTTCCCGCTTATAAAAGGGAATGCCGCAACTGTTTTAAAAGACCCTAACAGTGTTGTGCTGACCGAAAAACTCGCCGAAAAATATTTTGGTAGTGCCGATAAAGCAATGGGCCAGGTTGTTAAGCTGGATAAAGACCAAAGCCTTAAGGTAACCGGTGTGGCTAAGAACGTGCCTTCGAATTCACATCTCAGTTTTGACCTGGTGATACCCATAGCCAACGAAACCAAATACGCCGGTTTTAACATGTGGATGAACAACAGCATGTTTGTTTATGTACTGCTTGATAAAAACACTACATCCCAAAAACTAATAAAACAATTCCCGCAGTTTGTAAACAAATACCTCTCGGGCGCTATGGCCAAATATCGTTTCCACGAAGACCTCTCGCTTACGCCATTAACCGATATTTACTTTGAATCTTATTCAGCTTTTGATAATGTGAAGCACGGCGACAAGGCAGTGGTTTATATTTTTATATCCATAGCGGTACTAATTATGCTTATCGCCTGCATCAACTTCATGAACCTCTCCACCGTTCGCGCTGTTGAGCGCTCAAAAGAAGTTGGCTTGCGTAAAGTAATGGGGGCATTGCGCAATCATCTTGTATTCCAGTTCATCGGCGAATCGCTTTTGCTGGCACTCATTTCCTGCACGCTGGCAATCGGGCTGTTGATCTTGCTCATGCCAAAATATAACGAATTATTAGGCTACACTCTAACTGTACACTGGAACTCGTGGCCCATATATGCCTTTCTGGCTGGTGTTATACTGGTTGTAGGGTTTTTGGCCGGCAGTTACCCGGCGTTTTTCCTTTCCGCGTTTTCACCAATCCAAGCGCTGAAAAGTAAATTGCAGCTAAATAAAGGCGCGTTCTTCAGGCAGTCGCTGGTAATAGTGCAGTTCAGCATTTCGGTGCTGCTCATCATAGGCACTATAGTTATCAATAACCAGATGAATTTTGTGAAAAAGCGCAACCTGGGTTATGACCAATCGCAAACGGCCATTATCAGTATTGATAATAACGATATATACAATCACCGGCAGGCATTTAAAACCGACCTTGAAAGTAACAGCAACATACAGGGGGTATCATTAATGTCAGGCGAGCCGGGTGGTTTTCATGACGTACATAATTTTAATGTAGAAGGGCAGGTTGACCCGTTTAAGGCCAGGACCGAATTTGCAGATTTTGAATTTGTAAAAACGCTCGGCTTAAAGATAATTGCCGGGCGCGATTTCTCGGCCCAGTTCCCTTCTGATTCAACAAAGGCAATGCTGATAAACCGCACCGCTGCCAAAATGCTCGGCTTTACACCTGAACAGGCTATAGGAAAATGGATACGCGACCCCGGGCGCGATACCACTAACCGCACTATTGTAGGCGTGGTGGAGGATTATAATTTCTTATCGTTAAAAGAGCACATGGATGCCTTGGTTATTTCGCCTAACGAAGACAGGAGGGTGGCCCTGGTAAAAATAAAACCGGGAAATATTCAAGCAGGCATGGCTGCTATAAAAGCTGAATACGCCCGCGTTGCACCAATTTACCCGTTCGAATACACTTTCCTCGATCAGAAATTCAATACCGAATATAAAACCGATATCCGCCAACAATCTATCCTGAACATATTTTCGGCCCTGGCCATATTTATTGCCTGCCTGGGGCTGTTTGGGCTTGCTTCATTCACGGCTACCCAACGCACAAAAGAGATCGGTGTACGCAAAGTGCTGGGGTCGTCAGTACAAAATATCATACTGCTACTATCGCGCGATTTGCTTAAGCCCGTGGGTATCGCAACTATCATCGCCATACCGGTTGGGTATTACTGTATGAATAAATGGCTGCAGAATTTTGCCTATCGCACCACATTAAGCTGGTGGATATTTCTTGCAGCAGCGGCAATTACGTTTGCTATCGCGATACTAACAGTGAGTTTTAAATCGATAAAAGCCGCACTGGCAAACCCTGTAAAAAGCCTGCGATCGGAATAAGCTATGTATTTTGAAGAAAGATAGAGAAGCGAACAATTGAAGCGACAAGACCAATGAACTAATGAACCATTGAACCAATGAACTAAGACAATGATAAGAAATTACATTAAAACCGCGTTCCGTTCCCTCATGAAAAATAAAGGGTTCACCATTTTGAATGTCCTGGGCTTGTCGGTAGGCCTCGCTACTTGTTTGTTAATAGTATTTTATGTGGTTGATGAATGCAGCTACGACCGTTATAATGTAAACGCTAACAGGATATATCGAATAACCGAAAATGCCAGGCTTAACGGGAATGAAGGCTCATATGCCGGTACCGAGAAACCATTAATGGATGCGTTGAAGGTTTTTCCGCAAATAGAGAAAATGGCCAGGATATTTCCCAAAGACGACTTATTTATAACTAAGCCAAAATTCAGCGTGCGAAAAGGAAATAACAATATCCCGGAAACGAATGTAGCTTTCGCTGAATCGAATTTGTTTGATGTATTTACCCTGCCGATGATAGATGGCAACCCGGCAACCTCGTTAACCGAACCTCATTCAGCAGTAATAACCGAGGGTACCGCCCGCAAATATTTTAACCGTACTAACGTAGTGGGCCAAACACTTACGATCAATGATACCAGCTTTTATAAAATTACAGGCGTTATAAAAAATATACCTGCACAATCACATTTTAATTATGATTTCCTGTTGTCCTATTCGTCAATCCCCGAAAGCCATGCCGGGGGATGGGGGTATAGCGGTGTGCATAATTACTTATTGCTGAAACCGGGTACTGATGTTAAAGGCCTTGAAGATCAGATATTAAAGGTTGAATTAAAAAACTCATATTCACCATCTACCTGGAAAACGGGTACTAATTACCTCAAAATAATACTGACGCCCTTACTCGATATACACTTGCGGTCAACCAGCCAGTACGAGCTTAGCGAAGGTGGCAATATTCAATATGTGTACATATTTTCACTAATAGCCATATTTATCTTGCTCATTGCCTGCGTAAACTTCATGAACTTGTCGACCGCGCGTTCAGCAAACCGGGCTAAAGAGGTAGGGGTACGTAAGGTGTTAGGTTCAGCCCGTAAATATCTTATCGCCCAGTTCTTAACCGAATCTATTTTAGTAACATTGGTGTCAACCATAATAGCCGTTGGGTTGGCCTACCTGGCTTTGCCTTTGTTTAATCAAATGGCGGCAAAACATTTAACATTTACTATGCATTCACTCAGCTGGTTATTGCCGTCACTGGTAGTTGTAGTGTTGGTGATAGGTTTTCTTGCGGGCTCATATCCTGCGTTTTTTCTGTCATCATTCCAGCCGATAGAGGTATTAAAAGGCAAAATATCCACAGGCTTAAAAGCCGGATTTTTACGTAGTTTTTTAGTGGTGTTCCAATTCTCAATTTCTATTTTCCTTATCATCGGCACCCTGGTTATCTACAACCAGCTTAATTACATCCACACTAAAAGCCTGGGCTACAACCGCAGCCAAATGCTGGTCATTAAAAATGTGAATGTATTGGGTAAGCAGGCTAAAATATTTAAGCAGGAAGTTAAACAAATGCCGGGGGTAATGAGCGCCACCATGTCGACCTACCTGCCCACCAGCGAAGAGCGAAATACAACAGGCTTGTTCCCTGCATTGCCTATTGACATAAAACAAGATGTCCTCACCGATTTTTGGCCTGTTGATGAAGATTATATTAATACACTTAGTCTCAAACTCATATCAGGCCGCAACTTTTCAAATCAATTAGCTTCCGACTCATCAGCAGCTATAGTGAACGAAGCCTTTGTAAGAAAGTTCGGTCAGAAAGACCCGCTAAATAAAATATTTTACCGCGATACCTATGGCATACAGAAGTATCATATTATAGGTGTGATAAAAGATTTTCATTACAGTTCATTACGGGATGAAATAAAGCCGCTGGCATTTTATTTTGATGAAGACAGGGGTTCCATAACCGCCCGTGTAAATACCGCTAAACTACCTTTGCTAATGGCAAAGTTGCAGGATAGATGGAAGGATCTGTCGCCAAATAACTCATTTACCTATTCCTTCATGGATCAGGATTTTGATGCTGCCTACCGTTCCGAACAACGCATAGGCACCATATTCATCTCCTTTACCTCACTGGCTATTGCCATAGCCTGTTTAGGTTTATTCGGGCTGGCTGCTTATGCCGCCGAACAGCGTAATAAAGAAATAGGCATTCGCAAAGTATTAGGTGCAAGTGTATCAACCATAGTGAGTATGCTGTCGATGGATTTTATAAAACTGGTTATTATCTCCATCCTCATCGCTTCGCCGGTTGCATGGTGGGCCATGAATAAGTGGCTGCAAGGTTTTGCCTATCGGGTTAACATCCAATGGTGGATATTAGCTTCAGCTGGTTTGATTGCCATATTAATAGCATTTGTAACCATCAGCTTTCAATCCATCAGGGCGGCAATCGCAAACCCCGTTGATAGCTTACGAAGCGAATAACTAAAGCGCTAAAACCAATGAACTAATGAACCAGTGAACCAATAAACTAAATGAGATGATAAGGAATTACATTAAAACTGCCTGGCGCAATCTGAAGCATAATAAGATATTCTCTTTTATTAATGTTTTTGGCCTATCGGTAGGGCTTACCTGCTGCATGTTTATTGGTGCTTATTTATATCAGGAATTAAATTATGATACCTATCCTGCTCAAGCCGGGCAAATCTACCGCGTGGGTATTCATTCGGTTGAGAACGGAGGTGTTACTGATTTCCCGATGGTAGATGTAGCCGTAGCGCAAGGAATTAAAAATAATTGTCCCGAAGTTGCAGCCGCTACCAGAATGGAGGAAGACAAACCTGCTTTTATAAAATATGATAACAGGACTTTTAAGGAAGAGAAACTGGTATTAGCTGACGCGAATTTTTTTGAAGTATTCTCGATTCCTTTACTTGAAGGAGATAGTAAAACTGCCCTTGCCTTGCCAAACAGTATAGTGATAACCAAGGCTTTTGAAAAAAAATACTTTGGCAGCTCACCCGGACTAAACAAAATACTTACTGCAGGAACCAAACTGTATAAAATAACAGGTGTTATTGATAAAATACCTGATAACTCCCACTTTCATGCCGATGCTTTTATTAGTATGTCTACTGAAGTTACACCTTCTACTCAGCAAACGTGGAGCAACGTAGGATATTATACTTATTTACTTCTCAATAAAAATGTGGACATAAAGAAACTTGAATCGCACTTCAAGCAACTGGTGGCCAAATATGTTGTGCCCGAAGTGCAGCACGATATGGGTGTAAGTCTTACCGAAGCCCAAAAATCGGTAAATACTTTCATTTTTTATTTACAGCCGTTAACTGATATACACCTGTACTCGGCAACCAAATACGAATTAGAACCTAATGGCGATATTCATTATATATACATTTTCAGCGCGCTCGCGTTTTTTATATTATTATTGGCCTGTATAAACTTTACCAACCTATCAACTGCAAGTTCATCAAAACGGTCGAAAGAAATAGGCATCCGTAAGGTATTAGGTTCGGAAAAAGATAAGCTTGTTTGGCAATTCCTTACCGAATCGGTAATGCTTACAATATTGGCTATGCTTTTTGCACTTGGGTTGGTTTACCTGCTATTACCATATTTTAATAATCTGGCTGGCAAAAATATCAATATGGATTTTTTCCTCAATTATCATGCTATAGCTTTTGAAATGATATTAAGTTTGTTTGTTGGCGTTATTGCAGGTATTTATCCCGCGTTTTTCCTGTCATCGTTCCAGATACTATCCGTATTAAAAGGCAATGCAACTGGTGGGCCGGTTAGTAAGGGTACGTTGCGCAGCGGTTTAATTGTTTTCCAGTTTACCATATCAACAGCACTTATTATCGCCACATTTATCGTTTTTCAGCAATTGCATTTTATGCAGAATACAAAGCTGGGATACGACAAGAACCAGGTACTTGTATTGCATGAAACCTACTCACTTCGTACCGGTATAGAATCATTTAAACAGGAACTGCTACATACTACCGGGGTTGTAAACGCCAGTATATCAAGTAACGTGCCGGGTAACGGCAATATGAATGGAACACAAGTTTATGCAAAAGATATTGCCGATAAGGGGTCGAGATCTGAAATACAGATCGGTATTTTTAATATCGACGATACCTATATTCCAACACTGGGGATGCAAATTTTAAAAGGCAGGAATTTTCATACAGGCTCACTGGCCGATTCATCATCGGTTATTATTAATCAGGCGGCCGTACAAAGCTTGGGCTGGGGAAACGCAGATCCTTTAGGCAAAACCATTGTACGTTCAGGTAATCGATACTATACTGTGGTAGGATTGGTAAAGGATTTTCACTATACCTCGGCAAAACAAAAAATAGGTCCGTTAATGATGCTTTACGGGCATAATAACGGTTCGATAATGGTTAAAATAAAAACTGCCGATGTCCACAGTCTAATTGCCGATATAAAGAAGCAATGGGATGGATATAATACTGGTTTACCATTCAGTTACTCATTTCTTGATGAGCAATTTGCCCAACTTTATAGTTCGGAAGAGCATGTAGGTGCAATATTCACTGCGTTTTCAGTAGTAGCTATAATTATAGCTTGTTTGGGCTTGTTTGGACTGGCAGCATTTATGATACGACAACGGGTTAAAGAAATTGGCATACGCAAGGTATTGGGAGCATCGCCACAAACAATAACCATGATGCTATCTAAAGAATTTTTATTGCTGGTTGTTATTGCCGCGCTCATCGCTTTCCCGGTAACATGGTATTCCATGGATAAATGGCTGCAAACCTTTGCTTACCGCGTAAACATACAGTGGTGGGTATTTGCTGTGGCCGGCTTAATGGCTGTAATTATAGCTTTTATTACCATCAGTTTCCAGGCCATAAAAGCTTCGCTGGCAAACCCGGTAAAAAGCCTTCGCTCAGAATGAATGAGCTATGGCTTTCGAAGAAAGCTTAGGAAGTGAGTAAAACAACTGTAACCACAAGCCAGTAATAAACATCTTAATACAGAATTAACCCAATGCCACTAATGAACCAATAAACCATGATCAAAAACTATTTCAAAACAGCCTGGCGCAATTTGGTGAGTAATAAATTTTATTCAGCCATAAACATTATTGGCCTTACCGTTGGCCTAACTGTAGGTTTGCTTATATTACTATGGGTGAATGATGAATTGAGTTTTGATGCTTTCCATACCAAAGCGCCGCGGATATACCAAATAGAGGCGCAGGTAGGTACAGGCACCAGCAGGCAAATATGGGGCAATGTTTCGGCCCCGGTTGCTACATTTGCGTTGAAAGAGATTCCCGGTGTGGAAAACGCGGTCCGCCTTGTAGGCAATCAAAACTATGCCTTATTTAAATATGGCAACAAAATGCTGGAACCAGGCGATAACGGGATGTATTTTGCCGACCCTTCCATATTCAAAGTTTTTGATTTTAAACTGCTTGAGGGCAACGCTAATAACCCGTTCCCTAATATACAATCTATTCTTATTTCACAAACCACAGCTAAGCGTTTTTTTGGCGATGCTGAACCTGTTGGCAAGGTAATAAAGGGTGATGGCCGTGATAACTACACCATTGCTGGCGTGTTTGCCGATGTGCCCGAAAATTCTTCCATTAAGTTTGATATGCTGTTCTCTATCGAACTAAAAAAGAAGGAGTACAACGGCAAAGGTTTCTGGAAATCAATGGATAGTGATTGGGGTGACTATTATGCAAACACCTACTTGTTGCTAAGGCCGGGTGTTTCACCCGCCTCGGTAGCCGATATGTTAACGCAAATACATATTAAGAACCAACCGGGTCGCGATGCTTCTACGGTAAAATTCCTTGCCCAACAATTAACACAATTGCATTTATATAATGCCGATGGTACCCCATCGGGTATACAAACCGTACGGGTATTTTTAATTGTAGCTATACTTATACTGCTTATTGCCTGTATAAATTACGTCAATCTTTCCACCGCGAGGGCTATGCTGCGTTCAAAAGAGGTAAGTATTCGCAAGATCATTGGTGCAGGCAAAAAGCAACTGTTCGTGCAATTTGTTTTGGAAACTATTCTATTCTTCTCAATAGCACTGATTTTATCCTTTGGCCTTATAAAGTTGCTTATGCCTTTGTACAATAATGTATCGGGCAAACACCTACAGTTTAACTTATTCGATGCCGGTATATGGCGGGTAATAGGCCTTACTATTGTTGGCACATTGGTAGCTTCAAGCATTTATCCGGCGTTGCTGTTATCATCATTCAAGCCGATAAATGCCCTTAAAGGAAAAATATCATTAGGGGTAGGGAATGTTGCCTTCCGCAAGGTATTAGTGGTAACCCAGTTTATATTTTCCATCGGGCTTATTATTGGTACGTTTATCATCAACAGTCAGTTAAAGTATATAAAGGAAAAGGAATTGGGTTATGATAAATCATACGTTTTTGGTTTTATTATGCGCGATATGCAAAAGAATTATGAAGCAGTACGGGCACAATTACTAATGCAACCTGGTATAGATGGTATTGCCAGCGCCGGCGACAATATAACCAATATACAAAACAGTACTTCCGATACTGAGTGGGATGGAAAAGACCCCAATGTGACTTTTGTTATCCATCCAATTAATGTCGATAAATACTATTTGCCGTTCTTCAAACTCCAATTTGTTGCAGGCGGTCCTTTTACAGGCATAAAAAGCGATTCGGCACATTATATTTTGAACGAAACGGCTGTGCGTGAAGCCGGTATTACTAACCCCATCGGAAAACGCTTTAAACTGCACGACCAAAATGGAACCATTATTGGGGTTGTAAAAGATTTTCATTTTGCCTCGCTTAAACAAAAAATCGAGCCTGCCGTATTTTCCTATTACCCCGATATGCCCGAAATGTTTGTACGCACAACAGGTAAAAATGCATCGCTGGCCATTGCAGCCGCCCAAAAAGTGTTCAAACAATACAACCCCGGCTTCCCGATGGACTATGAATTTTTAGACGAGGATTACAACAATTTGTACAAAGCAGATCAGCAATCTGGCATACTCTTTAGTTGGTTTGCAGGGATAGCCATATTGGTTTCATGTCTGGGTTTGTTCGGTTTGGCAACTTATACAGCGCAGGTTAAAGTAAAAGAAATAGGCATACGCAAAGTATTAGGCGCAAGTGTTGCCAATATTACTGGTATGCTTTCGAAGAATTTCCTTATACTGGTAATGGTCTCTATCGTAATTGCTACGCCAATAGCCTGGTACGCCATGAGTAAGTGGCTGCAGGACTTTGTTTATCGTGTTAATATACAATGGTGGATATTTGCACTGGCAGGCATAATAGCATTGGTGATCGCTTTCATAACCATCAGCTTCCAGGCCATAAAAGCCGCGCTCGCTAATCCGGTTAAGAGTTTACGGTCGGAGTAATTGTTCATTAGTTCACTGGTTCATTAGTTCATTGGTATATATTTAATATGGCAGGACTAATGAACCAGTGAACAAACAAACCAAAATAAACTGTATCATAACCGTACACAAGGTGTTACACTTGCGAACATTTTAGTGTAATCAACTATTTATAAAATACTGATTGTTAGTAATTTATATTTTGGTATATGTTTTAGGTATATTAGTAAACGCAGGTAAAAAAGTTCAGCCATAAGTACCAATGAACTAATGAACCAGTGAACTAATAAACTAACAGCCATGATACGAAACTACTTTAAAATAGCCTGGCGGAACTTGCGCAAGTACAAGATATTTTCTATTATCAATATTTTAGGTCTGGCTGTTGGCGTTGCCGCGTTTTGGCTCATTGCCCTTTACGTAACCGATGAATTAAGCTACGACCGCTATAACCTTAAAGCCGACCGTATATTCCGCGTGGTACAGCATGGTACCTGGAACGGTGGTAGTTTTAACCTTGCGGTTACATCTGCACACTATGCCCAGGCACTGAAAAGCACCTACCCGGAAGTCGAAGATGCGGTACGTATATACGCCAATGGCGGTGGTAAAATAACCGTTGGTGAGAAAAAGTTAAATGTTGACGATATACTTTTTGCGGATAACTCCATATTCAACATATTCACTTATCATTTTTTATATGGCGATGCAACAGCATCATTAAAAAGGCCCCAATGTATTGTTTTAACTAAAGCCCTTGCCACTAAATTATTTGGCGATGCTTCGTTAGCGTTAAATAAAGTAGTTTATTTTGATAATAATTTTCCAAATACCGTTACAGGGGTTATTGACGATGTACCGGCCAACTCGCATTTTACATTCAGCGCGTTACGGTCGTTCGACACCGGCTTTACCGGCACATGGAGCAATGCCACCTTATTTACATATTTACTGCTGAACGATCATGAAGGCTATAAACAAATAGAAGCGCAATCGACCAACTTCTTTAATAAATTTCTCAAGCCCAATTTTGGCGATGTGCATTACCAAATGGAGTTGCAGCCGCTAACTTCCATTCATCTCCATTCAAATCTCGACTACGAGATAAGTAATAACGGTAATATTACTTACATCTATGTATTCAGCGGAGTGGCGTTATTGATATTGATCATCGCCATTATTAATTATGTAAACCTAACCACTGCGCGTTCATCGGTCAGGATAAAAGAAATAGGGATACGGAAAGTAATCGGCTCAGGCCGCAGGCAGCTGATCCTTATGTTCTTTGCCGAATCGGTATTGCTTACTGTTATTGCCACTTTAATTGCCGCGTTTATTATACAGGCCGCGCTGCCTTATTTTAACAACCTTTCGGGCAAAAACTTATCGCTATTACAAATTGACTATTCTAAAACGATAGCTGCATTTATCGGCTTTTCATTAATTACAGGTATTTTGAGCGGCATTTATCCGGCCTTGTTCCTCTCAGGTTTTCGTACCATCCCGGCCATGAAGGGGCAACTGGGCAGCCAGGCATCAACCATTGTTTTCCGTAAATCGCTGGTGGTGTTCCAATTCATTATAACTATTGTAATGATAGCTGGTTCATGCATCATCTACCAGCAATTAAAATATGTTTCGAATAAAGATTTAGGTTTTAATAAGGCCCAAACACTAACCTTCCATATCCGCAGCCACGATGCACGCACAAAAGTAGCGGCCATAAAACAACAATTGCTGCAAAATCCATCAATAGAAAGTGTAGGCGTTGCAGGTAACCCCATTGGTAATAATGATATTGGCCTGCGCGATATGAACACCGTCCCCGGAAGCAGCTCGGTTGCTGATACCAAGCTGGTTGAACAACTGGCAATTGATGAAGATTTTATCCCAACAATGCAGATAAAATTGGTACAGGGCCGTAATTTCTCGAACACGGTAATAGCTGACAAGTACAGGGCGATCATTGTTAACCAAACGCTGGTTGATGAAATGGGCTGGAAGGATGCGGTAGGGCGTACAGTAAGCATTGGCCATGACAACCAGGGGAAACCGCTGATAGTTACCATAATTGGCGTTGTAAAAGATTTTAACACCTATTCGCTGCAGCACAAAATTGCCCCTATGATGCTGCAAATGCCCGCCGATGCTATGGACGGCGATAACCTGTATCTGCGCATCAGTAAAAATAATATTCAGGAATCATTAAACTACATTTCAAAAGTATACGGTGACTATGACCCCGAAAATAAGGCCGAGTTCCATTTTCTCGATCAAAACTTCGCCCATCAATATCAAACCGAAGAAAAACAAGGCAATCTGCTAATGGTATTTACCATTTTGGCTATAGCCATAGCCTGCTTAGGTTTATTCGGGCTGGTAACCTTCACTGCTGAGCAAAGGGTTAAAGAAATAGGTATACGTAAGGTATTGGGAGCCGGCATAAATGATATTGTAAAACTACTGTCAGGCGAATTAATAAAGTTGGTATTAATTTCCACGCTAATAGCCGCGCCAATTGCCTGGTGGGCTATGAATAAATGGCTACAGGGCTTTGCCTACCGCATTGGCGTGGAATGGTGGGTGCTGGTAATAGCTGGCGGCGTAGCGGTATTAATAGCATTTTCAACGGTAAGCATACAAGCCATCAGGTCGGCAATTGCTAACCCGGTAAAAAGCCTTCGCTCAGAATGAGCTATCGCTTTCGAAGAAAGTCTAAAAAATGAATTAGCGAATTGCTGTTACAAATGAACTAATGAACCATTGAACCAATGAACTAAAAGATGATAAAAAACTACTTTAAGATTGCATGGCGCAACATTTGGAAGAACAAGGTTTTTTCGGGAATCAACATTATCGGGCTTGCTGTTGGCATGGCCGCGTTTATGATAATTATGCTTTTTGTGACTTATGAAAAGAGCTTTGATAATTTCCATACGCGCAATATTTATCGCCTGAATGAAGTGCAGACTGTAGGCAGCCAGGGCGCTACACAAAAGGTTGCCTTATCCATGTTCCCGATGGGGGCGGCGCTTAAACAGGAATATCCTGAAATAAAGAATTATACCCGCATCCATTGGGATATGAAATACCAAATGACCTTTGGCGAGAAAAAAATATTCATGCCCGCTATGTTCTTTGTGGATTCCACCTTCTTTAAAATATTCGATTTTAAGGTTGTACGCGGCGACATTAATACGGCATTGCTAAAACCTCATAGCGTAATGCTTACAGAAACTACCGCTAAGAAACTATTCGGCGATGCCGACCCGATGGGAAAAATAGTGAACCATTATGGTGGCGATACTGTTGCCTTTACCGTAACGGGCATAGTTGCTGATGCACCCCAAAATTCTCAATTGCAATTTGATGCATTGGCATCATTCAGCAGCGTTTATAAACCCTGGATGTTTACTAACTGGGGTGGAAACTGGTTAAATACATATCTTGAATTAGCGCCAGGTACTAATACTGCCGCATTAGAGAAAAAATTCCCGGGTTTTATAAAAAGGCATTTAGGTAATGACGGCCCTAAATACATGAAATTGTTTGTATTGCCACTAAAAGACGTGCATTCAAATTCAGCAGATATTGGATTAGATTACATCAATTATCAAAAGTTCGACAGGAAATCAACTAATCTGTTCGCCATTATCGCGCTTATAGTTTTGGTAATAGCCTGCGTAAATTTCATCAACCTGTCCACCGCGCGTTCGGCTGAAAGGGCTAAAGAGGTGGGTATCCGTAAATCTATTGGGGCCTATCGTTTCCAGTTGGCTATCCAGTTTTTGGGCGAAACGGTTTTAATATCTTTTATGGCGTTGATACTTGGGCTCATTTTGGTTGAACTTACATTGCCCTATATAAATAACCTAAGTCAACGCGATATTACTTTGCCCATATTCAGCAGTTTAGGTTTTATTGCTGCCATATTTGGCGGAACAGTAGTTATTGGTTTAATATCAGGCATCTATCCGGCGATATACCTGTCCTCGTTCCAGGCCGTAAAGGTTTTAAAAGGATCGATACAGGTTGGCAAAAACAAGGCATCGTTGCGCAATGTGCTGGTGGTGGTGCAATTCACCAGCGCCATATTCCTGATGATCGCTACCATTTTTGTGTTAAGGCAGCTAAACTTCATGCAAAAGCAAGATCCAGGCTACACACGCGACCAGATCGTTAACATTCCATTAGATAATATTACTTCAAAAAGATACCCGCAGTTTAAAGAGCAGTTGGGCGGCAGTGCACTGGTTTCGGGGATTACTGCTTCTCAGGATATTATGGGCAGCCATCTCGACCAGGGAGGAGTGCAATTTAAACCCGCCAACGGCCCTATGCAGCAGTTAGGCACCACTATAATGGTAGTAGAGGATAACTACCTCGACCTGTATAAAATGAAGCTTGCCGCCGGCCATAACTTTTCAAAAGATAAAGCCCGCAATGGCAGGGAATACATTGTAAATGAAGCATTGGCCAAAGAGTTGTTGAAGGACAATCCCAAAGCGCCGCTATCCTCGTTAATAGGCGACCAGTTTGGAATTGATTCGTTAGGGGTTATTGCAGGGGTTGCTAAAGATTTCAACTTTAATTCGCTGCAATATAAAATTGAGCCCATGTGCCTTTTCAGCCAAACGCAATGGGGCTTTAGGGATGTATCAGTAAAAATAAGCGGCGGTAATACGCAAGCCGCGCTCGCGCTTATCAAATCAAAATGGGACAGCATTAACCCCGATCACCCGTTTGAGTACCAATTCCTTGACGACCATTTTAACGAAGTGTACAAAGCCGATAACCAGGTAAGCCAGATAGTAGGTATACTGGCGGTATTAACCATTATCATATCGTGCCTGGGTTTATTTGGCTTGGCGTCATACTCAGCCGAGAAACGGGTAAAAGAAATAGGGGTAAGGAAAGTGCTGGGGGCATCGGTACAAAATATAGTATTAATGCTGGCCAGTAATTTTATAAAGCTGGTGCTTATAGCTATACCTATAGCATGGATAGGCGCGTGGTGGAGCGTAAACCACTGGTTGCAGGGCTATGCATATCGCATTAATGTGCAATGGTGGGTATTTGTAATAGCCGGTGCCGGCGCCATATTAATAGCATTTGCAACAGTTAGTTTCCAATCGGTTAAGGCGGCAGTTGCTAACCCGGTAAAAAGCCTTCGCTCAGAATGAGCTATAGCTTTTTAAGAATGCGCGTGTTTGCAGCAGTAATTATTTAAATAAAATTCCTCCTCTTTGGGGAGGTTAGGAGGGGTAAATGATAAAGAATTATATAAAAATAGCCTGGCGCAACATTATTCGCCATAAAGGGTACTCAGCAATTAACATAGCAGGGTTAAGCGTAGGCATCGCAGCATGTTTACTAATATTTGTTGTGATAAAGTATGAGTTGAGTTATGATACATTTCAGCCTGATTATAAAAATATATACCGTATAGTTACGGTTAATAAACAAGCAGGTGAGGTAACTTATAACCCAGGTACAGCAAACCCTGCGGCTACTGCATTACGGCTTGATATGCCCCATGCAAAAATAGCAGCTGTTGAATCCAACTATGGCAGCCAGGTGACTGTCCCATCAGGCACGGGGAACGAAATAAATGATAAAAAATTTACCGAAAACGTTGGTGTAGTTTTTATAGAACCACAATTTTTTGATGTTTTTAAATGGAACTGGTTGGCTGGTAAACCATCGGTGCTGAATGACCCCGATATGGTGGTGCTTGATAAAAGCACAGCCATAAAATACTTCGGAAGCTGGCAAAATGCTGTTGGTAAAACAATTAAAATGGATAACCTGCTCACCTTAAAAGTTGCTGGTATTGTTAATGATGCGCCTAATAACAGTGATTTTCCATTAAAGGTGATGGTATCATATATCAGTTGGAAAGAGCATCCACGCGACTATAATTATAGTAATGAATGGAACGGCGTAGGCAGCAATCACCAGGTATATATGTTGCTGCCGGCAAATACATCTATTGATAAAATTAATGCCCAGCTTAAGGCATCATCTAAAAAGAATTTCAATAACAGGAATGGCCTTGTCCGTAACATGTTCGCCCAGCCATTATCCGAGCTGCATTTTGATACCCGCTTCTCGGGTTCTTTAGGAGATCATATTACTTCCATGTCAACCATCCGTACGTTGTCATTCATTGGCCTGCTGATCATCATTATGGCAGCAATCAATTTCATAAATCTGTCTACCGCGCAATCTGTGGGGCGGTCGAAAGAAGTGGGCATCCGCAAAGTGTTAGGCAGCAGCCGCACACAGTTAATAATGCAGGTGATATTTGAAACAGGCCTCATAGTTATCAGTGCTACAGTTTTTGCTATAGTTATTGCAAAATTTGCGTTGCCTTATCTGTCGAACATTGCAAGTGTACCGCAAACCATCAGCATATTCGATACCGGTTGTTTGCTGTTTCTTGTTTGCACAACTATTGTGGTAGTGGTATTGTCAGGGCTTTACCCGGCTTTGGTGGTATCGGGCTTTAAGCCGGTATTGGCGTTAAAAAATAAAATAAATGCGGCATCGGTAGGGGGCATCCCGCTGCGCCGTACATTGGTGGTGGCCCAGTTTGCTATCTCGCAATTGCTTATCATCGGCACCATTGTGGCTGTAAACCAAATGGATTATGTAAATAAGGCCGACCTTGGTTTTAATAAAGAAGCAGTGCTGATAATTCCCGGGTATACCGATAGTATCAGCCTGCAAAAAATGGCAGCTTTTAAATTGCAGTTGTTACAGAACCCGAAAGTAAAATCGGTAAGCTTTATATCTGATCCGCCATCATCAGAGAATAACTGGGGTACAAATTTTGCTTTTAATAAGGCAGCAAAAGATGCTGATTTCCAATTGTTTTTAAAGAATGGCGATGCTGATTACTTTAAGACATTCGGCTTGCAGTTTGTTGCCGGAAAAGGTTATGACCCAAGCGATACCCTGCGCCAGGCAGTAATAAATGAAACACTGATGCACAAGCTCGGTATACAAAAGCCGAACGAAATAGTAGGTAAAACCATCAGGATAGGAGGCGGCATTTGGGCTGCCATTACGGGGGTTGTTAAGGATTTTAAAACTAATTCATTACGCGAGGCTGTTAAACCAACGGCTATATTCCCACGCAAAGCATTTGAAAATGAAGCCGCAGTTAAAATTGAAACAAAAGATTTAAAAGGTACCGTTGCTGCCATACAAAAGCTATGGGAGGGTACATACCCCGAATATGCTTACAATGGCTTTTTCCTTGATGATAGCATTGCGCAATTTTATAAACAGGAGAACCAACTGGCGCTGGTGTATAAACTGTTTGCTGGCATAGCCATTTTTATATCGTGCCTTGGTTTATATGGCTTGGTGTCGTTTATGGCCTTGCAGCGTACCAAAGAGGTAGGCATACGCAAAGTGCTGGGGGCATCGGTAGGCAGTATTGTTTACCTGTTCTCGAAGGAATTTTTAATACTGATAATAATTTCCTGTGTTTTCGCTGTTCCTTTTGCATGGTATTTTATGTCGGGCTGGCTACAAAATTTTGCGTACCGCATATCATTAAGTCCATGGGTATTTGTAGCAGCGATTGTAATGTCGTTAATAATAGCTTGGATAACAGTTGGATATAAAGCAATAAAAGCATCATTAGTAAACCCGGTAAAAAGCCTTCGCTCAGAATAATTATTGAGTTATTGGGTGATTAAGTCATTGCTCCGAGTCTAAGAAAATGACCCAATGACAGCGAAGCGTAATAAATTAATGACTAAAAATATGATAAAGAATTATTTTAAGATCGCGTTCCGCAACTTTTGGAAACATAAAATATTTACGCTGATAAATATTGTAGGCCTTTCAATCGGCATTAGCGCTGCTATTGCAATTTATCTTATTGTTAGTTTCGATTTCAGTTTCGATAAATTTCACCGGGATAACGACCGTATCTACCGCGTCGTAACTGATTTTGTTTTTGCAGGAGAACCTGTTAACAACAGCGGCGTTACCGGCCCGCTGCCCGAGGCCACAAAAAACGAAGTTACAGGTTTAACTTTATCTGCAACGTTTTATTACAATTCGTACGATGTTAAAATTGATGCCGATAAAAAATCTCCCGTAAGGTTCAAAAACCAGCAGGATATAATTTATACCGATCAAAGGTATTTTAATATGTTTCAATATACCTGGCTGGCAGGCTCGCCTAAAAATGCGCTGAATAGTCCGTACGAGGTAGTACTTACTGCATCGGCTGCGAAAAAATATTTTCCCTCATTAACTAACAACAAGATCATTGGCAGGCAGGTTGTTTTTGATGATACCATTAAAACTACTGTTACAGGTATAGTTCAGAATCTCACCCAAAACAGCGATTTGATATTTAACAGCTTTATTTCGTATGCAACTATGTATACCAATAAAGATTTAAGAGACTATCTTAAAAAATGGGCTAGTACAAACGGCTCGTCACAATTTTACGTAAAGCTCGCCCCAAACACATCACCACAGCATATCGAGGCTCAATTTGCGGCACTGTTGAAAAAATATCAACCCACAAAACCTGAAGATAAAGGCAATACACAAGTATTTCGTTTGCAACCTTTGAGCGACGTTCATTTCAATAGCAAGTATGGCGTTTATGATGCTGCCACTGCTGATAAGACCACCTTATACGGGTTAATGGTAATTGGTGTTTTTTTACTGTTGTTGGGATGCATCAATTTTATAAACCTTACAACCGCGCAGGCCTCGCAGCGCGCAAAGGAAATAGGTATACGCAAAACCATGGGCAGTACGCGCAGGCAATTGATAATTCAATTTTTGAGCGAAACGTTTCTTATCACTTTATTGGCAGTAATTATTGCAGTTGCCGCTACCCCGGTTATATTAAAGATATTTGCCGATTTTATTTCACCCAAAATTACTGCCGATTTCATTCATCATCCAGATATTATCGGGTTCCTGGCCGTCCTGGTAATATTGGTAACCGCTTTGTCGGGCTTTTACCCCGCCATGATATTATCGGGTTATAAACCTGTGCTGGTATTGAAGAACCAAGCCTTTTCGGGGACAAGCAAAACACGCAATGCATGGTTGCGTAAATCGCTTACGGTTAGCCAGTTCGTCGTCGCCCAATTTTTTATGATGGCTACCATATTGGTAAGCAAGCAGATCTACTTTGCCTTGCATAAAGACCTTGGCTTTAAAAAAGATGCCATAGTGAGTTTTTATACGCCGTGGAAGGATCAGAGCCCCTCGCACAGGCAGTTATTGTATGATAAAATAAAAATGCTGCCTCAAGTAGCGGTAGTGAGCCAGGGGGGCGACATACCATCGTCAGACGGCTGGAACTCAAGTGATGTGTTTTATCGTGACGGAAAAAAAGAAATTAAATCGGAACTATACCGAAAATCGGGCGACGAAAATTATATCAAAGTTTACCATATAAAATTACTTGCCGGGCGAAATATAACTACGGCTGATACGGCGTGGGGGACAGGTATGCTGATAAACACCACCTACATGCACATTTTAGGGTTTAACGATCCGCGACAGGTAATAGGCAGGACCATTAACTTTGGCGATACCTACAAAAAAATAGTTGTGGGTGTTTTTGCTGATTTTCACCAGGGGTCGCTGCATAAACCAATAAAACCGCTGGCTATTTACCCTGATTATCCGTATAATTTTGGTACTTTCCATATAGCCTTACAACCGCAAACACCCGGCGGCAATGAATGGCACACCGCTATAGCCGCCATGCAAAAAGCTTATAAGCAAATTTACCCGGATGATAATATGGACCTGCAATTTTTTGACGCGACCATAGCCAAATTTTACACAAACGAACAGCATACGGCGACACTGTTAACCTGGGCGACCGGCTTATCCATATTTATAAGCTGCCTGGGTTTATTAGGTTTGGCTATTTATACCACTAATCAGCGCACTAAGGAAATAGGGGTGCGTAAAGTATTAGGCGCATCCGTATCGCAAATAGTTACACTGCTTTCAACCGAAATGGTGCGGCTTATTTTGCTGGCATTTATAATTGTTACCCCGCTTGCCTGGTGGGCTATGAACAAATGGATGGAGGGTTTCTCCGACCGTACAGGCATCAGTTGGTGGATATTCGCCATAAGTGGAGCAGGAATGCTGATCACCGCTTTGTTTACCTCGGGTTTCCAAACGGTAAAGGCGGCAATAACAAACCCGGTAAAAAGCCTTCGCTCAGAATAACAAAGACGCAAATACCAACGAACTAATGAACCAGTGAACAAATGAACTAAAATATGATAAAGAATTATTTCAATATCGCGTGGCGAAACATTTTGAAGCATAAAGGCTTCTCGTTTATAAATGGTGGCGGTTTAACGTTGGGTATAGCCAGTTGTTTGCTGCTATTATTGTATGTATCGTATCATTTAAGTTACGACCATCAGTTTAAAAACCTGGATAATATTTATGTGGTTGAAAATAACCAGCCCGGCGATGGTAAAATATACACTTTCAGCGCTACGCCCGGTGAGGCTGTTGCTGCTATAAAAAGCGAGGTGCCGGGTGTTGTACAGGCTGCGCGTGCCGAAAGTTATTCGGCAGGGGGCTTGCTTACTTATAATAACAACAGCTTTAAAAAAGCGGGCTTATTTGCCGACCCAGGTTTTTTCTCCATATTCTCGTATCATTTTATAAAAGGTAAGCCAGCCACAGCATTGGCCAACCCCAATTCAATAGTTATTACTACTGATCTTGCCCAAACACTTTTTGGTGATAAAGACCCGATGGGTAAAATTATCACCCGTAACAGTAAGTCGCCTTTAATGGTTACAGGTGTTATTGACCATATACCGGCCAATGAATCGTACCAATTTGATTATGTAATACCTTATGCACAGTTTGAGGCCGACCAGCCCTGGGCTAAAAACGCGGGTTGGGGAAGTAATTTTTGCCAAACATTTGTACAGCTAAAAGATGCAGGCAGCCTTAACCGCGCCAATGCCATTTTAGCGCCAATGGTTGGCAAACATGCCGACGGCGATAAAAACCAGCTTTTCCTTTTCCCCGTTTCAAAATTCCATTTGTATGAAAAGTTTGAGAATGGCAAATCAGTTGGCGGTACCATTGACCAGATGCATTTGTTTGAAATACTGGCGCTTTGTATATTGCTTATTGCCTGTGTAAATTTCATGAACCTGTCTACTGCACGTTCTGAGGAAAGGGCCAAGGAGGTAGGTATTCGTAAAGCTATCGGCTCAAACAGGTCGTCGTTGATATGGCAGTTTATTACCGAATCGCTTATCCTATCAGTTTTGTCAACCCTATTGGCGGTAATTATATTGGTGCTGTGTATACCTTACTTTAATAATTTATTGAACATTAAGCTGGCTTTGCCATTTAATGAATGGTATACCTGGGCGGGTATTGTAGGTATAGCTGCTATTACAGGGTTAATTTCGGGCAGCTATCCTGCTTTTTACCTGTCATCGTTTCAACCTATAAAAGTATTAAAGGGCAGGTTTAAAGGTAGTAGCAGCGTATTGCCCATCCGCAAAATATTGGTAGTAGTGCAATTTGCATTTGCCGTGTTTTTAATAACTGCTACCATTTGCATATACCGGCAAATAAGGTATGTACAAAACCTGGGCAACGGCTACGATAAAAATAACCTTGTTGAGGTGCCTGTGGAAGGCGTTCTGGACACAAAATCGGATGTGTTGATAAACGAACTGAAAAGTAAAGGGGCAATCACAAATGGAACAACGGTATCATTAAGCATTACCCAAAGCGGCAACAATACCTGGGGTGTCGATTGGCCGGGGAAAGACCCGAATGCTAAAATATTATTTGATGTTTTAAACGCCGGATTTGATTTTATACACACAGCCGGGCTTAAATTAGTTGCCGGGCGCGAATTCTCAAACCAGTACCCGGTTGATACTGCCGGTAAAACAGTGATGGTAAACGAGGCCGGCATAAAGGCCATGCACCTTAAAAACCCCATAGGTACACAAATTAAATATGGTGGCACGCCTGTAACTATTGTAGGTGTTTATAAAGACTTTGTACGCGGTTCACCTTATGCAAAGATACCGCCAATGATAACCGGCTATATCGGCGGGCAGGCAACAACTATCGACCTGAGGCTTAACCCCTCGCGCAGTATAAGCGCGAATGTAGACCAGATAAATAAAAGCCTGCGCGCCATAAACCCGGCATATCCGCCAGCAATAAATTTTGTGGACAGTGATTTCGCTAAAAAATTCCAGACCGAAAAGGTGCTGGGTATGCTATCGAACCTGTTTGGTGGGTTGGCTATTATTATTTCGTGCCTGGGCTTATTTGGACTTGCTGCCTATGCCGCCGAACAGCGTACCAAAGAGATAGGCGTTCGCAAAGTATTAGGGGCAACGGTAACTAACCTGGTCGGCTTATTATCAACCGATTTCCTGAAGTTGGTTTTAATAGCTATAGTCCCGGCAGTTGCACTATCGATCTGGCTATTAAATAGCTGGCTTGATAAGTATGAGCTGCATACCAACCTTAGCTGGTGGATAATGGCGCTGGCGAGTGTGGTAACCATACTGATAGCTTTGTTAACCGTAAGTTACCAGGCTGTAAAAGCGGCATTGGCAAACCCGGTTAAGAGCCTTCGGTCGGAGTAATTGTTTATTGGTTCACTGGTTCATTAGTATAGCTCGATAAAAATTATTTTGATGACTTTAAATATAGGCACTGATAAACTGAAGCAACCAACAACCTAATAAACCAATAAACCAATGAACTAATGAACAAATAAACTAATGAACCAAATATGTTAAAAACCAATTTGAAACTGGCGTTGCGGAATATTCTCCGTAATAAATTGTACACTGCAATAAACATTATTGGCCTGGGCGTAGCAAGCGCGTTTTGCATACTGGTTTATTTGTATGTAAAAAATGAGCAGTCGTTTGATAGTTTTCATAAGGATAATGGCAGTCTGTACAGGGTAGAGGAATCCACTATATTTGGTGGTGGCAGTGCTGATGCGCAAAAGAAAAGTTTCTTTTCTTTTTTAACTGCCGATGCCGACCAGCAAAATATGATAACAACGCCTTTGCCTTTCGGACCTGACCTGAAAAGAAATTTTCCCGAGGTTGAAGCGGCAGTTCGTTTAAAAACGGGTTATAATCCTATAGTGCGTATAGGTAACCAAAGCTTCAAGGAAAAGGATAATGCAGTAGTTTATGTTGATCCGAATTTTTTCCAGGTATTTAATTATCCGCTGATAGAAGGGAATAAAGCTTCCGTATTATTATCTATAAACCAGGTAGTGATAAGCCAGCGTATGGCAAAAAAGTACTTTGGCAATGCCGACCCTGTAGGCAAAACAATCAATATTACCAGCGACAAGTTGATGCTTACCATAAGTGGTGTGGCAAAAGATTTCCCGCAAAATTCCAGCTTTCAGTATGATATATTTATTCCTGTACAGGCTGATTCCTATTATAAAAGAGGAATGGCGCAGGGCACTAATAGCTTTAGCCATTTGCTGGTAATTAAACTGGCACCAGGCACCAATGTGGTGAATTTTCAGAAGAAGTTAGATGCTTTTACCAAGGTATATTTTAAGCCGCTAATGGAATCGATGGCCAAATACAACCCTAAGGAGAAATTAAAGCCCTTCCACGTTTATTTGAGGCCCTTTGCACAGGCGCACTACAACCAAAGCGAGGGCTGGGACCATTATACCAACCTGAAGAATATTTACCAGTTAATATGCCTTACGGTAGTTATTTTACTTATTGCCTGCTTAAATTATATACTGCTAACCCTTACCAGCGCTATGGCGCGCTCGCAGGATGTTGGTGTACGGAAAACCATAGGCGCAAACCGCAAACAGATAGTATTTAAATATTATGTAGAAACGCAATTGCTGGCTTTTATAGCTGTGATAGCAGGATTTTTTATAGCCGTAGTTTGTTTGCCTTTTTTTAACGGGCTGATAGGTTCCGACCTCAATATAAATGATTTTTCAGTAAAAGATATTGGATTAATGATGTTGGCGCTCGCGGTTGTATTGGGGTTATTGGCAGGTATTTACCCGGCTTTAGCAATGTCGGGCTTAAAGCCGTTAAATATTATGCGCAGCTTTTCTGCTTATAAAATCAGCCCCGGTTTGTCAAAAAGTTTGGTGGTTTTACAGTATACTATATGTATAGTATTGGTTATTTCGGCATTGGTTATTAATAAGCAAATGCGTTTTTTAAATAATGCCGATATGGGCTTTGATAAGAGCGAGGTAGTAGTTTTACAAAATCCTTATGGTTGGGATGAGAAGCCAGAACGCGCATCGTTAAAGGCGAGATTAACTCAATTTGTAGCAGATCAGCCGTATTTACAGGACATTACCAGCACCTATTTTAATTTTGGAGGATATAATACAAACGGGTTTATGCTGAGTGGCAACCACATTGATGTGCATGAACTGAATGTGGATTTTAACTATTTTACTTTTAATAAGATCGCCATAATAAAAGGCCGCAATTTTTCAACTGTATTTCATGGTGATAGCGCTGCAATTAAGCTCGATTCCACACAAATGACAGCCCATAGCTCGGCCGCCGAACACAATATAATAGCCAATGAAACCCTGTATAACCTTTTAGGTAAACCAAAACTTGATATAGTGAACCGTGAACTTGGCGGTATAATAGTAGGTGTTTGCAAAGATTATAATGTGGCTGACCTGACCCAAAAAATAGAGCCGGCCTATCACGAAATACAAGGCAACCCGGCGGGCTATTTCTGGATAAAAATAAAGCCCGGGCAAAGTATACCACAGGCAATGGACAAGCTGCAAACCGGCTGGAACAAATTAACAGGTAACTTACCCTTTAGCTATTCATTTATGGACCAGGACGTAGCTAAAAGCTATGATGCCTATAACCGCTGGATGAGTACCATAACCACATCTTGCATATTGGCCATACTTATTGCTTGTTTAGGGCTGTTCGGCCTATCGGGCCTAACAACACTTAACCGTACTAAAGAAATAGGCATCCGCAAAGTATTGGGCGCGTCAGTTTCGAACTTATTTGTAATGCTTAACCGGGGAACGCTTTATTTAGCTGCCGGCTCATTTGTGATTGCGGCGCCGGTAGCCTATTACCTGGTGCAGCAATGGCTGGAAAATTTTGCCTACCGCATCAAACCCGATTGGCTGTTATTTACATCGGCAGGGGCCATAGCCATATTCACCGCGATAATAGCGGTAAGCTACCACACCATTCGGGCCGCGATAGCCAACCCTGTTAATAGCTTAAGGAATGAATGAAAATGACAAGACCAATGAACAATTGAACTAATGAATAACCATCATGATAAAAAATTATTTAAAAAGTGCATGGCGTAATATCGCAAGGCACAAGTTTATTTCGTTTATAAATATTTTTGGATTGACCATCGGCATCACCTGCTGCCTGTTGATCTTAACCTATATCATCAACGAAACCAGTTATGATAAATATAATACTAATGCCGACCGTACTTACCGTGTAACGCGCATTTTTTATGATGGTAACGGAAACGAATCCCTGCATCTGAGCGCTATTGCACCACCTTTCGGGCCGTTGCTTAAAAGCGCTTTTCCCGAGGTGCAGCAAATGACGCGTGTGTTGCCTTCAGGCACTGTTATTTTGCGCTATAAGGAAAAAATGTTCAACGAACAAAATGCCTTTTTTGCTGATGAACATTTTTTCGACATCTTTTCAGTAGATGTAACCCATGGCGACAAACGCACCGCGTTGAATGATCCATATACGGTGATGCTCACCCAAAGCGTAGCGCACAAATATTTTGGCGATGACGACCCTATCAATAAAACCATAATACTTGATAATTCGAAGCATGAGTTTAAGGTAACAGGCATCTTTAAGCCATTTCCTATGAATGCGCACATGCACCCGAATATACTGATGTCATTTAACACACTTAAAGACCCTGCTGTAATGGGCGAAAAAGAATTGGAAAACGACTATGGTGGTAATGCATTTTACACTTTCCTGCTATTACCTAAGGACTACAACGCCGATAAGCTGCGCGGAAGGTTACCATCGTTTTTGGATAATTATGTACACATGCAGGGTATGGCGGCAAATGCAAAAACATCAAAGTTTGTTACGCTAACACTGCAAAAGCTTACAGATATTCATCTGCGGTCGCATTTGGATGATGAGGTGGAAAGCAACGGCGATATTTCGCGGGTTTACATTTTTTCGGTAATAGCGCTGTTTATATTGCTAATAGCTTGCATTAATTACATGAATTTGTCAACCGCCCGTTCTGCTTTACGTGCCAAAGAAATTGGCATAAGAAAAGTGATCGGCGCGCAGCGTAAAGAGATCATCAGGCAATTTTTAAGCGAATCGGTTTTGGTTACCTGGATAGCATTGATACTTGCTATAGTATTAACCAGTGTGTTACTGCCATATGTTGATAAACTATCAAACCTTAATTTAAAGCTGTCCGAATTATACAGCTGGGATATATTGCTGGCATTGTTTGCTTTACCATTTGTCGTGGGCATTATAAGCGGCATTTATCCTGCACTGTTTATGTCGTCGTTTAAACCGGTAAAAGTACTGAAGGGGCTATTTAAAGCAGGTTCAGGCGGAGTTTCTTTTCGTAAGGTATTAGTGGTTACGCAGTTTGCTATTTCAATAGTGCTTATAGTAGCCACAACAGTTGTCTTTCAGCAGTTGCATTTTATCGAGCAGAAATCACTTGGGTTTAATAAAGACCATGTGTTAACTATGGCGTATAACAGCGACCTAACCAAACCATATGATTCTTTCCGTAATGATTTGTTGAAAATACCGGGTGTAAAAGAACTGGGGCGCTCCTCGCGTACGCCATCGGGCCGCTTATTAGATGACCAGGGTGCCTCGGTTATGCAAAATGGCGTACTACAGCAAGTTAAGATCGATTTAAAATGCCTCACTACTGATTATGGTTTCATTCCCACGTATGGTATGCACATGGCAGCCGGCCGTAATTTTTCGCGTGATTTTGCTACCGATACAGCCAGCTACATATTAAATGAAACCGCAGTTAAAATGCTGGGCTGGGGCGATGCCCAAAACGCGATCGACAAGGATATGGTTTACGGGGGCACAAAAGGCAAGGTAATAGGTGTGGTAAGCGATTTTCATTTCGAATCACTGCATCAAAAAATTGTGCCGATGATATTTTACATGCCTGCCGGAAGCTACTATCATAGCCTATCTATAAACATCAGCAGTAATAATATACAGGCAACTTTAACTGGCATACAGAATACCTGGCACCGTTATCTACCCAATGTTCCGTTTGATTACACTTTTCTAGATTTGAAATTCCAGCAACTTTATAACAGTGAGCAGGAGCAGGGCAGTTTGTTCACTATATTTTCGTGCATTGCCATATTCATTGCTTGCTTAGGCCTGTTTGGGTTATCGGCATTTACTATTACCCAACGGGTTAAGGAAATTGGTGTGCGAAAAGTATTAGGCGCCAGTGTATCGCAAATTGTTACCGAGCTATCCAAAGATTTCCTGAAACTGGTATTATTTGCAATGCCCATAGCGTGGCTGTGTTCCTGGTGGGCTACCAACCAATGGCTGCAGGGCTTTGCTTACCGTATTAATGTTAACTATTGGATATTTATACTGGCAGGTATATTGGCTCTTATCATTGCCTTTGTTACTATCAGTTTCCAATCCATTAAGGCGGCAAATGCCAATCCGGTGAAGAGCCTTCGGTCGGAATAGTTCATTAGTTTACTGGTTCATTAGTTCATTAGTATCACTTTATTAAAATTTAGCTTCAACCACCAATGAACTAATGAACTAATAAACCAACCCACTGTATCATAACCGAACGCTCCATGTTACATAAGCGAACAGTTTTTTATTGAAGATTTTATTGTAAGATATTGATAGTTAGTTAATTGTATTTTTGGTATGTTATTCATGTATATATCGCTAAATTCACTAACTCAATAATTCAGTAATTCAATAATTATATAAATGTTATCACTTCAGCACATCTCGAAATACTACCAAACCGGTGGAACGCGCAATTTTGTTATTAACGATATAAGCCTTGATGTTGATGAAGGTGAATTCATTTCCATCATGGGCCCTTCAGGTTCGGGCAAATCTACATTGTTAAATATTATCGGTATGCTTGATGAGCCTTCAGATGGATACCATTATTTTGCGGGGGAAGCCGTTCATCAGCTTAAAGAAAAACAGCGTTCGGCACTTTATAAAAAATATATCGGCTTTGTTTTCCAGGCTTACCATTTGATAGATGAGCTTACCGTATACGAAAACATTGAAACGCCGCTTATTTACCAGGATTACAAAAGCGCCGAGCGTAAAGCCATGGTGGCAGATATTCTTGACCGTTTCCAGATAGTTGGGAAGAAAGATCTGTTCCCGGCGCAATTATCGGGCGGGCAGCAGCAACTGGTGGGTATTGCCCGTGCATTGATAGCCAAACCGAAATTGTTACTGGCCGATGAACCTACAGGTAACTTAAACTCCAAACAAGGGGAGGAGATCATGGAACTGTTCCGCAAATTGAATAAGGAAGATGGTGTAACCATTATCCAGGTTACGCACTCCGAAAAAAATGCTGAGTACGGCAGCCGTATCATTAACCTTTTGGATGGCAGGATAGAATCATCGCGAAAATTCTAAAGCAAATAAATATATCAAACTAAAAATGTCGTTTCGTAAATATATAATAGTAGTAGTTTTATTGATTGCCTGCAGCACTGTTTACGCGCAGCAGGATAGCACATTTACTATTCAGCAATGCCTTGATATTGCTATTAAAAATAACCTGCAGGTAAAACAAAGTGATGCGAACTCAAGATTAGCCGGTATTGACTTTCGGCAGGCGAAAGAGAATATTATACCTTCACTAAGTGCAGGTGCACAGCGCCAATACAGCCAGGGCCGGAGCTTAAACTCATCAAACTCTTACGTTAGCCAATCGCAAACAGCTGATAATTATAGCGCCTCGGCAAGCTTAACGTTATTTAACGGCTTTTCATTAATAAATGCTATCAAGTCTGCTTCATATGCTTACCAGGCGGGCAAAATGAATTTTCAGGCGGCTAAGGATGTTGTTACCGTAAATGTAATTACGGGCTACCTGGCCATATTGGATGCCGAGGAATTATTGGCCGCCAACAAAAGCCAATTAGCCGTGCAACAGGAAAATGTTGACAGGTTGAAAATACTAGAACAACAAGGTGCCAATAAAGCGGCATCGGACCTTACCGACCAGGAGGGGGCGCTTGCCAGTAACCAGGTAGCGGTAGTTAGCTCGCAAAATAACCTCGATGCCGCTAAGCTTAGCCTCTTTCAGCAAATGAATATACCGTACCAGCCTGATGCAAAATTTGCAGGCCTTAATGCAGAAAACCTGACGGGGCATGAAGGCCTTGATCCTGATAAAGCTTACCAAACGGCACTGCAACAATTTGCAGCGGTAAAAGCCGCAACGCTAAGCCGTGAAGCAGCTGAAAAAAATGTCAGCGCACAACGCGGGTTATTAGCACCATCATTGGTATTGAACGGCGGGTTGGGAACCAATTATTACAGTACAGCAACTGATGCTACCGGTAACCTTATAAGCTATAATAGCCAGTTTAGGAATAATTACTACTCAGCATTATCAATTGGGCTAAACATCCCAATTTTTACCAATGGTGTGAAACGGAATAACCTCGATCGCGCTAAAATTAACGCGCTATACTCGCGCGATGTGGAAGAGAATAGCAAAATTGTACTGAAACAAAATATTGAGCAGGCATTTTATAACATGACCGGCGCGTACAAACGCTACCAGGCATTAACCGAGCAGGTAAGAGTTTATACTGAAAGCTACCGCATATACAAACTACGTTTTGATGCCGGTGTAATAACTTCTGTTGATTTTATCATCGCTAAAAATAACCTTGACGGTGCTACGGTTAATATGATAAGCGCGAAATACGATTACTTCATCGATAGCAAAATATTAGATTACTACCAGGGAAAGCTGTCGCTATAATTTTTTTGATTTATTAGCATATCAAATAAAATTTTCTAATTTTATTACAGATACTTTTATGGATACCCGGCTTGCAGCATAGTTTGTAAGCCGGGTATTCTCAATTTGGCATAAAGTTTGGCTTAATAAAGCCGAACATATAGTCTATATTTCCCGTTATAGGTAAAAAACTAAAAAACCGGTATGAAGAAACTTATACTTACTGTTATTATTGGGGTTTTTTTTACCGGTTTTGTGTCGGCACAAACTACTTATTTACCCGATATACAGGCCGGGATAAAAGGCGGTGCCGATTATTCGCTGTTCCCTTCACCCGATGGCGCGCATAATAAAGGTGACTTTGGCTACATAGGCGGCGGTTGGGCGCGTTTTGGCGGTAAGGGCTTCTTTTTCCAACCTGAACTATATGTTAAATCAACCAGTTTAATGGTTACCCAAGTTGCCGATAACCACACTTTTATTAACAATGCCAGGTTTATTAATGGTGACTTGCCTTTATTAGTTGGTGAAAAAATGGGCAATGCCAATGCAGGTTTCAGGTTTTACACGGGCCCGGTGCTTTCGTTCGCCCTTTCCAAAAGGCAATCATTTACCAATGCAACGCTTACATCCGACCTTAATTATCATGACCTGAATTATGCCTGGCAATTGGGTTTAGGCGCCGATGTTAAACAATTTTCGTTTGATGTACGATACGAGGCTGGTTTAAATAAAATACCTTATGGCACTTCAACAACCCTGCACACAAGGTTAAACCTGGTAAATATTACTATTTCCTATAGTATATTCTCTGATTATAGTAACGGCGAATAACAGGCTATTAACTATCTGTTGCGTATTACCACAATTGATAAAATGTTTATTTTACGTTTATTGTAAGAATAATTACATTTGATTACACGTTATACCAATTAGCCGATAAGACATTTGATGATGCGGAAAACGATATGGATAGGTTGCGCTGTAATAGCGTGTTTAATGGCGGGGTGCTCAAAAGGGAGTAATACTTCAAATGTTCATACTACCGCGCCGCCATACAAGGCGCCGGTTGTGGCTTCTACCTTTATAAAAGGGGCCGATATTAGCTGGGTTACCCAAATGGAGGCATCGAACTATAAATTTTATGATAAGAACGGTAAGCAGCAGGATCCTTTTGTATTGATGAAAAGCCTTGGCATGAGCGCTATAAGGTTAAGGGCCTGGGTAAACCCAACCGATGGCTGGTGCAACACTGCTGATGTGGTAAAAAAAGCCCTGCGCGCAAAGAATGCGGGATTGAAAGTGATGATCGACTTTCATTACAGCGATGTATGGGCCGACCCGGGCCATCAAACAAAACCTGCCGCATGGGTTGGTTTAAATTTTGCAACATTAGTCAGTACCTTGCATGATTACACGGTAGGGGTGATGGATAGCTTGCAAAATAACGGAATAACCCCTGACTGGGTGCAAGTTGGTAATGAAACCGATGATGGTATGCTTTGGGAAGACGGCCGTGCCTCTACTAATATGGCCAATTTTGCAGCATTGGTATTAAGCGGATATAATGCGGTGAAATCTGTAAGTCCTACCACAAAGGTTATTTTGCATACTTCAAATGGGTACGATAACAACCTGTTCCGTTATATGTACGACGGTTTGAAATCCAATGGCGCCAAGTGGGATATTATCGGTATGTCGTTATATCCTTCAATAGCTGATTATACCACTAAAGATGCTCAGTGCTTAGCCAATATTAACGATATGATATCGCGTTATGGTACGCCGGTAATGGTTGTTGAGGTAGGTATGGAAGCTGATCAGGCATCAACTGCCCGCGCATTTTTAACAGATATTATTACCAAAGTAAATTCCGTATCGAATGCGCAGGGTTTAGGTGTATTTTATTGGGAACCTGAAGCCTATAACTGGCAAAGCTACGGTTTAGGCGCTTTTGATAACAGTGGTAAGCCAACAATAGCTTTGGATGCTTTTGGCAACTAACTGAAGTTCGATATAAGAATAATATTGCCCCAGCGTGGTTACCGCATTGTAGAAAACTTCTTATATCTCACGTAACTAATATTATACAGCTAATATTGCTGTGAGGATAAAGGCCAGGGCAAGGCAACTTACAAAGCTCAAAAGATATATAACCGACATCCCCGCCATTTTAGTGATTGTGCGCCAGCGGCTGCGGCCATAAACTACTTTTAATGATTTGTATATATACCATACTACAGTTACAAACGCTAAAAACGATAACAGCCCGTCAACTGTTTCTGATGGTATGAGCCATTGCAACAACATAATTATTGCCAGGAATAAGAATAAAAAGCAATGCAGGTGGAATGAATAGATCAGGTGCTCCACATAATATTTTTTGTTGTTTCGAAAAGTCACCATCAATATCAGGGCGCATATAGGCAGCAACAAAAACATCATTTTAGGTATGTTGTGCTTAAATTCATCCAATACAACCTCCTGAGTGCGCGAGCCGTATTTGGCTTTATAAGCATAAGCTTTTTCATTGTAATACCTTTCAATAATTCCGTCGCGTTTTTGTTCGGGTAATTTTTGTTGTGCGATGAGGTAGGCCTGGTAGGTGCTGTCGTTACTGGTTGGTGAAAGGAAATAAGCTGCTGACTTTTCATTAGCCTCTTTATCATCTGCCATAAAATTCACGCTGCTGTGTTTTGAGGCAGGTGGCGGGTTGTCCTTTTTTATTTTTGCTATGAGCGACTTTTTTACATAAGCAGGTATCTCAGGGTCTTTCATCACTGAGTCAATAATCTTTTGGGTTGATTGCGGGCCGTTGTTGACGTGCATATTGACCATTTGATGCCCTGTTTGAAACAGTATCACAAAGTAAACCAGGCTGATGAATATGTACATTTTAACCGGGTGCAGGTAACTTGCACGCCTGCCAGCCATGTACTCGTTTGTTAAGAACCCCGGTTTGGTAAAAAGCGGTTTGAGTGTTGAAAAAAATTGGTGGTCGAAATGAAAATAGTCGCTGATGGCATGGTTCATCATGTGGCCAAAGCTTTCCTTCATCTCCAGGTTTTCCTGCCCGCAGTTATGGCAATATTTGCCTTCGAGGATGGTGCCGCAGTTCAGGCAATCATTTTCTTTGCGGTAATGCTTCTTCATATTTAAATGTGGTCTACCGCTCTTTTAAGGGCGGCATTATCATTATACCTGAATACAAACGGAAAAATTATAGCGATCACCAAAGCATAGCCCGCAAAACTAAGCCATATGCCATGCCAGTTTTTACTGTGATCGGCCAGGGTAAAATATTTATCTATCACAATGCCGCTGATAACACTGCCGAAGAACGCCCCGAAACCGTTTACCATCATCATGAATAAGCCCTGGGCGCTGCCCCTTATTTGAGGTGTCGTTTGTGTTTCGACAAATAATGAGCCTGAGATATTAAAAAAGTCGAACGCCATGCCATAGACGATACATGATAGAATTATCATCCACAAACCGCTTGCCGGGTCGCCGAAGGCAAAAAGGCCAAAGCGTAATACCCAGGCTATCATACTGAATAGCATCACATACTTTATACCGAACCTGCGCAGGAAAAAGGGGATAGTGATGATGAAAAATGTTTCAGAAAATTGCGAGATAGACATAATAACCGCCGGGTATTTTACGCCAAAGGAATCTTTATAAATACTCATGCCGGCAAAATCATGCAAAAAGGTATCGCCATAAGCATTTGTTAATTGCAATGCTGCACCTAAAAGGAGCGAAAAGGCGAAGAAAATGGCAAATTTTGGTGTTTTAAAGAGCGTAAACGCGTTTAACCCTAATGAATCGACAAATGACTTATTATTGGTTTTGGCCGACAGCGGCGGGCATTTTGGTAAACTGAAGGAATAAATACCCAATGCCAAAGCCACTGCCGAAGCAATATAGAATTGGTTGGCCGATGTTTCATTATGGGTGATGCTAACTGTCCACAATGCAGCGATAAAGCCTATCGTACCCCATATACGTATTGGTGGATATTCTTTTACCACATCTTTATTTTCGGATTTTAGGGCGGAATAAGCAACGGTTATGGATAATGATAGTGTTGGCATATAGCACAGCATGTTTAGCAATATCACCCAAAAAAATGCGGTTGGGGTGTGCACCATTGGCAGGCAAAATAGCACTGCCGCGCCCAGGATGTGTAATATGCCATAAAGTTTTTCGGCGTTGATAAACCTGTCGGCGATTATTCCGGTGAGTGCCGGCATAAAGATGGCCGATATGCCCATAGTAGAAAAAATGGCCCCGAATTGCGCCCCTGACCAATGCTTGGTTTGGAACCAATACGCCCCAATGGTTAACAACCACGCCCCCCATATAAAAAACTGCATAAAATTCATCAGTATTAAGCGAACCTTAATATTCATATGTAGGCGGGGTTATGGGATTAGTATTATCAGTTAAATCAGGTGGGAAAATAGGGAAATATTTCGGATTTCGGATGTTCGATTTCGGATTTAAAAGAACTGTTAGTATGGCCCGTTAAATTTATTGTCAAAAGATACATTGCCGTTGACTTTAGTCAACGGAATATTTAATGAGATAGGCAATGGCTTTAGCCTAATTTACCACCTTAGTTTTTTGGCTGAAGCCGGACATAACAAATTATAACACTCCGTTGGCTTCAGCCAACAGCAATAAACAATTCATATAATTTTATAAATTAAAGCCTTTTCATAAATCCGAAATCGAACATCCGAAATCCGAAATTACGAGGCTTTTCTTCTGTTTAGCTCATCCCTTATTTTGGCAGCTTTTTCGTAGGCTTCCTCAAACAGGGCTTCCTGTAGTTTGCTTTTTAATTCTTCGGTGCTTAACGAAGTAAAGCCGGTTGGCGAGGCAGTTGCTGTAACTGTTTTTTCTTCAGCGCCTTCGTTCATATTTTCAAGGTACACGAAGTCGTTGCCTTCAATTACTATTCCCGCCGTTGAAAGGATAAATTCGTAGGTATAAATAGGGCAATCGAAACGAACTGCTATGGCTATGGCATCGGATGTACGGGCATCTATCTCTATCAGCTTTTTACCATCGTTGCATATCAGTTTGGAGTAGAATATGCCATCAACCAAATTATAAATAATAATTTCCTGAATGTTAACGTGAAAGGCATCGGCAAAGCTCTTGAATAGGTCGTGCGTTAGCGGGCGGCTGGGGGTCATTTTTTCAATTTCGATGGCTATGGCCTGCGCTTCGAAACTGCCGATAATGATCGGTAACCTTCGCCTGCCGCTTATCTCGCCCAAAACAAGTGCATAAGCGCCAGATTGCGTTTGGCTGTATGATAATCCAACAATATCCAGCTTTATTTTTTTCATATTATTACCCATCACAACCTATCCTTATTTCTGCTATGCTTTAAGTTCTTTAACTGCCGCAATTAATTTTGGTACCACTTCAAAGGCATCACCCACAATACCGTAGTCGGCCACTTTGAAAAACGGCGCTTCGGCGTCTTTGTTTATCACCACAATAACCTTTGACGAACTAACGCCCGCCAGGTGCTGTATAGCGCCCGAAATTCCTATTGCAATATACAAATTTGGACTGATAGCAATACCTGTTTGCCCAACATGTTCGCTATGCGGCCTCCAGCCGGCATCCGATACCGGTTTTGAGCAGGCAGTTGCAGCACCCAACAAATTGGCAAGTTCCTCGATCATGCCCCAGTTTTCAGGGCCTTTTAACCCGCGCCCGGCTGATACTACAAGTTCGGCATCGGGCAATGAAATTTTGTCGGTTGACCGTACTATTTCTTTCAGCATGGCCCTGAAATCAGATTCTTTGGTTTCAATGCTGAAATCTTCCACCTGCGCTGTGCCGCCGGTTTCAACAACTTTGTATGAATTTGGGATAAGCGCTATCACTTTATTGGTCGATGTCAGCTCAACTGTAGCAAAGGCCTTGCCCGAGAAAGCGGTTTTTTTAACGGTGAATTTGCCCCCATCCTGGTTTGGAAGCGCTACCGCGCCATCAGCAACGCCGGCTTCAAGCTTAACGCCTAAACGCGGGGCAAGTCCGCGGCCTGAAAATGTATTTGATAGCACTACTATATCAGCACTTTCTTTTTTTGCAGCTTCGGCAATAATAGAGGCATAGGCCTGGTTTACAAAGTTTTTCAACTTATCGCCAGATACGTTTAAAACTTTGTTGGCGCCGTATTTACCCAGCGCCGAAAGTTCATCATTGCTGACATTGCCAATTGAGATGGCTGTAAGCGTGGTATTATTTTTATCGGCAATGGCACGGGCGTATGAAACCGCTTCAAAAATGGACTTTTTGAATTTGCCGCCGGTATTTTCTGCATATATTAAAACTGGCATATCAGAGGATGTTGATAGTAATAATTGGTTGTTTTGGTTAGATAACTTTTGCTTCGGTGTGCAGCAATTCAATCAGTTTGGCTGCATCATCGGCAGGGATAAGTTTTACGTGTCCGCGAGGGGCAGGGGTTTCATAACTGATGACTTCTGATGATAGCTTTACGTCAGCAGGTTCGACAACTGCTAGCGGCTTGGTACGTGCCGACATTATACCACGCATGTTTGGTATTTTAGGTTCTGCTACGCCTTCAGCTGTTCCCGCTACAAAGGGCAGGGGAATGGTTAATACTTCCTTGCCGCCTTCTATTTCGCGTTCAACGGTTGCCTGTGTGCCATCTATATCCAGTTTTTTTATGATGGATACTGATGGCAGGTCGAGAAGCTCGCCAAGCATGCCGGCTACTTTTGAGCCGTTGTAGTCGATGGATTCGCGGCCTGTTAATATCAGATCGAATGTGTTCGACTTAACGTATTGCGCGATTTGGTAGGCCACAAACCAGGCATCGTGTGGTTTTGCGTTGATGCGCACGGCATCGGCAGCGCCAATGGCCAGTGCTTTGCGGATGGTGGCTTCGGTATTAACTTCGCCAACGTTTATCACGGTAATTGAGCCGCCACTGCCCTCAGTAAGCTCGATAGCGCGCGAAAGGGCTATCTCATCATACGGGTTTAAGATAAATTGAACACCGTTTGTATTAAATTGGGTGTTGTTATCAGTAAAAGTTATTTTTGTGGTGGTATCGGGGACATTGCTTATGCAGACCAATATCTTCATCATAAATGGTTTTTTGCAAATTTAGTAAAATTTAAAAAGACAAAGCGTATAAAATGCAGGATAGCAGATTAGAGAAATTATTGGAATTTATTAAGAACGAACCGAACGACGAATTTTTGAAATATGCCCTTGCAACCGAGTATCTTCGGCTAAATGATACTGCCAAAGCACTTGGATATTATGAAGATCTGGTAACAAACCATCCGGGCTATGTGGGTACTTATTATCACCTGGGTAAACTGTATGAGGCGCTGAACAGGAAGCCTGATGCTATTGCTACCTATGAAAAAGGTATGCAGGTAGCCCGTGAGAAGCGTGATAATCATGCCTTTTCAGAATTGCAAGCTGTTTATAGCGAGGCGACGGGATTGTTTGATGATGACGATGATGATTATTAACTTCATTTAAGTTTCATATATTCATGGCACCTTAGCCCTGCATGATATAAATTAACCTGAATTGAAAAAACGCCAGCTACTCTTTATCCGCGATGTAATTGTATACACCTTCATGGCATTTGGTGGGGCGCAGGCGCATATAGCCATTATGCTGCGCGAATTTGTTGAAAAACGCGGCTATGTTACCGAGGAGGAATTGATGGAGCTGAACGCGCTGGCACAGGTATTGCCCGGCCCGGCATCAACCCAAACCCTGGTGGGCATTGCCTGGAAAGTTGGTGGGCTGCGGTTATCTATTATTACTTTTTTAATATGGATACTGCCATCGGCCACCATTATGTGCCTGGCGGCTATCAGCTATAAAATGTTTGCCGGGCAGGCTAAATTTACCAATATACTGCGTTTTGTGCAGCCTATTGCAGTAGGGATCGTGGCTTATGCTACCTATACTTTCGCTAATAAATTTTTGAAATCAAAAGTTAGTGTAATGCTGGCCATCAGTTCGCTTATTGTTACGCTTATTTTGCAGAACCCTTATGCATTTCCTATACTGATTTTATTGGGCGGGATAGTATCATCGGCATTAGAAACCCATCAGCAGGAAAATGAGCTGAGGGGGAAGTTGTTTGCAAATGTTAATACCAATAAAGTTGGGTATTTTATAGGTATCCTGTTACTGTTTGCAGTATTGGGTGCTATTATTAAACAAACCTCGCCTTTTAGCTTGCCTATACGTTTGTTCGAGAATTTTTACCGCAACGGGATACTGATATTCGGCGGCGGGCAGGTGCTGGTGCCGCTTATGTATACGGAGTTTGTGGAGGTAAAGCATTACCTGAGCAGTTCGGAATTTCTGTCGGGTTATGCCTTTCAGCAGATATTGCCGGGGCCGACTTTTTGTTTTACCTCATTTGTGGGCGGGGTTACCATGGGCAATAAGGGCTTTGGCATCAGCGGGCAAATTATCGGAAGCCTGGTGGCTGTAATAGGCATTAACCTGCCGGGGGTGATACTGATATTGTTTATAGTGCCTTTTTGGGAGGACCTGAAGAAAATTACGCGTATAAAAAATTCGCTTAGCGGAATTACCGCAGTGGCGGTAGGCTTTATGGCAACCGCGTTTATACTATTGGCGCGCCCGTTTGGTACGGATTGGCTGGCCTATGCGTTGATGATAGGCACAGGTTTGCTGCTTTATTTTACTAAGATAAAAGCGCCGATAGTGATTTTGATAGGGATAGTGCTGGGACTGGTGTTTTAGTATTTCGGATTTCGAATTTTCGATTTCGGATTTATTTTAATTTGTCATGCTGAGGTACGAAGCATCTTCTGCGATACGCTTATCGCCGACTTATCGCTTTTAGAAGATTCTTCGCTGTCGCTCAGAATGACAAAATAAATCCGAAATCGAAAATTCGAAATTCGAAATAAATTTAAAATGGCTGTTCATCATCCATATCATCCATCCTTGATGGGCGGATGATGAAGTTGCTTGGCTTGTCGAAATCCTGTGATGGGTTGAGGCCTGTAAATGGGCTTGCTGATGGTGGGAAACTGTCCATACCCTGGTCTAAATCCTGGAATTTGACAAATTTGCCTACGAATTTCAGTCGGACAGTGCCGGTTTCGCCGTTACGGTGTTTGGCTATAATAATTTCGCCTACGCCTTTGGTTGGGTTATTGTCTTCGTCTACTTCCATACCGTAGTATTCGGGGCGGTAGAGGAACAGCACCATATCCGCGTCCTGCTCAATTGAACCGGACTCACGTAAATCCGAAAGCATTGGCCTTTTTGAACCACCGGGCCTGTTCTCAACAGCACGGCTTAACTGCGATAAGGCTATCACTGGTACGTTCAATTCCTTAGCTACTGATTTTAACGCACGCGATATACTGCCGATTTCCTGCTCGCGGTTACCGCCACCTTTGCCGTCGCCTTTGCCCTGCATTAGTTGCAGGTAGTCGATGATGATTAGTTGTATATCGTGCTGTGATTTTAAACGGCGGCATTTGGCCCTGAATTCAAATATGTTTAGCGCGGGTGTATCATCAATAATTAATGGCGCTTGCTCAAGCCGGCCTATTTTGGAGTGTATTTGCTGCCATTCCCATTCTTCCAGTGTGCCTTTACGTATTTTTTCCTGTTCTATCTCAGTTTCGCCGGATATGAGACGGTTTACCAACTGTACTGAGGACATTTCGAGCGAGAACACTACAACTGGTTTGTCAAAGTCGACAGCAGCGTTACGGGCGCAGCTTAGTACGAATGCCGTTTTACCCATCGCGGGGCGGGCAGCGATAATTACCAGATCGGATTTTTGCCAGCCTGAGGTCATGCGATCCAAATCGGTGAAGCCTGAGGCCACACCTGTCAGGCCATCTTTTTTATCTTTAAGAGCCTCAATTTCCTTTAAGGTTTCGTGTATCAGGTCGTCCATTTTGCGCGAATCGCGGCGGAGGTTATTCTGAGCTATTTCGAAAAGGTTCTTTTCCGCTTTATCCAATAAGTCCAAAACATCCGAAGTATCTTCATAAGCGCTTTGGATCACCTCGGTTGAGATACGGATCAGCTCGCGCTGGATGAACTTTTGGATGATGATACGCGAATGGAATTCGATGTTGGCGGCCGATGCCACACGGTTGGTTAGCTCGGTAATGTAATAGGCGCCGCCTATCATTTCCAGTTCGCCAAGCTGGCGCAATTGGGCAGTTACGGTCAATATATCAACCGGCGATGATTTTTCGAACAACTGGTGTATAGCATGAAAAATTTTCTGGTGTTTGTCTACATAAAAAACCTGCGGGTTCAGTATGTCGATAACAGACGACAGAGCGTCCTTCTCTAACATTAAAGCGCCTAATACTGCCTCTTCAAGGTCAACCGCCTGGGGCGGTAATTTGCCGAGCCCGCTAAAGGGGGTAGGGTTGGTTACTCTGCTCCTGCGTTCGGAATTTTGCTTGCTGTTTTGGTCGTTCTCAAAAATCATGGGACAACAAAAATATACTAAAAAATCATCAGCGTATCCACAAATAATATCTTTTTTTTAGTAAGAGTTAAATGCCTTAAATCATTGCATTAAGGCACTATGAAATCAACATAAAATTGTTGAAAATTATTTTTGTCTTTGCAATTTGCTGAAATTTAATTTGTTATAAATTGTTGATAAGTAATAGTTGAATATTAATAACGAAATAAGTAAATATTTAGCGTTGTAAAATTTTTTAGTTGATAAGTAAATTTCTTATCTACTTTTGTCGGACTATATTTTAAAAAATGACATTTAATCAGAGGCCGCCGCAACGCGAAAGTAACCAGATGGTTTTCGGTATCAGGGCGGTGGTGGAGGCTATACGTTCGGGTAAGGAAATTGAATCGCTGTACATTCAGCGGGGCATTGGTGGCGGGCTGCTTAATGAATTGCGGGAGTTGATGAACGAATACAATATTACCGCCCAGCAGGTGCCGGTTGAAAAACTGAACCGGCTTACCATGAAGAATCACCAGGGGGTTGTCGCTTATATATCACCTATTACTTATCAAAAGGTTGAAGATATCATCCCCCAAATATTTGAAAAAGGCGAGGTGCCATTAATTTTGGTGCTTGATGCTATTACGGATGTACGCAACATGGGCGCCATTGCCCGTACTGCAGAATGCGCCGGTGTACATGCCATAGTCATCCCCGCCAAAGGTTCGGCGCAAATAAACCCCGATGCTATCAAAACATCAGCAGGGGCGTTGTATAAGATCCCGGTTTGCCGCCACGATAATTTTATGCAAACGGTACGCTTTTTACAGGAAAGCGGCCTGCAACTGGTGTGTTGCACCGAAAAAACCAAAGAGAATATTTACAGCCCGGATTACACCGTACCAACCGCCATTGTAATGGGTTCGGAAGAAGATGGTATAAGGAACGAAATTATTCGCATTGCCGACCACCTTGCTAAGATACCGATGTTTGGGGAGATAGAATCATTGAACGTGTCGGTATCGACAGCGGTGATTGTTTATGAGGCTATTCGGCAGCGTACAGCCCCCCCCGCCCCCTGAAGGGGGAGCTTCTGAAAAACATAAAGCTTGGCTCATTTCGAACCAAGCTTTATGTTTTTATTTCTGTATAATTACGTAGCTTCCCCCTTTATGAGGGCGGGGGGCTAAATATACTTCGTCCCAAACTTCTGTTTTACATCGGCCACCACCTGCTTAATGTTTTGTTCCTGGTCGCGGGGGCAGATGAGGAGAGAGTTATTGGATTCAACCACAATGTAATCATGCAGGCCCTGTAATATTACCAGTTTTTCGCCAGGCACATTTACCATACAGTTTGATGAATCGTACATAATTACTTTTTCTGCCGGGATAACGGCGTTGCCTACGTAATCCTTATCGGCAAGCTCATAGATCGAGGCCCACGTACCCAGGTCGCTCCAGCCAAATTCTGAGGGCAGTACGTACACGTTGTCCGCTTTTTCCATTATGCCGTAGTCGATAGAAATATTTATGCATTGCTGGTATGCATTATGAATATGTTTCTTTTCATCGGGCGTATTATAAACCGAGCGCGCTTCGGTAAATGTTTCGTTCATGTCGGGCAAATACTGGCCAAATGCTTTAACTATGGCTTTTGCCGACCATACGAATATACCGGCGTTCCATAAAAAATCGCCGCTTTGCAGGAAGGTTTTGGCAATTTCAAGGGTCGGTTTTTCGGTAAAGGTTTTTACTTTGTAAAAGTCGCTGTTTTTAAGGCTATGATCGGTATATTGGATATAACCATAACCTGTATCGGGCCTTGAAGGTTTAATGCCCAGTGTTATCAGGCAGTCTTGCTCTGAGGCAACTTCTAATGAGCGTGTTATGGTATTTACGAAAGCAGGTTCATCTAAAATTAAATGATCTGATGGCGCGACAACAATGGCGGCATCAGGATTAAGGTTTTCGATTTTAAAACAGCCGTAGGCTATGCAGGGCGCGGTATTGCGCATTACAGGCTCGGTAAGTATTTGGTCGTCGGCCATATCAGGCAATTGGTGTTTTACCAGGCCGGCATAATTCTCGTTAGTAACTACATATATATTTTCCTTGGGGCAAACCTTTAAAAAGCGATCGTAAGTATTTTGTATAAGCGTTTTCCCGGTTCCGAGTATATCAATAAATTGTTTGGGGTGCGATGTGCGACTAATAGGCCAGAACCGGCTCCCGATACCACCTGCCATTATAATGGCATAGTAATTTTTATTCATGTGTAGTAAAAAATTTTAATTGCTAATAAGCCAACAAAATTGAACAATATTCTGTAAAATAAATATTAAATAAAATTAAATAGACTAAAAAATCAATCCACAATATTTTAAAAGGTATTAGCAGGAAAAAAGTTTTCACAGAATAATCATTTTTATATAAAATTTTAATAAAAACACATCGTTTATTATAAAAAAATGTTATTTTTAATCTTATTCTTAAATACATCTATAATTCATAATAAAAAATGATAGAGACCAATAAGTCGCTTTTTGATAATCTCCAAAACTTTTTCGGATTTGACAATTTCAAAGGAGAACAGGAAGCGATTATTACTAATATTTTAGCAGGTAACGATACGTTTGTGATAATGCCAACAGGTGGCGGCAAATCTATGTGTTATCAATTACCTGCCTTAATGAGTGAGGGTACAGCGATTGTTATCTCCCCATTAATTGCCCTAATGAAAAACCAGGTAGATCAGTTGAGGGCCTTCGGCGGATCGGACAGCATTGCACACTTTTTAAATTCATCGCTTACAAAAGCAGATATAGCAAGGGTTAAGGAAGACGTCTTGAGTGGCGTAACTAAATTATTATATGTTGCCCCCGAATCATTAACCAAGCAGGAAAATGTAGATTTTTTACGCCTTAACCAGGTTTCGTTCGTGGCAGTTGATGAGGCGCACTGTATATCAGAATGGGGGCATGATTTTCGTCCTGAATACCGTAAAATAAGGCAGGTGATCAGCAACATTGGCGAGAACATCCCGATCATTGCATTAACGGCTACCGCTACGCCAAAAGTTCAGCAGGATATTCAGAAGAACCTGCAAATGAATAACGCCACAATCTTTAAATCATCATTTAACCGTTCGAACCTTTTTTATGAAGTGCGCGCAAAACGCAACGTAATAAAGGAGATATGTAAGTTTGTTAAACAAAACCAGGGAAAATCGGGCATTATATATTGCCTTAGCCGCAAAAAGGTTGAGGAAGTTGCCGAGGTGCTTAACCTAAACGGTATAAAAGCCTTACCATACCATGCTGGTTTGGATCCAAAGGTTAGGGCTGATACACAGGACAAATTCCTGATGGAAGACGTTGATGTTATTGTTGCTACAATAGCTTTTGGAATGGGTATTGATAAACCAGATGTTAGGTACGTGATACACCATGATGTACCTAAAAGTATGGAAGGTTATTACCAGGAAACGGGCCGTGCCGGTCGTGATGGTGGAGAGGGCGTTTGCGTTGCTTTCTATTCGCAAAAGGATATTGACAAGCTACAGAAATTTATGAAGGATAAGCCGGTTTCGGAACGCGAGATCGGTACCCAGATATTGAAGGAAGTTATTGATTACGCCGAATCGTCGGTATGCCGCCGCAAGCAGCTGCTGCATTACTTTGGCGAGAACTTTAACGAAGCCGGCTGTAATAATATGTGCGATAACTGCTGTGCCCATAAAACTTATTTTGATGGTGAAACGCAATTGCACCAGGTATTAAGTTTGATAAAACAAATAGGTGAGAAGTTTGACGATCACCACATCATCAGCATTTTGATGGGGCAGGACAACGCGCAGATACATAATTACGAACATCATTTACTTGATGCCTTTGGCGCAGGTAAGGAAGATGGCGAAATATTGTGGAACTCGTTATTGCGCCAGGCCTTATTGAATAACTTTTTATCGAAGGATATTGACCAGTATGGCCTGCTGCGTTTAACCCGTACAGGTAACGCATTTTTGGATAACCCGTACAGCATACGCTTTACCATGAATACCCCGATAGAGGCAACTGATGATGATGACTCAGAGGATGGCCCTAAACAGGGTGGAGGGGCATTGGATACAGAATTGCTGCAGATGTTAAAAGACCTGCGTAAAAAGATAGCCAAACAAAAAGGGCTGCCACCATTTGTTATTTTCCAGGATCCATCGTTAGAGGAAATGTGTACGCATTACCCTATTAATACCGAGGAAATGAAGCAAATATCAGGCGTAGGGGCGGGGAAGGCCATGAAGTTCGGCGCCCCATTTGTTGATCTGATAAAGAAATACGTTGAGGATAATGATATTGACCGCCCGATTGATATGGTGATAAAAAGCGCTGCCAACAAATCGGCGCTTAAGGTTTATATTATCCAAAATATCGACCGCCATTTAAACCTTGACGATATTGCAGCTTCGAAAGGCTTAAGCTATGAGGAGATACTTAAAGAGGTAGAAACGATAGTTAACTCGGGCACCAAGCTTAACCTTAACTATTATATTGACGAGGTTATTGACGAAGACAAGCAGGAAGAAGTGTTTGATTATTTCCGCAGCGCCGAGATCGACTCAATCGATGATGCTTTGGTTGAACTGGGTAGCGATGATTATACACGCGAAGAAGTGCAACTGATGAGGATAAAATTCATGTCGGAATTGGGGAATTAGATTAATTATTGAATTACTGATTTATTGAATTATAGATTTGCAGCCTTTGAACAAAAAAGTTCAGGGGCTTTTTTGTTGGGAGCAGGTGGTTTTTTTCCTGTCTCACTGTTGTATTAAAATGAGACAGTTCAGGCGAAAATCTCCTGGTGCAGCCGCAACATGAAATATTTATATTTGTTATATGGCAGGTTATTCATCCACACCATTAGCAAAGAAACTGAGCATTAAGAAGGGGTTTGATATTAACCTTATTAATGCGCCTGAATATTATTTTGACCTGTTTACCGACCTGCCAGGTAGTATTACTTTTGAAGATAACCCTGAAAAGAAAAAGGACTTCATTCATTTTTTTGTGATGGAAAAGGACGAGTACTTTACCCATCTGCCCGAATTAAAATACCAACTTAAACCTAATGGTATGATATGGGTGTCGTGGCCCAAAAAGTCATCGAAAGTGGTTACGGATATTAATGAAAATATTATCCGAGATTATGCACTGCAAATCGGCCTGGTTGATATTAAAGTTTGCGCTGTTGATGAAATATGGTCGGGGTTGAAACTGGTTATACCTGTTAAGGACAGGTATCTTTCATAGTAATATCATAAATCAACCATGCCTATGGTTTAGTTTGCCGTAATGCCTACATTCGCTTATTATATAATTTACTATGCCTAAAATAGAACTTGCACGCGTTAGCGGCGATTATGGCTTTGAAGCCACCGACGAATACGGACATATCATAAAAATGGATAGCAGCCCCGAAAGCGGCGGCCTTAATTATGGTGTGCGCCCAATGCAAATGCTGTTAATGGGTTTGGCCGGCTGTTCGGCCATTGATGTTATTGCAATACTGAAAAAACAGCGCCAGGAAGTTCGCGATTACAAAATGGTAGTCAACGGCGACCGTGAGCCTAACAAGGAGCCGTCGTTATGGAAGGATGTAGATGTTGAATTTCATCTATACGGCAATATCGACCCGGATAAAGCCCAAAAAGCGGCTGACCTTTCTATTGGTAAATATTGTTCAGTTGCTGCAACTTTAAGTAAATCAGGCAGCGATATTAAGTACAAAGTTTTTGTGCATCCATAAAAACTTCCAGATAGCTCTTATTGAAAAATAGCTATATTATCAATAAGTCTATGCTTTGTATTATGATATTAACCAATATGTTATAATGTAACTATTGGTTTATTAACTTGATAATGTATTAGTTGTCTTGTTTTAAAAATCATAGTTAAAATATGAAATTTTAATGAAATTTTTAAATATTAGCAATTAACATACAAAAGTGTATGTTTTTAAATCCATCGTCTTATATGTGATTTGTAGTTTCGTCACTATATAACTTTTGTAATGAGGGCCATAAAGTGTTACCATTAGGCATTGCTCTTCAATCGGTTAACTCGCTATAATACCAATATTAAAAGCACCTTGTGATTAAATGATGGTCAATGGCATTGCTATTGTCATTTAGGAAAAGGTTTTATCCGGTAAATAATTAAATGGATAAGGCATTACTAAAGGATAATATTATGAAATCGAAATTTAAAAAAGCCACACTACTTTTAACAGGAATTATGGTGGGTGGTAAACTTTTTGCACAAACTCCTGACAGTTCAGCAATGAACACAGATTACGTAAGGCCATTTTCAGATAACGCGTTCCGCACCTTTTCAATAGGTATCGAAGGCGGTGTATTATCTCCTTTAACTTTTTTAGGCCCCAATAAACAAGACTTTAAATCGCCTCATGAACAAATAGGTTATGGCGGCTTTATTAAAGAACAGATATTGCCATCATTTGGCTTGCAGGCTAATTTCCTGATGGGGAAAGACGCAGGCGCCGTAACATATGGCAATCAGGTGGATGGTACTTACACAAGCTTCTCTACAAAGATTAATTATGCCGTAGATTTGTCGGCAAATTTCACATTAGCTAACATCAACTGGAGGCACCAGCAAACATTTATACAGCCTTATATAACGCTCGGTGGTGGTGTTATCGGTTATCAACCCACACTTACCGATGCGAACGGAACAATCACTCAGGCAAAAAGCCGTGAATTTTACGTGCCGGTAGGGGCTGGCCTAAAGTTCGACCTGGCCAGGGGTATCAATTTAGACTTGGGCTACCAGATCAATTTTGTTAATGCTGATGATTTTGACGGATTTGCAGCAAGCACTACTAACGACCACTTCTCTTATGCTCATGTTGGTTTAGAGTTTGCCCTGGGCGGCCGTTCCAAACCACAAATGGCTACACATAACCCGGTGTCATCTATGCGTACCGAGTATTTAATGAGTGAGCATAGGTTACAAATACAACTTGACCAGGAAAAAGCACAAAACGCTCAACTACGTTCGGACCTGAACACTACAAATGCTAATTTAAATACTACGAATGCTAACCTTGCCAAACTCACAACTGACTCCGATGGCGATGGTGTGCCTGATGTGTATGATAAATGCCCCAATACGCCAAAAGGTACTGCAGTTGATGGCTCAGGTTGCCCACTGCCCGAAAAGAAGCCGGATGTTAAGGTTTACGTAACCAAAGAAGATAAGGAAGTGGTTAACGAAGCTGTAAAGAACCTGGAATTTGACTTCGGCAAATCAACCATTCGTCAACACTCATTCGAAAGCTTAAATAAGCTTGCTCAATTGTTGGTAAACAAGGGCTTCAGCCTAAAATTAGCCGGCTATACTGATAATATTGGCTCAGTTTCAGCTAACCTTAAATTATCAAAAGATCGTGCAGCAGCTGTTAAAACTTACCTTGCACAGCAAGGGGTCGATTCATCAAAAATTACTGCTGAAGGTTATGGCAAATCCCATCCTATAGCAAGTAACAAAACCGACAAAGGCCGTCAGATTAACCGCCGTGTTGAGTTTAGTATATACTAAACAATTAAAAATCATCTGCAATAAAAAGCCGGACGTTCCAAACGCCCGGCTTTTGTTGTATTGACTAAATCACCGTCTTTGGCACCTGATGTTATACCACGAGTTACACTGCGCTACACTCGCAGCAGCATGGGAGTTAATTGTTTAAAGAAAAGTTAAAAGGAACAGTATACCAGCATCTAACCTTTTTGCCGTTCACTTTCCCAGGTATCCATTTCGGAGAAAGTTTAATAACATGCAGTACTTCTTTATCGAATATGGGGTTGAGAGATTTTGTTATTTTTAAATGTGTTAACTCACCAGTTTTTTCTACTACAAACGTCACTAATACTTTCCCCTGAACATCTATCATTCCTGATTTATCAGGCCATTTTGCATTTTTTGCTAAAAATTTACGAAGAGCTTCCTGGCCTCTGGGAAAGCTTGGCATAGGTTTGCATTCTCTATATATACCTTGTTTATCAGGATATAAGGATGAGTCATCAATAAACGGGAAATTCTTTCCAGGATTTATTGTATCGTTTATAATAAGTGAATCCCTTTTTTGAGCCTTAACATTAAGACCCAAAAAAAGCATAAATACGACGAAGATAGATTTCTTCATTCCATAAATATAAACTACTTTCTTATCGATAGCGAAGAATCTTCCACAATTTGCATAGTACCTTCTGTATGTCTTAGAAGATTCTTCGAATGACAAAGAGGAACATTTCTAAAATTCCCTCACCAACAAACCATCCGCAAAATCACGTAAGTATTGCTTATGCCCATCAGGTAAATTTATTTCCTCAAGCGCGGCAAACGCTTTCTCAGCATAGCCTTGCATCGCAGTTTCGGCATGTTGCCTTACATCAAGATTATTATAAATGCGGCTTACACCGGCTACCTTTTCAGTGTTATCTAAGTGGGTTGAAGTTAAAAAAGCATTCAGTTCAGCCGCTTGTTCATCTTGGGCCAATTCGAGGGCCTTTATCAGCAGGTAAGTTTTTTTGTTGGATATAATATCACCGCCTACTTGCTTGCCGAATTTTTCAGGGTTGCCGTAAACATCCAATATATCATCCTGTAGTTGGAAAGCTACACCCAACTGCACGCCGAAGGCGCTTAGCAATGCCGCATCATCGGCTGATGCTCCGCCTATCAAAGCACCTATCTTAAGCGCACCACCTAATACTACGGCTGTTTTAAGGCGTATCATTTCAATATATTCATCAATACCTACCACCTCGCGGGTTTCAAACTCCATATCCAGTTGTTGACCTTCGCATACGCCAACAGCTGTTTCATTGAAAATGTTGAGCACATCCCGCAATATATGGTTATCAACCTGCATCATCAGTTTATAGCCTTCTATCAGCATCACATCGCCCGATAATATGGCCACATTTTTATTCCAGCGCTCATGCACCGTTGTTTTACCACGACGCAATGGCGCATTGTCCATAATATCATCGTGCATTAGGGTGAAGTTATGAAACACCTCAATAGCCAATGCGGGCTGGATAGCTTTATTTACATCGCCGCCAAATAGTTCACACGCCATCAACAACAGGGCTGGGCGCATACGTTTACCGCCCAACGCCAAGATATAACTTATAGGTTCGTAAAGCTGACCGGGATGCCCGGGAAAAGTTAATTCGTTAACCGAATTGGATATAATAGCCTGTAATTTACTGAGATCAGTCATTCAATAATATTTAATCCTGTACAAGGGAAAAATCGATCTGCTTTTTAGTAAGGTCTACGTTTTTAACGCGTATCCTCACTTCATCGCCCAGTTGGTAAACTTTCTTTTTACGCTGGCCGATGATAGCATAATTTTTCTCGTCTAAGGTATAAAAGTCGTCCGAAATATCGCGTAAGCGTATCATGCCTTCGCATTTGTTTTCGATGATCTCTACATACATGCCCCATTCGGTAACGCCAGATATAACACCGCTGAAGATATTGCCCACCTGGTCGCGCAGGTATTCAGCCTGTTTGTATTTAACCGATGCACGCTCGGCATCAGCCGCTTTTTTCTCCATTTGCGAGCTGTGCTGGCACAATTTTTCATAATGCTCGGCATTGGCCGACTGCCCGCCATTTAAATAATGGAACAGCAACCGGTGTACCATCACATCGGGATAACGGCGGATAGGCGAAGTGAAGTGCGTGTAATGATCGAACGCTAAACCGTAATGGCTTGACGACTTGGTGGTATAAATAGCCTTAGCCATTGAACGGATAGCCAGCTGGGTAAGCACATTTTGCTCTTTCTTGCCTTCCACATCCTCCATTAAGTAATTCAGCGACTTAGCGGTTTCTTTATCAGATTTAGTATTGATCCTGTACCCAAACCTTGCAGCAAATTGGGCGAAGTTGGCCAATGATTCAGGTTTCGGCGAATCATGCACACGGTAAACAAAAGTATATTTATGCTTGCCTTTACCCATTTTGCTTACATGCTCGGCAACTTTTCGATTTGCCAGCAGCATAAAATCTTCTATCAGTTTATGGGCATCTTTACGCTCTTTTACATATACGCCTATAGGCTTGCCCGTTTCATCCAGCTTGAATTTAACCTCGGTAGTTTCAAAGCTAATAGCGCCATTTTTAAATTTACGCTCGCGCAATTTATAAGCCAGCGCATTGAGCTCTTCTATTTCTTTACTGTGATCGCCCTGCTTCGTTTCGATAATTTCCTGCACTTCCTCGTAGGTGAAGCGCCTGTTGGAGTGGATGATGGTTTTGCCATACCATTCCTCCTGTATATAAGCGTTCTCGTCCATTACAAACACGGCAGAGAAACAAAGCTTGTCTTCCCTTGGCCGCAACGAACATAAGCCGTTAGAGAGGCGCTCAGGCAGCATAGGGATAACCCTATCAACCAGGTATACTGATGTAGCCCTGTCCAGCGCTTCTTTATCCAGTGCCGAATCAGGTTTTATATAATGCGATACATCGGCGATGTGTACACCTATTTCATAATGCCCGTTATCCAGGTATCTGAAGCTGATGGCATCATCAAAGTCCTTCGCATCAAAAGGGTCGATGGTAAACGTAAGTATATCCCTGAAATCGCGCCGGCGGGCTATTTCCTGTTCGGTAATGGTTTCGGGTATTTCTTCCGATTCATGCTCCACTTCGGCAGGGAAGGAGAGAGGAAAGCCATATTCAGCCAGGATGGCGTTCATTTCGGTATCATTCTCGCCCTGCGCGCCTAAAATATGTTTAATACGGCCAATAGGGTTTTTTGCATCGGTCGGCCAATCGGTAATTTCAGCCACAGCCTTAATGCCGTTCTTCGCCCCGTTCAACTGGTTCATGGGAATGAAGATGTCGTGCATCATTTTGCGGTCGTCGGGAATGAAGAAGGCAAAGCGCTCGCTGAGCTTCACAATGCCTGTAAACTCCATTTTATTGCGCTGCAATATTTCTATTACCTCGCCTTCCTTGTGTTTGCCCTTGCTTTTGGCGTAAACGTAAACTCTTACACGGTCGCCGTTAAGGGCGTTACGTAGTTTGCGGGGGGCAACGAATATATCACTCTCAAACTCATCATCGGTAACTATAAATGCCGAGCCATCGTTGGTAAGGTCAACCTTGCCTTCAATAAATGTTTTTAATTCCAATAACTGGAATTTGCCTGGAGATAATTCTTTAAGCGCGTTTTTTTTAGCTTCTTCTTTTAGTATCTCCAATATAATATCGCGCGATTCCGGGTCGCGAACGTTCAATTTCGCCGAAACCTGCTTGTAATTCAGTGGGGTATTTCCATTCTGTTCAAATATGTCAAGCACCATTTGGGTGAGTACCTGCTTAATTGAAGAGTTGTTTTTCTTTTTAGACATAGATGTTCTTTGGTCACAAAGATAGGTATTTGACTAATGTAAACATGCAGATGTACAGTTAGAAGATATTGATTTGGGTAGCCATCCGTTTACTGTCTCACTTTAACAAATGAGACAATATGATACACCTCCCGATAAATTTTACTTAGCCAAAAAATTAACAGGTTCATTATCAGCGCTATTATAATTCAAAATCCCTCAAAATGCCACAAATACGCTGTTTTGAGCCGCCAAAACACCTGAAAAGTGCTTTTTTAACCCTGTTTTTTCATCGAAAATGCCCAAAAAACAGGCATTTTTATCTGAAAAGCGTTGAAAAACCAGCGTTTTTCAGCGTTTCAGAAGCTAAAAATCGAGTGAATTAAGGTAAATTGTCTCAAAGTGAGACAGTGCTGAGACGGTAATTTATTTTCAAAATCTAATCTCTAATTAACCTTATCTCTGTCTTTACGCATTAATAAATAAAACTACCATCCCCACGGCGTTGCATTATCTTTCCGTTTCGTTTCGGCGAGCCACTCCATTTTTGCAGGTTTAGGCGAAAACTCACCATCACATAGCGGCTTAACGCGTTTGTTTTGGTATCGGTAAAGCCGGTAGGGGTTATCACCCGGTTCACAAAATTGTTCTGATCAAGCAGGTCGAACATTTGGATGCTCAATATGCCATTATGTTTTTTGAAAAACTCCTTTTCAATAGTGGCATTTATCACCAACGGGTTTTTAGTAACATTTGAACTGATACCGCTTACAAAGTTCTTGCTGGCGCTGTAGCCAAACATAAAGGTTTTCAGAAAATACATACGGCCATCCATGCTCAACGCAACAGTTTTAGTGTTGGTGTTGAAAGCGCTAAGGGTATTGGTTGATGTAGTTACATCGTATGATACATAAGGATTTACTTCCAGCCAGTCGTTCGGATCTATTCTTGGCCCTAAACGTTCATTATAACGCCAGGTGGTCGAAAAATTTTCCAGGTTGTTGGTCATAGCCACGTTGTAGCCATAGGTAATATTACCATTTAATTCCAGGTTATATTTACGGTCATCAAACTGCTTGGCGATATTGTAATTACCTGAGATTGACCGCGAACCGTTAAGATTTACATAATGCGTATTGGTTATATAGCTGGTATCGAGCTGGGTAGCGCCATTTACAGTTTTGGGCACAATTACAGGTTGTAAAACGTTATTTGTGGTAACCTGGTTGTTAATGAACGAGGCATTTATATTGGTTGAAAAATTGAGTTGCGAATTAGGGATATAATTATTGTATTGCAGCGTTATGGCATTGGTAAATGATGGTTTCAAGTCGGGGTTGCCGGTAACGGGGTTTTGCGGATTGGTAAGATCGGTATATGGCTGCAATTCGTTAAATGATGGTTCGGTTGGCGTACCTGTATAATAAACTGAAAGTCGTTGCGTTCGCGACCAGGCGTACTGATACCGTATTATTGGGATTAGGTTGAGGCTGGAGTGGTTAACGGCTGCATCATACCCAACCCGCGAACCCTGCAACAGAGTAGGGATAGCTGTAATTCCCAACGATAAATTGTATTTGGTTTTATTAAGGCGGTAATTCAATGCAATGCGCCCTTCGGTAAATGAATAATGGTAAACATTTGTGAGGCTGTCAATAGGTACATGGATACCGCCGAGGCTGTCAACAATATTATCCGTATAGGCATTATTATTATATCCCCGGTAAATTACCTGCGAATTAAACTCCAATTGCGATAATGGCCCTAAAGGTTCTACATAAGTTACACTTGCACGATAGCTTTTTGTCAAACTTCCGCGTTGTATAACGCGATGTACCAGCGAATCTTCAAAAGGTGTAAGCGTACTTGTTGTATCCCGGTAATAAAGTATATGAGTTAATTGTTCATTTAACGAAGTTGAATTTGTGTGCGAATAAGTGAGCTGCATTGATATATTCCTGCGTTTTTTCTGGAATAAATGCTGGTAAAATACCTGGCCGCCGTATGACGGCGAAGTGTTTGTGCTTGTAGTATGGCCTATTGAGGTTTGATGGATAAAACCGGTTTGTATGTTTTGTGCATCATTACTGTTATTGGTTGATGTATAAGATAACATATTGCCACCGGTAGGCTCAGATATTCTTAAATAATTGGCGCTGTCAATATTATAAATAATATCAAAATTAAACCGGTGCGTAATACTGCTATTATTGCCGGTGCTGTTCCTGGTAAAATAAGTTGTGGTATCAATATTATTCAGCCCATTTCTAAAAGTGGTGTACTGTTGCCCGGTGCTGCTATTTATGGAGTAAACATCGTTATAGTTATAAGCGTAACTGGAGGTTACCTGTATTTTTTTACTTAGCTGGTCGCTGTAACTTATGGTAGGAGTAAGGGTTTTAGTTGTGCCCCCGCTGCCGCCGCTGCTGCTCTGGCTGCCAAACGTACCGCCTGAGCCACTAGTAATGCCCGTACTTGCCACACCATTTATGGTATTGCGGAAATTTCCTATAACGCTGATCTGCTGGTTGGCATTAATGCGTTGCGCAAACAGCCGGTCGTCAAAACGGCCGTTGCTGCCTTCGCCAGCGGTTATACGCCCTACATTGCCTACCGAACGATCTGCCTTTGTGGTAATATTCAATACTTTTTGCGGGGGGCCGTCCTTAACGCCTGTACGTGCAGCTTCATCACCATAGTCATCAACTATCTGCACTTTTTCAACAATATCAGCAGGCAGGTTCTGTATAGCTTGTGCTACGTTTCCACCGGCATAATCTTTTCCGTTCAATCGGGCTTTGGTTACCTGTTGCCCCTGGTGTGTAAGGGTGCCGTCAGAACCTACTTCCATGCCCTCCATTTTCTTTAACAATTCATCTACGGTGGCGTTTTCGCGCACCTTATAATCGCTGGCTTTATACTCAACAGTATCTGTTTTATAAACTATACTGGGTTTGCCGTTAATTTTTACCTCAGCTAATACATTTGCTTGCGACTTAAGGATGATAGGGTCTAAAACCAGTTTTTTTAGTGCATCATTTTGTAAATACTTACGTGTTGAAGTTTGATAGCCCAAACTGGTTATGGTAAGCACAAACACCGCCGACTTCACATCTTTCAAAACAAATATGCCATCGGCATTAGTTGCCGATCTTACCGTATCGGTTTTTGACATTAGGGTAATGATAGCGCCTACAACCGGGTTATCTGTGGAGTCTTTAACTATACCGCTAACTTCCCTTAGCGGTACAGGCGGAGGGGCGGGGGCGTTACCACGGCCGCCCCGCTGCTGGAATTGAGCAAACAGGCTTTGTGCCGATAATGTTAACAAAAATAACAAGGGTACTAATCTCTTCATATTTAGGCAGACTTAATTGGTTGCGGGTTTTGAAATGGTAAGGGTGTATTTTCCCCAAAAATCAGTCGGGGTCATCATATCATCAGCATCGCTGTATCCTCTGCCGCCAAAACCGCCGAAACCCCCGCCACCGCCACTAATTCTGTAGCCACCAGCGCCAATTTTAATGGCATCCATTCCGCCTCCCATGGGTATGCCATTAATTTTAACCTGGTAAGCTATTTCTGTTGGTGTACCTGCTGCTATTTGCAGCATTTTAAAAGGTATAGCCAGTTCATATATAAAATTTCCTTTGTCATCAAACTTTGCTGCCGCTTTAATGCTGTATTCATTGTAAATGGAAATAAGCGTATCGGTTATCTCCTTAAAGCCTAAGGCACTAATTTCCTTGCAGGCATCAAGCGTTTGTTTATGCTGCGCCAGTATTTCGGCCGAGTCGGGTGCATCGCCCTGTTGCCCAAAACCTCGTCTTCCACGGTTCATTCTTCCCCCGCCCTTAATTGGCATAGGGTAGGTAATAATGAATGCGTCTTTATCCCTTTTTTTACCAGCAGTATTTATAGCGAAGCTTATACCGCCCGCAAGTATCTTATTAATATTGGTCGCATCGGTTGATCTTATGGCCAAATAAATACCCTTGTCGTCATTGGCCAGCGTGTACCAAACTTTGGTGCTTTTATTATAAGCCTGCAATTCAGGGCCCCATTCGGTAAGCTTGCCGTCAATTTTTAACCCGGCAGGTGCAGTAACACTGCCTTGCTGTACATTATATATTTTTTGAGCGATAGCAGTATTAAATATGCCTGCGAGCAGGATAAATAAAATTGCTTTAAAGGAGTATAACGGCCTTTTCATAAGCTGATAATTGTTGCAGATTTTAATTCGAGCCGAAATTACCGGGAAAGTTTAATCAATATTTTATTGTCATATAATTGTTGCTTATTTGTCATATGATTGTTGCACAGTTAATTAATAAAGGGATTTTACGGCCTTAATTTTCTTTGATTTTTCGCCGTTGAAATTATTTTAAACTTCTTTGAAAAAATATTTGCAGCAGTAATTTTAAAGCTTACCTTTGCGTTCCCTTTCGGGATGTAGCGTAGCCCGGTATCGCGCCACATTTGGGATGTGGAGGCCGCAGGTTCGAATCCTGCCATCCCGACGGATAGCAATATCAACGGACATCAAAACCCTGTAAATCTTCTGATTTACGGGGTTTTGTGTTTTAAGGTCGTCCTCGCAATACTCAAAAAATATCATAAAAACTCAAGCTGTGTGTTACCTAATCGCCCACCTGAAAATTAAATATACATTTGAGGTGGGCGGATATGATGTAAGTGACTGTGTACGGCGTCTGCGTTTTGGCTTCCTTCATCACGAAAGTGCTTTGCAGCAAATGTTTCTAAAAGCTCCACATATTTATGAAATTGGCTAATCGATAATAAAAGTTATCTGTTATCAATAATTGTATAGAACGGTTATGACTATCATGGACTTAGCAATCATTTGTATGAACCGTTTTTTATGATCAACTTGCTAATTTATAGCCGTCCCTCTGAGATTGATGCCATTTGAAAAAGGTGCTCATTATAATAATTTAATTAATTTAGCAATATATATGGTGGTGAAAGAGAAATACAATGAAGAAAGTTTACTGATCCGGATTACGGAGGGAGACAGTAACGCTTTTAGTATTCTTTTTCATCAGAATAAAAATAAGGTTTATACTTATGCCATAAAGGTATTACAATCAGAACTTTATGCGGAAGAGGTTGTTCAGGATGTGTTTATGAAAATATGGATAAACCGGGAGGCATTATTAGGTATTGACAATTTTGGAGGTTATTTACGTATAATGACCCGAAACCACGCGTTTACCGCCTTAAAGAAGATAGCGCTTGAAAATCAAATCAATTCTTCAAAATTTAAAAACTGGTCCGAAGCCCATTCAGATACCGAGAATAATATCACTTTCCGAGAAACCCGGGTAATATTAGATAAGGCAATTGACCACCTTACGCCACAGCAAAAAGTTATCTATACCCTTTGTCATGAACAGGGACTAAAATATAATGAGGTTGCACAAAAATTAAATATTTCCCCCCTGACCGTAAAAACCCACATGGGTAATGCGCTGCAATCTATACGTGTATTTCTACTAAAAAATGCGGACCTTGTCAGTTTGTTTGTTTTTATAATGCTTAAAAACAAGTATTTATAAATTAATTGCCTTTTTTTATTCTTTCTTCTACTCCTTTTTTCTTTTTCATTAGTCATGTATAATAAAGAGGTTAACAGGCAATTAACATATTGCTAAATTATCTTCACGAGGCACATGGAAATATCAAGAGTAAAACATCTTTATCAGAAATATTTGGATCAAAGTATTTCTGAACAGGAAAAAGCTGAACTGATGATTTTGATCAGCCAGCCTGAAAATGACGTGCTCTTTAAAGAGTTATTAGATTCATTATGGGAAAATGATAGCCAGCCGCTTGAGTTATCCGCAGAAAAATCAGATCTGATACTAAATGAGGTGTTGACCAGCCATATACCGGTTATACAAGAAAGAAACTCATTAAAAATATGGCTGGGCTCGGCTGCCGCTATTTTAGTAGCAGCTATCGCACTGTTTTTATATTTCAGGCCGGCACCCGCAAAGGTGCAATTGGCTAATATTACCCATACAACAAACTTATCTGAAAAAATTGCGGTAGGTAATGGGCACAAGTCTATAAAGTTACCTGATGGCAGTACTATTATCCTTAATAATAATAGCAGCATACAATACGCTACGGCCTTTGTTGGCAAAACAAGGGAAGTAACGCTTAATGGTGAAGGCTATTTTGATATTAAACATGATAGCGCGCATCCTTTTATTGTACATACCGGTAAAATCATCACTACTGTTTTAGGGACCGCTTTTGACATCAGCGCTTATCCCGGGCAAAAAGTTGTTGTATCGGTTACACGTGGAAAAGTAAGCGTATCTGATGATAAAAAAGTGCTGGCATTACTAACACCTGATCAGCAGGTATTTTATAGCCAGGCGACCAATGTTGCCCGTGAGACGCCCGTTATCGCCCAAAAAACAATTGAATGGGTTAAGGCCGATATGCAATTTACCGATCTTCCGTTTAAGGAACTGGCAGAAAGGTTAAGCAAACGGTATGATGTAACTGTTGAATTTAAAAATCCTGATCTGGAAAAATACCTGATCACAGGGCGTTTTAACGGAACCGAATCACTTGAAGATGTATTAAAAGTACTTTGCGGAACAAGCTCGGCAACTTACAGCATAGATGGTAAAACGGTGCTGCTGGATGAAAAATAAAAACTAAGCAAACTAAATTAACCCTAACTAAAATGACTATGATGAAAACTTACTCACCGCAATAAATAAAAGTAAAAAATAGTGATATGCCGGATGTATATCCTATAAAAAAACTCCCAGGCCTTGGACAGCGATTGGGAGTTTAGTTAAAAAACATTTTTGGATCATTTCTTAAACTATACAAATAATGCAAAAAAATACTGCTTTTGCAAAAGGGAAGTTCTATTCCCTTTTTAAACTAATTTCTCGGATTAACTGGTTGTTTATTATGAAATTAAGCGTTTGTTGCGGGGCTCTGTTAATCTTCAGCTCCAGTTTATTTGCCTCGGTCAGCGGCTTCGGGCAAAGTATTAAAGAAACAACCGTTTCTATGCAGGTACAACGCGTACCCCTTAAAGCTGCATTGCAAAAATTGCAGGAACGCAGCGGCTATAATATTTTTTATCCTTCAGAAAAAGTTGAGGCTTATAAGGATGTAAGTATAAACAGCCAGCCCAGAACAGTGGCGCAAACCTTGGATATTTTACTGCGTGGCACCGAACTGGATTATAAACAGAATGGCAACAATATTATTATATCTGAAAAGAAAACAGAAATAAGATCTACAGACGATGCAAAGACCAAACGCATAATTGGTATGGTGGTTGATGAAAATGGTCAGCCTTTTCCCGGTGTAACGGTAAGGCTTAAGCTTGACAAGTCATCAAGTACCGCTACAGATGAGAATGGCCACTTTCATATCGATGTTAATAACGTAAACGATGTTTTAATTTTTAGCAATATCGGGTTTAATACACAGGAAGTTGCGGTAACTAATGATATGACCAGCCTTCGCGTTGTTATGGTGCCAGCTGTAGGTGGATTAAACGAAGTAGTGGTTATTGGCTATGGCGCCTCTACCCGCAGGGATCTGACAGGGGCTGTTAGCTCAGTTACGGCTGCTGATATTTCAAAACAGCCCGTTCAGGACCCGCTGAACGCGCTGGAAGGGCGGGTAACCGGCGCTGTTATTACGCAATCAAGCGGTTTACCCGGTGCAAGTGTAAATATCCTTATCAGGGGGCAAAATTCCCTAAGTGCAGGCACCGTGCCATTATATGTAATTGATGGTGTGCCATTTAATATTAACGATGGGTCTTTGCCTTCCAATAACAGCCTGAATTCATTTGGGCTATTTGGCGCCAATCAGGCTATAAGCCCGTTTAGCGTAATTAACCCAAATGACGTTGAGCGTATTGATATATTAAAAGATGCCGACGCTACTGCAATTTATGGGGCACGCGGCGGAAACGGCGTAGTATTAATAACTACTAAAAAAGGCAAGGCGGGTAAAAGTAAGGTCGACCTTAACCTGTACAGCGGCATTGGTAAAGTTACCCGTTTTATTGATGTGATGAATACGCAGCAGTACCTGCAAATGCGGCACCAGGCGCTTAATAATGATGGGCTGACCCCTGACCCTGATGATGACCCGGACCTGCTTGCGTGGGATACCACAAAAGATACCAACTGGCAAAAAAAATATTTGGGTGGTACCGCTCATTTAACTGATGCGCAGGCATCAATTTCAGGTGGTAATGAAAATACACGTTTTATCTTCACCAATGGGTTCCATCGCGAAACAACAGTTTATCCCGGTGACTACTATGATCAAAGATATACCAGCCGTTTTAACCTGGATCATACTTCAAATGACAGGAAGTTTAACATGAATTTGTCTGCTGATTATTCTTATGATTATTCGCTGTTGCCGCAAAGCGACCTGAGTTCAACTTTCAACCTACCGCCCGACTATCCGTTATATAACCCGGATGGTACGCTTTACTGGGATAGCCAGGGTGCTTTTACCAATCCGCAATCTTACTTCCTGCAAACAAATGCCAATAAAGCAAACAGTTTGATCACTAATTTACAGCTGCGTTATACACTGTTTACCGGGCTCGACCTGAAATTGAATGTTGGCTATAATAATATCAGCCTTGCTCAAACCCAACAAAACCCTGCTTTAAGCCAAAGCCCCGCATTTGGGCCTCCTACTAATAATGCAAGTTTTGCCAACAGCACGCAGTCATTTTACAGTGTTGAACCTCAAATTACTTACAACAGCAAAATCAGTAAAGGCGATTTGTCCCTGCTGGCAGGTGCAACGCTTCAACGTAGTTCTAATCAAAGTAATACAATTACCGCTCAAGGGTACAGCAATCCTGATCTGATGGCCACCCCTGAGGGTGCCGCCACCTATTCATCACGTGCTACTGACGTTCTTTATAAATTTTCTTCCTTATTTGGCAGGGCAACCTATAATTGGGATGGCAAATATATAGTTAACGCGACTTTGAGGACTGATGGGTCATCAAGGTTTGGTTCCAATCATCCTTTTGGAACTTTCTATTCAGTAGGCGGGGCATGGATATTCACCGAAGAGGGTTTTTTCAAAAACAATTTATCATTCCTGTCCTTCGGAAAATTAAAAGGAAGTTTTGGTATAACGGGTAATGACCAGATCGGTGATTATCAGTACCTCCCAACCTACAATACTTACTCTCCAAAATACCTGGGATCGAGTACCTTATCTTTAAGCGGTATCCCAAACCCTAATTTAGAATGGGAAACCGATAAAAAACTGAATTTTGGGTTGGACCTGGGCTTCCTGAAAGACAGGATATTATTTAGCGCCGATTATTATCGTAACCGTTCAAGTAACCAGTTAGGTTATATAACTGTAGCCGAACAGTCGGGCGTTAATTCCTATTCAGGTAACCTACCTGCTTTAATACAAAATAAGGGTTTTGAATTTGAATTGAACACCACCAACGTAGCCGGCAAATCATTTACCTGGAAAACATCATTCAATCTTACCATACCCAAAAGCGAATTGTTATCTGTAAGCCCAACCTATTTTTATGCCACTGATTTTGTGTTGGGTTACCCCATAACACAGCAAAGGGTTTATAACTATGCCGGTATTGATGTGCAAACAGGGTTGCCAAACTTTAAAGCAGCAGATGGCAGTATAACAAGTAACCCTAGTTATAGTACCGATAGAACGGTTATAGAGGATACTTCTCCAAAATTCTACGGTGGTATCAGCAATGATTTTAGTTACGGTAACTTTTCATTTAGCTTCTTTATCCAGTATACCAAGCAATCCGGTATAATTTACCCCGGTAGTTCCTATGTACCCGGCGTATTTTCTTCCTTTTTCGGGGGGAATGGTTATGCCTCACAAACCAATTTATGGAACGGACCGGGCAGCACCGCGAAGCTTCCTGAAGCTACCACCCAGTTTTACCTGTATGCTTTTACCTATGGCCAGTCAAATGCTGTATATGGCGATAATTCATTCGTAAAGCTTAAAAACGTTTCGTTGTCATACAAACTACCTGACGGGATAGTGAAAAAATTAGGTATGGACCAGCTTAAGGTTTACGCCCAGGGTCAGAATTTATACACCTGGACGAAAAATAAGATCTCATTCGACCCGGAAGAAGGGCTCTCGATGTTTAGCGGAAGTGCCGTAATGCCGCCGCTTCGTGTTATCACATTAGGTTTAAACGCTACATTTTAATCAGAAAAACATGAAATATTTAAAATATAATAAGCAATTGCTCACAGGTGCTTGTTTGGCGCTAATAATTTTCTCGTCATCCTGTAAAAAATTTGAAGATGTAGGTTCGCCTCCTACACAACTTACCGCCGACAAAATTTACACTGATTCTACTTCGATAATGGCCGCATCGCTTAATTTATATGCCAATAGTAACATTAATGGCAGTTCAGGGTTAATTTTTAGCGCCAATGAATATGGCTCTATTTCAGCAGATGATGCTTTTTATCCCGGAAACAATGTCGACTTTACTACCAACCAATTAGTTGGTAGTGGTAATGCAGCTAATAGCTTGTATTATGATGTCTATAGTATGATGCTTAATGACAACACTATATTACAAGGATTGAGCCATACCAACGCTATAAGTAAAAGGCTTATAAACCAGCTTACCGGCGAGGCGAAATTCTGGAGGGCGTATATGTATTTTTATTTGGTTAACTACTTTGGCGATGTTCCGTTAGTGCTTAATACCGATGCCTTAACGAATGCCGGTTTACCCCGCACACCTAAAGCACAGGTATACCAACAGATCATACAGGATTTGTTAGATGCAAAAAGTTTATTAACCGATAACTATCCCAGCGGGGGAAATGTGCGGATAAATAAAGAAGCTGTTTCAGCCTTTTTAGCCAGGGTGTATTTATTTGAGGCGACACCAAATTACAGTGCCGCCGAATCTGAAGCTACAAATGTGCTTAATTCGGGTTTGTACAGCCTTGATGCCCTGCCTAATGTGTTTATTAAAACAAGTACCGAAACCATATGGCAGGTTGAAAGCGATTATATTTCATATACCGGGGTTACCAATACAGGCAGCGCATTTCTTCCGGTAGGGAATAGTGCCAGGTACGTGCTTTACCAGTCATTAGCCAACACGTTTGAAGCGAACGACCAGCGAAAAATTAACTGGACACAGCCAATAACCTACAATGGCACCCCTTACTATTACCCGTATAAGTATAAACTGAAAAATACTTTTCAAAATGGTAATGAATATTCGGTAATGCTGCGTTTGGGTGAAGTTTACTTGAACCGTGCGGAAGCCCGGGCAAATCAGAATAACATATCGGGTGCCCAGGACGATCTGAATATGATAAGAAACCGTGCCGGGCTGACAAACACCACTGCTTCGGACAAGGCTTCATTGTTAACGGCCATTGAACATGAGCGCTGGGTTGAATTATTTACTGAAAACTCCGACCGGTGGTTCACACTGAAAAGAACCGGAACTATAGGTTCAATACTACCTGTAACCAAATCGCCTGATATACCAAATTATAAATGGAATGATTATCAGGCATTGTATCCAATTCCTGTTACAGAGTTACAGGCAAACCCTAATTTAAAACAAAACCCGGGATATTAATAACGAAATAGGATATAGCCATTCACTGGTTAAAACGTACCGGTGAAATGGCTTTTAATTAACCAAGAAGAAAAATAAGTTTAAAATTAATAATTAAGAAAATGTTTAACAGAAAAATAACCATAATTTGTATTGGGGCTATAATATGCCAGTTAATTATATCAGGTAATATATTAGCACAATCAGCTCACTCAACTGATAGTATCAAACTTGTTTTAAATAAATTGCTTAAGTCAAATGATGAGCAGGATAAGGTAACATTGAACGCGGATCTAAAGCACCTTGCGGCAAGTGAAAACGAAAATGATGTGATATTGGCAACTGATTTTTATTATCAATTGAAAAATCAAAGAGCTGTTGATTCATTAAATGATTTAAGGCTCGTTAAATTTCCAAACGGATATGCTGCGCGGGATAAGAGCGCTAACGCGATCTACAATTTAAAAAACCCTGAAGAAAAGGATGCGGCTTACCAAAAATGGATAAAACAGTTTCCACCTGCTAATTTTCCAGATGTTGATTATGACCATATTGTGTATGACTACGTGCGATCAGTAACGGCACAAGCATATGCGGAAGATCATAACACTGCAAAAGCTATAGCATTTATTAATATGCTGGAAGAAGAATTTTGGAAAACCAATGGTTATAGCGGACTGGCCGGGGCTTTTAAGAAAAATGGCGACATGAAAAATGCCGAGCTATACACTAAAAAAGCAATGGATATTGCCGCTAAATATTACTACGCGAAGGATAATGACAATGCCGGAAAATTTGCTGCATCGGGCTACCCAAGCCTGTTGGCAGACTATGCCCAGATTTTAGTTGCAAATAAAAAATATAAGGAGGCGTTAAAATATACCCAGGCATCGTACAAATTAAATACGGAGTTAAATCCGTATACAAATTATTCATACGCTCAAATATTGATGAAACTTAACCGTAATAAAGAAGCTTATGAAAAGTTAGAAGCCGTTGTTAAAGCAGGCAAGGCTAACCCCGAAATGGAGGCAACATTCAAATCGCTTTATATTAAGATACATGGCAGTGACAAAGGATATGATACCTATTCAGCGTTGATTAGAAAAGGCTTTTTGGAAGATCTGCGTAAAAAGTTAACAAAGGAAATAATGAATGAACCGGCTCCAAATTTTACCCTTGCCGACCTGGATGGAAATAAAGTTACCCTTGCTGACTTAAAAGGGAAAATTGTAATACTGGATTTTTGGGCAACCTGGTGCGGCCCCTGTAAGGCCTCTTTTCCCGCCATGCAAATGGCCCAAAACAAATACAAGGATGATCCAAACGTGAAATTCTTATTTATTCACACTTGGGAGAAGGGCGATGGTAACGCAACTGAAAATGCAAGAGCATTTATAAAAAGCAAAGGCTATAAATTCCAGGTATTAATGGACCTAAAGGACCCGGAAACAAAAGTGAATAAAGTGGTTGCCAGTTACAAGGTGGATGGTATACCATCAAAATTTATTATCGATAAAAACGGTATTGTCAGGTTTCATTTAATGGGATTTGATGGCAGCAATGAAGCGGCCGTAGATGAATTATCAATGATGATAGATATGGCAAAATCTCATTCCTAAACTTTCATTATTCTAAATGATTATAAGCCCTTGTTATTAGGGCTCGCTGATAAATGGAGTTCATTATAATCCAAATTATATGAAAAAAAAACAAATTGGTCTCGCTATCCTTTTTTATTCCCTGTTTTTGACACAGGTGGTATTGGCACAAAACAGAGGCAACGATTCCTCTATACGAACCCAGCTCCCCAAAATTGATTCAGTAAAATTTCCTGAATCCTTCGCAATAAATGCCATTCAAAACGAACCAAACTTTGCTAAAAAGGAAGCAATAGCCAACGCATACTTTTCGATGCACAATAAAGGGTCTGAGGGAATTTACACTAACCTTGCTCTTGCCTATGCAGAGCAAAAGGATATTAACGCTGCCAAGTTACAAGGTTTTATTGATAAGATGTACCCTCAGCCAATATACAAATTTTTAATTGCGGGGTACCTCTTTGAAAATGGTGAACCTGCACTGGCGGCAATGTATAGCAAACAATTGCTGGATGTTACAAAGCCGTTTGAGGGTCACATGTGGAACGACAGCGGTCTCACCAACCAGGAGCGGTCAAACATACGATATGCGCATGATGAGCGTATGGATTACCTTACACTCTTATCAAAAGCACTTTATATGCAAAAAAAATACAGTGAGGCGTTGCCTTATACAAAGGAAGCATTTGAAAATAGTAATAAGCGGTTCGATGATTCGATTCGTGCCTGTTATATCAACATATTGATAAAGCTGAACAAATATAGCGAAGCGTTCCCGGTAATGGAAGAAGGCTTGCGACTGGGTAAAGAATCCCAAGCATGGCGGTCATATTTTAACCGGTCATACATAGCCGCCAAAGGTTCGGCTGCCGGTTATGGTACGTTGCTGGATGCCATAAAGCGGGACAGTATCAAAAACAGCCAGGAACTTTTGTTCAGTTGGACGGATGTAAACGGCAAACCGGTATCATTAAAAGATTATAAAGGTAAGGTGATAGTGCTTGATTTCTGGGCCACATGGTGTGTACCATGCGTACAATCCTTCCCGATGATGCGCGACATACAAAACAAATATAGAAAAGACCCTAACGTAGTATTTCTGTTTATAGCAACGAGAGAGATCGGCGTAAACCCAGTAGAAGATGTAAAACGGTTTATGAAAGACAAGCAGTACGAGGATTTTAGGATGCTTGTAGATCGCAAAACAAGTGATGTGGGTTATCAAATAAGGGACCTCTACCATGTAATAAGTATACCTGAAAAAATCATCTTGGATGGCAATGGAAAGATTGCTTTTAGAAAGGTGGGGTTTACAGAAGAACAGAAAGAAAGAGAACAGAAAGAATTAATGCAGATGATAGAGGATGCTAAAAAATACAACTATGCGCTAAAATATATCGGTCCATCATAAATTAGACACGGAGAAGATGCAAAATTTCATAAAAAGCAAAGGTTATAACTTCGAGGTATTAATGGATTTGAAAGACCCTGAAACCAAAGAAAATAAAGTGGTAAGCAGCTACAAAGTTGATGGTATACCATCAAAATTTATTATTGATGAAAAGGGCATTATCAGGTTTCATTTAATGGGCTTTGATGGCAGCAATGAAGCCGCTGTTGATGAGCTTTCTATGATGATAGATATGGCCAAAACCCATTCATAAACATGTCCTTTCTAATTTTATATCCCTGTTATTAGAGCCTGCTAACCTATCGTCCTTACAGGTTAATACTTGTGAGGACGATTTTTATTTAAAGTTTTCCTGATAAGATAGCAATTAAAGTTAAGGAGCTTCTAATTTAAGGCATGACCTTTTTTTAATTTAAAAAATTAGCTGTTAAGTGAAAATTATGGTTACGGATTTATAAAAGAAACATAGGAGGTTATAAATCAATTGTTTGCCAGACTCAAGAAGCGGCGCGAAGCTTTAAACTATCTAGAAAGTGGTGCGAAAATCTTCCCCTACGGGTTACTTAGATTATCTGTTCGACATCCTGCTCAACCGGGCTGATAAGTTTTTACGTTGATTGAATTTTTCCATTGTTATTTCTTTTAATATCCGGCAAACTTAAAAACTTACTTCACGGAGGCTTGAATATGCGATTATCATAAAAGCCCCAAACGGCAATAATCTTGTTTTTGAAAACCGGGAATATGATCGGGACTGACAAATATACTCCGAATCATTACGGATGAACCCTGATAATCGTCTTACCCTTAATTTGTTTGTTGGCGGTGGAATTGAACGCCGCAACAGCATCGTCAAGGCTCGATACATTACCGATAATCGTCCGCAATCGCCCATCCCGCACACGCTGAACGAGCTCAATCAATTGGGCGCGATCAGGCTCGACGACAAAGTCTATCGTAAAGCCATCAACCGGCCGCGCCTCGGTTGGGCCAGCCACGGTCACCAGCGTCCCCCCGGTGCGAATCACGGATGCCGAGCGTTTGACAATATCACCGCCGATGACATCGAATACCAGATCAACTTTTTCCACATCCTTAAGTTTATCATTATCGATGTCTATAAACTCCTGTGCGCCAAAGTCAAGAGCCGCCTGGCGACTTCCGCCACGCCCGGCACCGATGACGTAAGCGCCTGCATCCCTTGCGAGCTGAACCGCCATTGAGCCAACCACACCTGCCGCTCCATTTATGATCACACGCTGCCCTGCTTCCAGGTGTCCGAGGTCGAATAATCCTTGCCAGGCGGTCAGCCCCGGCATTACCAGGGCCGCGCCAACATTAAAATCAACGTCGTCCGGCAACGGTGCAAGATTACGTGCTTCCACGGCGACGTACTCTGCCAGCGTGCCGTCCCGGTACCAGTCTGTGAGGCCAAACACCCTTTGTCCCAGTGATAGTCCCGTTGTTCCGTAGCCCAGGCTTGTGACGATTCCGGCAAGCTCGTGGCCCGGAACCGAGGGTGTCCGGTCAATCCCCCGCCGATCGGTCCATGTTGGGCCCCAAGTCAGCTCGTCGAAGGTGAAACCTGCTGCATAAACCTGAACGACTACATCGTTCAGCGCTGCTGCCGGCTCCGGCCGCTCGGTCAATTTTAACCCGGCCGCCCCGGCAGCCTGTTCTGATGCAATAACTGCTTTCATAGCAGCTCCCCCTTTCTGTTAACCGGCAAACGCCTGCCAGATGAACTCATGTCGGAGTACAAAGTCGTTTTCAAAATTGTATTCAGCATAATCGTTACTTTTAAATTTATTAATAGCAGCATAAAATTAATCATTAATTTCTTCACCTATTGGTTCAATGACTTATTCTGACCAGGGCGAATGCAAGATCAGATCGCAATAATCTTTTCTTTGGTAGTTAGGTATCGTGAAGCATGATTATTAAAAAAAAGAACTCCTGCCCGGCAGCTCTTCGGCCTATGTATCGAAGCGTTTACTTTGAAACTTTTTACTTTATTCCGTTGAATTCGCACGCTGTGATCTGTTTCTTTGATTGCTTTTGCGCTTCATATTTGATCTCGAGGAGCTGATCCGAAACGGAATTCCTTTCCACTTTGCTTCCTCGTATGCTCATAGGTCAATATATTTGTTATTAATAGTTAACAAATTTTATTCCAACAGGTTTATGGCAACAAGCGAATTATTGAGAATGGACAATATGGGGATCGTCGTGGAATCCCTGGATAAAGTCATTGCATTTTTTAACGAGATCGGCCTGAAGCTGGAAGGACGGATGGTCGTCCAAGGTGAATGGGCGGGCCGGATCACAGGGTTTCCTGACCAGCGGGTAGAAATTGCGATGATGATAACGCCGGATGGACATAGTCGGTTAGAGTTATCGTGTTTTCTTGATCCCAAGGTCATTGAGGATCATCGCCATGCGCCAGTCAATGCTCTGGGTTATTTGCGGGCCATGTTTGCCGTGACGAATATTGATGAACTGGTGGAACGGTTGCAAAAACAGGGTGCAACGTTGGTTGGCGAGATCGTACAATATGAGAATGCTTACAAGCTTTGTTACATTAGAGGTGCCGAAGGACTGCTGGTGGGTTTAGCCCAACCGCTTTAAACGCAAGATTGATGGGTGTAAATTATTGTATGCCGGTAATCCCGAGCGCAAATTTGGAGAAAAGCTTACGGTTCTGGACGGAAGGTTTGGGCCTGGCCGCAGACCGGGAAATGAGGGAGGATGGTCGCCTGGTCGGTTGTATGGTGCACAGGAAAGTCATGTTCTTTTGGTTGAACCAGCGGGCGGGTGAACCGATCCCTCCAAGCTGTGAGGGCGTACGGTTTTACTGGACGCCGGATGATCTGGCGGTCATGCACCGGCATTTGAAAGATTTAGGTTATGAGGTGCCTGAAATTGCAGTGCGGGATTATGGTCAAACCGAATTCTTTTTGGTAGATGAGGATGGCTACAGCCATCGTTTTGGTGTGGATACCTGCGCATTATCTGAAAACGCTCCGGGCTTCCCCTGATGAGACTGACCTAAGGCAGAAAGCCCCCCGTTTGAGCTGGGGGCTTGAAAAGGTTAATTTAAAAACCATACATACCGCCCGAAACGGAAATTTGCTCTCCGGTGATCCAGGCGGCATCATCGGAAGCCAGGAATACGGCGGCTTTGGCAATATCTTCAGGCTGCCCTCTACGACCTAGGGGCGTATTGGCAATAAACATCTTTTCATAATCGCTGCCGGTAGTAACACCCGCGCTGGTTGCACCTTCGGTTTCCGTGGCACCCGGCAATATAGAATTGATGCGGATGTTTTGGCTACCCAGTTCTTTGGACAAAGCGATCGTTATGGCATCCAATGCCGCTTTAGTTGCCGAATACATAGAGGCGCCCGGAAGCGGCATTTTGCTGGCACCTGAACTTATATTGATGACATTCCCGCCTTTTTCGCCGAACAGTTTTAAAGCGGCCTGTATCGTTAATATCGGGCCAAATACATTGACATTAAAGCTATTGTGAAAAATTTCTGCAGATACCTGCTCAATTGGTGCATATCCCTGGTAAACCGCGTTGTTGACTAATATATCCACCCCGCCGAAAGCCGTATTGGTTTCTTCGAACAGCCGGGTTACATCGGCTTCTTTTGATACGTCGGCTTGTACCGCAATGGCTGTTCCGCCCTGATCTGTGATCTCTTTAACCACCCTAATTGCGCCTTCTTTACTGGAAGCATAATTCACTACAACCTTGGCGCCGGCTGCCGCAAAATGTTTTGCGATGGCGGCACCTATTCCTTTTGAAGCACCAGTCACCACCGCTACTTTGTTTTCTAATTTATTCATGGTATTTATTTATTAAATTTTACTAGATCCTGAAAGATCAGTTGACCCCAGGTATTTCCATGTGCCTGTACCAGCAAGCCACCTTCCGAAAGCCCGCCCAGATTGACCGGTGCGAAACCAAGTGTTTCTGCAAGCACGGCGACCGCTGCCGTTGCGCCGTCGTCATTACCCGCTAAGAACACCACTCTTTTGCCGCCATGTACGGCAGGATCCTGAGCAAGAATTGCAGCGCCCAAATGGTTAAACCCCTTGACCAGTTTCCCACTGGTGAAGGCCTGCGCGACGACCTGTGCGGAAGACTGTCCTCCCAGTTGCTCGGGGGGCACGCCGTAGGCATTGGTCACATCCACGATGATCTTTCCCTGCCAGTCGGGCAGCGCCTTGGCAACATCCGGGTGCGATTCAAAGCGAACGGCCAAAAAGATGATATCCGCTTTGACGGCTTCTGCCATGTTGTCGCCATGATCCCGGTTCCAATTGCGGCCGCATCGGAGGCAAAGCTTTCCGGGTCGCGTGTGGTTGCAATGGACACTTCGATACCTTTGCGGGCAAACGCTGTGGCCAGGGCCTGCCCAATTTTGCCGAAGCCAATGATTGCGTAGCTTCTTGCTACGTTGTTTTCTGAATTATTCATTTTGATAATTTTTAAATTATTTTGATAAATATGTCATGCCGCCATCCACCAGAAGTTCGGTACCCAGCATAAACGAAGAATCATCCGAAGCCAGGAAAACCGCTGTTTTACCAATGTCGTATGGTTGCCCGATCCTGCCTGTCGGCATTACACTTGCAAAGTGTTGTTTTACCGCTTCCACTTGCTCTGCCGGCACAAACTTGTCAAATGCAGGCGTATCTGTGGTGCCCGGTGTGATGACATTTGCCCGGATCTTTCTGCTTAAAAGATCGTTTGAAATTCCTTTGGCCAAATAGATCACGGCCGCTTTTGCGGCGCCGTATAAACCAAATGATGGGTATGCCCTATGGGCTGCGTTGGATCCGATCAGAATGATGGAACCACCATCATTCATATAAGGCAGTGCTTTTTGAACGGTGAAGTAAACGCTTTTCAGGTTCAGGTTCATGGCCCTATCATAGTCGACTTCGCTAGTATCTGCCACTGTTCCGGTAGTCCCGGCACCGGCATTGGCGACGATCACATCTATCTTGCCGAATTTTTCAGCTGTTATCGCAAATACCCTTTCCAGGTCGGCCAGGCTAGTCACATCGGCATTGATTGCTATAAAATCATCGCCCAGTTGCACCGCCGCGCTGGCTAACGTTTCCGGGTTTCGGCCGACGATTGCTCCGACAGCGCCTTCATTTTTAAACTCCGTCGCGATGCCCAATCCTATGCCACTGTTACCGCCGGTAATTACGGCTATTTTATTTTTTAATTTATTCATGGCACAAAGTTATGTCCATTAGTTTATATTTGTAACTATTATAGTTTATTCTGGTTACCAATAGGTAACTACAAATTTTAAAATATGAGAGACGATAGGTTTTGCGCTTCAAATTGCCCGTTTACAAGAGCGATCGGGACCATTGGTAATAAATGGAAGCCGATCATCCTGAATGTTATCGGTGCGCGCACCGTTCGCTTTGGGCAGTTGGCTTCGATCATTCCAATCATTTCAAGGAAGGTACTAACCGAACAACTTAAAGAGTTGGAAGAAGATGGATTATTGGAAAGATTGGCCTACAAGGAAATACCGCCCAGGGTAGAATATCAGTTGTCGGAAAAAGGGCTGGCTTTTTTGCCGATATTAGAATATATCAAAGAATGGAACTTAAAATATGAAGTGGCGCCAATGCCCGGCTCACCTGGTCAAAAAAGCAGGATAAATTATGCCTGAGAGCCTAAGGCCGAAACTTACCAATAAACGGAAAACGGAAGATATGTCTAAGTAAACGCTGATGATATTTCAATTCAGAGATCGGTTCCCTGAATTAAACTGTTTCTGGGAAAAAGTATCAAAAATATCAGACTGCATGGAGGTGCCGGGTAAAACTATCCTGCTGGAACAAGGAAAAATTTCGCAAAACTATCTCTTCATTGAAAAAGGACGTGTCTGGTTATTTTTCAATAATAACGGGGAGGACAAAACCACAAACGTTTGCGCGTTATGCTTGTGGTTATTAAGATGATTCATTTGGGGACGGAGCAGGCGCAACTTTTTCTAAACTGCTTATACCAATTATTGATTGATGAAGTTACAGATCATGTACAGGTTCATAAGAGAAAAAAGGGCTTTGCTAATTATTAAAAGTAAACGATAGTTATTTTTATTTCTACAATCGATTTGTAAAGCAATAATGTTCGCTAAATATAATCTTACCGATCAGGAATTGATCGCACTGTTACAAGCGTGTGACGTGGCGTCATTCAGAATTCGGGATATCAAAAAATTAAGATCATATTTAAAAAGCACTTCATGCACTATTCCGCATAAAACGGGATTGTGTAATGCTTCAAAAAAAGGGTTCGGTTCACAGTTAACAAATGAGAATGTTAAATCCAGGAAACAGTGCTGGGTTGCCGGATGGTGATGAAGCAATGAGTTATGGCTATTTGGGCTTATATTATTTCGCCAGAGATTTCCGCGTCGTCTTTATGTGTTTCCACCAGTTCAGTTTGGGGTTGCCCTTGATCTTCTTTTTTCTTAGATTGGGCGGCGGGAGACCGCCACTGAGGCTTATGCAAATCGATGCCAATACCAAAAGCAGGACAAGCCCTATGTCCGTAAACAACTACCTTGCAGGGATGAGCGGCGCTAACCTTCAAGAGGGTCTCGGTCTTATTCCTTTGTAGCTGAAAAGAAGAAAGGCCGGCGGGGCATTTAACGACGAAAACAGCAAGCAAACGTTTGTGTAAATATTGGAGACTAATAATCGTCAGTAATACATTTTAATATCCATACATTTGTTACAGAGCAGTAATAATACTTGACTTGCTTATACCAATTATTAAGATACGTTTATATTAATTTATATTCAATTATAAATCAATAATGTCAATGTCCCCTAACTATAAACTTACCGACCAGGAATTGGTTGCGCTGTTAAAAGCGGGCGATAGGGGGGCATTTGCCGAAGTTTATAAGCGCTATTGGCCATTAATGTATAACCATGCATTGAGGATGCTGAAGGACGAAGATGATGCAAGAGATGTGGTGCAGGAACTTTTTACCACGCTGTGGCTAAAAAGCCGATCGATAATTTCGGATACTAACATAGCCGGGTATCTTTATACTGCTACTAAAAATAAAGTGCTTGACCTGATCGCGCAAAAACGTGTAAGAATAAATTACATTGAATCTTTGGCACTATACATGGAGGTGCAAAGCAACCAGATTTTAGAAACTATTACTGAAAAGGAAATGATGCTGGCGCTTGAAAAAGAGATACAGAAACTTCCTCCCAAAATGAAGCAAATCTTTGAAATGCGGACTAAGCAGCATCTTACTTACAGGGAAATTGCAAATGAGTTGACCATATCAGACAAAACGGTCAAAAAACAGATCAATAACGCTATTAATATTATCCGTCCCAAGCTACACTATTTACCGGGCTGGGCTGCCTTTATAATAATGTTGAAAAAATAACTTTTTTGGACATTTTTTATTTTCTTCTACTACTTCAGCTCTTGGTAGCCGTTTATACAGTATTAACAGCAAAACGGCTCCATGAACCAGGAACAAGCACGGGAATTACTGATCAAATATCAACTTGGCAATTGTACGCCCGAAGAAAAGGCGTTGGTAGATCACTGGTATTTTGACGAAGCCGCTAAACAGCCTATACCCGAATCTCCGCATGATCCGTTACAGGAAGAGCAATTGATATGGAACCACATACTTGAAGAACTTCCTGTTGAAAGGAAATTACCTTATCTTATAAAATGGCCTATTATAACCGTCGCGGCAGCGATACTTATTTTTCTTTCGGTTGGTTTGTATCTCGAGTTAAATAAGCGTGTAGCCCAAAATCAGCTGGCTCATAATCATTACCATAAAGATGATATTGTACCGGGGAGCAATAAAGCCATCTTAACCCTTGCCAATGGCAAGCAGATCATTTTAACTGGTGCCATTAACGGTACCCTGGCTATGCAAAGCAGGACAGAAATTAAAAAGAAGGCTGATGGCGAGATCGTATACACTGTTGATAAATCCAAAACCGGAAATTCAAAATTAGAAGTGCAGTATAACACTATGACCACCCCGCGCGGTGGCCAATACTGGGTTACCCTTCCTGATGGTAGTAAGGTGTTACTCAACTCCGCTTCCTCTTTAACCTATCCTACCGCATTTATTGGTAATGAACGAAAGGTTGAACTAACCGGCGAAGCTTATTTTGAAGTAGCCCATGACCCTGTTAAACCATTTAAAGTAAATAGTAACGGGCAAACCGTAGAAGTATTAGGCACTCATTTCAATATCAATGCTTATAGCGATGAAGCTTCGATAAAAACCACCCTTTTGGAAGGTGCTGTACGGATAAGCAAAGGTGGGCACATGGCTATGCTTAAACCGGGCCAGCAAGCTCAAATAGCCGCCAACGTAGCCAACTCAAAAATTAACGTGACGAATGTTGATACTGAAGACGCTATCGCCTGGAAGAATGGGTTATTCATATTTGAAGGCGATAACATACAACATATTATGCGTATGGTATCAAGATGGTACGATGTTAACGTGGAGTATAATGGCAATGTTCCCGATGATATTTTTGGAGGATCGACCTCGCGATTTAGTGATGTATCTCAGGTGCTGAATGTTTTGCAATTAACCGGGAAAGTACATTTTAAAATAGAGGGAAGAAAAATAATAGTATCGAAATAAAAAGCCTGTGAGAATTAAATTAACCAATTGTAAACCCAAACAACAAACACATGAATAATACTTTACGAAAGCAGCTTTAAAGCAAACCCGAGGGGTGACCAAAAAAAAAGACGTGAAGGTGTACCACCACCATCACGCCCAAAAGTTTGAGTTAACCTTTACCTATCCGCCAGTTGGCGGAAGGTGAAATTATTAGTCAACAATATCATTCATTTTAACCCAAACCATACAAAAGTATGAAAATATCTGCTTTTAATATAGGTAAGCCTAAGCCATGGCTGCCTAAAAAGTTTTTATTAGTTATGAAAATAACGGCCCTTTTATTATTAGTTGTTATAATGCAGGTTAGCGCATCCTCATTTGCGCAAAATATAAACCTCTCCGAAACTAATGCACCGCTAAAAAAGCTATTTAAAGAGATAAGAAAGCAAAGCGGTTACAATTTTGTTTATACAGAAGGCATGCTCAAAAATGCCAAACCGGTCAATATCAAGCTCCAATCTGCTACAATAGGCAAAACCCTCGACCAGGTGTTTTCTAATCAGCCGCTAACTTACATTATCAGCAGCAATACCGTTGTTATTAAGGAGAAACAATTATCAGATAACGTCAGCATTATCTTAGCCACTCCAATTACCATCAGTGGTACCGTTACTGATGAAAAAGGAGCACCTCTACCGGGGGCTACCGTAACCGTACTGGAAACTAATATTTCTACTTCAGCTGATGTTAAAGGTCATTACAGCATCACTGCTGAAGCAAAGCAAACATTGGTATTTTCCTTTTTGGGGTACAAAAAGGTTAATGTACCCATAAACAATAAGCCGACTATCAATATTACCTTACAAGAGGTTTCCAACAACTTAAATGAGATAGTTGTAGTAGGTTATGGCACACAGAAAAAGATAAACCTTACGGGGTCAGTATCAAGCGTTGACGCTGCACAATTAGAAGACAGGCCAGCTACCAGTGTTACAAATGCCCTTGAAGGAACAATGGCCGGCGTAACTATTGTGGTTAACAACGGACAACCCGGAAGAGATGCCGGAACCATAAATGTAAGGGGAATAGGCACGCTTAATAATACAGACCCGATGGTGGTAATAGATGGCGTGATCTCAAGCCCTACGGATATGAACGCCATCAATGCAGATGATATTGAAAATATTTCCGTATTAAAAGATGCCGCTTCATCATCAATTTATGGATCGCGGGCAGCCAACGGTGTAATTGTTGTTACGACAAAGAAAGGCAAAAAAGGCACTGCACAGGTAACCTACAGTAATTATTTTGGCAAACAATCGGCAACGGCTTTGCCCGATTACCTTCCTTCGTGGCAGGCGGCCCAATTATACAACCAGGCAAGGATAAATGAAGGTGGGACAGCCCTGTATACTGCTCAACAAATACAAACATTTAAAGATGGTTCAGACCCGGTTAATTACCCTAATACCAATTGGTTGAAATTATTTTATACCGGAAGCGGATTTCAGCAGAATCATTATATAGGCGTAAATGGTGGCACTGACAAAACTCAATACGCATTTTCACTAGGTTATTTTGACCAGGATGGTCTAACGCCAAAAACCAATACACAGCGTTATACCACCAGGTTAAACCTTGCCTCTCAGGTAACCAGCAAGCTATCGTTTAATGCAGATCTATCATATACTTATCAGCCATTTACCGAGCCACAAAGTTCATATCCTGGTGTGCCTGATTTTTCCCAGGTTATCAGGCAGATCAACAGGATATCCAATATTATACCTTATAAATACCCAAATGGTGATTACGGCCATATTTCGGATGGCAACCCTATGGCGTGGATGAATTCACCTTCTTTTAATAATCAAAACTCCTATAACTTACAAGGCATAGCAGGTGCAGATTGGGAAATTGTAAAGGGCCTGCATTTAAAACCTTCATTAAGTTACAAGTTAACTCAATACCAGAACAATAACTTTGTATCGTCCATTCAATATTATAATCCGGATGGTACCACCAGCGGGCAGGCTAACATAAGCAATGCTACCGACAGCTATACAAGCTGGACAGTGGTTACACCACAGGCGTTGCTGGATTATAGTATTAAGTTAGGTAACCACAGCTTTAAAGCTTTAGGTGGTTATTCGCAGGAATATACTGCTTACTATACACTATCAGGATTTAGGCAGGGCTTTTTAAACAATGCCCTGAGTGACCTGAATGTTGCACCTACTACCGGAGAAACATCAGGTAATGACACTAATGAATTAGCATTACAGTCATTTTTTGGCCGGCTCAATTACGATTATAAAGGCAGGTACCTTTTAGAAGCTAACCTTCGTGATGACGGGTCATCACGTTTCGCACCATCAAAACGCTGGGGCCTGTTTCCATCGGCATCTGCTGGCTGGCGTATATCTGAAGAAAGTTTCTTTAGCCCTGCAAAAAACATTGTTTCTAATTTAAAATTGCGCGGATCATGGGGGCAGTTGGGTAACCAGGCCGTTGCGGGTAATTATCCTTATATTTCAACAGTGAGCCCCGGGCTGAATTACCCATTTGGAGGTGTTGTTGTGGGTGGTGTTGCGCCAATATACGGAGCAAATGATAATATTACCTGGGAAACCACTACCGAAACAGATTTGGGGATAGATGCTGATTTTTTAAATGATAAATTTAGTATAACAGCTGATTATTTTATAAAAAACACCACCGGCATCCTTTATAATCTTCCAGTTGGCGCTACGTATGGTTTAAATGCCCCGGTTCAAAATACCGCTAGTGTACAAAACAGGGGCTGGGAATTTGGTTTAACTTATCATGAAAAGGCAGGCGAATTCAGATTTAATATTTCCGGCAACGCTTCCTTTATTAAAAATGATGTAACCAACCTTGGGCCCAGCTCATCTCCGGTTATAAACGGGGCTACTATTACAAAAGTAGGGCTTCCTATAAATTCTTTTTGGGGATATCAAACCCAGGGCATTTTCCAAACGGCTGCACAGGTTAGCGCCCATACACCACAAAGCCTGGGGGGGCCTACAGGCCCGGGTGATTTGATCTATAAAGATCAGAACGGTGATGGTAAAATTGATGGTAATGATAAAGGCTATTTAGGTTCAAATTTTCCAAAAGTTACGTTTGGTTTAAACATAAACGTTATTTGGAAACAATTTGACCTGACAGGATTTTTTCAGGGTGCAGCAGGGGTTAAGAATATGATCACAGGGGCTATTCTTGGTCAGAATGGTAATGCCGTTGGCAAACCCACTTCCGCTTTGTTAAATAGCTGGTCGCCCACAAATATGTCCGCTGGTCTTCCGCGCTTATGGATAAATTATCGCCAGAATGATCCCTCCGAGAACCCTTCTTCGTTTTGGATACGTGATGCCAGTTATGTACGGTTGAAAAATCTACAGTTTGGGTATGCACTGCCGCAGAAATGGGCCGATGCCTTGCATATCAAAAAGCTAAGGGTTTATTATAGCGGACAAAATATTGTTACGTTTAGTAAATTCTATAAATGGGTTGATCCTGAAGCTCCGAATCAGGAAAGCGGGTACGATTACCCGCAGGTTAAAGTAAATACCCTAGGCTTAAACGTAACTTTTTAAGGCTCCCCAAAAAAATTAAAATCATGAAAAAGAATATCATATTTAATATAGTTGCATTACTAATTTTGTTTTCGTCTTGTAAAAAAGACTTCCTTTCCAGGCAACCACAGGATGCCTATAGTAACTCCAGCTTATGGACATCGGCCAGTGATGCTAATGCAGCACTCACAGGTGTTTACAGTGGCCCCTGGACCGATGGAAGCAATTTGCCTTATTTGGATTGTGTTAGTGATAATGCCTATAGCCAATATATTTGGGAAGGCTTTCAATCCTATGGAAATGGAAGCATCAATCCGACATCAAACGAGGCTAACTTGTGGAACTATACTATGATCCAGCGTTGTAATTTCTTTTTGACAAACATTGGTACCACGCCGATGGATGCCACACTAAAAAACCAGATGATAGCTCAAGTGAAATTTATTCGTGCATATGAATATTTCCTAATGAGCCAGTTATATGGCGATGTCCCTCTTGTAACAACAGCGCTTACTCCTGCTCAGGCCGATGCCAGTGTAAGAACTCCAAAAGCCGATATAACTAAATTTATACTGAGCGAACTTACTGCTGCGATCCCTGATCTGGCAACAAGCTACACAGGGGCCGATGTTGGACGCATTACCAAAGGGGCTGCCCTGTCTTTAAAGGCAAGAATAGAATTATATAATGCTGATTACGCTGATTGTATCACCGATTGCCAGTCTGTAATGCAGTTAGGCTATTCCTTAGATCCAAGTTATTCTGATTTGTTTCGTATTCAAAACCAGCTTACCAACCCTGAAATAATAGCTGCGGTACAGTACGTTGAAAATCCGTCTGCCAATTCAAACTGGGTACTGGGTGTAATGCCATCAAACTCTATGGGGGGCTGGTCCTCCATTGACCCGTTGCAAAGTTTGGTAAACAGTTATGAAATGACAAACGGCAAAGTAATTACCGACCCTGCATCAGGTTATGATCCTAATAACCCCTATAAAAACCGTGATCCGCGCCTTGCCGCGACCATTCTTTATCCGGGTGCACTAATTGCACCTCAGATACCGGGAGGCCCAACGAGCTATTATGATCCTATGGATGCCTCTTCACCTGACTATTATGCAAGCGGCAATAACACTTCACCAAGCGGGTATGTGGTTCAGAAATATACATCTCATATCAGCGACTTTGATAACCTTTTTCAAAGCGGTTTGAATATGACCATTATTCGCTATGCGGAGATATTGTTGTCTTATGCTGAGGCTAAAATAGAATCCAATCAAATTGATGCATCGGTTTATAACGCGATAAACCTTGTTAGAAACAGGGCAGGCATGCCATCTGTTGATCAAACGGTATATAACAACCAAACTACTTTACGTAGTTTAATACGCCGGGAACGCCGGGTAGAATTCGCATTTGAAGGATTACGTTGGTTTGATATACAACGATGGAAAATTGGTTCTCAGGTAATGAACGGCCCTGTTTATGGTGCCCGTTTAGGTACCGTTGACGGAACTACAGGCAAATACACCATTACAGGGGATAGTATAAAGGTAGAAACAAGGGTTTTCGCTGATAAAAACTATTTATGGCCTGTACCTCAAACAGAGATAAATATCAATAAGAACTTGACGCAGAATCCTGGTTATTAAAAAATTAAGATTATATCTTAAAAAACACTTCATGTCGTGAGAAAGCTTGAGGTTTAGTTAATTTTTGGTTAGCGTCCCGTAGCATGCGGGACGCTTTTTTAGGCCCAGGTAGCTTAAAGAGAAAAGAACTTGTAACACAAAACATCCATATGCTGGATAAATTGATTGGCCAGCATCGGCACATTTATCACAGGCAAATATTAGAATGTGATTAAAACTACCTTCGTATGGTTTGGAATGCTTAAAAAAAACAATTTACAATGAGAAAAATTATTCTTACACTGTTTTTAACCGCCTTAGCCGTTATAAATGGCTTTTGCCAGTCAGGACATACATTTAGCATAAATAACGGTGCTTTCCAGTATGACGGGAAGCCTGTACAAATTCATTCAGGTGAAATGCATTTTGCCCGAATCCCTAAAGAGTATTGGCGGCAGCGTTTAAAGATGCTGAAGGCTATGGGGATGAATACTGTTGCAACCTATGTTTTTTGGAATTACCAGGAAACGAGCCCTGGTGTATGGGATTTTAAAACGGGGAATCATGATGTGCGTGAGTTTATTAAGACCGCACAGGAAGAAGGATTAATGGTGATATTGCGGCCGGGCCCTTATGTATGTGCTGAATGGGAATTTGGCGGTTATCCATGGTGGCTGCAAAAAGATAAAGACATGCAGATCCGCAGCAAAAATGGGAAGTTTCTGGACTCATGCAAGGTATATATCAACAAGTTAGCTGAGCAGGTGAAGGATCTTCAAATTACCCATGGCGGCCCAATTATTATGGTTCAGGCGGAAAATGAATTTGGATCATATGTGGCCCAGCGAAAAGATATATCACTGGCCGACCACAAGATATATAGCAATGCAATAAAAAACATGCTGTTGGATGCCGGCTTTAACGTGCCCATGTATACATCTGATGGCGATTGGCTGTTCGAAGGCGGAACAATTAAAGGCGCGTTGCCAACTGCTAACGGCGAAACAAATGTCCCTAATTTAAAAAAGGCGATAAATAAATATAATGGCGGCAAAGGACCTTATATGGCGGCCGAATATTATCCGGGTTGGTTTGATCAATGGGGTGGGGAATTTACTAAAGTATCAGATACTTCAGTAACAAAGGATCTGGAACAATTTTTAAAGGATACAGTTTCCTTTAACCTATATATGGCACACGGCGGTACCAGCTTTGGCTTTACTACCGGTGCTAATTATGAAAAAGAACATCAGATCACGCCCGATATTACCAGTTATGACTATGACGCCCCAATCAGCGAGGCAGGATGGGTAACCACCAAGTTTACTGCCATAAGGAACTTAATGAAAAAATACGTCACTTACAAAATTCCCGATGTACCTGCGCAGATACCGGTTGTACAACTTCCGGCCATTAAACTGACAAAAACAGCCGATCTGTTTGAGTTTATCAAAAAACAGCAATCTGTTGTGAGTGCTACGCCCCAAACTTTTGAAAGTTTAAACCAGGGATATGGTTATGTTTTATATAGCCGTAAATTTAACCAACCCATAAGTGGCACATTAAATATTGGGGGATTAAGAGATTATGCAACTGTATATGTGAATGGAGAAAAAGTAGCGGAACTTAACCGCCTGAAAAATGCATTTACCTGTAATATTGATATCCCTTTCAACGCACGCCTTGACATATTGGTTGAGAACATGGGGCGTATTAATTACGGCGAAGATATTATCCACAATTTAAAAGGTATCATCAGCCCCATTGAAATAAACGACCATGAAATTACCGGTAACTGGCAAATGTATCGCTTGCCAATGGACAAAGTTCCGGCAGTAGCGGCGGGCACCCAAAATACAAGCGGGCATCCAACTATTTATGAAGGTACCTTTAATGTAAGTGATACCGGCGATACTTTTTTAAATATGAAAAACTGGGGTAAAGGCATTGTATTTATCAATGGTTATAACCTTGGCCGCTACTGGAAAATCGGCCCGCAGCAAACGCTTTACCTGCCAGGTTGCTGGCTTAAAAAGGGTGCGAACAGCATAGTTGTTTTCGACCAGTTGAATGATGTTAAGCAAACAGAAATAACCACAGTTAATAAACCTGTTTTGGATGATTTGCAAACCAAAATAGTTAATTAAGTGCGTAAGCAATCACCTTTACTGATATTAAAACGATATTGAATGAATAAAGCGGTTTTTTTTTCACTGGTATTTTTCTTGTATAGTGTTTTCACAATTGCACAAAATGTGAGGCAAAAAATAAATTTTGATGACAACTGGAAGTTCCATTTGGGTAATGCAACAGACGCCTCAAAAAATTTTAATTATGGTGAGAACAGTTCAGTTGATTTGAAACTTGCTGATGATTCCAGGCATTTGAAAAAGTATAATGCAGTACTCAATGCTGATTTTGATGATAAAGATTGGGAAACAATAAATCTGCCACATGACTGGGCCGTTGCATTGCCTTTTGTAAAACAAACAGACCCCTTACAGGGAGGGCATGGTTATAAGCCAATAGGTGTGCCATATCCTGAAAATAGCATCGGGTGGTATCGTAAAAGCTTTACATTATCTACAACTGATTCAGTAAACAATTATGTATTGCAGTTTGATGGGGTGTATCGTGATTGTAAGGTTTTTGTGAATGGCAATTACATATGCTCAAATAAAAGTGGATACAACGGGTTTGATATGGACATCAGCAACTATTTATTTTATGGAAAAAACAACGAGATCGTTGTAGAGGTGGATGCCTCGAAATTTGAAGGTTGGTGGTATGAAGGCGCAGGTATTTATCGCCATGTGTGGCTCAATCAGGTAAACCCCATTCACATTGCTACTAACGGAATGAATGTGCGTGCAATAATTAAAGATAACCATGCAAACCTGCAAATAAAAACTACCATTGAAAATAAAAAATATCACCCGACGAACTGCCAAATAGAATGTTACCTGGCTGATGACAGGGGGGTAAAAGTTTCTGAATCAATAATTGCCCCCTTGAATTTAGATTATGGGAACAAAATGACAATGCAAAATATAAATGTTTCTCAGCCGCATTTATGGAGCATTGAAGATCCTTATTTATATAAGGTTGTATCCCTTGTAAAACAACAGGGGAGAATAATTGATAGCCTTGCTGTAAACTTTGGTTTCCGAACAGTGCTGGTAACCGCAGATGGGGTGTTTATAAACGGGAAATATGTAAAGATAAAAGGTTTCTGCAATCACCAGGATCATGCAGGGGTAGGTACAGCGGTTCCTGATGCAATTCAATACTACCGGCTTAAATTGTTGAAGGAAATGGGTGCTAATGCAATCAGGATACATCATGAACAATCGCCGGTAATATTGGATATATGCGATAAGCTTGGAATACTTGTACTGAATGAAACCCGCTATTTTAGTACCAGTGACGATGCGATGAAGGAATGGGAACAGCAAATTATCCAGGACAGGAACCATCCATCGGTATTTATGTGGTGTGTGGGGAACGAACAAAATGTTTTACAAAATACGGACCAAGGGAAAAGAATTGCATTGGCCCTGATGGCTAAACAGCAAGAGTTAGACCCAACAAGAACGATAACCTACGGCGGAAATAATGGAGGAAAAGAACGAATTGGAATAAATGAGATCATCCCTGTTAGGGGGTTCAACTATTATATCGACGAAAGCCTGCAATATAAGCGGGATAATCCAGCTCAGCCAATAATGGCAACGGAAGCGGCGTCGGCAGAGGCCACAAGGGGTGTTTATTTCCCCACCAAAGAAGATAACTACCAGGCAGATTATGATAATGCATGTGAGGACTGGTGGAAAATTGCCGCAGCTAATAAATGGTTCATTGGTGGGTTCTCATGGTCGGGCTTTGATTACAGGGGGGAGAATGACTGGCCATCGGTAGTTTGTAATTATGGGATAATGGACCTTTGCGGCTTCCCTAAAAATACCTACTATTATTATAAAAGCTGGTGGACGAATGAAGATGTATTGCATTTATATCCCCATTGGAATTTGGAAGGTAAAGAAGGGCAGATCATTAAAGTATGGTGCAATAGTAATGCAGATAAAGTGGAACTGTTTCTTAATGGGAAAAGCCTGGGGATAAAGGCTATGCCAAGAAACGGGCATTTGGAGTGGCTGGTAAAATATCAGCCCGGTACGCTCAAAGCAATTGCCTTTAAGCAGCACCGGACGTTTGAAACTGCCATAAAAACTACAGGCAGCCCATATCAAATTGTTGCTACGCCAAATAGGTCTATCGTTACTGCAGATGGCAAAGATGCAATAGTTGTAAATTATTCGGTGAAAGATAAAAAAGGGTTAGAGGTTCCTGATGCAATGAACCTTCTTAAATTTAAATTGAAAGGCGATGCCAAAATTATAGGAGTGGGCAATGGCGACCCTGATAGTTTGGAACCAGATAAGTGCCCCACTGACAATTATCAACGACATTTGTTTAATGGAAAATGCCAAGTAATCATCCAAAGCGGAAATACTCCGGGAAATATTGAAATACAAGCTACCGGCGAGAATTTAAAATTTGCAAACACAACTATTATAATTAAATAATGATGAAACACATGCCCGATAAATTAAACAAACTGGCTGGCATATTTTGGTTACTGAGGCCAGGAATAAAGATGGCAAATGGGTTACACCATTTAACCGGATAAATAATTCTGAGTTTTCATTGGCTTAAGTCAAAAAGGCTGGCTACCCCTAACAGTGGTGCATGTTCGCCCATTACGGCTAATTCAAGTGAGATATGATCCATCCTTTTTTTCAGATCGGGCAAGAACAATGAAGCGGCCAGGGCGATATTTCCGCAGATCACTAGTGCTTGTGGCTTTAGTGCTGTCAGGTGCGGTGTTAGGAATTCGTTGAGGTTGGTGCTAAACTCGTTAAAAACCCTTGCAGCAGCCTGATCTTCATTTGCAGCTAAGGCCGAGAGGTCCTTTACGCCGTTTATTTTGTCGCCGGTTAAGGTAAAGTAACGCCAGGTGAACCATCGCGTTGAGAAATAATCATCGGCGATGCTTTCTTTAAAGGGGGAACTTCCCCAATTCACATCTTTGGTTGAACCGTCAATATGATGCGCCGAGCCGAATCCTGTCCCCAGGGTAATGCCGATGACATTTGTATAATGTTTGCCTAATCCGGCCCAGACTTCACCGGCAATCAAAGCTTCGGCGTCATTTCTGAACAAGATGGTTTCCGGTTTCATTTTGAGCGAATCTGCCAGGTTAGTGCGAATATCGACACCATAAATGGCTTCGAATTTATCAAGACCGGTAATGTAAGAGATCCCCTTTTCATAGTCGAAAGGCCCAGGCATTGCTATACCAAGCCCGATAACGCCGGAAGGTGCTTTTTTGAGGCTCTGACGGAATGCTGTGTTCCAGCCTGAAAAAATATTTTCGGCTGTGTCTTTACTGCTTATGTTCACGCGGCTGATACTGCCGGGGACAAGTGAATTTTTATGCGTATCGCATAACGCGGTAGTTATATGCGTGCCGCCAATATCTGCAGTGAGTATTAAAGATGAATTTGTGTATGGTGTCATGAGTTTAATTTGATGTTATAGGGTCCGGCGGGGTAGGGTGTTGGGGATCATAAATGGCCACGGCGACCCTTGAATCGGCGCAACCGTAATACAGGAACCATTTCTTTTTAAAGTAGACCATTCCTTCAATGAAAACAGTACCGTTGATATACTGGCCGCTTTTTTCAAAGGGTGCTGTCGGCCGTAAGAATGGAAGGTCAAGCCGGGTAACTGGCTTTGCGGGGTCATCGCGATCGAACAGGGCCTGGCCGGCACAATAAGCGTTTGCATTAAAGCGCGTGTCGCGGCCGGTACCAGGTTTATTCTTACCATTATAAAATAAGATGATGCCTTTATTTGTACGGATAGCAGGCGGCCCGCACTCGGTGAGGTCGCTGTCAAAATAACCGTTCCGCGGTGAGATCAATTCTTTTAACCCGCCGTCCGGCGCTAATACAGGAGCCCAATTGACCAGGTCGGTTGATGTAGCGGCATAAACATGGTGCTCACCCCAGTACATCCAGTATTTGTTATGAGTTTTAATGATGACTTGTTTACCGCCGATCACCTGCGTAAGTATGGATGCTGATTTACTGGCTATGTTAAAGAATTTGCCATGATAGGCTTTTCGGAATATGGGGCCATATTTTTTCCAATGGATAAGGTCGCGCGAGGTGGCTGCGCCTAAACGCGGCACGTCGCGGTTCCATTCGGTGTAAAATACCACGTACAGGCCTGTAGCAGTAACGGCGATACGCGGGTCTTCACAGCCTCCGGGCCATTCGTATTTTTTGGCAATGTCGTTCGCGGGGTACAGAACCGGGGTCTTTCTCCTGGTAAAATGTAAGCCATCAAAACTCTCTGCATACCCGAGGCGGGATGTGCGGTAGCCGATACCTTCGCCATAACGGTCCTCGGCCCGGTAGAGCACGACTACCTTCCCGTTTTTAAGTGCAGCTCCGGGATTAAAAGTATCATTAGCTTCCCAGGCAATTGGTTTTCCACTCATAGGGTCGGTAAAACGTGAAGTGGTGTCTGGTGAGATGATAGGGTCGAGAGCTGTGGCACGCGCAAAGTCGCCGAACGCCCAGGACGGGAGGGTGTTCGGAACGAATTGGGCAAATCCAGCCAATGGCGCCAGCAAAATAAGCAGGCCGCCTGTAACAAGCAGGTGTTTTTTCATGATTTAAAAGGATGCGGGCCGGAGTTGTCCCGGCCCGCTTTTGTTAATTGGGGCTTTCCATTACATACAAGGAGTTCACTTCTGTTGCGCTTAGCACTTTATTGTATAAACGCACATCGTCGATAGCGCCCATAAAGTAGCTTGCACCCCAAAAATAATCCGGGTTATTTGTATCGGTGAAATTATAAGCCGATTTGGGCAGTTCGTTGCCAATACATAAGTCCACAATAGGTTTTGGCGCAACCAGGTCGCCGCTGATGGCTACCATTTTGGCGAGTTTGCCATTAATGTAAAAGTTTATGGCACCGTTGGTAAATGTAACCACGAGTTGGCTCCATGCACCTGTATTTACAGAACCGGGATTATCATCCACATCATGTATACCGGATGTGGTTGATACGGTTAAGAACGGAAAGTTATTTCCCTGCAGCTGGAATTTAAAGCCATTCCAGCGATCGATCGAGAAAATGTAATTGCCGTTACTGGTGGTTTGCGGTTTTACCCAGCAACTGATGGTAAAACTGCCTGGATATAGAGATGGGTCATAAGGCACTTCAATATAAGCACCATTATTAAAAAAATAAGCGCTGTTGGGATTGCCGTATCTGTCAGTGGTTAATACAGGCATGGTTCCGCCATCAGTTGCCGTAGTGGAGCTGGTGCCAACATAATTTGTTTTTAAAACGCCGTTGTGCCCGTTACCTGTGGCATCCGCAGCATCACCATCAAATTTCCAGTAAGCGACCAGGTTTTCAGGCGAAATCTCCTGTATCAGGTTGGTTTGAAAGGCACCTTCCGCGCGTACGAGGTTGGCTGTGGCATTGTTAACTTGCTGCTGGGTAAACGTACCTGATTTTACACCGTTGGCCAGGTCAATCGCTTGTTTTAATACCGCTTTTGAACCTACTGTATAATCACCGGCTTGTTTGCCTTCAACAGCGGCGCTGTAAAGCGCGTTAGCAGAATCGATCTGCAGGCCCAGGGCTGTTTTATTGGCGTTGTAATTGGGCGAACTATTGCTTTTTTTGCAGGAGCCCATCAGCGCTATAACAGCGATCATGATCACGCCCGCTGTCATCAGTTTCTTGATTGCTTTCATCTTTCTATAGCGTTTATTAGTTAGTGATACCTAAGTTTGGGTTGGTTATCCGTTCGCTTTCAGGTATCGGGAAAAATTTGTCTTTGTCGTAATTGAACAGGGGTTTGTAGGATAATATGCCATTAGCATAAGTAGAGCCATAACGTATTATATCAAAAAACCGGTGGAATTCCAAAGCCAGTTCCGAACGCCTTTCCCTGCGGATGATGTCTCGCAACTGGCCCTGGTCAGTTGTAGTGATATCCGGCAGTAAACCATTAGGGACGGTACCATAACCAGGCAAGGTGCTATCATATAAGTAGCTTTCCCTGGCGCGTTTACGTACTTTATTCAACGGAACGAGTGCAGCGGCGCTATTGCCAGATTCATTCAGGCCTTCTGCTTCGATCAGTAAGACATCGGCGAGCCTTATGGCCTGATAGTTGAGGTTTCCGTCGCCTTTTATGGAAGCGGGGATCTCAGATAATGGCTGGCAATGCTTTTTGGACAAGTAACCGGTGGTTGTCCAGCTGGGGTCAAATGGCACATCAAAATAGGGGTGCCCTTCCCTGGCTATAGAATAATCCAAACGCGGGTCATCAACACCTGAAGGCGACTTTTCATAATTATCAACCAGGCTTTGGGTAGGGTAGTAGAAGCCATAACCGCCTATGGAACGCGGCGCGAACCATACATTCAGGTTATTGCCCTGGTAAGGTACCAGACCGGTTTGGTGTTGTATGGAAAATATGCATTCAGCATTGTTTTTTGTAGCCTGCCTGAAGTTATCGGCATAAACGGGTAAAAGGCTGTAGATATTCAGATCTTCTACCTGTTTAGCCGTTGCGGCGGCCTCGGCCCATTTTTGTTCAAAAAGGTATGTTTTAGCCAGCAGGGCAAGTGCGGCCCCTTTGGTTACGCGCCCAAGGTCGGCGCCCGTCCATGAGGTTGGCAGGGCAGCAGCGGCATCGGTACAGTCCTTTTCAACCTGGGCAAAAATTTGTGCTTGGGTTGATACCGGTTTTTGCGCTTCTGCCGGTGTTTCCACTTTCAGGTGTAATGGGATATTACCGTAGGCGACCGCCAGGTTAAAATAATAATAGGCGCGAAGAAATTCGGCCTGGCCCAATGCCTGTGTTTTGACATTGGCAGATACGGCGGTATTATTAGCCAGTCCGTCAGTCACGACATTACAAGTGAACACACCCTGGTAATACCGTTTCCAAACAGCTTCCACGGCGGAATTTGAGGGGTTGATATTGAAATCCTGCACGAGCTGAAAATCTGACTGGTCACCCGCGCTGCCGCCTTTGATGGCATCGTCAGAAGCTACGTCGCCTAGCACCCACATCGCATTTGATGATGCGTCGGTAAAAGTGAGCGATGCGTAAGCTGCATTTACTGCCAGTATGGTATTGGCATCATTAGTGAAAAAGTTGGTGGTGGAATATTGCCCGAGTATGGGTTGGTTCAATACCTTTTTACATCCTGTCCCCAAACAGAATGATATGGCAATAATATATAGGGAAATGTGTTTTGCTTTCATCTTTCTATTGGTTAAATATTTAGAAACTAGCGTTAATACCTGCTGTTAGCACACGGGCCGTTGGGTATGTTCCCCAATCAATGCCCACGGCTTGTACAGTGGCGCCATTATTACTATTGTTATATTGCTCAGGGTCGAGACCGGTATATTTGGTAAAGGTCAACAGGTTTTGTGCACTTACAAAGATCCTTGCCGATGACATACCAATTGATTTTAGCGCGTTTTTACCCAGCCTGTAACCTAACTGTATATTTTTTAGCCTGAGATAGGAACCGTTTTCCAGGAACCGGGTAGAGGGCTGCTTGTTATTAGTAGCATCCGACCAGGAAAGTATCGGGAACTGGTTACTGGTGCCCGGGCCTGTCCAGCTTTGGGTAGCGATCCTTTCGGTAATGTTGAATGGCCTGTAAAATCCTTCAATATCGGTATTAACCTGGTCATAAAGCTTATTGCCATATACCCCTTGGAAAAACAAGCTCAGATCGAAATTCTGGAACTGCAGGGTACCTGTCAGGCCATAGGTGAATTTAGGTATGGGGCTGCCTACAAAGGTCCTGTCCGCATCGTTGATCACCCCGTCATTATTCACATCCTTGTACATAACATCACCCGGTCTTATACCAGGGCCCTGGTAGGCGTGGGTAAATATTTGCTGGGTATTCTGGAATATACCTTCCTGCTGTAGCAAGTAAAAGGAACCGATCGGGTGGCCAACTGCGGTCAGCGTAGCGAAGTAGTTATTGTCGATACGCCCGTTGGCAATAGGCGGCGCGCCGTCAAGGGATACAACGTTATCTTTCAGGGTCGCAAAATTGCCGTTAAGGCTAAAACTCCAGTCATGGTTTATCCTTTTGTTATAACCGAGTTCAAGTTCAAAGCCCTGGTCGCGCACCTTACCGGCGTTGATAAATGGCGAGTAGGCCTGGCCAGCGCTGGTTGGCAGGGATAAAGGCAGCAATACATTATTGGTGTTTTTAATATAATAGTCGAGTGTTGCGGTTAATGTATTGTTAAAGAAACCCAGGTCAAGGCCCGCGTCTTCCTGGGTGCTCACCTCCCAGCGGATATTGGGGTTGCCGATGGCGTTAATAGTATAGCCCTGTGTGGTAGTGCCATTAAACGGATAATAGGTGTTTCCAAGCAGGGTAGAAAGGTAAGGATAATCACCCAGCGAATTGGAATTACCCACCTGTCCAATATCGACCCGCAATTTCATATTGGAGATGATCTTGGAATTTTTCAAAAAATTTTCCTCGTTGATGCGCCAGCCAAGCGAACCGGAATAAACTGACTGTGATTGCGCGTCAGGGTCAAGCTTGGAGGAGGCGTCGTACCTATAATTAAAACTGGCCAGATATTTACTATCGTATTGATAGTTGATTCGTCCAAACACTGAGAAGTAGCCGTAATGTGATTCACCGCCGCCATTTTGTTCACCGGTTGCGCTGCCATTATCTAAATACTGGAAGGTAGCAGACTGATTAACGTAGGCAGTCCTGGATGCGCCAATGCCCTGCTGGTCTTGTTTTATGATCTCTGTACCTGCAAGGAAAGTGAATGCATGCTTGTTGAAGTTCAGGTCATAGGTGGCAGTGTTTGTCCAGTTATAGTTCAGGTCATTATTATTAGCTTGCGCCAGCGAGTTTGGCGAATTAACGGTTTGTATGGGTTGCTGGCCAAGGTTACCTGTGTAACCCGTGCCCTGATAAATGTCGTTTGATGGCGTGCCGTAAGTAGAGAAGAATTGTTTGTAGGTGGTAAGCGCGAAATCGAGGCCGACATCTGACCGTATTTTTAAGTGTTTAACCGGCGATAGTTCCGCGAAGAAATCACCCAGTATGGCATAGGTATAGTTGTTGTCGTTGGTATTATAAGCTTCCTGTACCGGGTTAAGGCCGTCACCAAGGAAGTTGCCTATGCCCCCGCTGCGGTTGTCTTGTTCAGGCAGCGATACAAATTGCCCGGCCGGATCGTATACCGGCGTAGCGGGTGTGCGGAACAATGCATAACGTACCACGCTGGCAAGCGCGCCGGAATAACCGTCGCCTGATGTGCCCACTATACGGGTTTTCGAATAAGACAGATTTACATTAGTACCCAGTTTCAGGTATTTCCCCACGGATGAATTTACTGCTGTCCTAAGGTTGAACCTATTGAAGGAGGAGTTTTTGATAAGCCCATCCTGGCTAAAAAGATTGGCGGAAACGATATAATTGGAATAATCGGTACCACCGCTTATCGCCAGGTTTGCATTTGTTTCCGGGGCAGGCTTCAGGACGGCTTTTAACCAATTTACATCAGGCAATGTATTTGCCAGGCTATCAGAGATACCCGGGCGGCCATCATTTTTTGCAGCGGTATTATAAGCGTTTACATATTGTGCAGTATTGGCCATAGGTATAAGATGGGCTGCAGATTGTACGCCTGTATAAAAGTTAAGGTCAAGTTTGGTCTTCCCTGAAGTACCATGTTTGGTCGTAACGATCACGACACCTCCGGCAGCCCTTGCGCCATAGATCGCCGCAGAAGATGCGTCTTTCAGGATATTGATGCTTTCCACATCATCGGGGGCAATTTCGTTGATGCCATCGGTTGTCGGCACACCGTCGATAATATACAACGGTGAGTTACCATTAATGGTTCCAAGCCCGCGTATATGCACGGAGATCGCATCACCGGGGGCGCCGGTATTTTGCGTAACAGAAACGCCGGCAGCTTTGCCCTGCATGATCTGCTCTACGCCGCCTACCGGCAGGTTGGCTATATCTTTGCTGTTGATGGTAGATACGGCCCCAGTCAGATCCTTCTTGCGCTGCGTGCCATAACCAATGACCACAACCTCGTTCAGGTTGCCGCTAACCGGTTTCAACTGGATGCTGAGTTGTGTTTTACCTGCTACCGGTATTTGCTGTGGTTCATAACCTACAAAAGATATGGTTAATACAGCGTTATCTGGTACAGTAACCCTGAAATTACCGTTGACGTCGGTAACGGCTATTCCTTTCCCGCTTTGAATGCTGATCGTTGCACCGGGGAGGGTTTCTCCTTTTTCATCCCTTACGGTCCCACTAACTGTTATATCGGCTTGCCGGCTGGTAGCTTCCGTGGTTACCACGATCAGCTTTTGCGGAAGGACACGAAACGACAGATTGGTGTTTTTGAAGGCGTCGTTAAGAATCTGAGGTATTGACGTTTCTTTAACGTCGATGTTTACTTTACCTTCCGGGATAACCTGATCATTATACAGGAAGGTATAGCTGCTTTTCTTTTCCAGCAGCTCGAATAATTTGTCAAAGCTTACGTTTTTTACGGTAAGGTTTATTTTATCCTGTGAACGTACCTTTGCTGACACATTTACTAGTGCGCAAAGCAATAAAATAGCAGTTAGTTTCACACACAAGGTAATTTTTTTGGCAATAGGGTGCTTAATGAAAGAACTATAAGTTTTTTTCATAAATTTGATGTGTTGAGGTTAATAAATCTGATAAAGCTCGTTATCTCGCCAGATATGCAGCATGTCCGACCGGCCTTAACGCTTAGGAAGTGTTCACGCACTTCCTTATTTATTTAAGGCCAATAAAGTCTGTGGTAAAGTTTTAAGTCATCATGTGGTTTCCTTTCTTCTCATTAGTTAATTGGTTGCAGATCACCATATATGGATCTCGTGGTTTTCGTTCATCGCATAATGAAAGGGCTGCGTATATTGCAGCGCCCGCATTACATCATCAATGCCCTGGCCGGTAAAAGTGCCCGTTAGTTTTTTATCACTGTAACGGTCGTTGTCAAATACAATTTTTACATTATACCAACGCTCAAGTTGCCTGGCCAGGTCGTCGAATGTTTCTTTTTTAAAGGTCAGCCGGTTATTTACCCAGCCGGTTTCAGTAATGCCACTGTCAGGTAGTTGCAGTTGCGCGTTTACTGCCGGTGCAACAGCCATCGAATCCACTGTTTGCTGTTTTGCCGACACGGTCAGTTTTTTTACCAGCATATTTTCGGTACCCACGGTTAATTTTTCATTAGGTAGCAATACAATAGGTTTGCCAGGCCTGGCTTCATTGATGACCGATACTTTACCCCTGATGAGTGTGGTTTCAATATACTTGTCATCTTTATAAGCCTTCACATCAAATGCTGTCCCTAAAACTACTATACCCAGCGAGCCTGCATGAACGATAAAAGGATGGGCGCTGTCATGTTTTACATCAAAATAAGCTTCGCCGGAAAGGTACACCTCGCGTTTCGCGTTCATTGTATAACTTAACTTTGAGCCTGCATTAATAAATACTACCGAACCATCGGGTAAAGTGGCTTGTACACGTTTTCCGTAATTGGTAGCGATGACCTGCACGGGCTTTTCTTTTTGTGGCGTTGGCTTCAATATATATATTCCGCACAACAACATAGCTGCGATACCCGAAACGGCCAGCCATTTTCCGTAACGGTTCTTACTGATGGGGCTTAACCGGCTATGGTCAAAGATATAGCGTTCGATAAAGCGCCTTTCTCCCGTGAGTGATTCATCGAGCTTATCAAGGCCCCTTTCCATAGCTTTACGACCGGCCGAGGTAAGTTCGGCGGTTTCATGGAGCTGCATGGCGGTCAGATCATGATAAATGGCATTTAGTTCAGGGTCTGAGGCTAAACGTTGATCGAGTTCCTGTTGCTCCGCAATGCTGATCTCACCAGAAATAGCCCTGGCAATTAATACCCATGATCTGTCGTATGCTGTCATATAAGGGTAGGACACCAATCAACGCAAATACCCCCAAAAGCAAATAAAATATTTTTTTACTAAATTGATTTATTGGCGAGGTAAAGTATTTAATAATTAAAATACTTATCTTTAGGCACCATTATAAACACCCTGCCTTTAGTTATGCAAGTTATTCTCCATGATAAATTTGACTGGGCCGCGCTTAATGATGAGCAGGTGTTTAAGGATTTGTATAAACAGTATTTTGTTAAGCTTTACAGGTTTGCCGCTTCGCTGTTGCATTGCCATGAGTCAGCCGAAGAAATTGTGCATGATGTATTGATCAATCTGTGGAAAAAACGAAATTCTTTTTTACAAATCGAAAATTTGAACACGTATCTGTATGTATCGGTTAAAAATTTGTGCCTGAATGCTTTACGTGATTCAGGCAAGTATAGCTATATCGCGATTGAAGATTTGTATGATGAGCAATTTTCGTGTGCTATTGATCCCGAAACATTATTAATAGGTAAGGAAAAGATAAATGACCTGAATGCAGTAATTGATCACCTACCTCCAAAATGCAAAATGATTTTTAGGCTGATAAAAGAAGATGGCTTAAAATATAAGCAAGTTGCTGAAATTCTTAACATTTCGGTCAAAACCGTCGAAAACCAACTGGCCATTGCTATAAAAAAGCTGGGCACAGTTTATCAGTCAAAATAATATCTCCGCGTTGTTTTGTTAAAATATTCTTAAACTAAGGGGTAGCCAACAAAAAAAAGTCACCTACCTCGCGTACATGACTTTTTAATTAACTATTAACTAATCAAATTATTAACTGAATACCTGATTAGTTGCTGCAAATTTAGATTTTGAAAAACTGTTTGAATAAGTGAATACTACCAAAAAGAGGCTATTTCAATAGAAATAGCCTCTTTTATGTTTAATGATTTTCTTAAATTACGGATTTGAAATCCCCCACCAAACTGGTGTAGTAATAGGAACAGTTCCCGGATAATGCAGGTTAGAAATTAATTCCGAGTTAGGATAAAGCATACGCAACGGCATTTTGCCGGGGTCGATAGTTGATGCTGCAGATTGAACAAAAAAGGTAGGATAACCTGTTCTTCTCCATTCGTTCCATGCCTCAAAACCCTGGAAACCACACATTGCATAATATTTTTGTGTAATAATGGCTTTAACCTCGTCTTTAATACTGCCTTGAACAATAGCAGTAGTTAAAGCCGTCAACCCGTCTGGTGCCGATGCAAGATAAGTTGTAGCGTCTCCTGCGCCTGTGGCGGTGAAGCTTGCCTGTACACCTTGTGTGTATAAAGAAGTTACATTTCCTGTTGTAACCCATCCCCTTGCAACGGCTTCAGCCTGCAAGAAATAGCTTTCGGCAGCTGATATTAATTTAACCGGTGCTGTAGCAGATGCAGGGTCGTTTGCCTGGCCGCCAACTAACGGAGAAGGCGGCGAAACCTTTTTATTTACATTTGATAAATAACTTCCCTGCGGAATAGATTCGAGAGAGTCGGTAGGCGCAACTTTATCTATAAACAACGTATAAAATTTAGCTAAACGGGGATCGTTATTCTTCTTAAACTGGTCTACAGCAGTTGAACTGGCCACCACATTCTGGATTTTACCTAATGTAGGGCTGGTCGCTTCGTTGTAAAACGGGTTTTCATTACCACCTGTTGATGTATAGGTTATTGTAGCATCTTCTGTTAAGAATATTGGATTAGTTTGATACAACGCGGCTATACCTGCTTTGGCGGTGGCCGGATCGGCATTAGATAAACGTAAATATGCCCTAAGCTCAAGCGTATTTGCAAAAGCTATCCACTTAGTCATATCACCATTATATATCATATCCTGCGCACCTGGCGAAACTGAACTTGCTTTAAGTAAAGGCATCGCTTTATTAATGTACATAAATATGCTGTCATAAACTGCCTGTTGCTTATCATATACAGGATTTGCAAATACTGTTGGCTGCAACGCCTGCGAAAGCGGCACATCCCCAAATGCATCCGTGGCTACCTGGTAGCTGTAAGCCTTCATCAGATAGGCAATACCTTTAACATTTTCCAACCCGGTTCCGGTACTTTTTGTGATCAGGTCGGCGTTTACTAATGCCACCCGGTACAAGTTATTCCATGCACGGTCGAAATCAGTATTTAGCGGCGCATATTGATCCATAGATTTATACTGGGAAGCAACGGGACTTTGGGTCCAGTATTGGGACCATATATTTCCAAATACCTGGAATTGGTTACCTATTACCTGGCTAATGGCTGCCTGTGTGGTAGGCAACAGCAAGGTTGGGTCGCCGTGATCCGGGTTATTTGGGTTTTGATTTACAGACAAAAACTTTTTACAACCCGAAAAGCCTACCGCTGCAACAAGACCTGCAAATAAGGCTGGCTTTAATTTTATATATATTCTTTTCATGATTCGAATTATTAGAATGTAACTTTTAAATTAATGCCATAGTTGCGCACTGATGGGGTACCTGCAAAATCAAGGCCTTGCTCATTGCCGGCACCGCTTGAATTTACTTCAGGATCTACATAGGCATTGGATTTTGGCGTCCATAAAAACAAGTTATTGCCATATAAGCCAACTGTCAACGCACTAAATGGCAGGCTACGTAACTGTGTTTTGTTAAAGGTGTAAGATATACTGGCGCTGCGCATTTTAATATACGATGCGTCAATAACGTTCATACCAGGTGTATTGTCTATTACGCTTGTATAATAATTATACACGGAGTAAGGTATGCTGGTATTTGGAACACTTTTACCATTGGCATCCAGGTAAACCGAATTAGGGAATGGTTGCCCAAAACGCGGACCGCCGGTTTCAGCCGCCGTTCCTACGAAATCTGTAAGAGATTTAGTGTCTGAATATAACACACCACCGTGTTTAACATCAAATAATACATTGAAAGAAAAACCTTTGTATTTTACATTTGTACCAAATGATGCCTGGTACTTAGGTTCGTATGAGCCTAAATATTGGGGCGAAGTTGTAGGGATCGGTTGCCCTGTGTTTTTATTTATGATTGTTCTGCCTTCTGCATCAGTTTGGTTAGTCACCCCATAAAATTCGCCATAAGGATATCCTTTAGCTGCAACTATTCCCATGCCATTAAAACCACCTATAGCTATTTGTGAAACACCATTGGGCAGGGCAAGTACATCGCTTTTATTTTTGGTGAACGTACCGAACAGCTCCCAGGTAAAATCGTCAGTTTTGATTGGCGTTCCGCTTAATGCTAATTCAATGCCTTTATTTTGGATTTCCCCTGCATTTACCGTATTAAAACCATAACCGGTTGAGTTAGGTACCGGGATAGATAAAATCTGGTTTTTCGAATCATTAACATAATAGCTAAAATCAGCAGTAAGCCTGCTTTGCAAAAATGCTAATTCTGTACCAATTTCAAATGAGGTTGTTTGCTCGGGTTTAAGGGTGGCGTTACCTAATGTTGACCCTACCTGCAATGCGGGAACATTGCCGAATGGAAACTTAGTGTTGCCAAAACTACCGTTAACAATAGTTGACCCATAAATGGTCTTCAAAGCATATGGATCTGTATCGCTGCCTACCTGAGCAAAACTCGAACGCAATTTACCGTAACTCAAAAAATCAGCCCACCCGGCATTTTTAAGTAGTTCACTAAATACAAACGAGCCGCTTACGCTTGGGTACCAATAAGAATAGTTATCTACAGGTAATGTTGATGACCTGTCGTTCCTTAATGTACCCTCTAAAAACAGGTAGTTTTTATACGAAAGATTTAAATCACCATAAAAACCTACTAGCCTTTTTATGGAAATATTGTCTAGAATTACGTCTACAGGCCCGTTACTGTTTTCAAGGTTGTACCAACCGGGAACTACTAAACCACCGCTAGTATTAGTGCTTGTTAAGTTGGAAGTAGTAGAACTTTCCCTGATATTATTGCCCAACAATAACGAGGCATGAAAATCTTTACCAAAGTCATGAGTGGCGGTAACCATAAGGTCATGCACAACCTCATTTACATTATATTGGTCTACTTCATATGATCCGTTGTTTGTTTCGTCTATCCACAGCCCTGCTCCAGATTCATCAGCAGGGGTGAAGTCGTATTTAGGCGAGATCAATTGCCTACGGTCTGAGTACGAATCCACACCTACACGTTCTACTATATTTAACCAACTTAATGGCTTATAGGCTAAGTTAATATCGCCGGTAACTCGGTTTACATTGTCAAGGTTACTAAAGTTTGCCAATTGCCAATAAGGGTTTAAAACAAATGCACCATAGAATCCATAAGTATTGGTTACAGGATTATATCCATTATACTTATTATTCAGGTCGCCCATTGTATTAATTGGGATATCCCTTGGTGTTTGCATTAAGGCATTCCATATGCCGTTAGCATTCTGCCCACCCGATGGTACATCGGCCCGTATTTTATTATAATTAAAATTAATGCTTGCAGTAAAGTTATCTGCAATTTTGGTTTTACCGTTAAACCTTACACCATATTTATCATAAGTATCACTATTACCCGGATATATACCATTGGAGTTTAATGAATTTAAGCCTAAATAGAAGCTGCTGTTATCGTTACCTGATGAAATACCAAGGTTATTATCAGCGGCAAAACCGGTGGTAAAAAAGTCTTTTACATTGTTTGGTAACGCAGAATAAGGTTTCGTTTGGTTAACTCCATCAATCTCCTGCCCCCATGGCTCAACCTTCCCTGTAAAAGGTGCACCCCAGCTAAAGTTATCGCTGGCATCATCAATGCCTGTAACATAGCCTGCGCTTGTAGCCGAACCCGACATATAACCCTGGCCATACTCATTTTGAAAAGTAGGCAGTTTCAGGATCGACGAGAATGTATTTGAAGAATTAAGCGTTACCTCAGTTCTTCCCGCACGACCGGATTTTGTAGTGATCATGATAGCACCATTAGAGGCCCTCGATCCATAAAGAGCGGCTGCTGCAGGCCCCTTTAATACCGTAACGGATTCTACATCATTCGGATCAATATCATTACCCCTATTACCAAAGTCAACGGCTGACAAACTACTCGCACCGCCTATAACGCTTGAATTATCAATAGGAACACCATCAACAACAATTAAAGCCTGGTTATTTCCGGTGATAGATGACCCACCACGTAATACTATCCTGGTTGAAGACCCCGGTGTGTTTGACGCTGAAGTGATATTTACACCTGCTATTTTACCGGTTAATGAGGTAAGAACGCTCGGGTTTTCGCCCTGGGTCAATTCAGCGGCGCTTACAGTTGGCGCGGAGTAACCTAAGGTTCTTTTTTCTCTCCGGATACCTTGTGAGGTTACAACAACCTCACTAAGCGCTTTAGTTTCAGTGGACAGCTCGATATTTAATGGGCCCGAAGCTGGGACAGGTTTCTCTGCCGAAATGTACCCAACAAATGAAAAAATAAGTGTTGCATTTTGAGGGACAGTTAAAACGTACTTGCCGGATATGTCGGTTTGAACCCCGGTTTGAGAACCTTTTATTCTTACTGTTACCCCGGGTATTGGTGACTTATCCTGATTATCAGTTACCGTACCGGTAATTGTACGGGTTTGTGCAAAGGCCTGGCAAAAAACAACCAGGCATATACCTATTATTAAAAGTATTCTTTTTTTCATGTTAATTAATTTAAAAAGGATTTGTTGTGGAATTTGTGCGGTACGCTAAATAGCGATACTGTTTAAGGAGGGCCTGAGATAATCTGCCTCATAGTGGTATGAATTAATAGTTAAAATGTCTCCCTAATAGAGAAAATGTAATATTACAGCTTATTAATCCGGGTTAATAGGTGAAAACTACCAATTGTCAAAATCCCCCGTAAAGGGGGAGTAGGGCGGGGTTTCGTCAGGGTATATTTGAATTGTTGCCTTCACCAGGTAATAGCTTAAGAAAATATTAACTGACAGACTGTTATAACTGAGCCAACTTGGATGGTGCTGAATTTTTTAGTCGAAGATTTAGCATTTGTTGTGCATGGGTACACCGTTTCCAACCAATCAGGCCATGTAAAAAGTTTGCTACAGTTAAATATTTTTTATCGTGTGGGTTAAAATAGACACATTTTGCCTAAAATTTCCGAAAGAAAAAGACGTTATCCGGTCAATGAAAACATTTAAAATATTATATAACCAAAATAAACTTCATAGTGAAATAACTACCGAGGCAAGTTACACTGATCAGAAAAATGAGCTTTCCTTGCGGGCTGTTTTTAATGGGAGTGAAAATTATACCATAGGTAAAAGGGCGGTCACCGTTTTTCCTGATAATTTTTTAATTTTAAATGAAGGCACCTCCTATGACAGGGCCATTTATTCAAATGTAGTAGCAAATACTTTCGCTATTTATTTTTCTCCGCGATTCCTAGGGGATTTTCAATATAGTTATTCATCCCCCGACAAGAATTTGCTTGATGACCCAATGAACAACAGTTTAACGGAACCATTTAATTTTTTAGAAACCATTTATCCTTGCAAAGGGGATATTAAATATAACCTGCTGCATTTGATCGATCATTTTAACCGAAATGCCGATGAGCTTTTACTCGATGATTATATTTATCACACACTTTTGCTCTTTTACCGTCTTTATGAAAAAGAGGTTTTGTATAAAAGTAACCGTTTAGGCGCCTCAAGTGCCGGCACACGCAACGAATTGTTTAAAAGGTTAAGCCTGGCTAAGGATTTTATGTTAAGCAACTATAACCAGGATATTAGCCTGGATGATATTAGCAAACAATCGTGTTTGTCGCCAACGCATTTGTTCCGTACTTTTAAACAAATATATAACTGCTCCCCGCACCAATATTTAATGCAAATAAGGCTGGATAATGCAAAACATATGCTGAAAAGCACCAGTTATACATTAAATGAAATTGTTGGCCTTGTTGGGTTCACCTGCCCCAGCACATTTATTAAGCTTTTTAAAAATAAGTTTCATTTTACCCCAGGCACCTTCAGGAACCAGGTGGCTTAATTTTTTTATTGCAAATTCTCAAGATTATCATTCGGGTTTCTGTCTATAAGTATTCCATAAGGGTCAACTCCAACATACTTTGGCTTCTCTTTAACAATGAGGCTAAATTTATGAAGACCTTTTGTAAGCCGGCATCGTTCCATAAATAGCGGATTTTCATGGGCCAAGCCTAGTTTATCTACTTTCTGATTCCCAAATATACCAATATCAATGTAGTCGTTCATGTTTTTGGCATCAATGTCGTTACCGTTCGGATCTACCCACACCTTACTGATCATTACGTTAAAGGTTACCTTATAACTCCCTTTTATTGTTGCGGGTTCTGCCTTTACCATCGTCACCTTATTATCATATAAAGTTATTTTTTGCCAGGTGTCGGCCAGGTAGTATTGAAGGGAATCAGGTACATGTTTCTTTAAATAATCATATAAGTTATTGCTACCTGCAAAAGGGGCATTTGCTTTGTAAGCATATGCAGCCCTAAATTCATTAAGTGCTTTATTCAGGCTGTCTTCACCTATCAGGTTGCGTAACCCATATATCACTACGCCGGCTTTACCGCCCCACTCCTGCGAGTTATTCGCTTTTATAACCGGGTGTTCCGGTTCATTCAGGTGGCGCCTGATGAACAGGTAATACCATAACTGATCGAGGACAATACTCCGCATATTGGTTTTGCCATAAGCTCTTTCGGCCATAACCAATTCATCATACGTGGCCAGCCCTTCGGGTATCACCATAGCGCCAATTGTGCTGTTTGGCGCTACCTGGAAGCGCCACCATTGCTGCGCCAATGACCTGATGGTATTTAAATAACAGTAATCCTGCATATAAGTACCCGAAAAATCGGCGTTCCAGCCAAAATATTCAGCATTGGTATACATGGTTGGCATAGAGGCCTCGCGGGGGCCGTAAGGTGCCGTTTCGACCAGTTTAATAGTATTTGAAGGGTAATCACCATAAACAGAACTATAATATTTTAGGCCATCCTTAAAAGCTGAAATATACCTATTGATATTTGCCATATGCTGTGGATGATAATAAATATTGATATTCACCTCATGACCAAGCATCACACTGTCGCGCCTTACGGCTAACCGGGCCGAAACGATACCGAATGGTGAATAGCTTCCCGGATCTTTTAGTTTATAATGAAAATAGTTTCGGTCATCCTTTTTCCATTGGCCTATCAATTCGCCTGGGGCAATGGCCGTTTGGTTGCCGGCAGTGCTCACTGTAATATCCAGTTTTAACAGGTCGACTGCTTTACCCGCCATTAAAGTGCTCATTCCTACAGGATCGTTTTGTTGTATATCTTCGTCATTTTTAGGCGGAAGTCCGTTCTTTTTACGTTCATAAGGGCTACTTATTTCATCGTCATCATCATATCCCATGCCCGGCAGGCCACCGGTAAAGAAAGTGCCGTTATGCAGCATATTTGCCGCGAACAAGCCATTTTTAAAACCCCTGTCTTTTTTTAACGAATTTATTTCGAGCACCATCGAATCGCCCGGAGCTAATGGATGATCGAAAGTATACATCCTGAAATCGGAAGAATCCATCTTCGGCCTGAACCAATTGAATTCGCCGCGTGGGAACATTAGCGGGCAGGTATAGGCCACCGCCTTACCATTAATTTTTAATGAATAACCGGTTAATTCATCCGCGTCAAGCAGTAACTCCCGCACCGGTTTGTTATTTTTATTAACTACGGTTACAAAAGCATGAACATATATCGCCTGTTTGTCGGGGTATATATCTGCATTTAATTTTATCCCTGTTACCTTTGGCAGGGGCAGCTTTTCGTATTTCTTCAGCGCTTTTTCATACATAACTGCACGGTCAGCTTGTTCGCCCGAGGTTAAGTAATTATTTAAGTAGCTTACATTATAATAAATATAACTGCCTATTGCCAGGAAAGCGAACAATAGAACAGCCATAGCAAGTTTTGTTTTAGAGGTAAAACGCCCGGGGATGAGCTGCAGCCTTTCTTTAAATGATGAGCTTACCCCGCGGTAATAAAATAGTCCAGCTAAAATGACCATGATACCCGAACATATTAGCCAATAAGCATCAAACCAACTTATAGGTGCCACCATATGCCCCATGCCGTCCATGTCTGAAATGCCGGCATTGGGTGTGTAAGAATAAAGCAGTAAATGATAATCGAAAATGCCTGTAGTTTCCAAAAAGAACACGCCTACCCAAAACGAAACACCAACCCCATAAGCAGCGAATTTATTGTTTAGTACAACATTAACAAGGTAGCAAAACACCACCATTTCCAGCAGTTTTGGTAACAGGATAAATGCCAGATAGCTAAAATATGCCGCGAAATTTAGTTGATGAAATCCTTTTATCAATTGTACAGTTATACCTATCAGCATAGGTAATACCGACATAGCTGCCCCAATCACCAGGAGGGAGATAAGTTTTGAACCATTAAGCACCCAGTTTGGGGGCGGCAGAGAATCATTAATATAAGCATAACGCGTAATTCGGTCGCGTTGTAATGTCTCGCCCGTGTAAAACATAATAATGAAGAATATAAAAAACGGGAATGCATCGTTAAAAATACCCAGTAAAGTAACGGTGCGAGGGAAATCGGGTACCCCACCATTATTGTTGCCGAGCCAGAATACAAAGCCCATGAAAATGCTTCCGCAGCCAATAATTATCCAAAAATAATTATCACTGATAATGTTAAGCAGTTCTATCCTTATCAGGTTGGTTAGGGTTCGTCGTTCATATTTTCCGTTAAATCTTATTTTTGGAGCGTTGATCGTCTTATTGCTTTTATCGCCCGTTTCGTCAATGGAAGCCTTGTCACGTTTACCGGCAAAAAATCTTTCGAAATTAAACCGTACATAGGTAAAAATAATTACCAATAAACCCAGCCCAGGCCAAATAATGCGGTTCAGCGCCAGCGGGCCATTCATCAGTATTAACTGGGTATTTTGTTCTGTTGCGCTTGCATTGTTCATAAGCATCCGTACACCATTCAGGCCAAACGGATCTATGATGCCTATTATCGTGGGGTTATTAATATGATCGAGAAAGAAAAGACCGATAACATAAAACAGGAATAACAGGATGCCGCCAAAGTATATCACCTTTACATCGCGCATAATGGCTACGAGCCCAAAAAACAACGATGATGTAAAAAATATATTAGGTAGCGCAATGGTAAAAAACGGGTATAAATAATAGGAGAGATTGTTAGGCCCGTATTGCGCAGCGGTGGTTTTACCTGTAAGCGGGCCTATTACCGAGCCGAAGTAAATTCCGGCTAGTATGCCAAAGGCAATGATGACCATAAAAGCAAACGAGCCCCAAAAGCGTCCCCAAAAATATCCTGCCTTGGTAATAGGGTAGGTGAGGTAATAGTCTTTGGTCTGATATTCAATATCGCGAAAGATAGCGGTGCCCATTAATGACGAACTGATGAGCATCATCATCATGGTGATACCCGCGCACCAGAATGCGATAAGGTATGGGGAATTGATGTGTACTTTTTCAGCCAGCGGCAATGATCCGGTTGCAAAGGAAAATACCGTAAAAATAAAAACTGCAGAAAAGTACAGGTAAAAGGCTGGCCTGCGGACCCTATTCCGGATCTCGAACAGAAAAATTTCAATAAACATAATTAATTGTTTTTGAGTGTGTTACATCGTGTCTACATTAACGCGTGTAGCGATATTGCTAAAATATATATCTTCCAGGTTTGGAGATGCCGGCACAAAGCCATCCTGTGGGGCATCGGTACCAGCCAAAACCCTGATATGCAATTTGCCCACCTTCAACTGGGTGGAAATTACATTATAAACATCACGGTAGTATTGTATTTCGGCCTGATTAATGGCCTTGGAATATATTTTGCCTTCCAGTTCTTTCACTGCTGTATCCGGGTCGCCGGCATAAAGTACCTCGCCCTGGCAAATGATCGCAAAATTTGAGCAAAGCGTACTTACATCTTCAACAATATGGGTAGAAAGAATAACAATTGTATTTTCTCCCAATTGGCTCAACAGGTTATAAAAACGGTTCCTCTCGGCAGGATCAAGCCCGGCTGTTGGTTCGTCCACAATGATCAGTTTTGGGTCGCCGATCAGGGCCTGTGCAATTCCAAAACGCTGTTTCATACCACCCGAATACGTTCCAAGATGTTTTTTACGGTCTTTAAACAAATTTACTTTTTCCAGTAATGCTAAAACCAGTTCCTTCCGTTCATTACTATTCCCCACACCTTTTAACTGGGCAACATGATCAAGCATACGTTCGGCTGATATTTTGGGGTAAACGCCAAATTCCTGCGGCAGATAACCTAACAGCTGCCGTACTTGTGTTTTGTTTTTCAATACATCAAGATCATCCAGGAAAATACTACCCTTGTCCGGTTCCTGCAGGGTAGCTATCGTTCGCATTAAAGATGATTTACCTGCGCCATTAGGACCCAACAGGCCAAACATACCGTTGGAAAGCGTGAGCGACACATCCTTTAAGGCATGTACGCCGTTCGAATAAGTTTTAGAAAGGGAATTGATGATTAGTTTCATGGCTGGGTGGTTTTAAACATTTGTTTACTAATGGCGCCGGCTGTGATCAATGTTGCGCTGTCGGCAATGTGATAGGTTATATGGTTACCTGCAGCAGATCTGATGCATAAGGTGCTTTTGTTTTTTATATAGAACCTGGCTGAATTAAATATATTGCCATTTCCTATCGTAATTGCCGGGCCGGTATTAGGCCCGACCCCGGCAATGATTTCGAGATTGCCGATATGATTGTTTTCAAGCACAATATTGCTGGCATTATTTGCTGTAACAGTAAGGCTATCTGAAGTAAAACCAGTAATGCGTGTAGGTCTCCACAAAATGTTATAAGCAATCGAATCAGTAACAACAGTTCCTCTCCGGCTGTATCGCGCGTCAGATGTAAATGATCTGATATCAGGACAGGAAATAAATACTACATAATCGCCGCTCATTGAACGGTAATGATCATTAAAATTAGCTTTGATAACCAGTTTTCTGCCTTGCTGACTTATCTTTACAAAATCACCGGTAGTTGGGTCTGTCATTACCTTATATGGCCCTTTTGTAACCAGCAGATTTATAGCTGTGGCCGACTGTAATTCAATAGAATTGAAATTGCTGAAATTTGCGGGCACAAAATCTCCAAAGGTTTTCCGGAAATCTCCTTTTAAAAATTCAGCTTTTAGCTTGGTATCATAAACCAACAGGCTTGTAATGATCAATGCCAATGCTGCACATAATATTTTTGTACTTGTTCTCATTTATCTTCAGTGTTGATTTTTTTAATAGGTTGCCCTGCCAGGAAATCCTCATACTGCTGCCTGATCTCATCTATAGAAATGTCCAGCAAAAAAATATTCTTAAATAACTCGGGCAGGTAATGCTTTACAAAGTTTTGTTTTCGGTATGCTTTAACTTTTTCAAAACCATCTTCGGCCACAAACAGGCCAAGACCGCGCTTATTATAAACTATTTCTAACTCCTGTAAAAATTCATAGGAACGCATTACCGTATTTGGGTTTACCTCAAGTGCTACAGCCAGGTCGCGTACTGAAAGTATTTTTTGCCCCTCAGGCCATTTGCCGGTTAGGATATTATCGCACACAAAGGCGGCAATTTGCAGGTATATAGCTTCATTATCTCTAAATTCCATGTCAAACCTGCTTTTCCTTTAACCTAAAATAAGCCGCAACCCAGATCATTGCAGCTGAAACAAATATGGTGGTCAATATCATTGTTGCACATGCGCCAAAGACGGCTAATGAATAAGATTTATTGCCTGTAGTGAAATTGAGAAAACCAAACGGCAACTCCAATTTTACAACATTAAGCCCGGTTATGATCTTTAGGAATAAAGTATTGAAGAGCAACAACATGACATAACCGATAAAAAATGAAAAGCCAATTTTTATAAAGTGCAGCGTATTAAAAAATATGGCACCAAAAATGGTAATGGCGTGCAATATTGAATAAATGATGATCACCATATACATGTCTGGTTGTTCAAGGGTCATTGTTTCAAAATGCGGCCAGGGGCTAAGGTGCCCTAATATAAAGAGGATGAGAAAAAATACACAGGTGTAAACCAGCATAAAAATGGGGTATGAATATAACCAGCCAACCATATACTTTTCAAAAGAAGATGCAGGAAGGGTTATAGCAGCAATAGCTTTGTTTTTGATGCCATAGTCGCTAAAAACTGTACTGGTAAATATAGTGCCCGATATCAACATCAGCATAACAAAACATGCGGTTTGCAGGCCGGGGTCAGGAGGCTCAGGGACAATGAAAAACAGGAAGCAACCCCCTAATAAAGCAACGCCTGTTAATACAGCTATTGCCATAAGGTATGTGCGGTAATGCTCAGCCGAATGTTTAATGAATAACAGACCAAAGCGGCGGAGACTGAAAAAATTATTCATAGCCGCCGCCTCCATTAATAATCGCAAGCAATTGTTTGTTACCACTTGTAACAGCATTAAATAATAGCTCCATATCCAGCTTGCTGAATTTATTTTTTGTGTTTTGCAGGATGGCATATTTACCACGTACGGTGTCTTCCTCATATAATACAGGCAACCCGGTAGTATCCTCATATAAGCCGAAAACAAGCTTTTCATTCAGTTCATCCACAGTGCTTTCTACTACTATACGCTGGTTATCTAATACCAACACGGTATCTATCAAACTGTCAAGGTCGCGTACCTGATGGGTGGATATGAGTACGCAGCGCTCATCATTCAATACAGATGCGATCAGCTTACGGAACTGCACCTTGGATGGGATATCTAACCCATTGGTTGGTTCATCCATTATCAGGACACTGGTATTGGCAGCAAGACCAAATGCTATCATTGCTTTTTTTTGCTGGCCGTACGACATTTTATCCATTACCGCGGCCGGGTCAACATCCAGCGTTTTTAAATGAGAATAATAATCTATTAAGCTAAACTTTGGATAGAAGGCAGATGTGCTTTTTAAAAACTGCGCCGATGTTAAGGCAGGAACATAAATTTCTTCTGCCAAAAAATACAGGTCTTCTAAAACTGCTACCTGTCTTTTCGCTGCATCTATTCCATGAATCTGGCACTTGCCCGAATTTGGAAACACCAGGCCTGCTATGCTTTTCAACAAGGTGGATTTACCAGAACCATTTTTACCCAGCAGCCCATAAATATGGCCTTGCCTTAAGTTAAGATTTAGTGCTGTGAATATTGGATGCCCCTTTTTGTAAGCAAAATCCAGTTCCTGTATTTGAATCATTATAGTGTATTAGTATGGTAGTACACTGCAAAGGAAATGATATATTTTCGTTAATCAAAATAATATTTAAAAATATATTAGAAATGTTCCTGGGGATCATTTAAAGTCTTATTATAGCCCATGATCTGCCAATAGAAACATAAATTATGAAGTTTTAATAAATTAATTAACAGTAACTATTCTGAATTTTTGAACATTATGCCAAAACAGTATGCACTTACAATATATTAGCTAATATTCCAGTCGATTTTTATCTCGCCATCACCCGGTACTTCAAATTCCATGTTCCCTCCGGCGACATTTTTCCCTTTTATTTCTTCGCGGTTGTTTAGCGTTACGGTAAGTTGCGGGAGTTTTGCGTGGCTTGTTTTTACAATCATTAACCTGCAATTCAGGCGGCCATCACCTGCCAGCCGGAACCTTGCCGGAGAGTGTTTTCTTTTCGAAAACCCATAGATGGGGTAATCAGTATAGATCATAAGACCAGCTTCTTCTACCTGCATATAATGCCGGGGAAGAATACCAAAGGCATTTCCCGCACCGTAAACTTCCTGGCCTACTTCCCCCGATTTTTCCCAACCATCATGCAGATCTTCCAGCGCTATCCAAAGGTTTGGATCTACTTCTCCGGTCTTCACTTCTTCAGATAACATTTCTTTTGGCAGCATGGTGGGATAATAATATACAGCCCGTTCAACTAAAAAACGAATATATTCAGCTGTAAGTAACCTTACTGAAGGCTCAATCGCTATATCTTTAGAGTGCAGCAGGTAATCATGTAATGCACAAAACACTTCCTGCTCTTCGTATACCGCGGTATATGGCGCATCGCTTAACGGGAAAAGAGCAAAAAATGTAGGCAAGTTTTTGCCGTAACCATAATTACAATCCCATAACTGCACGTTCTTAAATACGTTAGCCAGGCAAAGGTAGCTCAGCTCAAGGTAAACATTTTTACCGGTTATTTTGTATAAACGCAGCATAGCCCCGGCAGCAAAAGCGGTATTATTAGCCTGGTAAAACAAGTCGAAGCCAAGGCCTTTTAAATGCAGTGCAGATTTTTCTGCTTCGGCAAGGTAACGTTTTTCACCAGTCAGCTCCCATGCCTGTAACATCACATGCGCATATAGGCCCGGAACATCTTTTTCACCGCCCTTACCTGGCTGTGTCTCGGCCTTAATAACTTCCAAAGTATCTATTTTGTAAAACACTGGCCAGCTATAATCAAAATGATGGGCCACCCGGATTGCGAATTCCAATGAATCTAAAAATAATTTTTTTGCTGTTTTATCACCTTTTAATGCTAATCGCGACAAGTTGAGCAATGGGTGCTGCAAATACCACGAATCCATGATCAATGGCTTTTTATGTTCTTCCTCACCCTGCATTTTATCAGCTACTTTTGGATGCCAGCGCATGATGGTGCCATATTTTTCTTCGTAAAACGCTGGTAGGCCATCTTTAATCTTCTTCATGATGGTGAGCTGCGAGTCGTTCCACTCAACATAATCCAGTAATGGCAGTAACACTGCTAACTGTACCATGATCTCGGGAGGGGTAGCATAATCACACACATAGGCATTAAGGTAATGGTTACCATCTACCTGCGACCAGCAGCCAGGGTTATCCTGCAGGTCACGTAAACCGTTTTGCAAAATACCGGGCCAGTCTTTGTAAGTTGTAGCGGGTTTGGGCAATTGCAGGTAGATAGCAGCAAGAAGATCAAGGTATTGTTTGATCATAGCCGGCTCATCAGCAGGGACTTCGTCTGAAAACGCAATAAAGGCATCACTTATAATGTAATGTTTACCCGGGATAAGTGGTTTATGCTTTATAGTAGGAGGCAGGGCGAAGCCGATCTCCGGCCATTCTCCACCAACCGTGTTACCGGCAGATGTTTGGGTGTCCTGGTTATAATCGGCTAAAGCGGTCAGGTTTTGCAAATAAAATACCGAGCCTGCTTTTGGGCGGGTTAACTGAAAGTATAATTGGCCCGAACGTGTGCCCACCTGGCTTACTTTCACTTCGCCATTAGCAAGAATATCGCTGCTATCTGCACCCAATGGCACAATATCGCGTGGCCAATAGGGGAATAGCAAAGGGGCGGCCGGGATTAAGGTAGTGGTATAATGTAATACAGGCTGTTCGCTATGCGGTAATTGAATACTAATCAGCTGTTTGCCCATAAGTGAGCCGATATCAATTATTATGCGGTTTTGCTCTTCAGTAGTTTTTTTGATCTCCAAATGGTCATTTGGTGAATAAGCCAGGCGAAAAGCGATACGGCTGCCTTTAGGCCACGCGGCGATTAGCCACAACGCATCTTCTATATTAACAATACTAAAATGGTAACCGCCGCTTTCCTTTTCATACACGGCGCGCGGATTATTTTTATTAAGGGCTGTGTTAGTATTTAGCAGCCAGGGCGATGATATATTCATGGTAAAAATTGATGCTTAGCAATTATTTTAATTACTTAATGATAAGTGCCTAAGGTTGTATAGCATTATACCTTTATTTATAATTATTGTTTTTAAATTTTCATCATAAATAAAAAAATTAATTAAAAACATAGTTTATAGCTTGTGGTTTTATAAGTGTTCATTAACCTTAAAAAACTAAAATTATGTTTCACCATGTAAAAGACCTACAATTTAATGCCCGGGTTTCGCGCCCCGATCCATATTTTGCAAATTTGCTTTTAGAACAATTTGGCGGCGAAAACGGCGAGCTAGCTGCAGCTATGCAGTACTTTACCCAGGCGTTTGGAGCCAAAATGCCATATCCTGATAAATATGATATGTTGATGGATATTGCGACCGAGGAATTCAGCCACCTGGAAATAGTTGGCGCTACTATTCAAATGCTGCTTAAGGGTGTAAACGGCGAGTTAAAAAATGCGGCCGATAGTTCAGAGATCATGCAGGTATTGAATGGCAAGGCTGCAAAAGAAGATATTATCCATCAGGCTGTATTTGCCAATCCACAATTCGGCGTAATTACCGGCGGCGGGGTAACGCCACGTAACAGCCAGGGCATACCGTGGTGCGCGTCGTATGTTCATTCGAATGGTGACCTGACTGTCGACTTGCGCAGTAACCTGGCGTCGGAATCAAGGGCCAAACTTGTTTATGAACACCTGATGAAATTTACAGACGACCCTTATGTTCAGGAATCACTCTCATTCCTGATGACCAGGGAGGTGGCACATTACAAAATGTTTGAGGCGGCATTAAATGATATACAACCGAATTTTCCGCCAGGTGTTTTGGCTGCCGACCCGCGCTTTACACAGCAAGCCTATAACTTATCTGATGGGGCGGTACGCGGGCCCTGGAATGAAGGCGAAATGCCAGGCCTGGGCAAAGAATGGATTTTTGTTGAAGATCCATTGCAACAGGTACAGGAAACCGAAGGCCAAACCAGCTTGCCTAATGATTTTAATAAAGAGTTAAAAGCCAGTGAAAAGATTAATAAAGAAATGAGCGCAGTGAAAAGCGGGGAAGTAAAGGACGCGGAACCTAAAGGGGTAGCGCAATGGAGCGATTATAATATTACGGAAAAGTAAACCCGGATGAATGAGCATTTATTTCTGCAGGGCCAACGTGTGATCACGCCGCACGGTGAGGGAGAGGTAGTTGATGCCATCGGCGATAAAATTGTTGTTAAGCTGGATAATGGCTCGACCGAAACTTTCCGGGCAGATGATGTGACCGATAATAGCGATGCCGGCTGATTGAAATTTCTTCGGCAAATTCAGTCATTTTTACGATAACTAAAAACAAATTATTCTGAAGCCCCGAAAGGGGCTTTCAGAAATAAACTATTTCCTCTAACAAAACCGGCAGCAATAGGTTGTTAGGTTATATGGCGGGTATCTTTATCGTGGAAGGCCCTTATACAAATTACTATCCTAATGGAAAATACACTTCGTAACCCACAATTCGCATTGGAGCCTGCTGAATTGCTGCATTTTTTTCTTAGTCATTTAAATCGTATTTATTGTGCTAAAAGCGAGTTAATTGAAAAATTGCCTCTTTTAGAAGAAAGGGCATTTTTCCTCGACCTGCGGCATGCGGTAAGAGAAACCATTGACGCTGTCTGCATGCAAATAATTCGTATGAAAGAAATTTATATCAAGTTGGATGCCGTGTATCAAAGCGAAAGTTGTATTGGCCTAACAGGCATTCTTGACGAAGCCTTTCAATCGGTTGGTGGGCCTAATGATAGCGCGGCATTACGGGATCTATCAATACTATTTTATATGCAAAATATAGAAAGTATTGAAATGTCATCATTTAAAGTACTGATGCGTGTAGCCGACGGACTGCAACAGCCGGCTGTAGCTCAATTATTAGCGGAGTGTTTTGATGAAGCCCAGGAAGATAAAGCCCTGTTCCGGGCAATAACGGATAACTATTTATGATTTACATATTGCAGGCTACTATGCTATGCTTCCACAAATATTTTACGCCTGTACGCCTTCAAAAATAACAGGTAATCTTTCCTGACCTTGGCAGCATAATTTTCGGCATAATCTACTACTGCTTTCTGCCAGCCTTCATCTTTTCCAAAAGCACATAAGTCGTCAATATTTCCCGAACCCTGCATTCCGCCGCTGCGTAACTGTGCCGATGCGGTTAAAGCGCCCATTGCATCTATCACCTGGTACATGCCGCGATAATCATCCCTAAGCAGTTTAAATTTAATGGCATCTTTAACCGGCTGTAATTCCTGTATTACGTAAGCCTCATCCCTGAATATAGTGGTACTCAGCAATGCCGAAGGCACATTCTGCATCCTGCGCTGTATGGCAGTAATTCGTTCGGCATCAGTTTGCCAGGCCAGTTGCTTTACCTGTACGTATGGTTCTACTGATGAAGTGAGAGATTGCTTCATGTCCAGTAGCAGGTATTTATTTTTGGTATTGGTACTCTTAAGTAAAAATAAGTATCTCTTTACACCAATACTTCCAGTACCCGCCAGCCTGAACACTGTACTTATAACTTTATAGTTGTACGGCCCGTCGCTGCTATTGGCAATCCATACACTAATATGTTCCTTAAGCTCTTTCCGCAATTTTTTATCCAGTTTGAAATGCCGTTCGTCCTCCAGTGATAACATGATCTTCTTTTTTTTACTGACGGTACGTTTTTTTAAAATATCTTTTTCGCGATGCTTCCGGGCTGAATTAAGAAAATCGCAAAGAATGCCTTTGGCTATACGGGGATCAATACTGATAGATTTGGCGCTTATAAGTGTATTACAATAGCTGCGAACAAACAACTGCGCCATTTTCAGGGCCTTTTCCTGTTCAATTTCCAAAGCATCGAAAGCGACGAAAATACTTGTGACCATACGCACTACTTCATAAGCTGCCGGTGCCAGTAACCCTTCATCAAAATCATTCAGATCAAAGTATACCAGCCCGTTTTGGCCCCTGAAACTGCCAAAGTTTTCCAGGTGCAGATCGCCGCATATCCATGCGAGCGGCGACAATGGTAATGGTTTGGCTGCAGCTAGGTCTTCATAAAACAGGTGACAGGTACCGCGAAAAAACCGAAAGGCATTTTCAGCCATGGCTTCATATTTAAGTTGCACCATTTCGGGCAGCAGAGGTTTATTAAATTCGATCAATCTTTCGGAAAGGTCTGCCATAGTTATGATCTGTTTTTAGCCGATTTTGATTTTGTGTAAGATTTCCTGGTTCTGTATTGGCCAAGTTTTACCGAATGATTTTCGGCTGCAGCATCTATGGAATGGGTGCTGGTAATATCATCTTCCATTTCAGCCAGGTCTGAAAGTTGCATGTAAAACTTATGCAGCCGGTCAAGTTCAAGCTCGCTCAGTGCCTCAATATCTACCATTCGGTTACTGGTGCCCTGGTGCGAAGCAATAATCTCATTTAATTTTAGGTGGATAGCCTTTGAGTCTTTATTCTGTGATTTTTGGATAAGGAAAACCATCAGGAAGGTGACTATAGTAGTACCTGTATTAATGATCAGTTGCCAGGTGTCAGAATAACGGGCTAAAGGGCCTGTAACGCCCCATACTACAATAACTGCAATAGCAGTAATGAATGCCTGGGAACTACCGGTAGCAGTAGTGGCCCAATTAGAAAATCTTTCAAAAAAATTCTTTTTCTTTTTCATTGTGATATTAAAAGCCCTGCAAACGAGGTTTACAGGGCTATGGTTGGGGCAATTCTCTTTATTCAGCAATAGCTTCCTGGTTAATAGCACTTTCTGCAATACCCGTTAAGGCCTCATCCGTGGCTTTCTCATTATCCAGGGTCTGCTGTAATAATTGGGCTACATCATCATGCCCCATAGCTGCGGCCAAAGTGCGTAAACCGCCGTAAGTGGCTATTTCATAATGCTCTACTTTTTGCGCGGCAAGGATCAGCCCGGCATCACGGATCATGGTACCTTTTTCAGTATCTTCAATAATGCTGTCGGCTTCTTCAAGCAACCCTGCCATGGCATCGCATTTTTTGGCGGTTGGTTTCTCGTCAAGCAGGCCGAAAGCTTTTTCAAGTGTAGCAATATGAGTTTCGGTCTCGCCGGTATGTTTGTCAAAAGCGGCTGCAAGTTCGGGGCTTGTTGCCGCTTTTTTCATCTTGGGCAAGGCTTTTACCAGGTGTTTCTCTGCCCAGTAAATGTCCTTTAACTCATCTACAAAAAATTCATGAAATTCTGAATTTTCCATCTTACCGGTTAAGCCGGTTGCTTTGTTAGTTTTAGTTTTTGTTGACATGATGTTTCTCATTTTAGTGTTCTTAAATAACAGCGGTATCTTATACTTGTTTGAAAGAAATTAAATTAGAAAGAAAAATTATTCTTCTAATGTGATTGGTTTAGTTGTAAACCAATCAAACTGATCTTTAACGCAACAAAACACCAGTTTTCGGGTCATTTTTTCTTTTCCTCTGCTTCGGCTTCCTTTTTAAAATGTGCCCGCGCCTGTTTCAGGCCTGTAGCAATTGCTTCGCCTTCGTTACCGGTGGTGCGCAACACCTCGTTAGCTATCTCAGTAGCTTTATCCCGTATTTTTTTGGGTTGATTTTTGTATGATGGCGGATAGTCGCCGTTATACCATGGCATAATTCCTCCTTTTTTTGATTAATTAATTGTTTATCCGTTAACTACTTCTCCGCCATTTACATGTATCACCTGCCCGGTTATAAACGATGCGTCATCCGATGCCAGGAATACATAGGCCGGCCCTAATTCTGATGGCTGTCCCGCACGCTTCATCGCGGTTTCGCTGCCAAATTTTTTTATCTTTTCCTCATCAAAGCTTGAAACGATCAACGGCGTCCATACCGGCCCTGGTGCAACGCCGTTAACCCGGATGTTTTTTTTGGTAAGGTTAGTAGCCAGCGATCGCGTGAAAGTGGTTATAGCCCCCTTGGTTGATGAATAATCTATCAGGCTGGGCGAAGAGCGGTATGCGGTAACTGATGTGGTATTAATAATACAATCGCCCTCTTTTAAATATTCAAGCGCTGCTTCGGCAAAATAAAAGTAAGCGAAGATATTTGTGCGAAAAGTGGTTTCGAGTTGTTCCTGTGATATATTCTTCACATCTTTTTCCGGGAATTGCATACCGGCATTATTCACCAGTATATTCAATTTACCATATTCGGTTATTACCTTTTCAACTGCCTTTCTACAAAAGGTGTTTTTCTTAATGTCACCTTTTATAAGCACGCATTTTCGGCCGGCGGCTTCAACAAGCTTTTTTGTTTCTTTGGCGTCTACGTCCTCATCCAGGTAAACTATAGCAATATCGGCGCCTTCTTTGGCAAAATGTATGCTTACTGCGCGGCCAATGCCACTATCGCCACCGGTTATCAATGCTATTTTGCCTTTTAGCTTATCAGCAGTCTTATAGCTATCTTTAATATATTCAGGGGCTGGGTTCATTTTTGCTTCAATGCCGGGTTGTTTATTTTGTTTCCTGGGTGTTTTTGTTGCGGTTGTCATAATAGTATTTAAATTTTTTGACCTTCAAACTTTTTCTCTATAGCTGCCCAATATGGCAAGTCGACTATTTTCATAAAGTCATCCATTGAAACAGCATCTGCGGCAGATAATGGTTTGCCATTTTTCAAAGCTTGCAAAGCATTACTAATGGTTTTGGTTATTTGAAAAATTATAGTAGTAGGATATAATATCATGGAATAGCCCATTTTGTGCAGATCCTTTGGCGAGATCCAGGGCGTTTTCCCTCCATTTTCCAGTATGCTCGTGGCCAGCGGTACACCTTTTAACGCTTTACCAATTTTCTCCAATTGGTCTATTTCGGTAGGGCCCTCAAGGTAAACACCATCAGCACCGGCACCAAGGTACTTTTGGGCTCTGTCGATAGCATTATCGAGGCCTTCGGGGTCTATTGCATCCGTCCGCGCCAATAAAAACAAGTCATTTCTCTCACGGGCGGCAACAGCGGCTTTTATCTTTTGTACCATTATCTCAACAGGCACCACTTTTTTATCGTCCATATGCCCGCACTTTTTAGGTGGCTGCTGGTCTTCCATAAATATGGCCGAGGCGCCAATGTGAATATACTCCTGTATAGTACGGCTCACATTTTTCACATCGCCATAGCCGTCATCAATATCTACTAACACAGGTAAAGGCGAAGCCTGTATAATACTTTCAGCAGCGGCCTTTTTCTCACCGAATTTTTCAAGATCAACATCCGGAATAGCATGCGACGCACCCGATAAAGCATATCCGCCTATTTGGTAAGCGTCAAAGCCGGCCATTTCTATCAGTCGGGCAGTTAGTGCATCATGCGCTACGGGTAGTTGAACAGGTTTGTTTGCCGCCTGCAGCATTGCTTTCCAACTCTTACGTTTTGTGATGGTGTGTTTCATTGTTTATTATCGGGGTTTAAGTCCACAATATCATAAATGCATGTTCCCATATCATGGGTTCTTTTCGCCGTTACGGCACAACTTAAGATGTGCAAGGGGCCTTAAATTGCAGGATACGGCTACTTTTATTTATTTCGTTATTATTAATATATTTTATTTGAACAAAAACAATACCGCCATGTTATAATTGCATGAAAATAAATGGACCAGTAATATACCGGGATGGGATGCTGCAAAGCCCCTGGCAGCATGCGCTAACCAACATTAAGGTTACATCAGACCTGAAAAAAATTGAAAATATTTATGATACGTTGATTGTTGGGGGTGGCATTACGGGCTTAACTGTAGCCTTATTACTACAAGAGACAGGTCATAATATAATCCTTTCAGAAGCACATACCATTGGCTTCGGAACCACAGGAGGGACAAGCGCACATATCAACACTTTTGCTGATACTACTTATAAGGAAGCAGAAAGCGCTTTTGGCGAAGATGGCGCCAAATTATTTGCCGGTGCCATTCGGGAAGGGTTTGATATTATTAAGCACAATATTGATAAGTATAAAATAGATTGTGATTATGAATTAAAAGCAGGATACCTGTATGCTGAAAGTGATGACGAAGTGGAACAATTGAATGATATATATGAAGGCGCCCAAAAGGTTGGGGTAAAGGTTGAATATACAGAGGAAGTACCAACAAATGTCGCCTATAAAAAAGCGCTGAAGTTTGGCGGGCAGGCGCAATTTCATCCTTTAAAATATTTGAAAGGGCTTGAAAAAGCTTACATCAATGCAGGCGGTGTAATCATAGAAAATAACAAAATTGAAAAAATAGAAAAGGATGGCGACCTGCTTTTGGCCGGAGACATAAAAGCAAAAAAGGCGGTATATGCTACACACATGCCACCCAATATCAACCTGTTTAATTTTGAATGCGCGCCTTACCGCAGTTATGTAATGGCCGTAAAGCTAAAAAGCGGCAAATATCCTGATGCACTCATTTACGATATGCAGGAGCCTTATCATTATGTGCGTTCACATACTATTGATAATGAAGAGTTGTTAATTGCCGGTGGACTTGACCACAAGACAGGGCATGAAGACCCGGAAAAAGCTTTTGCCGACCTGGAAAAATACATTCGGAAATATTATAATGTATCATCAGTAAAATATAAGTGGTCGTCGCAATATTATGTGCCGGTAGACGGGCTGCCTTACGTTGGCTCTATACCCTTTGCCGCCGATGGTGTTTATTGCGCGACCGGGTTCAATGGCAATGGGATGATGCTTGGCAGTATATCGGCAAAAATTTTATGTGACCTGATTTTAGATAAAGAAAACCCTTATGCCGGGCTGTTTAGCACAAGCAGGATAAAGCCCATAGATTCTTTCTCCGAATTTGTTAAAGAAAACGCCGATGTCGGTTATCATTTTATAGCCGACCGTATTGGTATCCCTGAAACAGATTCGCTTAATCGCCTTAAACCAGGCACAGGGAAAGTAGTTGATATAGAGGGGCGAAAAGTTGCTGCTTATAAGGATGATGAAGGTGTTATCCACACATTGAACCCGGTTTGCACACACGCTAAGTGTATTGTTAACTGGAACAGTGAAGAAAAAAGCTGGGATTGCCCCTGCCATGGTGCCCGTTATGATATTTTCGGGAAAGTGTTAACCGGGCCGGCTACGATAGATCTGCAACAAATTAGCAATCAATGAAAGATATTGCACGCCGTTTCACCGAAAACCCTTTATTAATGCCAAAGGATTTGGAATCAAATAATCGCGGTTTGCAAATAATTAGTTTGCTTAATCCAGGTGTGTTTCGCTTTAATAATAAAACATGGTTGCTGGTGCGTGTTGCCGAAGGTACAGTTGCAAAAGAGGGTGTAACTTATTTCCCGGTACTTAATGCTACAGGCAACCTTGAAGTGGTGGAAGTTCCCCTAAATGATCCCGACCTGGTTGCAACAGACGCCCGAGTAGTAAATTATAAGGGGCTCGATTACCTGACCACTATATCGCACCTGCGGTTATTGTGCAGCGATGACGGTATAAAATTTTATGAGCCGGAAGGGTACTTGCCAATTACCGGTATGGGTAGCCTGGAACGCTTTGGTGTGGAAGATTGCAGGGTAAGCCAGATTGGTGATACCTATTATTTAACTTATACAGCAGTTTCCGATAACGGGGTAGGCGTTGGTTTGCGAATGACCAAAAACTTTAAGCATTTTGAATTTGGTGGTATGATATTGCCGCCTCACAATAAGGACTGTGCCATTTTCGAAGAAAAGGTCAACGGGCAATATTATGCCTTACATCGCCCAAGTAGTGTGGAGATCGGCGGCAATTTTATATGGCTCGCTTCGTCACCTGATGGTATCCATTGGGGCGATCACCGATGTTTGCTGAAAACCCGCCCCGGCCTATGGGACAGCGCCAGGGTAGGGGCCGGTGCTGCGCCTATTAAAACTGAAAGAGGCTGGCTTGAAATCTATCATGGAGCAGACAAACAACATCGCTATTGCCTGGGCGCTTTTTTAATGGATTTGGATAACCCTGCAACGGTTATTGGCCGCACGATAGATCCTATTATGGTTCCAACTGAAAAATATGAATTAAGCGGTTTTTTTGGATACGTGGTATTTACTAACGGCCATATTGTTAATGGCGATGAATTAACCATATACTATGGCGCTGCAGACGAATTTGTTTGTGGAGCTAAATTTTCTATTTCCGAAATATTAGCTAACCTTGAAACTGTTATCGGGTAATGGCAACTCAGTTTGTTAATCCTCTTCAAAATCCTTTATTGGGCACGCTCATTATAAAAAAATACTAACATTCTGCAGCTACACGTTGCAGATGTTAAAACCGTTTTTTAATTTTAACGTTATCCACCCTAAAATACCTATGATATGACAGATAACCGCACCCCATTGCTAACTGTTATTTTGAGCAAGCTTAGCCCTGCTGATATCAGTTTAAAAGAAAACAGGCAGTTGATTGCTGATCGTATTGAAAAATTATTACAGCAGAACCGTTGGTCGAGAAAACATTTCGCTGTATTAATGCGCCGTGAGATAAGGCCATTAAGGGCCTGGCTGGGATCAACCTACACACATACTGTTGAGAGCCTGTATGAAATATGCCAACTGCTCCATGTATCGCTTGGCGACCTGGTTGCGGAATAATAACTCACATATTGCTGAAAAGCATTCAGTAGCATTGCTGTGCCTGCTTAAAAACGCAAAGGCTATTTTATCATAACACCTAATTCAGCTACAGCTACGCCGTTGCCATTAAGCACGTGCCTTGCTGTAAACTTGAAATAACGTGCCTGATAAAGCTGACTAAGTGGTATCACCTGCTCAACCGGGTTCGACCTGATATTAGAGAATTCGCCCTGGACCACCTGTTTCCAGTTAATGCCATCATCACTAATGGCATAACTATAACTGTCAACAATGCCATCTGGCGATTTATCATGTCGCGGCAGGTAGGTAAATGCCTTTATCGGTTCAGTTTTGCCCATATCCACTGCAATGCTTTGAGGTAAAAGGGTAGAAGGCACATTTAGTGTTGCCCAATTGGTGTATATATCTTCGTCAATGGCGTATTCAGGATTTTTGGCATTACCTGTGGTTTGTTCTGCTAATATTTTCCAATCCTTTTTACTCAAGCCAAAGCCCGCTGTTTCTGCCTCACTGTGTTGAGTTGCACTTTCAAAGGCTACAGCTTTTACCATGCCGCCATCATTAAAAGGAAACGGCTTTTCATACACTGGTGAACCGATCGTTGGCATTGTACCATCCAAAGTATAATGTATACTACCCACAGGGGCATCGGTGTGTATACTCACATCACCTGTTTTACTCCGTTCAATAACAGGTGCCGATAAATGCACAGGTTCTTTAAACAGCCCAAAATCGCTCAAAGCAATACAAACCGGCGAGGCGGTTATGCGCAGCCTCAATTTTCTCGCGGTAATATTATTCGGTAAGCGTATCAGCCTGTTCGCGCCGATAGTAGGCACAGTGGCAATTTCCTGCCAATTATTTTTCACCCACGCATCCACAGCCGCGCCTGCAATTCGCTGCCCTAACTTTATATTTTCGCGTAAGCGAATTACGTTAAAAGTTTTAGGCTGATGCAGGTCGATCACCAATTGTGGTGTGGTAATCGCATCATCAGTCGCCCAATAAGTATAGCGGCTGTTATCCAGCAAATTCTGTGGCCCAAACTTTAATTTGTTGCCGCCACGGATATTGCTTGCTGTAAATGAGGCACCTTTAGCAAAATTCACAGCAAAAGTTTGTTGTAATATTCTACCAAATTCTTTTAAAATAGCTACATCCTCCGTGGTTATCCGTCCGGTTTTATCGGGCGATAAGCCGAGGTCGAGACAGGCGCCGCGGCCTACGCTTTTATAATACAGGTCGAGCACATCATAAGCCGACCGTGTTTGCCCATCCTGCGATTGGTGATAGAACCAGCCGCGTCGTAAAGGTACATCGCATTCGGCAGGCATCCAGTATTTACCGTTTCGTGTGCCTTCTGTACCTTCATAATCCTTTACATAACCATTAGCAGGGGTCTTTCCCGGATCGGGCGCTTCGGGCGTATAGGTTGCCCAGTAGGTTTCGCCTGCATGTCCTTCTTCGTTGCCTACCCAACGCACGTCGGGGCCCACATCACCAAAAATACAGGCGCCAGGTTGCATCTTGCGGGTTATGGCCCAGGTAGTATCCCAGCCATAATAGGTGGAACGGTCAATTTTTCTTATTTCATTCGCACCGCCGTAATAGCCATCACCACCATTGGCACCATCATGCCATGACATGAACAGTTTGCCATAATTGGCATATAATTCCTTTAACTGCCTGCGATATACCTGCGTAACATATGCAGGCTTGCCATAAAAAGCGTTGTTCCTGTCCCACGGCGAGCAGTATATACCCATTTTCATCCCTAATTTTTGACAGGCCAGCTGGTATTCTTTCACCAGGTCGCCTTTGCCGTTTTTGTATGGGCTATGACTGATATTATGATCTGTAGTTTTAGTGGGCCACAAACAAAAGCCGTCATGGTGTTTGGCAACCACTACAATGCCTTTAAAACCACCGGCTTTCGCCGCGCCTACAATCTGCATAGCGCTAAAGCTCGATGGATTAAATAGTTTTACATCCTCGGCACCATTGCCCCATTCCTTATCAGTAAAAGTGGCCATACTGAAATGAATGATACAATACATATCGGTTTCCTGCCAACTAATCTGCCGCTGTGATGGCAAAGCCCCGTAAGGTTTTGGAGCTTGCTGCGCGATAGAGGCAACATTAACAAATACAAAAGCGATGATGAGCCCTATTTTCATGAATAAAATATTTATATATGACCGTTAATTACTAAACCACGATGCAGGTATTTCCTGCGGCGCCGAGCCGCCTTTGCTGTATTTCAGTTTCAGTGTAAAACCGCCGCCGCCTTCAATAAAATCAAGTTTGAATTTTTGATAGCCTTTCTTCAACGCTATCTGCCCGTTCTTCTCAATAGCCGAGTGCAAGCCGTCGTTATTTACGGTTTCCTTATTGGCTATCCATAAAACGCCGCCATCATCGCAGGTTAAATAAAAGCTGTATATACCATCAGTAGGTACATTAATATAGCCGTTATAAGTAATGGCAAATGATGGCGCCTTAACCGATGCAGGCACTGCAATTTCATTGCTTACAAATGCGCTGTCCGGCTTTGCAGATTCAATAAATTTCGTTTCCTTAAAAAAGGCTTTATAATAATTGCATTTCAATCCCGGTTGTGTGGTGGCAGGAGTTTCAGCTTCTGCGAGGTTTTGTTGCTGGTAGTTGATGCTGTAAATATCGCCTCGTTTGCCCGAAGGCGTAAATTCCGCTACTTTCACCACTTCCGTTTTATTAATAATAAGGTTGTTCAGCTTCGGAGAATTATTTTGTGGGATGGTGCCGTCGGTAGTGTACCGGATCACTAAATTTTTTAATGGCGGATGGAGGTTTAAGGTATCGCTTTGTATAAAAACTTTATTATTTAATACCCCATCAATATCAGGCAGGCGGTAATGTACATTTAATGCATCCAGGCGCGGGAATTGCTGGATCAGGCGGGTGTTATAAGAATCATAATCGCCGGTATTATTGGTCCATAGCAATTCGGCAAGCGCCGTCATGCGGGGCATGTACATATAGTCCGCGCGGTTTTCCGAAGGTATGTTCTCCGTCCAGATATTTGCCTGTGCGCCGATGATCAGTTTAGCTTCATCGGCAGTTAAACCCGCGGGTACAGGGTTAAAATGGTACACATTATAAATGGTGTTTTTATCGGGCACATTATCAAAATACAAAGGCGAGCCCGGTGTCATGATCACCTGGTTGCCGTTCTTAACTGCCTTAATTGGCGCATCGGGCACCCACGTGCGCCAGTACATCACAATGGCAGTGCTGCTTATCCCTCCTTCAATAATCTCATCCCAGCCGATCAGCTTCCGGCCTTTGGAATTAAAGAATTTTTCCATCCGGTTTATAAAATAGCTTTGCAAGGCCGGCAGGTCTTTTATCCCTTCGCGCTGCATCAATACTTTGCATGCGTCTGATTTTGCCCAGTCGCTGCGGTCAACCTCATCGCCGCCTATGTGGATATACTTCGATGGAAAAATATCCATTATCTCGCTGAACACATTCTCGGCAAAATCAAACGTGCTTTCGTTGCATGGACAAATAGGTTTGGTAAACAACGTACCCCATTTATTTTCGCCGTTGCAGGTTAAAAAAGGGTAGGAGTTAATGGCGGCCATCATGTGCCCCGGCATATCAATTTCGGGGATGATATCGATGTGCCTTTCCGCAGCATACTTTACCAGCCCCTTCATTTGCTCCTGCGTATAAAAGCCGCCGTAAAGTGTTTTACCATCGCGGTGGATGATATGCTCCTGGTCTATCGCGAAGTCAGGATTGTCCTTCGCCCGTGCCATGCATGCCGAATCGTTCTTATCAAATGTGCGCCATGCACCTTCCTCAGTCAGCTTTGGATATTTTTTTATCTCGATGCGCCAGCCCTGGTCGTCGGTCAAATGCAAATGCAGCTTATTCATTTTATAAAGCGACATTACATTTATAAACTTCTTCAAATAAGCTATCGAGAAAAAATGCCGCGATACATCCAAATGCATTCCTCGCCAGGCATAGGCCGGTTCATCTTCAATGGTTAATGCTGGCAGCGTTAATTTGCCTGCGGCCATCCTGGTTTCAATACCATAAGGCAGTAATTGACGTATGGTTTGCACCGCCATAAACGCCCCCGCGCCATCTTTAGCAATAATAATCACTTGCTGTGGCGAGATGGTTAAATGGTAGCCCTCAGCGGCTGTAATGGCATCGTTGTAAACAAAACTGATATGGTTGTATTTGCCGGGCGCTATCTTCAATTTGTACCCCAAACCGCCTTTTATAAGGTCGTTCAGTTGATTGGCCTCATTCATGAATTTACCCTTGGGCAAGCCAATAGTTGTTTTGGTCGATATGGTAAAATTGCCGTTCCCCTCAACCAGTTTAACCGGGTAGGGGATGATATTAAATTTATTAGCCTGCGCAAATACTGTAGTGGTAAAAAGCGCAAATGTAAGCAAGGGCGCAATAGCCGTTTTGAAAAAACTTCTCATTCTCACAGGTTTTAATATTGGATCTTAAATACAGCAGCCTGCATTAAACCATTTTTAGTTTGCAATTCTGTTGGAATATTTACCGCTATATCATCAGTTTCATTATTCCACTTTAGTTTATGTTTTATACCAAGCAGGCTTACCTTTTTTGCTTTACCTAATCCTGTTAAATGAAATTGCAGCTGCCCCGGTAAGGTTACCTCATCCTTGTCTGCCAATACAAACGCGTAAACCGTTTTTCCATGATCGGATTTCGTGTAATAAATATTCCCCTCTGAATAAGGCGCGACACTGGTACTGTTATAAATACCTTCGCCATTTATTTGCATCCAGTTGCCAACTTGCTTCAATCGATCATATGCCACCGGGTCCCAATCGCCGTTGGGGCCGGGGCCGATATTCATGAGTAAATTACCGCCCCTGGAAACTATCTTTACCAATAATGAAATTATCTGTCCGGGTGATTTATAGTGATCGCCTGGAACGTAGCTCCATGAATTGCCCATGGTTATACAGCTTTCCCAGGGATGGTCGAGAGGTTTATCGGGTACGGTTTGTTCGGGGGTAGTATAATTTTCGTATGGGCCCGCAACGGTACGGTCGACAACTATCAAACCCGGCTGATTTGTGCGCGCCATTGCGGCTATTTTTGGCATGTCAATGTCCTGGTTATAATGGATCGATCGTTGCCAATCGACACCGTTATCTACAGTGCTTTTTGGCCTAACCCAGCCGCCATCGAGCCACAAAATATCAACCTTGCCATAACCGGTCATTAGTTCCTGTATCTGGTTATAGGTGTAATCTTTAAATTTTTGCCAGCGTTCGGGATATTTGGCAGGATCGTAATTTACATTCCGGTCCTTTGGCGGAAAATAAGGCCACCAATAGTTTTCGGAATGCCAGTCGGGCTTTGAAAAATAAGCACCGATCATAAAGTTTTCTTTACGGAAAGCATTAAATATCTCTTTAGCTACATTGCTTCTCGGGTTTGATGAAAACGGTGTTTTGGGGCTGGTGATCTTATAATCCGTTTGTTTGGTATCGAACATACAAAAACCATCATGATGCTTGGTAGTAAACACTACATACTTCATCCCGGCATATTTAGCGGCTTTCACCCATTTTTCAGGGTTGAACTGTGTAGGGTTAAAGGTGGTTTGCAGGTTTTCATAGGCTTTCACATAACCGTTATAAGTTGCGCCGTAAGGCCCGCGCCTTTGTGTCCAACCCTCATCTTCAGGGCAAATGCTCCAGCTTTCAACAACACCCCATTGGCTGTAAGTACCCCAATGCATAAATAACCCAAATTTTAATGTTTTCCATTGACTAAGTTTTTCCCTTACCAGGGTATCATCGGGCGCCACATAACTTTTCGACATTTGGTGTTGTTGCGCCATTAGTCCCCAACTGCTGAGCAGTAAAATGATAAAAAGGAATGATTTTTTCATGAAAGGTTTTATTTGGTGAAATTTATCTAAAAAAAGCCGTTCCACAAAACGGAACAGCTTTTACTCACACACTAAACTAATCTATTAATATTAGTTCTTTTTCCATCGAAAATACATACAATGGAATGCCTTACACCTAAATAATTAATGGGAAACATCCCAGAAAATTAATGTGGTGCGCGTATCTTTTGCTTTAACTGTACTATAATTGGTGTTATAAGCAGTTTCAACAGTAGGGTATATAAGCCTTGTTGGCGGGGTTTGGTACCCTACTAAGGTTTCCGTTGGGAAAGTTAACTGTGGGTAACCAGTCCTGCGGTATTCGGCCCAAGCCTCATCTGATTGAAGAAAACCGAAATGCAACCATTTTTGATCGTAGATCAGAGCCAGCTTTTGGGCTGTAGTTCCAGTATAATTTACAGTAGGGTTTGCTTCGAATGTTGCAATGTCGGCATCACTTGGTAAAGGAACGTTACCACCACCTATGTTGTTGAGGTAATAATAAAAATAAACAGATTGATTTAACGCTAAATTGTAGGCTGCTTGCGCATCGCCAAGCCCCCAGCGTTCGTATGCTTCGGCTTTCAGGAAATTAACTTCGGATGCGGTTATCACAATACCGGGCATTTTAATATTATTCAAAAACGTGGTTGAATCTACAATTGAATAATTAAAATAGGCTGTATCTTGCTGTGCGCTGGTGTAAGTTATAGGCATTGCCCTATATGTTTTATTCTGCACAAAAGTACCATTAACCACATGCCCATATTTGTCATATATTACTGGTATGCGCGGATCATTTGCCGGGAGCATCAGTTTATTTAACTTATAATCTGTAGCCCAGTAACTGTCAATTTCAGTTAATGCACTGTAAAGCGTACTGCTGGTTGTTGTGGTTAATGGCTGTAAAAGTACATCGGTACTCGCGGGGCTGTAATCGCCTTTACCACCACCATCAATAAGCGGGTAAGCTGATGGGTTACTTAGCATGGTAGTTACTGCTGCTTTAGCGGTAGTTTCATCATAATTAGAGATCCGCATCAATAAACGCAGGCGCGTAGAGTTTGCATACTCCTGCCACTTAATTAAACTCCCGTTAAGTAAAATATCTGCCTTGCTAAAAGCCGCCTGAACGTTGGCTGACGGTTTTGCCGAACCAAAATAAGTAGCTGCTTCATTAAGATCACTTATAAATGTGGTATAAAGCGTTTTCTGGTCATCAAATGCGGGATTTTTTATAACGCTTGCAGTTTCCAGGTTGCCGGCCTGCGAAAATGGAATATCGCCCCAATTGTCTACCATCTTGGCAGCACGTTCATCCAATACTATTTTCGCTGCTTCAAGGTATATTTGCTGGTCGGCCTGGTCTGCTGTTGAAAGGTTTTTAAATGCGGCCTGCATTGATCGGTATAAAGCCATAGGGCCACTACCATTGCTGGAAGGGTAATAAAAATCAGACCAATACTGTCCCGTATAGCCATCAATTTGCTGATAAGCAGTATTTACATTATCAAATGTAGTAGTTTGGGCGTAAACGGATATCTGTGGGAAGAAAAAAGTGCGCAGGTTCCAGTATGCGGGCCTAACACGATCACTATTTAACATTGCGGTAAAAAAGCCGCTGATAATAGGTTTTGTTGACAACTCCGGATTAAGATAGTCTTTGTCAATTGCCTTTTTACATGCACTGAACGATGCTGCAAGCAAAAATAAGACAGAGGTATATACAAATATTTTTTTCATCGTTTTAATAATTTTAATGAATTAAAAAGTGGCATTTAATGCAAACCCATAACTCCTGGTTGCAGGTATTGAACCATTGTCGATACCTTGACTCCACCACTGGCTGCCCAGTGCAGTTTCAGGGTCAAGGTTTTTCAGTGTGCGATATATGTACAGCAGATTGCGGCCTATTAACGAAAATCTTATCCGTGACATGCCCAGGCTTTTTACTACGCTGTTAGGTAAGTTATAACCCAAATCAATTTCGCGCAGTTTAATATAACTGTTGTTGTATATGGCAGTACCTTCATTTATACTATTTGGGTCGCCTGCACCAAACTGGTTTTCATAATAGCTTGCCGCATCAATTATAATGTTGTTCGGTTGTCCGTTCGCCAAAACCCCTGGCTGTATCAAACCATCGTGGTAAACAGTTTCGCCATTAGGGCCGGTAGTTGCGTTTGATGGTAGTTGCACATAGGTGCCGCTGTTGTTAACATAATAGGCTAAGCCGCCATGTGCAGCATCCCTATACTTTAAAGTACTGGTGTACATACCGGCATTAATACCATATTTTAATGGGGTGGATATCATTTGACCACCAAACCTGTAGTCGATCAAAGCGGTTAGTGAATAACTTTTGAATGTGAAAGTGTTTGATATACCACCAACAGCCTTAGGAAGTATGTTACCTACCTTTACATAATGTGATTGATCGGCATCATAATAGCCATTGGCATCAACCAAAGGTTGTCCATTTTTCATTTGGAGAGGATAATCATATATATTTCCCAAAGCTTCACCAGGCTTGGCGACAACCTTTATAGAATTTCCTTCAGCTGTGTAGGTATCTAATTCAGGTTCGTTAGGTGCAAGCGAATATACCTTTGTATTGTTAAATGAATAATTCAGGCGTACATCCCATTTAAAATCTTTGGTCTCAAAAGGTGTACCTGTTAAAGCAACTTCAAGGCCTTTATTACCAATTGTACCTACGTTAACTATCTGGCTGCTGGCACCGTTACTTGGTGAAGTAGTTAAAGGTAATATTTGATCGTTGATCTTATTGGTATAGTAACTAATATCGGCGCCTATCCTGTCATTTAAAAAGCGGACCTCTAAACCGGCTTCGTATTCATGCTTTCTTTCGGGCTTTAGCGTATTATTGCCATAAGCCGACGGTATAGTAAGTTGAGGTACTGAACCATTAATGGTTTGCAGCGAGGTTTGCGCGTAAGCAATGTTTGACGCATATATTGGTGCAGGATTACCATTTTCGGTGTACGATAGCCTTAATTTACCATAGCTTAAGAACGTTGGCAGGCTATTCTTAAATGCATCACTAAAAACAAAGCTTCCGTTAACTGCGGGGTAGTAATAGGTATTGTTTTGCGGAGGTAAGGTTGAGGCCGATTCCTGGCGGATTGTCCCTTCTAAAAATAAATAATTTTTGTACGACAGATCAAGTATACCAAATGTACCTTCCTTTATTAAATATTGCCGGGTATAAGTAGTACTGAGTGTTCCATAAGAATTGCTAAGCGAAAAAAAGTTTTCCGCAACTAAGCCATTGGTAGTGCTCGATCCTTCATCCAAATAACTCTCATGCCTGGCAGTAAAACCACCGCTTAACGAAAAATTCAGGTCTTTTGTAATATTTTGGGAGTAAGTTAAAAGTGCATCGCCATATATTATGGAATATATGCCTGTACCTACAAAATAAGCGCCTGTACTTGAAGTGGCCTGATTAAATGCCACCGGATAATTGTTATAATTTTCCCCGTCAGTATTGCGGCCTGTATAATCATTACCTCCTCTTATCCTGAATTTAAGATGTTTTAAAATGTCCCAATTCAGGGTTACACTTGAATATAATCGATTCTCGGTTTCGGTATAGGTATCTTTTAAAGTGCTGAAAAAATAATCGTACAGATTTGGCCTTACCCTAAAAATAAATGCTTCGGCAGGATTGTATTCCGGGTGTTCAGCCGGTGCATATTCAAAGCCTTCTGTTGTAAGATATTTGTCCAGAACCAATCCCATTTTTTCATTCCGGCCAAAAAAGCCGTCGAATGATTGTGCCAGCCTGTTTGTTTGATAAGGGCGGTTATCGGTTATTGTATTTACGTAATTTGCGACTACATCAACACTTACTTTGTTGCCCAGTTTAAGGCTGCTGTTTAAATTGAAAGTATTTTTATGTACTCCTGATTCCCGCTGGATACCATCGTAATCAAGCCTGGTATATGAAAACCGGTAGTCTGAATTATCTGTTTGGTTTGATATAGATACGTTAGCAATTGAATTTAGCCCTGTTCTGAATATATCTTTATAATTATCGGGCTGCGGCGAATATGATTGTATAGAGCCATCCCACCACTGTACTTTTTGCCCCAACATTTTTGGTCCAAAATCAGAATAAGCCCTGAAATTCGGGCGCCATCCGCTAGGTGAATTAACATCAGGTACAGAACCATCTGCGTTAAACCCAAGTGAGAGGTTAGTTGCGCGGTCATAACCCTGCCCGTATTCATTCTGGTAATTTGGCAGGAATGCTGCTTGCTCCTCTTGACCATAATAATTAAACTCGACCGTTGGTCCTTTGCCTTTTACGCCTTTTTTTGTTGTAATAACTATTACACCACCTTCGGCATCAGAGCCATAAAGCGCTGTTGCAGCTCCGCCTTTAAGTATATTTATGGTTTCAATATCACTTGGGTTAATATCTAATATACCATTGCCTTCAATTCTTTGATCACTGTAGAAACCGTTATTGTTAAAGCCGTTGGCAACACCATATTGCTGCTGGTTCCTGATAATAACACCATCAACTATATATAATGGTGGTTGATTATAACCTATAGAATTTATGCCACGTATCTGTACGCTTACCGCACTGCTTGCACCACCAGGCTGAGTACGCACAATTACGCCTGCCGCCTTACCATATAAAGCCGATGCAAAATTTGTGTTACCTGCTTCTGTTAATTGTTTTGAAGTTATGGTACTAGTTGCATAACCTAAAGCTCTCTCCTGCTTTTTAATGCCAAATGAGCCTGTTACGGTAACCTCATTTAAGTTGTTTATGCTTTCTGATAGCACCACATTAATAGTTGTGCCTGTGGAAACAGGAACTTCTTTAGTAGCATAACCAATATATAAAAATACAAGCACGGCATTATTATCGGGTACTGTAATGCTGTATTTACCGTTTGCATCTGATACTACGGCTTTAGTTGTTCCTTTTATCCTAATGGTTACACCTGCCAGGGGGGCTTTTTTATCGTCTGATACCTGGCCGGTTACAGTAATAGCTGCATGGGCCGCTGTTATTGATGTAGTACGGTTTTCATCTGCCTGTTGTAATACCACTGTCTTATCTACTATTTTATAAGACAAAGCCTGGTCTTTAAGGCAGCTATTTAAGGCATCGTTTAATGAAGCATCTTTTATCTGCACGCTAACGTTCTTATTCTTTACGTCTTTCGAGTCGTAAAAAAACACATAGCCTGTTTGTTTATTGATCTGCTGCAATACCTTTTTTAAAGGCGCATTTGTTTCGTCGAGGTTGACTTTCTGACTATATCCTTTTGCGCTGCATTGCAATAAGGCAACAAACATAATCAGTGTTGTAAATTTCATGATCAGTGTGATTTTTTTCGGCCATGGTTTGGGCATGCCCGTTGAAAAAGCATTTAATTTCATACTTTTGTTAAGTTTGGGTTAATGGATAGTATAGACACTAAACTTGTTCGCGTTTTGCGGGAAGGTTAACTCAAATATTTACGCATTCCGATAGCCGTCGGAGTGCGTTTTTTATTAACCTTATTGAATGAAGACCGGGATCTTCGAGAGGTTTTGTCATTTTTTATTCATAGGTCGCTTTTTTAGGTGAATAATTAATTGGTTTTTAAGGCATTATAACAATTGTTTTATCTTCAATTTTATAATGTATCTTTTTAAAGCTGAGTATATCTAATATTTGCGACGCGGTAACATCCCGCGATATTTCGCCCGAGAAATTCCTGGAGGGTAGTGCCCCGTCATATTTTATATCAACATTATACCAGCGGGCAAGCTGCCGCATTACTTCCTGTAACGTATTGTCATCAAAGTGGAAATATCCATTTTTCCAGGCTGCGGTTGCTGCAGCATCAACATTTTTTATTTTTATGTTGTTGTCGTTAAACAGGGTAATTGCCTGTTGACCAGGCTTTAACATGGTCGTTTCAGTCCCTTTGGTTATTTTTACACTGCCAGTTAACAGGGTTGTTTTTATAACCGGCTCATCATCATAAGCGTTTATATTGAAACTGGTGCCAATATCTTCAATGGTTTGCCCTTTTACGCTAACCCGAAAAGGTTTGGCGGCATTATGCACCACCTCAAAATATACCTGCCCGGTTATGGCTACGCGGCGTTCGCTACCTGCAAATAACACCGGGAACTTTATTGAGGACCCTGCATCAAGGTAGGCTACTGTACCATCGGATAAAGTGACTGAAGTTTGGCCGCCCCGCGGAGTGGTAAGTGTATTATAAACAGGGTAATCAGCTTTATTGTTTAAACCCTCGGTAGTTACACCAGCCCGTTTGATGACATATACTATCTGCCCTTTTGTGTTTTTAGCTATTTGAATGCCTGCCTGTTGGCTTATTATCCCTTTTTTAGCATCGGTAATCGAGATTTTGTTACCATTAGCAAGTGTTAATATGGCCTTGTTACTGCCAGGGGCAATATCATGAGTTCTAATTTTTGTAAGTTGCTTCGCAGGTTGTTTATGGCCAAGTATATAATATATGCCGAAAAATAAACCTATTACTACCGATGCTGCCGCGGCAACACGCACTATAACAGGCATTAACGTTTTTATAGCTTCTTTATGGTGCAAACTTGCCCATACAGATTCAGCATCGTGCAAACGTTCTTCAAGATCATATTCAGGAAGGTTTTCTTCGTGGTGCTGAAGGTACCAGCTTTCTATCAATGCCTTCTCCTGTTCAGAGGCAGTGTTGTTTTTATACCTGTACAATAACTCTTTGAGTTGTTGTTCGTCCATATTAAGATAGTGTTACTGGCTTGTTAATAGTAAGACAAGGAGCAGTAACGAAACAGGTATAAAAAAAAAATATTTTTTTTTATTTGGGGTGTATAAGCCACAAAAGGTATATAAAAATACCTAATCTAACGCGTAATATGCGTAGTGCATTGGTCACATGCTTACTTACAGTTTGTTCAGAGATTTCCAGTTTTTCGGCTATTTGTTTGTGTGAGAAGTGCTGTTTGCGGCTAAGTTCAAACACCTCGCGCATTTTGGGCGGAAGTTCAGCTATCTCTTTTTCAATAATTGATGATAGCTGGTGCTCCCTAACCAGGTGGTCGGTAATTATTTGGCTGTTATTGTTATTAATAAACTGAGCAATAGATGCCAGGTATTTGCCTTTAACATCGTTATGCATAACCTGGTTTAAAATATTATTTCTAACGGCTGTATATAAGTATCCTGAAAGGTTGGATCGGCAATTAAAACTTTCGCGCCTGGCCCACAGGGTTGCAAAAACTTCATGAACTATATCTTTAGCTTCTTCGCGATCGCGGGTTCTATTATAGGCGTGATTAAGCAAAATGAGTATATACCGGTCGTAAATTTCAGTATATGCAATTTGGTCACCTGACTTTAATAAGTCAACCAATTCAGTATCTGAAAGGGTTTTTAAGGTGTTCATAAGTGCAGTAGAAAGGAACGAATTTATAAAATAACTTTATGAAAAAATAAAAAATTAATATTTAATAAGCCTTTTAATATGTTGTTGCCGAAAAAAATATGGCTAAAACGTTATTATGCCGGCTTACCCCACTGGTGTTAAAAGCACCCATATAAAATGAAAATAATTTGCGCGGATAGGTGATTGTGTATAACAAAATGTTGTTAAGTTAGTAGCATATCCGTATGGGTAAAATTATAATTGTATGGAAACAAATAATTCAATAGGTAAATATGCAGATGTGAACGGCATACAGATGTATTACGAAATACATGGCACCGGATTTCCGTTGGTATTGATACATGGCGGTGGCTCGACTATTGGAACAACTTTTGGCAGAATAATGCCGGCGCTGGCTAAAAACCATAGAGTAATAGCAGTTGAAATGCAGGCACACGGGCACACCGGTGACCGGGATTCGCCCGAAACTTTTGCACAGGACGCCGCCGATATTGCAGAGTTGCTGAGGCAGTTAGGTATGCCAAAAGCCAACATATTCGGTTTCAGTAACGGCGGGCAAACAGCTATGGAAATAGGTATAACATACCCGAAGATAGTAAACAAATTGATCATCGCATCGGCATTTTATAGCAGGAGTGGGGCGCCGGAAGGTTTTTGGGATGGATTTGACGGAGCCACATTAAGCAGTATGCCGGAGGTATATCGGGATGAGTATTTAAGGATAACCAACAGCCCCGAAAGGCTGCTGAATATGTTTAACAGGGATGTTGCCCGTATGAAGGCATTTGAAGGTTGGAGCAGGGAACAAGTCAGTTCAATACAAGCGCCGGCACTTGTAGTTATCGGCGACCGCGACCTGACTATACCCGAACACGCCATTGAAATGTCGCGACTTTTACCGAAGGGCCGTTTGGCTATTTTACCGGGCGACCATGGCAGTTACATCGGCGAGATCATGTCGGCTGATAGTGATAGTAAGATGCCCGGATATTTTGTGGCTATGGTTGATGAGTTTTTGGCTGCAAAAACAGAATAATACTAATACATGGTTGTCAGGTGTTAGTCCGGAGTTTAAAAAAATTTATTCATATTGTGCTTTGTCCGTTTTTTAATATCTATGATATTTAAAGCATCTGTATAGAATCCTGTTAGGATTTTCTCTCTTCTCTTACTTCAAATTATTTCAAGTGACGATGAAGACGAAGCACGAAGCATACCCAATTCTTTCGACAATGAATTTTAGGCAACATGAGAAAATCACCCAGCGAGTTTGTTGATTAAAATTGTTCATCGCTCCTAAACTTATTCCTACTTTTACCGTTACCCAATAAATCACATTTAAAATGAAAGCATTCTTAGGTATGGGCCTTTTAGGTTCAAATTTTGTAAAGGCCATGTGCCGCAGGGGCGACGAAGTACAGGTATGGAACCGAACAGTATCCAAAGCCAAAGCGCTGGAAAGTGATGGCGCAATAGCATTTGATAAGGTGAGCGATGCCGTAAGAGGCGCTGATGTTATCCACATCACTTTAAAAGATGATGCGACCGTAAACGAAGTGTTGAAAAATGCTGAACCAGGCCTGAAACCAGGCGCTGTTATATATGATCATACTACCACTTCGGTTGAAGGCGCTAAACAAAGGACTGCTGACTGGAAGGCCAAAGGAATTACATACCTGCATGCACCGGTGTTTATGGGGCCGCCTAACGCGCTGGAAAGCACTGGTTTTATGCTGGTATCCGGCGATCAGGATATTATTGCCGAAGCTCAGCCTGAACTTTCAAAAATGACGGGAAAGTTGCTTAACCTCGGTGCCGAAACAGGTAAGGCATCGGGCATGAAGCTTACCGGTAACCTTTTCCTACTGACACTTACTGCCGGTATATCTGATACCCTGGCGATGGCTAAGGGACTTGGCATCTCGGGAGAGGAATTATCAGGCCTGTTTGCCGAATGGAACCCGGCGGCGGCTATGCCTGCCAGGTTAAAAAGAATATTAAGCGGCGATTTCGATAACCCTTCATGGGAATTGGCGATGGCACGCAAGGATGCCGGACTGATGCTGCATGAAGCAGAGGGATCAAACACGCATTTAACAATTATCCCGGCTATTGCAGCCGAAATGGATAACTGGATAAAAAAAGGATATGGCAACAGTGACTGGAGCGTGATAGCAAAGGACAATATCTAATGACTGACAAACATCACACTGTTCGAACTTTGTGAACTTGGATTTTTCGGGGCTTAAGATCATACCCAATCAATAATTACTAATGTGATCATTTGTGCGAAACACTATGATAACAGATTGTATTTTATATCTTTATTGCTTAACCCAAGCATATGGAAAATATCCTAATAAGAAATAATGTAAAAATAACTGGCAACGGAAGCGATACAATAATCTTTGCGCATGGTTACGGTTGCGACCAGCATGTTTGGGCTGATGTAGCACCGTTTTTTGCTAATGACTATAGATTGGTATTATTTGATTATGTTGGCGCAGGATGTTCAGAACTTGCAGCATATGATAAAGAACGTTATTCAAACTTATCGGGGTATGCCCTTGATATTATTGAAATATGTGACGCACTTGATATAAAGGACGCGATTTTTATTGGCCATTCAGTAAGTGCAATGATAGGTGTACTGGCATCAAATCAACGACCTGAATTATTTAAGAAGATGGTATTTCTTGGCCCATCGCCACGCTACCTGAACGATAATGATTATCATGGGGGATTTGACAGGAAAGATCTTGAAGAACTTTTTGAAGTTATGGACAATAATTATTTGGGTTGGTCGGCTGCTATGGGCCCTGCAATAATGGGAAATACCGGCCGGCCCGAACTTGGCGAAACACTTACCAAAAATTTTTGCAGCACCGACCCTGAAATTGCAAAACAATTTGCAAGGGTAACTTTCCTTTCAGATAACCGTACCGATCTCCCGAAACTACAAGTCCCCAGTTTGACAATACAATGCAAAGAAGATATAATTGCACCAATGGAAGTAGGGTATTATATAGAAAAACACGCGCCGAAAAATAGCATGGTGATTATTAATGCAACCGGACATTGCTCGCATATGAGCGCACCTGTTGAAACCGTTAAAGCCATTAAAGCATTTTTAGCAGACAAATAGTTTAAATTGGCACCAATAAACCCAGCGTTATTATTATCACTAATAGATGCAGAATCATTGTATCAGGGTGCACCCTGCGGTTATTTTTCGTTTGTGCCCGATGGTACCATTGTTAAAATTAACCATACGCTGTTGAGTTGGTTAGGGTATGCCGAAACGGAAGTGGTAAGCCTGTTAAAAATGAGCGACCTGTTATCTACAGGCGGCAAGCTGTATTACCAAATGTTTTATTTTCCGTTATTACAGATGAACGGAACGGTAAATGAAATAAGCTTTGATATATGTAAAAAAGACGGCAGCCGTTTTCCTGCATTATTAAATTCTAATACCCTGAAGGACACTGCAGGAAACTTATTGGCGGTTAACGTCGCGATGACAGATATCAGTGATCGTAAAAAGTATGAATCCGAGCTATTGAATGCAAAAAAGCTTGCCGAGGCTGAAAAAAGTAAATTTGAATTTGTATCTGATTTTATTCCTGAAATGATTTGGACAGCGAATGCTGACGGAGAGATCAATTATTTTAACAAACGTTTTGCTGATCATTTTAATTTTAGCAGTAAGGATTTTACACGGGGGCAATTGATAGAAAGCATTTACCCTGATGACCGGGGTGAGAGTGTGCGTGCGTGGGCTAATGCTATAAAAGCGGGTGAAGGTTTTCATATCCAGCTTCGGTTGCTCAATAAATTCGGCCATTATAACTGGTATAAGCTTAAAGGGTTACCATATCTTGATGAGCATGGCCATATTACCCGTTGGCTGGGTTCATGCCTTGATATTAACAACCATGTTATGGAGCTGGAGAAGAAAGATGAATTTATTAGTATTGCCAGTCATGAACTAAAAACGCCCATCACCGCACTAAAAGCTACCCTGCAGATATTTGACCGATTAAAGGAAACCGATTTGCCCGCAAAGTATCATCGCCTTGTTGACCAGGGAAACCGCAGCATTTTAAAGATAAGTACTCTTGTAGATGAACTGCTTAATGTAAATCGCATCAATGCCGGTCAACTTGTGCTTAATAAGAATGAAATTAACTTGCACTCATTTTTATTGGAATGTTGCCAGTATGTGCGTGCTGAATCGAAATACAATCTTGTGGTGGAGGGAGATACAGAATTAACTGTTTTGGCCGATGAACATCGTATAGACCAAGTAGTTGTGAATTTTGTGAATAATGCAATAAAATATGCACCCGGATCGCTGGATATTAAGCTTATGGCGATTAAGGAAGGAAACAAGATACAGGTGTCTGTCACAGATAATGGACCGGGCATTACACCGGATAAGCTTCCCTTTTTATTTGACAGGTACTATCGTGCCGATCATACAGGTAACCAATATTCAGGCCTTGGTTTGGGGTTGTACATCTGTTCCGAGATCATAAAAAAGCATGGCGGAAAAATTGGTGTTAATAGCGAAGTTGGAAAAGGGAGTACATTTTGGTTTACACTGCCGCTGTAATTATTTATGATATTAATGTGTTTACCTTTGATTTTACTTTTCCCTGTATTTTTTTTAATTTCCGAGACTCATTTACTGCATTATGCTTTTAAAAAAGAATCCCGGACGCCTTTTGGCCATTATCACATCTGTTTTATTAATAACTGTAAAATTATCGGCACAAAGCCAATATGAGCTAAACTCGGGTTGGAAATGCCAGAAAGCGGGTACTGTAAAAGAAGATGGGGCGCAAATATCAAGTCCCGGCTTTCCTGTTTCTTTATGGGAAAAAGCTACTGTGCCGGGTACTGTGCTTACTACCCAATTGAATAACGGGCAGGTTCCCGATCCGTTTTATGGGATGAACAATAAACTGATCCCAGATATTTATAATACCGGTCGTGATTATTATACTTACTGGTTTGTAAAGGATTTTAATGAAGCGTCTGCACGGGGCAATAACCAGGTATACCTTAATTTTCGCGGGGTAAATTATAGTTGCAATATATTTTTGAACGGGCATAAACTGAACGCGGCGCTGCACTCGGGAATGTTTTTGCGGCAATCATATAATATAACCAAATGGCTGGCAAAGAATGGTAATAACCGCTTAGCTGTAATAGTTTACCCGCCCGATGTTGTAGGCAACCCCAATGGTGGACAAGGCGGCGATGGCACTATAGCGCGAAACGTAGGAATACAATACACCGCAGGCTGGGACTGGATACAACCCATTCGCGACCGCAATACTGGTATATGGGACAAGGTTACCATTGAAAAAACGGGTGCTGTTAAGATCATCGACCCACATATTATAACCCTTGTGCCAGGCGTAAGGTTGCCGGATGGCCCGCAAAAACCTGCCATAATACAGGTATCGGCGCAATTGGAAAATGCTGGCGGTGTGCCTGTAACAGGGTCGCTTCAGTATGATCTTGACGGTAAAGTTGTTAGCAAGAGAGTAACCCTCAAGGCAAATTCAACACAAACAGTACAGTTAAGTGATTATACACTTAACAATCCGAAGCTGTGGTGGCCAAATGGCTATGGGCCGCAAGACCTGTATAATTTAAAGCTGCAGTTTGTAACGGCAGATGGTAAAACATCCGACCAAAATAATATTGAGGTTGGTGTAAGGCAAATAACTACCAATTGGAATGAGCAGACCCAAAGCCGGCAGGTTAATGTGAATGGCCAAAAGATATTTATTAAAGGCGGCGACTGGATAATATCGGATGAGATGCTGCGGTTTAGTGGTAAGCGTTATGATGCCGAAATACGTTTTCACCGGGATATGAACCTTAATTTGATAAGGGTTTGGGGCGGCGCGCTGATAGAACGACCTGAATTTTATGCCGTCTGCGATAAATATGGCTTACTGGTTTTCCAGGATATGTGGGGCTCGGGGGATTGTAACGGCAGGTGGCTTGACCCGATGAAGCTGGATGACCAATGGACACGCCGTAAATACCCTGATGACCATGCCCTTTATATTAAATCGGTAGAAGACCAGGTGAAAATGGTGCGTAACTACCCGTCGCTGGCTATTTGGTGTGGTGGGAATGAGATAACACCGCCCGAAGATATTTTGATTGCCCTGCGCGATACGGTAATGCCTAAATTGGATAATACCCGTTGGTTCGTGGAGTATTCGAACTCAGAAAGTATGTCGCGCAATGTGTTGGGTGGGAATGGCGATGGGCCTTATGGTATACAGCCGTTATCTGTATTTTGGGATCAGCGGACGTTCCCATTCAATTCAGAAGTGGGATCGATCGGTGTAAGCGATTATGAAGCTTTAAAAAGATTTATCCCTGAAAAGAACATGATTGTACCTGATTATGATGAGTCGACAGGTAAAACAAAAACAGATTCTGTATGGGAGTATCATAAATATATTGGTTATGATACTTCGATCAATAAATACGGTAAGGCTAAAGATGCCGAAGACTTTGCCAACAAGGCCCAACTGGTTAATTACGATCAGTACCGCGGCCTAATGGAAGGCTTCAGCTCGCACATGTGGGATTGGTATACCGGCACCATCATATGGAAAACACAAAACCCGTGGACGGCTATGCGCGGACAGATGTATGATTACTATCTCGACCCTAATGCCTGTTTGTATGGCCTGCATAATGGCAGTGCGCCGTTGCATATTATGTGCAGCCCGACCGATGGCATGGTAATGGTAGCGAACAATACCTTTAAGGCTTATACCAATATGATGCTGGTAGTAAAAACTTATGATATGGCCGGTAAGGAAAAGCTTATTAGTCAGGTTTTTGCGGATATAACCCCAACGGTTACCAAACGCTATTTTTCTATAAAAGGGCAATTGAAACGGGCATCAAAAGAGGACGGTGTATTTTTAGACCTGGAAATATTGGATCACAGTCAAAAGCTTATCAGCCAGAATATTTACTGGCTGCCAAATGAAAAAGGCGAGTTTACGGGGCTGCAGAAAATGCCGCAAGCACAGGTGCAGATAGTGGCTACACAGTTGCGGACAGGGAAAATACAGGTAAGCCTAAACAACCCTGCAAATTCTCCAGTGGCATTTTTTAACAGGTTATCATTGGTTAACGCACAGACAAAACAGCGCCTGCTGCCGGTTTTTTATAGTGATAATTATATATCGGTTTTACCGGGCGAAACGAAAACCGTGATTATGGATTATGACGCGGTGCAATATCCCGGCAAACCATTGGTTACCATAAGCGGCTGGAACCTAATTCAACAAAGCATACAGGTACAATAAAACGAATTGCCGGTATATAATTCATCGGCAGTTTTCTTCATTCCATCGGTTTAATAATGTTTTATATCGAAACATAGTAGCGTATTATTGAAAAATCGGCTATTATCGTTTTTGCAATAAACTCTAACATTAATTTAAACAATTATGAACATTTTGATTCAACTATTATTGGGTGGCATTGCCGGGTGGCTTGCCGGTAAATTTATGAAAGGCGAAGGCTATGGAATTATTATTGACATATTGCTGGGTTTAGTTGGCGGCTGGGTTGGCGGTTCGATTTTAGGATGGCTGGGTATTACCGCAGGCGGCGATTTTGGCTATTTAGCTACGGCTTTTATTGGCGCCGTATTGCTGGTATGGATAGTGAGGCTGATAAAAGGGGATTAAATATCCAGCCTGTAGAAATGGCTTTATTCTATAAATTCATTATGCCGTTCATCCAATGGGGCGGCATTTTTTATGCCATTTGTTTTGTATCATTAATCAGGCATTAAAGGTTAATTTCCTTATAGTTGATTTTTTTAATAATATTCAATAAAACAAATGCTGATTTACAGCTTTTACTAAAAAAAGTTAATTTCGCCATCGATATATTTTTTCAACTTAATACTCAAACCATGAAAAAACACCTACTATTAATTACATTATTTATTATTGGTATAAGTTCGGCGGCGATAGCCCAGGGAGGAGGTTCGGCCTATAATAACGGCGATAACCTGTTGAATATTGGTATTGGCATCGGCAGCCCTTTCTTTGGCTCCGGCTATTCATCATCATTACCTGTTAATCCATCATTAAGCTATGAGAAGGGCGTTACTGACGCGATCAGCGTTGGCGGGCAGCTTTCTTATGCCAGCTCGAAATTTGATGATTATCCTTACAGTAACTATAGGTTTAAGGAAAGTGCATTTTACATAGGCGCAAGAGGATCATATCACTTTAACCAAGACCTGAACCTGGATAGCAGGTTTGATATTTATGGCGGTGCAAGCCTTGGTTATGTTATTGTTAACGTAAGCGATAATACCGGGTATTCGGGCAGTGCAGCCAGCGACGTGGGTTTTGGTTTATTTGCAGGGGGCAAATACTACTTCCAGGAAAATACCGCAGTTTATGCTGAGCTGGGCTATCAAAGCCTTGCGTTTTTAAACATAGGCGTAGCTTTTAAACTATAGTAAGAAGTTAGCTTTAAGAGAAGGCATCCTGCTTAAAACAGGGTGCTTTTTTTATGGAATAATGTTATGCTGTTTGGATATAACTAATTATTTAGTTTATATTTGATCATGTTAAAACAACTTACTTTTTTGTTGTTATTTACCTCTTTTGCAGCCACAGCGCAATACCATATAACCGGTAGGGTAGTAGATTCGGCAACGTTAAAGCCTGTTGCTGATGCCAGTGTGTTTTTAAGCAATGCTTCGGCGGGTGCCAAAACCAATAACGACGGTACGTTTACTATAACAGATGTGCGCGGAGGCCAGTATGAAATGGTTATCAGTATTATTGGATATGCCACTTACAAGCAAACCGTAATGGCGAATAAAGACCTGAATTTACCCGATATACTGATCAGTCAGCAAGTCATACGGTTACAGGAGGTGCTTATAAGCGGCCCTGATAAGCATTGGGCCGAACACTATGCAAAGTTTAAACGCGATTTTATAGGTACAACTGATAATGCTGGAAAATGCGAAATACTTAACCCGCACGAACTTAGGTTTAATAACAACCAAGGAGATTTTACCGCTGTTGCCGATGGCTTTTTAATTGTAGAAAACAAAGCGCTGGGATATAGAATAAAATATATGTTAACGGATTTTAGTGATAATTCGAAAACCGGCATTGTATATTTTGCGGGCAGGGCTTTTTTTGAAGCCATGAAAGGCAGCAGGCACAAGCAAAAACAATGGATAAAAAATAGGCTGGCAACCTACCAGGGGTCAGATATGCACTTTTTGCGTTCGATAATAGCCAATAAAGTAAAAGAAGAAGGCTTTTTGGTGAGGCGGCTTATACGCAAACCAAACCCTACTTATAAAGGCGGCCTCGACAATAAATATTTGCAAACACTGGTTACAACGCCCTTGCAAACAGGGGAGTATGCAGGGTTAACCGACCAAAAAGGTGAGTATATACTTGCATTTAAAGATTGCCTCGCTGTTTCGTATAACAACAACCCGTTATCGGGTTCCGTACTTACCATTAGCGCGCCCTATTTGTATTTTGATAATAACGGGATAGTATTAAATCCTAAGGATGCAACTTTTGAGGGCAACTGGAGCGAAAGCCGTATAGCCGGGATGTTGCCTGTTGATTATGAACCCTCGCAGGAAATAACTATCCGTTGATCTCTACAAAATAATAAACACAATAAAATATTAGTTTTGCAGCTTACTGCATCACTTATGATAAAGCCGGGGAGTTTGGACACAATATTAAATAAGTACTTACATTACATATATCTTCTATACGCAGCTGTAATAATTTGTACCACTGTAATAATTACACCCCCCTTTCAAAACCCGGACGAGCCTTACCATTTTGCAAGGGCAGAGCAGGTATCGCGCCTGGAGCTTATACCAACATTTGTTTTTGCTAAACATAATGATTCTATTGCCGGCATTCCAAAGCTGTTTTATCCCGATAAGGACGGTTTCAAGGCCGACAAAGGGATATTTTCGGCATATAATTACTTTCACCACATCAGTTTCAATCCTTCAGTAAAAACAAATACAGCTAAACAGGATAGCGCCAAAAAAATTAACTGGGGAAATGGTATGGCTTATGTAAACTTTGGTAATACTGCTATTAACCCGCCCGTTACCTATTTAATGCCGGCAATTGGTATTGCTATAGGCAAGCTATTTTATCAGCCAGTAATTACTACGTTATATATTTCCAGGTATTTAAACGCTGTACTTTGCTTAGCCTTGTGTTTTACAGCGTTATTGTTAGCCAAACGAAGTAAGCTATTAATGTTTATTGTTTTGCTTTTCCCTATGACCATCGCCTTATTTTCAGCAGTAAGCCCGGATGCTGTTTTAATTAGCTGCGCCTTTTTATTAGTAGCCGTTATTGATAATGTTGAATTTGGTGAAACCAAGCTTTATAATAAACGGCATATATATGGCCTGGTAATACTTATGTGTATAATTGGTTTGGCCAAGCCCCCTTATATAATCCTTGCGATTGTTTTTTTGTTTTTGACCTTGAACAACCGGACAAAACTGATCATGATAACGATCCCTGTTTTGGTTGTTATATCATGGCTCATGATCAACCATGCTAACTACTCCATAAAATTTGCACCTGCCGAGTATAAGGTAAATGCGAAAATGCAAATTGCTAACATCATACATCACCCGTTTAAATTTGCGGGTATGTTTTTTAATATTGATATGAATGCGATATATAGTATAGCGCGCATGTTTGTAGGTGTGCTGGGCTGGCTTGATGTGCAGTTTTCCAATCTTTATTACGAGATTGCCTACGGCTTGTTGATAGCTGGTATTATTATCAGCAGTAAATTTGATAAGAAAGCCAATCTATTATTAAAAACAAGTTTTTTCGTCGCTGCAATTTTTACCACACTGGCCGTTATAACAGCGCAATACGTTACCTGGACAACCGTGGGTGCAAATGAGCTTAGCGGAATGCAGGGCAGATATTTACTGCCGATTTTTCCATTTGTGGCATTGGGATTAAGCGGACAGCCAATAGGAGCTAAATTCATTAAGCTAAAAAACACAGTGTTGATACTGGTTTTATTGTTCCCGGTTTACACCTTTATTAATTTGATATATACTTTAACAGCCAGGTATTATTAATGCTGCCTGTTATTTTAATATGAAATTGACGCTGCGTGGTAATGGCGAGATATTATCAGACGGCAGCCCTGAAACATCATTCCCCACCAAATTAAGCGATGTTATATAGCCATACGGATCGACGTTTGTAGCCACGTTAAATGTGCCCGTTGATATTTTCTTATCCAGGTTTAAAATGGTATAGTTAACCTCTGTAAGCAGGTTGACCGATGACTTGCCATAATTAAGGTACTTATCGATGTTAGACTGGCTGTTGTTGGCAAAAACAGGGGCGAAAAAGGAAACAGGAGTGCTTACCTTTTTGCCGTTGTTATATTTAAAAACATATTGCCTGGTTACGGTGCCACTGTCGGTATTTGAGAGGGTAAATTTGGTGTAATTGCCATTTTGAACCACATAATCTATTTGGGAATAAAATGTTTCAGGGCCATCATCGAAAATTAAACTCATGGTTATTTTGTTCAGGTAATCAGCATTATCATAGCTGTAACGTTCAATTTCAACTATATTATGGCCCTGTTGCACATCGTGCAAGCTGTGGTATACCACTTTGCCGCTGTTATCAAGGTCGTACTCATCGTTGTATTGGGTATTCAGTGTTATTTTGTTGCCTGAATAGGTAAGGCTTATATCACTTAAGGTGTTGCCGTTATTATCGGTGGTTATTACCCTGCCTATATTGCCTGTTGTGTTGTATTTAACCTCGTCAGACTGGATGGGTTTGCTGAGTGTCAAATCGCCCCAATTGTAGGTAGCATTGGATAATTTTAATGTGAGGGCTGGTTTGTTCGTGTCATCACGCTTGCATGATGAAAAGCTAATCAACAGAAATAAAATGACAGGCAGGCACAATAATGCACGGTGTGATATTGGTTTGGTTATCATATAAATGATTTAATAAGGTTGAAATTGCAGGAGGCTACTATAATGCCTCAAAACGGTAATTAAACGATAAATTGATACTTAAATTGCGGTAACTTTATAATATAATGAACTACATTATGGCAAAAGAAGATGCGCTTGACCTGCTAAGATTTCTTGACCCATAACCACTTACTTAATCAACTACTTATCCCCGGTATAGCAGCGATAAGTTTTTTTGTATACCCTTCTTTCGGATAATTATAAATATCATTGGGGTCGCCGGTTTCAACTATTTCGCCTTTGTTCATGACCATCATGCGGTCGGAAATGTGTTTGATAACGGCAAGATCATGGGAAATGAAGATATAGGTTAGTTTTAGTTCCTGCTGTAGTTCCCTGAGCAGGTTTAATACTTGCGCCTGTACCGAAACATCTAAAGCTGATACGGATTCATCACAGATGATAAATTTAGGCTGCAGAGCCAGCGCGCGGGCTATGACTATACGCTGCCTTTGTCCGCCGGAAAATTCGTGCGGGTAGCGGTTGAAATGCTCGGGTAGCAGGTTTACTCGTTCAAGTAGTTCCGTCACTTTTTGTTTACGTTGCTTATCGTTGTTGTAAAGCTTATGTACCTGCAATGGCTCCATAATGGAATTGCCAACAGTTAACCGCGGATTTAAGGATGAATACGGATCCTGGAAAATAATCTGCATATCGCGGCGCATGGCGCGCATGGCTGTTTTATTGAGGCTGGTGATGTTGGTGTCTTCAAAAGTTATATTGCCCGAAGTAGGTTCAACCAAGCGTAAAATACTTCGCCCCAAAGTGGTTTTACCGCAACCCGATTCGCCTACCAGCCCCAAAGTTTCGCCGGGATAAACATCAAAACTCACCTTGTTTACAGCTTTAACAGTTTCTTTATTAAAATTGAAAATGCCTGAACTGCTGCTATAATATTTGGATAAGCCTTCGATCTTTAAAATAGGCTCATGACTATATAATTCCTTTTTACGGGCTTTTATTTCATTTAAGGGATAATTATACTGTTCCCTTATATTTTCAATAGTAGCGGGTTTGCTATCATTCAAAAAATCAGCTATTACTGGCAATTGTTTTAAATGATGCGCAGGCGAGGGGCGGCAGGCCAGCAAGCCTTTGGTGTAGGGATGCTGCGGATGGGTAAATAATTTTTTAACGGTTGCTTCTTCAACTATTTCGCCTTTGTACATAACCAGAACGCGGTCGGCAATTTCGCTGATGACACCGAGATCATGCGAAATGAATATCAAACTCATGTTGCGTTCGGCTTTGAGTTTTAGCAGCAGTTCGATGATGGTTTTTTGTACAGTAACATCAAGAGCAGTAGTGGGTTCATCGGCTATCAGTATTTCGGGGTTGCAGGACAGCGCCATGGCTATCATAACACGCTGCTTTTGCCCGCCTGATATTTGATGCGGGTAACTATCGAAAATAGCTTCAGGGCGTGGTAATTGTACTTCGTTAAAAAGATCGATAGTCCGTTTTTTTGCTTCCGCCTTGTTTAAGTTTAAATGCAGGCGGATGGCTTCAGTTACCTGGTAACCACAGGTTAATACCGGGTTAAGCGAGGTCATGGGTTCCTGGAATATCATGGCCATGCGGTTGCCGCGAATGGCACGCATGGCCTCGTCGCTTAGCTCAAATATATTGGTATTATCCAGCAAAACACTGCCGCTAATTTGGGTTTGGGCGATATTATGCAGGCGCATTAAAGCCAATGAGGTGACTGATTTGCCTGAGCCCGATTCGCCAACTATGCCAATCGTTTCGCCGTTGTTAAGGTTGAAGGAGATGTTTTTAACAGCCTCAAAAAGCCCATTTTGCGTATGAAATTTAACCGAGAGACCGTTTACCTGTAAAATCATCAGCCTACAATAGTTATACAATCTTCCGTTATCAGTTCTTCACCACGATAGCGCCTTAGCAATTGGGCGGTGGCTACCACATCTTTCTGGCAATAGGTGCAAATGCGGGGCAGATCGTTCTCGTTCCAGTATACGTGGCCAACCTGGCTGCCGTCAATGTCATCCTTAGGTGTAGGAATATCGAAGATAGCAGTAAGTAAACTTAAGGAAGTGAAGTTTTTATAATCGCCAAACTTCCAGAGTTCCATAGTATCTAAATGGTTTATTTCCCAGGGTTTTTTGCCCGATATTTCCAGCTGTACAGGCATCCGTAAACCATTAATAAGCAAGCGGCGGCAGATATACGGAAAATCAAACTCCTTGCCGTTATGCGCACAAAGAATAAGGTTTGGGGATTGAGAAGCCAACATGACCGAAAAATTTTCCAGCAACTCTTTTTCATCATGCGACGCAAAGGACTTTACACGTAAACCGGTTTTTTTGCCGTTGGTGAATATACCCACCGATATACAGATGATCTTACCAAATTCGGCCCAGATGCCGGCACGTTCGTAAAAGCCTTCGGCGGTTTCTTCTTTGCGCTGGTATTGGGTCTTAAGTTCCCACAGCTTTTGAAAATGTTCGGGTAACTGACCATGACTGCTGTATTGCGGTACAGTTTCAATGTCGAGTACCATGAGATTATGGAGGTCGTATTGTTCGAGCATGGGTGGTTAATTAATTTTATGTCATTTCGGCGAGGTAAGGGGAGAAGTCCTATATCCGCGGTATATCGACGTTAAAGTATGGCGTATAAGATTTCTCCCTGCGGTCGAAATGACATCGATATAAATATAGTGAATTACCTTATCATCACACCCAGCTTATTCACTACCGGGAGGCGGATAAAGTTCATTTCGACGATACTTTCGGGCAGGAAGATGAATTTTTTGTCGAATATTTCGTTGCCGATATAATAGCTGAGCCAGTATTCGTTGTTTAAGCCGAATGTTTGTTCGTCGATAGGTTCTATCAATACTGACGAAGTGGCGGGCACAACCGGGAACATATGGCGCAAAACAGAGGTTTTTACCTGTTCACCATCCTTTTCGCCATAACCCTTTGAGGTAATCAGCACATTTTCTATAGCTTCTTTTTTCAGGTTAATAAGATATACATACCACAGCTTTGTTTCGGCGCTTTCTTTTTCAAGCGCAACAGCTATCGCAATATCCTCAACTATATTTTCGGGGAGGTCTTTTATCATTTTGGTTGATCGGTTGGATTAAGTTGATTGGGTTGATTAAGTTAGAAATTCAATAACCACTCACTTAATAAACTCAATCAACCACTCACTTCTTCTTCGCAAACTTTTTGCCGCCTTTTTTTGGCTCTTTGGCTTCGGCAGCTGCGAGTGCTTTAACTTCTTCAAAGGTTAATGCCAGCGGTTCTTTACCTTTGGGTATTTTAACATTTTGTTTGCCGAACTCAATATATGGCCCCCAACGGCCGTTCAAAACTTTAACGGTGGGGTCCTCATCAAAAGTTTTTATCAGCTTTTCGGCATCCTTTTTACGTTTTTCCAGTATCAGTTCAATGGCTTTTTCTTCGGTAACGTCATGCGGGTCAATTTCCTTTGGTAACGACACGAATGCGCTGTTATGCCTGATGTAGGGGCCGAATTTGCCTATGGCTACTGTCATGTCCTTATCCTCAAACGTTCCTACATTCTTAGGTAGTTTAAATAGTTCTAAAGCATTTTCCAGGGTTATGGTCTCAATGCTTTGGCCATTGCGTAAACTGGCATACAGGGGCTTGGTTGGGTCTGATTCGGTAGCGTTTTCACCAATCTGCACAAAGGGCCCGTAACGACCAATGCGTACCGACACTTTTTTACCGCTTACCGGGTCAACACCCAGATCGCGTTCGCCTGTGGCTTTGTCGGCGGTTTCAATGGTGCTTTGCACATTTTTATGAAAGGGGTCGTAAAAGCTACGGATCATGTCTGTCCATTCCTTTAAACCCTGTGCTATTTCGTCAAATTGTTTTTCGACGCTGGCAGTAAAATTGAAATCGACAATGCCGTTAAAGTAATTCACCAAAAAGTCGTTTACCACAGCGCCAATATCAGTAGGGAATAGTTTACCTTTCTCGGCACCGGTATTTTCGGTTTTCTGTTCCTTAATAATGTTACCATTTTTAAGCGTTAAAACCCTGAAATTCCTCTGTTTGCCCTCACGTTCCTCTTTTACCACATAACCACGGTTTTGTATGGTTGATATGGTAGGGGCGTAGGTTGATGGCCTGCCGATACCTAATTCCTCCAGCTTCTTCACCAAACTTGCTTCGGTATAACGTGCAGGCGGGCGGGAAAACCGCTCTGTGGCCGACATTTCCTGTAAAGCCAAACGCTGGCCACGGGTTAACGGCGGCAGCATGGCATTTTCGCCATCCTGTTGCGGTTCCTCTTCCTCATCGTTTGATTCCAGGTAAACCTTCAGGAAACCATCAAATTTCATCACTTCACCATTGGCAACCAATTCTTCTTTACGGGTTGATATGCTGATCTTTGCAGTGGTTTTCTCAAATTGTGCTTCACTCATTTGCGAAGCTATGGCACGTTTCCATATTAGCTCATAAAGCCTCTTCTCAGAACCATCGCCTTCAATAGTGTGCTGGTTAAAATAGGTTGGGCGGATGGCCTCGTGTGCTTCCTGCGCGCCGGCGCTTTTAGTTTTATATTTTCTATGCTGATGGTATTTGTCGCCATAAGCCGATGTTATCTCAGCCGCTGCAGCATTTAAAGCAGTATCAGATAAATTAACAGAATCGGTACGCATGTAAGTTATCAAACCTGATTCGTATAGCTTTTGCGCCACCTGCATGGTACGCGAAACGGAGTAGCCTAACTTACGACTGGCTTCCTGCTGTAAGGTTGATGTAGTAAACGGGGCAGCAGGGGAGCGTTTGGTAGGGCGGGTATCAAGCGATTTTACATCAAAATCAGCATTGATACAGTCCTGCAAAAACTTTTCGGCATCACCCTGTTGTGTATAGCGCTCGGGCAGTTCAGCTTTGAAAGCTTCTTTACCCTTACCAAATATGGCTACGATTTTAAACGCGGCCTCGGATGTGAATTTATTTACTTCGCGTTCGCGGTCAACTATCAATCTAACAGCAACCGATTGTACACGGCCTGCCGAAAGCGATGGTTTTACCTTCTTCCATAATACGGGTGAAAGTTCGAAACCTACCAAACGATCCAAAACACGGCGGGCCTGCTGGGCATATACCAGGTTGTAATCTATTTTTCGGGGAGTTTCAATGGCCTTCATTATAGCAGGCTTGGTTATCTCATGAAATACTATACGTTTGGTAGTGGCATCCTTCAACCCCAAAGTTTCGAACAAATGCCATGATATGGCTTCTCCCTCGCGGTCCTCGTCCGATGCGAGCCAAACCATATCGGCTTCCTTCGCTAACTTCTTTAAATCACTTACTACCTGTTTTTTATCGGCAGGCACCTCATATTTTTGTTCGAAGTTATGCGCTATATCTATGGCATCTTCCGACTTGATCAGATCACGTATATGCCCATAACTCGATTTTACCGTAAAGTCTTTACCGAGGTATCCTTCTATGGTTTTGGCTTTCGCCGGTGATTCAACGATCAATAAATTTTTAGCCATTTAAGCGATATTTTTTTGCAAATAAAACATAAAGAAAGGGAAACACAAATTTGTTTTTTGGAATGAGGCCCTCAAATGATGTGAAAGTGACAGTTTTTTAGGTTTAAAAATGTTACTGTTTTACGAAGATAATGTAAAAAATATTACATCAAAAAGCCCCCGCCCAACAGGTCGTTACCTTCATAAAATACAGCAGACTGACCGGGCGCTATACCCGAAACGTTGTGGTGGAAGTCGACCTTCATATGTTCGCCCATTTGCTGTATAGTACTTTGGGTGCCGGCATCCTTATACCTTATTTTGGTTACAGTTTCAATAGGCTGGTTTATATTTTCATATTTGACCAAATTAAGGTTCTTAACCCAGGCCTGTTTGCGTTCCAGTGCCTCGGCAGTGCCCAATACTACGGTGTTTGTTGCCGGGTCGATACTGGTAACGAACATGGGCTGTCCTAATGCTATGCCTAAACCTTTGCGCTGGCCAATGGTATAAAAAGGGTAACCCTGGTGCTTGCCAACTACAGTGCCGTCCGTCAATACAAAATTGCCGCCTGCAACGCGTTCTTCCAGGTCCTCAACTTTATGGCGCAGGAATGAGCGGTAATCATTGTCGGGTACGAAGCATATCTCATAGCTTTCGCTTTTACCGGCGAGTTCTATTTGGCCCATATCCATGGCCATCTGGCGGATCTCAGGTTTAGAAAAACTGCCTAACGGGAATTTGGTACGGGCAAGATTTTTTTGAGAAACACCCCAAAGCACATAAGATTGATCTTTGTTTTCATCCTTCCCTTTTGAAATTACATAGCGCCCATTATCCTGCAAGCGGATGTTGGCATAATGCCCGGTTGCAATAAACTCGCAATCAAGCTTATCGGCACGTTTAAGTAAAGCTTCCCATTTAATATGGGTGTTACACAAAACGCATGGGTTAGGGGTACGGCCGGCCAGGTATTCGTCAACAAAATTATCGATCACAAAATCGCCGAACTCGCTTCTGATATCCAATATATAATGCGGAAAGCCATAGCCAACAGCTAACGCACGGGCATCATTAATACTATCCAGGCTGCAACAACCGGTTTCTTTCGAACTACCGCCTGATGAGGCATAGTCCCAGGTTTTCATGGTAAGGCCGATCACCTCGTAGCCCTGCTCATGCAGCATTACAGCTGCTACCGAGCTGTCAACCCCGCCACTCATTGCTACTAATATCCTGCCGTGCTTACTCATATTGGCTGCAAAGATACGGTTTTGTGTTTTAGATTGATAGGGACTTGGGTCAGGGGAGGGTAATTTTGGAGGATAGCGGTTGGTGATTAGTGGAAGGTGCAATATCTAACTCTAATTAATGAGTCTTTAAGCTTAATTTATAGCGAAGATATTATTTCTTAATAGTTAATAAAAATTATGATTCAATTGTTTACATGAATTACTTTATCAGATACTTTATATATGTGCTTTCGCTTATGCAATGTAAACGGTTTTGATATTTACAAATTCATGGATACCAAAAACGCCCAATTCACGCCCATAGCCGGATTGTTTTATGCCGCCAAATGGCAGGCGCGGATCGGATTTTACCAGCGAATTTACAAAACAGGAGCCGGCTTCGAGCTGGGTAGCGGCAATCAATTCACCGCGTTTTTTATTTTTTGTGAATATGGCCCCACCTAAGCCAAACACACTATTGTTGGCGATCTTTATAGCATCGGCTTCATCCCTGGCGGTGATAATAGCGGCTACCGGGCCGAAAAGCTCCTGATCATATGCAGGCATACCAGGTTTTACTTTAGTAAGAATGGTTGGCGGATAGTAGGCGTTGTTGCCAGGAATGATCTCGCCGCCGAGGATACATTTTGCGCCTTTGGCAATGGATGCCTGGACCTGCTGGTGGAGTTCATCGCGAAGGTCGATGCGGGCCTGTGGGCCTATATCTACACCCTCATCCAATGGTTCGCCCATTTTTTTGATGGCCATTTTTTGTTTGAACAAGCGGATAAATTCCTTTTCAACCGCCTTTACCACTATAAAGCGTTTGGCAGCAATACAGCTTTGCCCGCTGTTGATGATGCGGCTGTTGACGCAAATTTCGGCGGCGTGGTCGAGGTCGGCGTCTTTGAGGATAATGTACGCATCGCTTCCACCGAGTTCAAGAACGGTTTTTTTGAGTAACGAGCCGGCCTTTTGGGCTACTTTTTGTCCGGCGGCGGTGCTCCCGGTTAGGGTTACGGCCATTATATGATCGTCCTCTATGATCTTGTCCACTTGCGAACTGCCTGCCAGTAAGGTTTGGAACACGTGTTTTGGGAAACCGGCTTGTTTAACAATATCCTCAATTGCCAAAGCACAGCCCGGCACGTTTGAAGCATGTTTTAATACGCCGCAATTACCGGCGGCAAGGGCAGGGGCCAGGAACCTGAAAGCCTGCCAGAAGGGGAAGTTCCATGGCATGATGGCGAGAACAACGCCGATAGGTTGAAAAGTTACAAAGCTTTTGGACGCTTCGGTGGGGATGAGTATGTCTTTTAAATAATCTTTAGCATTAGCGGCGTAGTATTCGCATACGGAGGCGCATTTTTCAATTTCGGAGATGCCCTGGGCAAGGGGCTTGCCCATTTCGAGGGCCATAAGTTTGGCGAGTTCGGCTTTGCGGGTATTGAGTACTTTGGCCATGGCCGCGAGCAGTTTACTGCGTTCAGTTAAACTTGTTAATTTCCATTGCAGCCAGGCTTGGTGCGTTTGGTTTATTTTGGCCTTTATTTGCTCATCAGTATGGGCCTTATATTTCTTTATTTTTCTACCGTTGGCGGGGTTAACTGAATAGATATCCATGGTGTATTTTTTATTGACTGGCAGGTATTGCTTTCCTATTTCAACTTCAATGATCTGCTGATGTTTTATAATTAATAACAAATGTTAATAAACGGTGTTTAAATAGTTTGAAATGTGGTGTTTATAAGACGATTTTATGGAGCTAAATCTGTTTTCGTACCTAATTTTTTGCAATTTTTTTATATAATAATTGTACAACCAACGAGAATAAAAAACAAAAGGTTTTTTATTTGAAAATTTGGTAAAAATGAAGCAAAATATTGTAACAAACTTATCGCAATATATATTTGTATACCCCCTAATTAAACAACATAATGAGAAGTATTGCTCAACTTACAATTGAACAAAAATTACAAGGCTTGATCCTGTTAGCGATCTGTTTTGTGGCTGTGCTGGATTACCTGGTTTGACCAATAAAAAAACGGCAAAAAAATAAGGTGCTTAATGTTAGGCACCTTTTTTATTTTTAGGGATTGCGTACCTGCCCGTCACCTTTTACTACCCACTTGTAGCTGGTTAATTCTTCAAGACCCATAGGACCGCGGGCGTGGAGTTTTTGTGTGCTGATACCGATCTCGGCGCCTAAGCCAAACTGGGCGCCATCGGTAAAGGCGGTTGAGGCGTTGGCATATACCGCGGCGGCATCAACCCGGTTTAAAAATGTTTCGATGTTGGCGGCATCTTCAGATATAATTGCCTCGCTATGTTTGGAACTATATCGGGCGATGTGATCTAAAGCTTCATTCAAATTGCCCACTGTTTTGATGGCTAATTTCAGGGACAGGAACTCCGTGCCGAAATGTTCAGGTTCGGCAAGGTTTAATAGTTGAGCAGGGTAATGGCCCTGTAATATGCTATAGGCCTGTTCATCGGCAAATAACTCAACTTGCTTTTCGGCGAGCTTCGTGGCGATGGCAGGAAGGTCATTCAAACGGCTTTGGTTGATCATTAAACAATCCAGTGAATTGCACACACTTACCCGGCGGGTTTTTGCGTTGGAGATGATCTCCGTGCCTTTTTCTAAATCGGCGGTTTCATCAAAATAGGTATGCACTATGCCCGCCCCGGTCTCGATAACCGGTACTTTGCTGTTGTTGCGCACGTAATTTATTAATGATTGACTACCACGGGGGATCAATACATCAACATACCCCACGGCATTTAATAATGCTTCGGTGGCTTCACGTTCAACCGGTAACAGCGTGGCGGCATTTATATCGATGTTATGGCTTTTTAATACACTATGGATAGTAGCTATAATAGCGCGGTTGCTATGATCGGCATCACTGCCGCCTTTAAGTATGCTTATATTGCCTGTTTTGAAGCAAAGTGCGAATACATCAAAAGTTACGTTAGGCCTTGCTTCATATATCACCCCGATCACGCCCAGCGGCACCCTTATTTTTGAAATATGCAAGCCATTTGGCCTTGTATTTTCCGAAATTACCTGCCCCAGCGGACTTTCCAGTTTTGTTACAGCAATAATATCACCGGCAATGGCTTGTATACGTTCAGCAGTGAGTTTTAAGCGATCATATTTGGGGTCGGAGATATCCATGCGGTCAAGATCCTTTCGGTTCTCCTGTAACAGGTACGCGGTTTGGGCGATGGCTTCAGCGGCAACATCTTCCAGTACCTTGTTGATAACGGCAGGGGCGAGGCTGGTTTTACGGCCGGCAGTTACGGCATTTTCAAAATAAGTGGTGTAGTTTGCTGTCGCTATCATGGTAAATAAAGATAATCATAATGTACCAAAGGTTTTTGGTTTTTCTGCCCGATGTTTTCTTTGGCTTTCTCTGAACTATATTCGGCAATACCGAGGCCGATCAGTTTTTCATTATGATCGACCAGTTTAATGATGTCGCCTTTTTTAAAATCGGACAGGATATTGACAAGCCCTACCGGTAACAGGCTGGTTGCTTTGGTTGATGTGAGGGCTGTTTTCGCGCCATCATTTACCTGTACTATGCCGGTAGCATAATTTTCGGAATGCGCCAGCCATTTCTTTTTGCCCGATGCGGTTTTATTGGCTATAAAACGTGTGTGGGTTATTTTATCATCCAATATATCAGTAAGTATATTTTCCCTGGTACCGTTGGCTATGTGTACGGCTATGCCCAAGGCGGCTACTTTTTGCGCCATGGTTGATTTGGTGATCATACCGCCCCGGCCAAACTGGGAACGGCCGGAAGTAATGAATGAAGAAAAATCGATACTTGCCCCGTTGATTTCATTAATAACGGTACTTTTTTCCAGCTTTGGATCGCCATCATAGATCCCATCGACATTGGTTAGAATGATCAGCGCCTGGGCGTTCAGCATGGAGGCGATAAGGCCGGCCAACTCATCATTATCGGTAAACATGAGTTCGGTTACCGAAACCACATCATTTTCATTAACTACCGGGATAACGTGATATTGTAGCAACAGTTCGAGGCAGGTTTTCATGTTAAGGTAATGAAGCCTGTCCCTGAAATCTTCTTTAGTAACCAATACCTGCGAACATAGCATATTAAAACGCTCAAATAATTGCGAGTAGGTATTGATGAGTTTTACCTGCCCAATGGAGGCTAACAATTGCCGCGCCGCTATGGCATCGTGTTTTTCGGCAACGGTTATCAGGCTGCGGCCAGCTGCTACTGCGCCTGATGAAACCAGGATAACTTCTTTGCCTTGTTCTTTGATGGCGGCAATTTGTTCAACAATGTGGCTAATGCGTATAATATCGGGCAGTCCCTCTGAATTTGTCAAAACATTCGAACCGATTTTTATTACTACACGCTTATAATTCAGAGCCATTTATGGGTATTTTTATATCGAAATAAAACAATAAATCCACTAAAACATATAGTTTTAGTGGATTTATGCAGATAAGTACATAAACCGATAGCAAATATGCCGATTTTTGCACTTATTTTATATATAAATTACCTTTTTTATTTAAAAATTACCTAAAATCAGATCAAAGTGGTTTATAATTAAATAATTAATGTATTTTTTGCATAAAGCTATGTGATATAGCCCTTCACGTATTCTTTGGTTAATTGCTCTTTTGGGTTCTTTAAAACCTCTTCGGCGGGCCCGTATTCTATTATCCGCCCCATGTATACAAAGATGATATAATCAGACACGCGTGCTGCCTGGCGCAGGATGTGCGTAACTAAAACTATAGAATATTTTTCCTTCAGTTTCATGAACAGATCTTCGATGATATGGGTCGAAAGCGGGTCGAGCGCCGAGGTTGATTCATCGCCCAGTATCATTTCGGGGCCAACGGCTAACCCGCGTGCCAGGCATAAACGCTGCTGCTGGCCGATAGATAAACGCGTTGCAGGGGCATTCAACCGGTCTTTAACTTCGTCCCATAAGCCTACGTTTTTTAATTGCTCTTCAACCAATATATCCAAATCTTTCTTTTTCGGGCTGCCATGAATGCGCGGGCCGTAGGCAATATTATCATAAATTGACATGGGCAACGGGTAAGGGCGTTGCGATAACAATCCCATTTTTTTGCGGATGTGGGTTATTTCGATATTGGGATCATAAATATCCTCACCATCAACTAAAACCTTGCCGGTTACTTTTACATCTGAAGTATTATCGAGCAGGCGGTTAAATGTTTTTAGCAATGTAGTTTTGCCGCAACCGGAAGGGCCAATGATAGATGTTACCTTTTTATTGGGTATATCGATATTAATATCCTTTAAAATATGGTGATTACCTATTTGCACGTTTAGCCCCTGTACACTTATATGTGGTTTTTCTGTAGTCATGTTAAATTTTGCTTTTGTAGAAACGCTTTAATAATAATTCAGACAATACGGTAATGATGAGCACAACAATGGTTAATATAAGCGCCGAAGCATAGCCACGACCCTGAACCTCGGCAACCGGGCTGCCTAACTGGAAAAATATGGCCAGCGGCAGGGTAGCGGCAGGCTCATGCAACGAGGTGGGTATATTATCGCTAAAACCGGCTGTGAACAGCACCGAAGCTACATCGCCAATAGCCCTGCCGAATGATAATAACACAGCCGTATAAATACCGGGCTTTATGGCCCTTAAAACTACTTTTGCTGTTTCCCAGCGGGTTGAGCCAAGCGCAAGGGCAGCATCGCGCAATTCGCCGGGTACTGTTCGGATAACTTCATCAAGGGTGCGCACCAGTATTGGGATAACCAATAATGTCACGGCTATAATACCACCAAGCAGTGATGCCCTTACGCCAAAATAGATCATCAGTAAAAAGCCAAATGCGCCATAAACAATTGACGGAATGCCAAAAAGTACATCGAACGCCATACGCAATGTGTTTGAGAGGAACTTTTTGCCATCTATATACATATTAATAAATATGGCTACGGGGATACTTATGATCAACCCTAAAATGGTTGCGCCGCCTGCTATGTACATGGAACCTACAATGGCGTTCAATACGCCGCCTTCCTTACCTATATAGAAACCACCACCAGGGGTTTTGGTTATCATATCAAGGTTCATAAAAGGTACGCCTTTATAAAATATGGTGCCAACTATTAAAAAGAAGCTGCACGATACTATGATGGTGGCCAGCACCATTAATATTTTGAAGAATTTTTCTTCCAGTTTGCGCCTTATCATCCTGCCATTCTCCTTTCCAGGCGGGCCAGTATCACCCTTGATATAATGTTAAACAGTAGTATGATGATGAACAGCAACAGGGCGGCAAACATTAATGCCGAATCATATAAGGGGATAGACATCATATCGCCATAATTATTAGCTATCAGCGCGGGCAGGGGGTAGCCCGGATCAAAAACAGAGTGCGGCGAAACGGCATTGTTGCCGCAAACCATCAGTACGGCTATAGTTTCGCCAAAAGCGCGCGATACCGCTAACACCGTAGTCGCGATAATACCCGGAAGCGCCTTGCGGAGTATTACTTTTTTTATAGTTTCCCATTTGGTAGCGCCAAGTGCCAATGAGGCATCTTTCAGTTCCTGCGGCATGGTACGCAGCACCTCGTTCACAATGCTTACTATAAGCGGGAAGATCATTACCGCTAACACGATACCACCGGCCAGTACACTGTAGCCGGTTGAGTATTGGACAAAATGCGGAGCGATATAATTTTGTATAAGCGGTATAATGAATAATACCCCCCAAACGCCAAAAATAACTGGCGGGATGCCTGATAACAGGTTTACAAAGGGAATAAGAAAGCGCCTTAAACGCGATGGGGCATATTCGATAATATAAAGCGAGGTTAATATACATAGCGGTAATGCTATTATTATAGCTATACCCGTTACCCAAAGCGTGCCCATGATAAATGGGTAAAAACCGAATAAACCTTTAAAGGGTTTCCAAACGCTTGAGGTTAGCAGTTGCCCCCAGGATAATTTATTTAAAATAGGTATGGATTTATAGTACAACCCAATACCGATTATTAATAACAATGAAACTGATGCCACTGTAAATAGCAGCATCAGTTTAGAAATTACTTTATCGGTTAATAAACGTATTTTTTGCATAGATGATGTAAGTGTTAGATGGATAAAGCGGCCGGTAAAATTGACTTGAGTGGAAGCCAACCTGCCGACCGCTAATCAGCCCCTAATTGACTTTCTTTAGTTCCTCCTGTAGCTTTGTACCTGATAGGGCGATATAGCCGTTCTCATCTACAAATTTTTGGCCGGTGGTTAACACATATTTTACAAATTCTATTACTTCTTTTTTCCGGGGCTTGCCTTTGAATAAAAACCCAAGGTTGCGGGCCGGCGGCGAAGGATATTTGCCTGCCGCGATGGCATCGGTTAACTGATCGATAGTTGCATAGAATTTTTCATCGGGATCAATTTTTCCGTTACCATTTACGTCTATGGGCAAGGCACTTATACCTGCTACCTGTTTACGGGTTTTCATATCGTATAAATAGGCAAGGTTGTTATAACCGATACCGGCAGGGTCTTTTTGAACAGCCTGCGCAAGCCCCGGATCGCCGTAAACGCCCACACCAAGCAGATCTTCTTGTTTTTTACCGAAGTATTTCGCCCATGTTTCGCCCGCGCCTGCAGCATCAGAGCGGGTATAAATATGGATGGGCACGGGCACTTTACCACCTAACTGGTTCCAGTTGGTAATGCTGCCGGTAACAAATACATTTAAAAACTGGTCGCGCTTAAGGCCCTTAGCCAATATGGCAGCTGCATTTGGATTGGCAAGATTAAAGGTTGGTACCACCGCATCTTTAGTTACATATATAGTATAAGCGCCTTTTTTTACTTCGGCAGGGTCAATATCGCGCGAAGCGAGGCCAATATCAACCAATCCCGACAGCGCATCGGTAATACCTTTGCCTGCGCCACCTGCTGAAATATTAAAAGTTACTTTTGGATGCAATTTTTTAAACTCGCTGGCCCATTTAACGGTTATAGGGTAGAGCGCGAACGCCCCCGATATACTAATGGTACCTTCAAGGTTATCGGGTGAAGCAGGTGCATCAACGTATGGCTTAATAAAGGATGAACCAATAACTAATATGCTAAACGCGATAAGTGATAATTTCAATGGCTTATATACTGCCGAAAAAAGTTTTTCCATAGTGTAGTTGGGTTTAAAATGTTAATTGTAATTGAGCCTCAAGAATGTCGTTTTTAACCTGGAGGGTATTGGATGGTTCGCGGCGATCGACGTAATCGATGGTGAATTTTGCCCAGTTGTTGAAGAAATAATTAACACCGCCTACGTAGTAATTACTGATATCATTTACCGCTGCCCTGCTTGGGTCGTAGGTATCGTACTTAGCTGCTAACTGTAATTTTTTAGGGATAACGAAATAAGCTGCCTGGCCATACCAACCAGCTTTTTTGGTAACTTCATCAATACCTTTATCGTATTCGGCCTGTAATGATAAGCCGCCGATAACATAGCGTGCATCAATGCCCTGGCGGTTGCGCTTGTGATTAACAGCTTTTGCAGTGCCTATGGCATAAAAGCCCTGGCCGTTATAAAAATCGGCACCGATGGTGAGGTTTGAAACAGGGTGGATGCCTAAGCGGCCCGCAATATCCTTGTGGTTATTGTTATCGGTAGTTACATCATAACCTGCACCGTTAAATACACCAAAAGTATAGTCGAAAAGGTAATTGCCGTTTACTTTGGCAAAATTACCACTTACCTGTATGCCTATATCACGGCCATTCTGGTTGCCAATAACATCAGACGACCTGCCTGCTAAAGCATTTACAATTTGTGAACGATCAATAAAATCTAACTGACTATCTGAGTATAAGCTTTCAAGCGAGAAAGGCACTTTAAACTGACCGGCAGTGAACTTAAGGTAATCAGCTATTTTATAAGTAGTGTAGGCATCGAGTAGTTTTGGATTTGCACCAGAAAATTCGGTATAAACTTCATAGCTCCATGCATCATCAATATCACCTTTTACATCCAGTCGCGCACGGTGCAAAAGGAAAGTGTTATTAACTGTCGACTGTGCAAAGCCTTCATATTCTGTTTGTATGAGGCCGCTTATCTGCAGCGCCCTGCTGCCAATGGTAATACCATGCTGATTTTTTTTGTCGTGGTCTTTTTTTGCCTGTTCTTTTATAGCGGCATCGGACCTTATCGAATCGGCTTCCTGTTGTGATATTACATTTTTCCTGATGAGCACATTAAGCAGATCATCTGTTTGAGCATGTACTGCAAGGGCAGGGAGGATGAACGTTAGTAAAATCAGTAGCTTTTTAAAGTAGTTATTTTTCATTTTTATTGGTTGAAAATTGTTTGACGGGTTAACATTTATTATAGATAGTTTTTATTTAGAAGGCGTGCAGCAACAGAAATAACCATTGTTAATCAGCGCGTATTTGAATAGCACGCAGGTTAATTGATGATGTGGTTTGTATTTATTCATGATATAAAATCTATCAATTCTATTAATTCCATAATTCCTACATATTTGATAGGATAAAGGTATATTAATTATTTAACACTGCAATATTTTTTAGAAAAAAATAAAGAAACGGGGGATTTGTTGCTTATTATTTACAATTATTAGCTTAAAACGCAAATAATTACAATAAGTAATGTTGATATTAATAATTAGCAGGGGACCGTAAAAAAGCTGGATGTTTCAATAACTTAGAATTGATAGATGGTTACTTCCATATTATCAAGATGTTAGGTGTTCCAGGGGGTGGAACACTATTTAAAAGTTATATTATTGATAAACAGGTAGTTGAATGTACAGGGTTGTACCGGTGCGTTCAAGTGTGTTCAGGCTTGTTTGGGTAGCGTTTCAGTGGTGTTCCGGTGTTGTTCAGGTGTAGTTCCGGTATTTCTTTTTGCCCCATAATTAGGTATACCATTAAAAAAGGAACAGTTTAATACAATAAATATGGACCTGCAGCGGCAAACCCCGGTAATTTATGTATTAAACCGTGTGCAGGCCGCATTCTTTTTTCGATTGTTCCTCCCACCACCAGCGGCCACTGCGGAAATCTTCGCCGGGGGCCACCGCACGGGTGCAGGGAGCGCAGCCAATGCTTGGGAAGCCCCTATCGTGCAATACGTTGTATGGGATGTTGTATTTTTTGATGTATTCTTTTATTTCGTCAAGTGTCCAGTTAAATACGGGGTGGAATTTGATGAGCTTGTTACTGTCGTCCCATTCCACATCATCCATAAAATGGCGGTTGACAGATTGTTCGGCACGAATGCCGGTTATCCAGCAATCGTTACCGGCTAATGCGCGTTTTAAGGGCTCGACCTTGCGTATGGCGCAGCATTCTTTGCGGTTCTCGACAGATTCGTAGAAACTGTTGGGACCTTTTTTATTCACCATAGCTTCAACAAGCTCATGCTGTGGATAATAGGCGTGGATAGGCTGGCCATAAATTTCCATGGTGCGGTTCCAGGTATAGTAGGTTTCGGGGAAAAGACGGCCGGTTTCGAGCGTAAATATTTTTATAGGGATATTATTTGAGAAGATCATGTGGGTAATAACCTGGTCTTCCCAGCCAAAGCTTGTGGAAAATACGATCTTACCGGGGAAGGATTTTCCCAATAAAGTTAACGCACTAACGGGGTCAAGGCCAAATAATCTGTGTTTAATATTTTCTGCTAACTCGTTCATTTCAAAAATCTTCTCAGGGAAATCTCTGCTATTTAATATTCGCTTTGCCACGTTACTTGTTTTTATCTACCAATACTGCTGTTACTTCGTTCAGCTTTTTAACCTTGGCTGCAAAGTCGCCACTAAGCGTTTTTCTAAGTTCAGCTACTTGCTGTAAGCTGGTATCAATTTCTGCAGGAATGCTTTCATTTAATACTTCTTTCAGTCTTTTAGCTACTGTGGGCGACTTTCCGTTGGTTGATATGGCCAGCTTCAGGTCGCCTTTTTGTACTATCGAGCCTAAATAAAAATCGCATAGTGCAGGTTTATCAGCAATATTTACCAACAAGTTGCGCTTGTGTGCCGCTTGTACGATAGCTTCATTCAATTCGTTATCGTTGGTTGCTGCTATTACCAGGTTTGCATTGTCAAGGTCAGCTTCTTCGAATGATTTAATTGCAATATTTATGCCCTTATATTCAGCCACAATTAAATGTATCTCAGGCAACACCGAACGCGCGATAATGTTAACAGTTGATAACGGGCTATTATTGACAATAGCCGTCAGTTTTTCCAAACCAATAGTACCCGCGCCAATAAGCACCGTATGTAATTGGTTCAGTTTTAGAAAGACCGGGAATAGCTGGTTGCCACCCGTTCTTTCAGCATCAACTGTTAGTGATCCTTTATTCTTCGGCAACAATGTCATAAAATTCTTTAATAGATTGGAATGATGGATGAAGGGATACCACATCACCAATTACAATAAGGGCAGGGGAGCCTATATGCTTTTCTTCAACCAGTTCAACAATAGTATCAATAACACCTATAGCAACTTTTTCATTTTCGGTCGAACCGCTTTGGATTACCGCTACTGGCAGGCGATGCTTACCTTCGTTCTTAAATATCCGGGTAATCTCGGCTAGTTTATGTAAGCCCATTAAAACTACAACGGTAGCATTGGTGCGGGCAGCTTCATACAAGTCGTTTGATACTTTGCCATCGGAAGTTGTGCCTGTAATTACCCAAAAACTTTCGCTTAAACCACGGTGTGTAACCGGTATTTGTTGTAACCCGGGTACTGCTATGGAGCTTGATATGCCCGGGATAGCTATAGCGGGGATGCTATATGAAGCCGCATGATCCAACTCCTCATAGCCGCGGCCAAACACAAACGGGTCGCCGCCTTTAAGGCGTACTACATGGCCGTAGTTAATGGCATAATCAATCATTAACTTATTGATATTATCCTGCGAAAAGGTATGATCGCCAGAACGTTTGCCTACATACACCTTAACAGCGTGTTGGGGTGCAAATTCCAGCAATTCTTCATTTACAAGGGCATCATATAAAACCACATCAGCAGTTTTTAGTGCCTTTATACCTTTTATAGTTATCAGGTCGGCATCGCCGGGGCCTGCGCCAACCAATGTAATGCGCGGCTCTTTAATCGCCGTTTTTATATGTGTGTCTGCCATAATTATACCAATGCCTCTCTTTTTATTTTTCCGGCAACTAAGAATTCTGTTGCATCTGCTATGTATTTTTCAGCGAAAGCGCGCGAAGGCTCATGCTTATTGATTTGTAACGCCAAGTCGTTAAACGTGCCGTCCAAAGCAAATTCACCCTTGTCAACATATTGCGCATCAAACTCGCGGATAATACCTATCTGTGTACTGCTGTTTATTCCCTTGTCAAGCAACATAGCTTTAGCCGAAGTAATAAATACATTATAAGCATGATAAATGGCATCGGCCCAGGCGCCATTTTCCAAAGCCTGATTGGCCCAGGTTAATTTTTCATCAGCTTCATAAAGCAGGGTAGCAACCAGGTCTATCACCACCCCAGCACATTCACCAACGCCTATTGCTTTAGCATAAGTTTCTTCGTGGCCCCAGTCGACAAATTCATCGTCTGTAAGTGTGTCAAGGTTTGCCAATGGCTTTAATAATTGATAGAAATAATCTTTTCCCTGCCTGTCGTAATAATTGTGAAATATTTCATTTTCGATGGAGCTTGTTTTATAGTCGTCCAATATTGCCCTTAATACATCGGTAGCCCTTTTTGCAGGTACTTTTATAATCCTTTCAGCTGCGCGGCCAACGCCATCGCCAACAGTTCCGCCACCCAATAATACCTGAACAGATGGCAATACCTTTAGCCCCGCCTTAAGCGAACTGCCATGAAAACCAATATTCGCCAGGCCGTGCTGTCCGCATGAATTCATACAACCGCTGATTTTTATCTTAATGTCGCGGTTATAAACAAAATCCTCGTATTCATTATAAATAACGTCCTCAAGAACTTTTGCCAGTGTCATGCTGTTTGATATGCCCAGGTTACAGGTATCGGTACCGGGGCAGGTAGTAACATCGGCGACACTGTCAAAACCCGGCGCTGAAAGGTCAAGCTCGGTTAATGCATTATATATGGCAGGCAAAGCTGCTTCAGGAACATATTTTAATAGCAGCCCCTGGTTTTGCGTTACACGCAATTCATCGGCGGCATAAGGCCTTATGGCAGCCACCAGTTTGCGCGCGGTATCGGTCGACATGTCGCCAACCGTTACTTTAATATACACGCCGTAATACCCTTTTTGCTTTTGTTCGAAAATGTTTGTAGCCAGCCATTGTTCATAGCGGAAAGGATTGGTTACAATTACTTCGGGATAACCTGTTGCCGATGGTATAACAGGGGTTTCAATGGCATTACGGTTAATAGCGTAGGTTTTTACCTTATTGGCTATCTTTTCCTCATTCGCTAACCTCAACACCTCATCTAAGCCTACTTTTTGTATCAGGTATTTTAAACGGGCCTTGTTGCGGTTGTTGCGTTCGCCATGGCGGTCGAACACGCGAATAATATTTTCAATATAGGGGATTATTAAATCCTCATGCAAAAACTCTTCAACCGGGTAAGCAAGTAGGGGCTGTGCGCCAAGGCCGCCACCTAATAATACTTTAAAGCCCCGTTCACCATCGGCATTTATCTTGGGTATAAGGCCTACATCATGGACATACGAAAAAGCAGTATCCTCGTCGCTTGACGAAAAGGCTATTTTAAACTTCCGCGCCATATCCTGACAAATGGGGTTACGCAAAAAATACTCGAATGTGGCATGCGCATAAGGCGATACATCAAAAGGCTCTTTTGGATCGATGCCCGCGGTAGGCGAGGCGGTTACATTTCTAACCGTATTACCACAAGCCTCGCGTATAGTAACATCATCTTCCTGTAATTCGGCCCAAAGCTGTGGTGTGCGGTCAAGGCTAACATAATGTATTTGTATGTCCTGGCGCGTAGTGAAATGCAGGTTGCGACTTGCGTATTTATCTGATATATCGGCAATACGTAACAATTGCTTAAAGCTAAGCTTGCCAAAAGGCAGTTTTATACGCACCATTTGCACACCGGGCTGGCGTTGGCCATAAATACCCCTTGCGAGGCGCAGGCTCCTGAATTTTTCGTCATGTATCTTACCCTCACGAAAAGCCCTGATCTTTTTTTCAAGGTCGATGATGTCTTGTTCAACAATTGGGTTTTCCAGCTCTGATCTGAAACTTTGCATATTGATGTTAGTTTTTTTGCATAAAAAAAAAGCCTCTTTGGCTTGTAGGCTAAAGAGGCTTTTCTATTTTTTTAGTTTTTATATAGTATCTCCTATAACCACAAGCGATTGCTGTATGTACAGCAATACATCATAGTCATACAACATTTAATATTATTTTTTGAGGTTAGTATCATAACTGCACCAAATATACAGAGAATATGGCGAATTATATCATTTTTCGGTAAAAACGATATTTTTTGCGAAAAATGTAAATTAGGCGTTAAAAATGAGCACTTTTTCTCGATTAATTATGTCGGATATGCTGGTTTCCGATAAAATTTTCAATGCGGCATCATGCAGGTCGACAAAAACATCGCGGATACCACAGGTAGTTTCTTGTTTACATTCATCGCATTTGTGGTAAAATTTGTGGCTGGCACAGGGTACCATGGCAATAGGGCCATCCGTAATGCGTAAAATATCAACCAGGAAAATGTCCTTTGGGTCTTTATTCAGGCTGTAACCACCACCCGCACCTTTTTTACTGTATAGGTAGCCCGAATTACGAAGGTCGAGTAGGATTTGTTCGAGAAATTTTTTGGGGATACGCTCTTCTTCGGCAATTTTCGAAATTTGCATTGGCGGCAGGTCTTTGTTCTTGCCAAGTATCACCAATGCCTTAATAGCGTACTTTGTTTTTTTCGACAGCATTTTATAAATATATACAAACTAAAAGGTATATAAAAGTATCTTTTTAGGTATGTATATACAACTGAAACAAAACAAAATGCCGTAAAGCAAAGGAAAGGCGTTAAAGATTCCCTGTTTTACGGCAATAAAATATTTGGCCTTTTTTAGTTTAAATTGATGCCTAAAGTAATTTTAGGATTAAACGGTCCTCTTTTTTTCAACCTTTTAAAGAAACCGCCATTGTTTGCCGGAGCGCACACTGCTTTCAAAATAGCAGTAAATAAGTTGTTGCTAATGATCATATGTTTTTTAATGTACACCCTTTTACGGAGGTGAAACAAAAAAGATACTAAAAATAGAAAAAAAATTATCAGCTATAAACTGCGTTAAAATTGCTGCTATATTATACATGTTTATACATTTGTAATACCAATAGTTAAACACTACCTATATGTTTTTAAAAAATAAATTAAAATGGTTGGCTGTAGCTGCATGTGCATTATCTGCTATTAATGTAAATGCGCAAAACGGTAAGAAATTGTTCCCGCAGCATCCCGGGGTAGTTTCATATACTTACCGCGATTATTTTGCAAAAGATGTACCGGGCACGATCGACCTGATAGCAAAAAATGGTTTTACTGATATTGAATTTTCGAACCTTTTTGGTAAAACGGCTGAACAATTACGGGCACTTATTGATGCGAAGGGTATAAAATGTTCGTCGTTTGGTGTAGGCTACAGCGACCTTGAAAATAAAATTGATACCGTAGCCAAAAACGCCAAAATATTAGGTGGGCAATATGTACGCGTTGCCGGTATACCGCATAAGGGTACTTTTACATTGGAGGAAGCCCAGAAAGCAATTGAAGTTTTTAATCGCCAGGGCAAATATTTAAAAGAGAAATACAATCTTACCTTTATTTATCACGACCATGGGTTTGAATTTGAACCTTATAAAGATGGTACTCTGTATGATTATATAGTGCAAAATACCGACCCGAAATATGTGAGCTTTGAGCTGGATATACTCTGGGCGTTTTTTCCCGGCCAGGATCCTGCAAAGTTGATAGAAAAGTATGGCAGCCGTTATAAAGCACTTCATTTGAAGGATATAAAAAAAGGAATTCCCGGTAACATGTCGGGCGGAACTGATGGTAATAATGAAACAGCTCTTGGGCAAGGGGCAATTAATATACCTGCGGTTATAAAGGCCGCTAAAAAAGCGCACATACAACATTACTATATAGAAGATGAAAGTAACAGGGTTTTGGAGCAGGTGCCGCAAAGCATTGCTTACTTAAATAGCTTGAAGGAGTAAGCCAAATTGGTGTTTTTCACTCATTCTATTTTTCAGGATAATGAAATAAATTAATACCTTGTCCGTTCAACTGACCAATAAATTATTAAATGAGAAAAACCCATTATTTATGGCTGGCAATACCGGTGGTATTCGCCGTGTCGTGCAAAAGCAAATCACAATCAGGCGGCGATGATACCGTTGCCAAACGCACCGTGTTTTTTGATAAAACCGGAATGGACACCACCGTTAAACCCGGTGACGACTTTTTTGACTACGCCAATGGAACCTGGATGAAGAAAACAGTTATACCGGCTTCGGAAAGTGACTGGGGTTCATTCACCACTTTGTACAATGATAATGAAACCAATTTGCACAAGATACTGGATGATATATCTTCCAAAGACAATGCTGCAGGAAGCAACGAACAAAAAGTAGGCGACCTGTTTAAAAGCGGCATGGATACCGTAGCCATTGAAAAATTAGGCTATGACCCAATTAAACCGCAGCTTGCAAAGATCGCCGCTGTAAAAGATTATAAAGACCTGGTTAAATTGGCTGCTGATGGTTTTAAAGACGGCGATGGCTTTCTTTTTGGTTTTGGCATTGGCCCTGATGATAAGATAAGCACCAAAAATGCAGCCCAATTTTTTCAAACCGGTTTAGGCTTGCCTAACCGCGATTATTATTTTAACAAAGATACCGCATCGGCAGGGATACGCGCGCAATACGTTAAATACATAGCCAAGCTATTCACTTTAACTGGCGTTGACGCTGCCACCGCCACGAAAAAAGCAGACGGCATTATGAAGCTGGAAACTGCTATCGCACAGTCGCATTCAACCCCGGTCGAGCTTCGCGACCCGGTTAAGAACTACAACAAAATAACCACCGCTGATTTCCAGAAAATGATGCCTGACGTTGATTTGAAAGACGCGTTCAGCCGTATGGAACTGAGTACGGACACCGTGTTGGTGGGCCAGCCTAAATATTATCAAACACTTGATCAATTATTAAAAACTACGCCGATTGATGTATGGAAAGACTATGTTACCTATGGTGAATTAAGCGGGAGCGCAACATTGTTAAGCAAAAATTTCAGGGATGCGCATTTTGACTTTTTTGGCAAGGTATTATATGGTTCGAAGGTACAGCGCGAACGCTGGAAAACGATGGTTGACCAGGTTGACGGTGGCCTTGGCGAATTATTAGGCCAGGTATACGTTGAGAAATACTTTACCCCTGATGCGAAAAAACGCATGCTTGATCTGGTGAAGAACCTGCAAAGCGTTTATCGCCAGCGCATACAAAATCTTGACTGGATGAGCCCCGAAACCAAGAAAAAAGCATTGGACAAACTGGACGCCTTTACGATAAAGATCGGCTACCCTGACAAGTGGAAAAAATACGATGATGTAACCATCGATAAGGGCACTTACTTCGCCAACGAGGTTTCGATAGCTAAACATAACTATAATGAGAATATAAAAAAAGAAGGCAAGGCTGTTGACAAAACAGAATGGGGCATGACACCGCCAACTGTTAATGCAGGCTATAACCCTTCGGCAAATGACATTACTTTCCCGGCCGGTATTTTGCAATATCCGTTTTTTGATAAAGATGCTGATGATGCTGTAAATTATGGAGCAATAGGCATGGTGATAGGCCATGAAATGACACATGGTTTTGACGACCAGGGGAGCCAATACGACAAAAATGGTAACCTGAACGTATGGTGGACACCTGAAGATGCCGCTAAATTTAAAAAGAAAGTTCAAGTGGTTATCGACCAGTTCAATAAATATGAATTATTGGGCATGCACGTTAACGGTTCGCTTACAACCGGCGAGAATATGGCCGATATGGGCGGATTAACTATTGCCTACCAGGCATTTAAAAATACACCAGAAGGTAAGAGCGATACCAAAATAGACGGATTGACACCTGACCAGCGTTTCTTTTTGGGTTTTGCCCAAATATGGCGCGTTAAATCACGCGATGCTTATATGCGTACCCGCATCAGTACCGACCCGCACTCGCCTGAGATTTTCAGGGTTAACGGACCTGTATCTAATTTTGAACCTTTTTACAAAACCTTTAATGTTAAACCCGGTGACAAACTTTACCGCCCTGAAAATGAGCGTGTGAATGTTTGGTAGGTTTTGAGTTGAAAGTTGAAAGTATAAAGTTTAAAGTCCGTCGGTTTATGCCAGCGGGCTTTTTTTGTACCAGTAATTTTTGTAAAAGTTCAGATATACCCGTATTCATGTACACACAAATAAAATAACCTCCTATATTTGGTTCGCTGATAATAACCAATGGATACAAAAAAACTAAGGAGCCAGCAATGGTTCGGTAAAAAGGGGAAGGACGGCTTTATATACCGTGCCTGGATGAAGAACCAGGGCATACCTGCGCATGAATTGCAGGGCAAGCCGGTTATTGGTATTTGCAATACATGGTCGGAACTTACGCCTTGTAATGCCCATTTTCGTGAATTAGCGGAATCAGTAAAACATGGGATATATGAGGCAGGTGGTTTCCCGGTAGAATTCCCGGTTATGTCGTTGGGTGAAACTTTGATAAAGCCTACAGCAATGCTATACCGCAATTTGGTGAGTATGGATGTGGAGGAATCAATTCGTGCCAATCCGCTTGATGGTGTGGTTTTACTTTGTGGTTGTGATAAAACCACCCCGGCATTAGTAATGGGTGCGGCAAGTGTAAATTTACCCACCATAGTAGTATCAGGAGGGCCGATGCTTACCGGTAAATACCGTGGGCATGACATCAGCACATCTGATGTTTGGCGTTTCTCAGAAGCATACAGAGCCGGCAAAATGAGCGATGAGGAATTTTATATTGCCGAGGCTTGCATGGCACGTAGTCGCGGGCATTGCGCGGTGATGGGGACTGCTTCAACTATGGCTTGCATGGTGGAATCGTTAGGCTTATCATTAGCTGAAAATGCTGCTATTCCGGCTGCGGATTCACGAAGAAAAGTACTGGCGCATTTATCGGGTAGCCGGATAGTTGATATGGTGCGTGAAGACCTGAAGCTCTCAGATATACTTACCCCGGCAGCATTTGAAAATGCCATTACGGTTAACGCGGCTATAGGTGGTTCAACCAATTTTATAATTCATTTGCTGGCTATAGCAGCGCGCATTGGGATTGATTTGGATATGGACGATTTTAATACAGCCGCCAAAAATATTCCTTTATTAGCCAACCTGCAGCCATCCGGCGAGTATTTTATGGAGGATTTCTTCTACGCAGGTGGTTTGCCGGCATTGATGAAGGAACTAGACGGTTCATTAAACCGCGATGTTATTACTGTTAGCGGCAAGCCAATATCAGCCAATTATGAAACAGCGGAATGTTTTAACCGAAAACTGATAAGTACCGTTGATGAACCGTTTAATCCCATTGCCGGGATAACTGTTGTAAAAGGTAATTTGTGCGAAAACGGTGCGGTGCTCAAACCATCTGCAGCAAGCGCTGAACTGATGCAGCACACAGGTAAAGCGGTGGTATTTGAAAATATTGAAGATTATAAAGCGAAAATAGACGACCCCAACCTTGATGTTGATGCGACAAGTGTTTTAGTGCTTAAAAATGTAGGCCCTAAAGGATATCCGGGTATGCCTGAAGTTGGCAATATGGCTATCCCCAAAAAATTACTTGATCAGGGTATTACTGATATGGTACGCATATCCGATGGTCGGATGAGTGGTACAGGATTTGGCACGGTGATACTCCATGTGTCGCCGGAGGCAGCCGTTGGCGGCACTTTGGCCATTGTGCAGGATGGTGATGTTATTACACTAGATGTACCCGCCGGTATATTACATATCGAATTATCGGACGAGGAGATAGTTGAACGGAAAAGCAAATTGACGCTTCAACCAAATTTAAGTAACCGGGGTTACACTTATTTGTACCAAACACATGTTCAGCAGGCACATTTGGGCGCAGATTTTGATTTTTTACGTGGCGGTTCGGGTAGTGAGGTTTTAAGGGATTCGCATTAATTAAGGCGTCATTGCGAGGAGGTACGACGAAGCAACCCCCACAAAACAGGCGGTGAATATGCAAGGTTGGCAACCTATTATATGGGGTTGCTTCGTTCCTCGCAATGACGTGATTGAAATATTATAAATGGCAAATAAAGATTTTACAGGTTTAGTAGCTATTGTAACCGGTGCGGGAAATGGCATTGGTTTCCAGGTAGCTAAACAATTGGCTCTGAACGGCGCTTCTGTAATTATTAATGATATTGATGCAGATCTGGTTAAAGCCGCATCGGCTCAAATTAACGAATTAGGTAAGGGGCAGACTTACCCTGTAGCAGGTGATGCGGGTGATTTGAAGCTGATACAAAAATTGGTTGATACGGCTGTAAAGCAATTCGGTAAGCTCGATATCGCGATAGCAAATGCCGGAATAACCCTTTTTGGCGATTTTTTGGAATATAAAGCCGAAGCATTACAAAGCGTAATGACCGTAAATTTGCAGGGTAGTTTCTTTTTAGCACAAGCCGCGGCAAAGCAAATTATCAAACAAAAAACAGGCGGCAGTATTTTATTTATGTCGTCGGTAACCGGGCACCAGGCGCACAAAAACCTGGCGGCTTATGGGATGACGAAGGCTGCTTTAGAAATGCTGGCCAAAAACCTGGTGATAGAATTATCGCCCTATAAAATAACAGTGAATACTGTTGCGCCGGGTGCGACGCTGACCGAAAGGACTTTGGAAGATGATGAATATACAAATACATGGTCGCGCATTACGCCTATGGGCAGACCCGCGACCGTTGAGGATGTGGCCAACGCCGTTTTGTTTTTAGTCTCGCCGATGGCTGCCCATATCACCGGGCAGAATTTGGTAGTTGATGGCGGGTGGACGGCGGTTAGCGTATCGCCGTATTAAATTGACCAATGTAGAGACGCAATACTTTGCGTCTCTTGAAGAAACATAAATTAGGAGGGAGACGCAAAGTATTGCGTCTCTAAAGGATAAAAACATATAACATGTTCAAACTAAATAATAAAACAGCAGTAATTACAGGCGGCGGCAGCGGCATAGGCAGGGCCATGTCGACCACATTTGCACAACAGGGGGCTAAAGTTTACATTATTGATGTAGACGAAAAAGGCGCCGAAGAAACAGTTAATATCATTACCCAAAACAATGGAACAGCAGTATTTAAAAAATGCGATATTGCCCAAAAAGAAGCTGTTGACAGCATTTTTGCCGAAATTATTGCGGAATCAGGCCTTGATATTTTAGTAAACAATGCCGGTATTGCACATGTGGGTAATATTGAACAGGTTACACCTGATGTGCTCGACCGTCTTTTCGGTGTGAATGTGAAAGGTATGTACCACACCATATTTTCTGCTATACCGCATTTTAAAGAAAAGAAAAATGGCGTAATACTCAATATGGCGTCTATTGCGTCATTAGTAGGAATCCCTGATCGTTTTGCTTATAGCATGACCAAAGGCGCGGTTAACGGTATTACACTTTCAGTGGCGAAGGATTATATTAATTTCGGTGTACGTTGTAATTCCATATCTCCGGCAAGAGTGCATACGCCTTTTGTTGATGGTTTTATCGCCAAAAACTATCCGGGCAGGGAAGAAGAGATGTTTAAAAAATTAGAGGCCACACAACCTATCGGCCGTATGGCAAAACCAGAGGAGATAGCTAATTTGGCGCTCTATCTTTGCTCAGACGAAGCAGGATTCATCACCGGCAGCGATTATACTATTGATGGCGGATTTACTACATTAAATAACTAATAACTATGAAACTAATACGCTACGGCAACCCCGGCAAAGAACAACCGGGAATAATAATAGACGATAAAATGTATAGCTTGCCCGGTTTCGAGGGTGATTACAATGCGGATTTTTTTGGCGGTGAGGAAGGCATGATAAAATTACAGGCTTACACTGCAGCGCATAAAGATAATTTAGAAGAACTTCCGGCAGGTACCCGTTTAGGCCCTCCGGTTGCCAATCCTTCAAAAATTGTGTGCATCGGCCTTAATTATGCCGACCATGCGCGGGAAACCAATGCGCCGATCCCCGCTGAGCCGATATTGTTCTTTAAATCAACAACCGCGCTTATAGGGCCGAATGATGATGTCATTATCCCCAAAAACAGTAAAAAAACTGATTGGGAAGTTGAGCTTGCCTTTGTGATAAGTAAAAAAGCCAGTTATGTTGAGGAAGCCGACGCTTTAAAACATGTGGCCGGATATTGCCTGCATAATGATTACAGCGAGCGTGAGTTCCAGATAGAGCGCGGCGGACAATGGGTTAAGGGTAAAAGCTGTGATACCTTCGCACCGGTAGGGCCTTTTTTGGCCACACAGGATGAAATTAAAGACCTGACCAACCTGCGTATGTGGTTAACTGTAAATGGCAAAACCATGCAGGATGGCAACACCTCGACCATGATATTTGATATACCATTCTTGGTGCATTATATCAGCCAATTTATGACTTTACTGCCAGGCGATATAGTAAGTACAGGCACGCCTCCGGGTGTTGGATTGGGCATGAAGCCGGAACCGGTATATCTGAAACCAGGTGATGTAGTGGAGTTGGGTATTGAAGGTTTAGGAAGCTCAAAACAGATATTGAAAGAATGGAAAGCTGTTTATAGCAAATAGCGATAATTCCATTCGCATCCCATTTATGGGAAGGATAAAGATTTAAATGGACCCGGCTTTAGCCTAAATAATTTTTTGGCTGGAGCCTTTTTTCTTAGCAGATTTATTCCGTCGGCTAAAGCCAACGGCAATTCAATATAGAAAAAGATAGTGGCGTCAACGGGATTAGAAATGGATATAGGCAAGCAGTTACAACAAATATTACCCGAAAATCGCATTAAAACGCGTTTGATAGACTTGGTATCGTATGCCTCAGATGCCGGTTTCTATCGCCTTGTACCCAAGGCTATTGTGCAGCCTGTAAATGAGGAGGAGATAATTGCTATTTTTCAATTTTCCGATCATCATAATATTCCTGTAGTATTCCGAACCGGCGGAACCAGCTTATCGGGCCAATCGATTACCGACGGTATTTTGGTCGACCTGAGCCAATATTGGGATAAAGTTGCTATTGAAGCTGATGGTGCTTTGGTACGTGTTCAGCCCGGCATTACAGGGGCTATGGTAAATGCTAACTTAAAGCTGTACCAAACCAAAATAGGCCCCGACCCGGCGAGTATTAACTCGGCTATGATAGGGGGGATATTGTCCAATAATTCCAGCGGGATGTGTTGCGGGGTGAAGCTGAATTCTTACCATACGGTAAGACACATCTGTTTTATTTTGCCTGACGGGAAACGGTTCAATACCGAAAACCCTACCGATTATGACCGGTTTCTAAAGGATTGCACCTATCTAAGCACAACCATATTGCGCATAAAGAATGCCATTACTGCCGATAGCGGGATGTTTGATAAGATAAGGCGCAAGTATCAGCAAAAAAATACGGTGGGCTATTCGCTTAACGCTTTTATTGATTTTGAGCACCCGCTGGATATATTGGCGCACTTACTTATTGGCGCTGAGGGTACACTGGCATTTATTGCCGAGGCTGTTCTGGAAACTATTCCTGATTATAAGTATAAATCAACCGCGTTGTTGTATTTCCCTGATATTTATACCTCATGCCAGGCATTGGTGCCTTTGATTAATGCAGGCGCAAAAGCAGTTGAGTTGATGGACAGGGCATCGTTACGTGCCATTGAGGATATGCCTAACTTGCCCGCCATTATTAAAACGCTACCTGAAAATGCGGCCGCCTTGCTAATAGAGTTCCAGGAAAGTAATTATGAAGACATGGAAGCTAAGGTTAACGGGTTTTTAGCTGAAGCACCATCACTCGCATTATTACAGGCCCCGGTATTTACCAATGACCCGAAAGAACAGGATTATTACTGGAAGGTACGTAAAGGGTTATTTCCATCTGTTGGGGCGGTAAGGGTAAGCGGCTCGACAGTTATTTTGGAGGATGTCGCTTTCCCGGTCGCCAAATTGGGTGATGCAATACTTGATCTGCATAAACTATTTAAGAAATACGAGTATAATAACGCTATTGTATTCGGTCATGCTAAAGATGGCAATATTCATTTTTTGATAACACCATCTTTTAATTCGACTGATGAGGTCGACTGCTACGACCGCTTCATGCGCGAGATGGTTGAGGTAGTAGTAAATAAGCATGAGGGTACACTAAAAGCCGAACACGGCACCGGCCGCAACATGGCGCCGTTTGTTGAAACCGAATGGGGAGGCGAATTGTACGACTTAATGAAGCAATTAAAACATGCCATCGACCCTAAAAATTTACTGAACCCTGGTGTTATAATCAATGAGGATAAAGACGTCCACATAAAAAATATAAAGCTGCTGCCGACAGTTGAGGCTGAGGTTGATAAATGTACGGAATGTGGTTACTGCGAACATAAATGCCCCAGTCGTAATTTAACCACTACACCACGCAGGCGTATCGTAATACGGCGTGAGCTTAAAAAAATGCAGCAAAGCGGTGATAAGGCAAATTACGATACGCTGCTTCATCAATACCAATACGATGGTTTAGATACCTGTGCAGTCGACGGCCTTTGCGCCACGGCCTGCCCGGTTGATATAAATACTGGTGACCTGGTTAAACGCCTGCGCCGCGAAAATCACTCAGGTTTTGCGAATAAAGTTGCCCTTATTGTCGCAGAGAATTTTGGTGCGATGGTTTGGATTGCACGGGCGGCTTTGAAAGCAGGCAATATTGTAAACAAAATATTCGGTAAAAGGGCGATGCATCGAATCACTGGTGGGCTTAAAAAGATATTTCCGGCGATGGCGCTGTGGTCTGAACAAATTGCCTATCCGCCAAATTTATCGGTATTAAAAAATAATAAAGTACCTAAAATTACATCGGGTAAGATACTTTATTTCCCAAGCTGCATTTCGCGAATGATGGGTAGTGGTACAAATGGCAAAAAAAATGTGATGGAAGCTTTCATAAGCGTTTCGACCAAAGCGGGTATTGCAGTTGAAGTGATAAAGGATGTATCCGGCAGTTGCTGCAGCCAGATATTTTCATCAAAAGGCTATGGCGATGCTTATGCTTATACGGCCAATAAAATTATTGAAAGGCTGTGGGCAGACAGCAATAATGGCGAAACAAAGATTGTAATAGATGTTAGCTCTTGCGCCTATTCGCTTAAAAATTTAAGGCCTGTGCTGAATGATGATAATAAAACCAAATATGATAAACTTGAAATATTGGATAGCGTTGATTACCTGCATGATATGATAATGCCGCAGTTGCAGCTATCCAACAAAAAAGGCAATATTGTTGTACACCCGGTTTGTTCACTGCAAAAAATGCATACGCAGGATAAATTTGTGCATTTGGCCAATCATTTTGCTGAGAAAGTTACCGTTCCGCTGCATGCCGGTTGCTGCGGTATGGCGGGTGATAGGGGGTTTTTGTTCCCTGAGCTTACGGAATCCGCTACCATGCCCGAAGCTTTGGAAGTTAGGCAGCATCATTACGAGGGCTATTATTCATCAACCAAAACCTGCGAAATGGCCATGAGCCAGGCTGTAAATGCCAATTATGAATCGATATTGTATTTGGTGGATGATGCGACTAATTAGTCATGCTGAACTTGTTTCAGCATCTCATAAGCTTAATTGCACTACTTGTTTAATGAGATGCCGAAACAAGTTCGGCATGACGTAGTTCTTTTCAACAAAAAAAGTACATTTGTTTACCATGCAGAAAATACTTGTCGCCAATCGTGGCGAAATAGCCTTGAGAATAATGCGCTCCGCGCGCGAAATGGGAATAAAAACCGTAGCCGTTTACTCGGATGCCGACCGCGATGCACTTCATGTACGCTATGCCGATGAAGCAGTGCATATAGGCGAAGCGCCTTCAAATCAATCATACTTAGTTGGTGAAAAAATAATCGACGCCTGCCGTAAAACAGGGGCGGAGGCTATTCATCCCGGTTATGGGTTCCTGTCGGAAAACGCCGCGTTTGCAAGGTTGGTGCGTGACTCAGGATTAATACTAATTGGTCCGTCGCCCGAAGCTATGGAAGTGATGGGCAATAAGCTCTCGGCCAAAGCAGCGGCAATGAAATACGATATTCCTATGGTGCCCGGAACCGAAGAAGCCATTACAGATATAAACGAAGCCAAGCAGCGGGCGGTAGAAGTCGGTTTCCCTATCCTGATAAAAGCTGCGGCCGGGGGTGGCGGCAAAGGTATGCGCATTGTTGATAGCGTAGCCGATTTTGAAGAACAGATGCAGTTAGCAGTATCGGAAGCTACCTCAGCATTCGGTGATGGTTCGGTGTTTATTGAGCGCTATGTATCCTCACCACGGCATATCGAGATACAGGTTTTAGGTGATACACACGGCAATATTTTGCATTTGTTCGAGCGTGATTGCTCGGTACAGCGCCGCCATCAGAAGGTGATAGAGGAAGCGCCTTCATCAGTCTTAACGCCCGAAATTCGCAGCGCCATGGGCAAATGCGCTGTGGATGTGGCGCGCTCTGTAAATTATACCGGTGCGGGTACGGTGGAGTTCATTATGGATGATCAGCTCAATTTCTACTTTTTAGAAATGAACACCCGCCTGCAAGTGGAACACCCGGTAACTGAATTTATAACCGGGGTCGATTTGGTAAAAGAGCAAATAAAAATAGCCCGGGGAGAAGCTATCAGCTTTAAACAGGAAGACCTGGAAATAAACGGCCATGCTATTGAATTACGTGTATATGCAGAGGATCCGGCTAATAATTTCTTGCCCGATATTGGCACCCTGCAAACTTATGTAACCCCAAAAGGCCCAGGCGTTAGGGTGGATGACGGCTTTGAACAAGGCATGGAAATACCTATTTACTATGACCCTATGATAGCCAAGTTAACTACCTATGGCAAGGACAGGGGCGAAGCCATTGAGCGTATGATACGCGCCATTGATGAGTATACTATCACCGGCATTACCACTACCTTAGGCTTCGGCAAATATGTAATGGGGCACGAGGCATTCACCTCGGGTAATTTCGATACGCATTTCGTAAAAAAGTATTTTACCCCCGATGTATTGCAAACAGGCAATGAAGATGAAGCAGGCATAGCCGCTCTGATCATGGAAAAGTTGCTTTCGAAAAAGAAGATAAGCACGCCAACAAGTATTACTGTGGAGGGCAGCAGTTGGGTGAAAAATCGTAAGCAATTGTCTTAATTTTTGCCCGGTTGTCTCATTTGATGAAGTGAGACAATTTGAGACACCCCATTTAGCATTTTAGCAATTACCGTCTCATTTTGTCTCAATATGATACAGCAGCGTTTTTTAGTGATTACTAAAATATTCTTCTATATTAGTGATACCAAAACCCTTATTATATGGATAGTTTATATATCATCCTGTTTATCATTGTTATAGCGTTGCTTATTAACAATAATAATAGTTTAAGTAAAAAAATAGGGGAACTGGAGCTTCGCATCTTTAACTTGCACGAAGCTGTACGGAAGCTTAATCTACCCAAACCATCAGAAGAACAGAAACCCGCACCACCCAAAGAAGAAAAGTCAGCACCCGCACCTGTTGCCGAAAAAGCCCCTGATATTCCAAAACCAGCACCGCATATCGAAACCGAAGTTGTTGAATTTCATAAGGAAGTTATCAGCGATATTAAAAACCGCACGGTTAAATCTAAGATCCACGCGTCCTATTTCCATAAGCAACCAAAAGAACCCAAACTTTCTTTTTTTGAACGTTACCCCGACCTGGAAAAATTTATAGGCGAAAACCTGGTAAATAAGATAGGTATAGCTATACTGGTATTGGCCATAGGCTTTTTTGTAAAATATGCTATTGATAATAACTGGGTTGGCCCGGCGGGCAGGGTAGGCATTGGTGTGTTGTGCGGTGGTATACTTATAGGTATAGCGCATCGGTTACGAAAGAGCTATAAAGCATTCAGTTCGGTGTTGGTAGGCGGCGGCCTGGCTATATTTTATTTCACTATAACGCTGGCTTATCATGAGTTTCATTTGTTCAATCAAACTGCATCATTCATTATCCTTATTGTAATAACCTGTTTCGCGGTAGCATTATCGCTCCTGTATGATAAGCAGGAACTGGCGGTAATTGCATTGGCCGGCGGTATGTCGAGCCCGTTTATGGTGAGTAATGGCAGCGCGAATTATAATGCATTGTTTATTTATATGTTAGTGCTCAATGCCGGGCTACTCATTATCGCTTATTACAAATCATGGCGAATATTGAATATATCGGCATTTGGATTAACGGTATTGGTGCTGGCAGGTATTATCTACACCTTGCCGAAAGAGGCTTTTGGCATCAGTTTTATTTACATCACAGTATTGTATTTACTATTCTTTGCCATTAATATCGCCAATAATATTAAAGAGAACAAGAAATTCATTGCATCCGATTTTACCATATTACTGCTGAATACCGCCTTATATTTCAGTGCCGGCTTATATTTATTAACCATGATGGATGCCGATATATACAGGGGGTTGTTCTCAGCAAGCCTTGGCGCAATCAATCTGGTATTATCGTTCATCTTATTTAAAACCAGGAAAGCCGAGTTAAATATATTATACCTGCTTATTGGCATTACCTTAACCTTTATATCATTAACAGCACCCATACAACTACACGGACATTTTATTACGCTGTTTTGGGCAGCTGAAACCGTTTTATTGTATTGGCTGTATCAAAAATCGGGTATAAAATTAATGCGGTTGGCCTCGATCATCATTTGGGGCGCTATGTTGTTTAGCTTACTGATGGACTGGTATACTATCTATGGTTCATCAGGTACCCAATTAACCATCATAGCTAACAAAGGCTTTATTACTACAGTGTGCACAGCAATAAGCTGTTTTTTAAGATACTTACTGGCTACCCGGCCCAATGAAAATAAGCCACTGGTGCGCGCAGATATGTTTAAATATTGGGCTGTAGTTCTGTTATTTGCGGCCGGGGCACTTGAAATAAACCACCAGTTTTTAAACCGTTACCCGTTAACTGATCTGAATGTGTTATACCTCATGTTGTATATGCCTGTGTTTGTATATATTTTCGGGCTACTGGCCCCTAAAATATTATCGGAGGAACTGAACTGGGGATTTATGGGCTGGGTATATGCCACCGCAATTACCATATACCTTATGGTAACGCCTATATACTTTGACCTGCAATGGGTGATCTTAACCACATCAAAAATTAATGCGGCCCATTTTTGGGCGCACTGGGCAAGTGATATATTTATACTCTTGATTTTTTATAAGCTGATAACAGACTGCAAGATAAGTTTGCAACAGCATATTAAACCCGTAAGCTGGGCCATTGCCGCGGGCATTGTAGTTTTCCTGAGCCTGGAAGTATGCTTGCTAAGCAACGTTTTATTTTTTACAAAAGCAGATTCTATCGGTCACCTGGAAACACTTTACATCAAAACGGGTTTACCTGTATTATGGGGGGTATCGTCATTCGCTTTCATGTGGCTGGGTATGCGTTATAAGCTGAGGGTGTTACGCATTATATCGTTAACGCTTTTTACTTTAACCCTTGTTAAACTGTTTGTATTTGATATTAAAAACATACCACCCGCAGGAAAAATTGCTGCTTTCTTTTGTTTAGGTGTATTATTGCTGATAATTTCGTTTATGTACCAAAAGGTAAAAGTTATAATTGCAGATGATGGGGATATATCAAAAAAATAAACGGTTTTATACTGTATTTGCACTGCTATTTTTGGTGTGCCCGTTTGTAAGGGCGCAGGTCACAAAATTTAAATATAAAGCTGATATACAAAAAATAGATTCAAGCGGTGTTTATCGCATCGAATTAAGCCCCGCGTTGATATCCAAAAGTTACGATGGCTCAAGCGACATTCGTATAAATGATAATACAGGAAAGCCTATTGCTTATGTATTAAGCAGCAAATTATCTATAAATACCCCTGATCGTTTTATTGTATTCCCCGAGGTTGCACCTGAGCAAGTTACAGATACAGCCATATTTTATACCGCTGGGAACGAAAATACGCTTAACATAAGTCAGCTATGGCTGAAATTAAGAAAGACGGGGGTTAACCGTACCGTAAACCTGGCTGGCAGCGACGATCTTAAAAATTGGTTTGCCATTAAAGAAGATATGCCGCTTGAACAGGCAGGAGAGGATAAAGGCGCTGATTACCAACAGGTATTAACTTTTCCTACCAGTAACTACAGGTATTTCAGGGTACAAATAAACAGTAAGAATAAGGCGCCGGTAAAAATACTACAAGCTGGGGTATATGCTGCCAGTTTAAACAAACCGGTATTTGCAGCATTGCCTGCGGTTAAGATAAATTCGGTTGATAATAATAAAATAAGCCGTGTTTTTATTAACCTGCATGCACCATACCAGGTTAATAAATTGCATTTCAATATTTCAGGCCCCAGGTATTTTAATCGCAGGGTTGTTGTTTATGCCATGAATAAGGCAGGCAATTTTGAAAATGCCAATGTGCTTGCCGACACCGTTTTAGCTTCGGCAGCCTCACAGGATGTTTTATTATCAGTAAAAACAAGCAAATTAAGGGTTGATATTTATAATGGTGATGATAATCCTTTAACCATTACCTCGGTTGATGCTTACCAGTTAAAACTATATGCGGTTTGCTACCTCGAAAGCGGGCATAAGTATAGCATATATACAGGTAATCCGGGAGCTAAGGAGGCCAATTATGATCTTAGTTTTTTGAATAATAGGGCTTACAACCAATTACCTGGCATTAGTCATGGCCGTGTTTATAACAATGGCGCTTATGCAATACTGCCTGTTCCGAACAAAAGCGACCATTCGATACTGCTATGGTCAATACTCATTTTAGTATTAATGATATTAAGTTTCCTTACCCTGAAAATGGTTCGCGAGCTGAAATAACTATCAGCGTTATTTACTTAGTGTTAATATGTTTAAAAACTGGCATAACTGCAGCCGCGGTTTACCTTTATTTTTATAAATATGAAGCATAAGTATTACCTGAATTTGCCCCTTTTATTTTTTAGCTTGTTATTGGTGGTCCTTTCATCATGCCATACACGCCGTGCAGTAATGCGTGGTGAACCCGGGGAACTGGTGCAGCCACAGAAGGATATAGCCGAAAAATATTCTGAATTGTTAGGGGTTGCTAAAGACAGTATTCAAAATGGCCGTTTATATGCTTTTATTGATGATTGGTATGGTACACCCTATAAATTCGGGGGATTAGATAAAGACGGTATAGATTGTTCAGGATTGGCTTTTTTGTTGGAACAGCAGGTTTATGGCGTTACCATGCCACGTATGACCAGCGGGCAGATAAATGTTATAAAACGCGAATATGAAGAAGACCTGAGAGAGGGTGACCTTGTATTTTTTGATTTTGACGGAAAAAAATTCAGCCATGTGGGGGTTTACCTGCAAAACGGGTATATAGTACACGCCAGCTCCACAAAAGGGGTGATCATCGTGCCGCTGCATGGCGCTATTTATAAATACTTTTCACGTTGTGGCGCGGTGGATGGGACATTGGTCACCAGCGCGCAAACCGAATAATTTAATAATCGCTATTTTTGCGGCATGGAGAAACCTAAGCAGGACTATTCATTCTGGACGAAATATAAACGATTTGCCAATACCGAAATATTATTGTACCTGATAATGGTAATTGGTATTATATTGGGCATTATTATTTTCAGTTATTTTTGATCAGTGTAATTGTAGATGCGTCCGCATCTACAACCGACTGGAAGAAATCGACCAAATCCTGGTAGGTGTCTTTAGGATAAGTGCCATCGATCAGCTGTAATTTGCGCTTATAAACCAGTTTGCCATCCTTAATTGTACTTGTTACCGCGAAACTTCCAAAAGGCTTTTTAAGTGTAACTTCTGATGGCGTATATTCTGCGTGATAACCCGAAGGCAGGGTATAGGTAATCTCGTCTTCATCGGTATATCCCTCATTTATATATACATCGGTTTTACGGTTAATGACCTGTTTAGGCCGCGTATAATCGCGGTTTGCCGTATTAAGTATAAAAGTTATCTTGCCATCATCTGACGAAGCATATTCGGGCGCTTTAAGTTCAATGCTTTCCGTAGTTACCGGGTCTAAAGTTTTGTCCTGTTTATATTCAAGCTTTTGTATATCTAAATTAGTTATAGGATATATTTTTTGCAATGTTTTTAAGCGTTCACTGGGGGCTTGTTCTATGATCTCATCCCGATCCCAATAATTAATGCCTTTGAAATTTGTTGTCATACCGCCCGATAATTCCCCGCCAGCAGTTAAAACAAAATTGGCTTTACGATATTCACTGTTATTTTCGGCTGTATATTTTGGCGTATGCAGTAATTTCCCGCCTTGTGGCGTACAGGCTAACACGTTGCGATCATCGGTAAAATCACCTATATAACCGAAAGGAATTGTTTGACTGGTGCAATCGCACCAGGTAGTATCGTTTTTAAAAGGAATGCATAAAATAATATGATTTGCCTGATCCATACTTGCAAAATTATTTAGCAGGCTTATCTTACGGTCATGGTTGCCCATTACTACACAATAATATGAGTCGATATTTACAGCCCTTAATAATGCTTGTGTATAATTTACCAATGCTTTACAATCACCATAATTTAATTTGTCTACATCAGTAGCCAATATGGGCTGCCAGCCGCCGATGCCTACGGTTACATTTACATAGTGGGTTTTGTTCTGTACATATTCATATATCTTTTTTGCTTTAAGTTTAGGGTCTGTGATGGCGGCTGTCATTTGCTGTACCTGTGCAATTGTTTCAGCCGGAATTTCGCCCCTGTTCACCAACAAATGGTCATAAATCCACTTACCCAATTCATTCCAATTGGTGTAACTGCCTGTCATCCCACCATAACTAAATTTTTCAGGAGCAAATTTTACTATACTTAAATATTTATCAGGATTAGGTTCATACGGTTCATATTTTATCGCTTTCAAGTTATTGATCTGCCAACTATAAGTTTTTAAACCTGTTTTTTCATTGGTTGCAATATTGGCTGAGCCGGGCATATTTATTTCTTTATACCGAATGTTAAAATCGGGTTTGCAGGTAATTGTATAGGAGCTTTTTTCAACAGCTATTCCTGTACCCGGATTTGGCTCCCAACTGCCCAGGTTTAACGATTCTTTCGAATGTAGCTCATACTCATATTCCACTGTATAAGGGTAACCAGCGGCGGTGGGTTTATAATGTTTAATTTTGGTATCATCGTACAAAGAAAAGCCATCTTGTGCATTTACATCTTCAAAACGGCTTTCTGTAAACTTATCCACCTGTTTACCAAATTCATCATAAACCGCGCCTTTAATGTATTTTATTGAATAAAATTTATTGTGCTCTACAACAATTTCGGCATCATCATCGCCATTTTTATTTAAAACTGTTATAGCTTTTTTATAATGATAGATCACATTGTCCAGATCTTTTACCTCCACAGTTGTTTCATCATCGCGCACCACCGAGCTTGCATAGGGCAAAAGCTCTTTTGGTATAAGGCCGGCATCATAATTTTGCTGGGCGCTTGCGGAAAAACCTATCAGGGCGAAGAAAATAAGTAAGCGTAGTTTCATTATTTATTGGTCAGTTTCAGTTGTACTTTTGCTGAACGGAGAATATCATCATAAAAGCCTTTTAACCCGGCGTATTCAGCAACGGGGTAAATAGTTTTATTTAGTTGATATTCCTGGGTATAAGTAGCGGTGTCGTCGTTTATTTCAAATTTTGCATTTAGTTCACCGCCCGAATCAGGCAATGAGTTATGAAGCTCATTTTGGGCCATGCTTGCGGTTTTATTAGCAGGCAGGTGCAATGTAAGGGTATAGCTGCTTACAACAGGCATAACCATATCCACATCATACGTGCGGGTGCTGCTTTTAAAGGGGGGGCCGGTTGGCTTGTCAATAACCAAGGCGTCAAGCGCGTCGCCCTGTAAATTACCTTCAACGGTATAAACTTCAGTTAAGGGCATATTAAGGCTATCGAGGTTGTTGATTGATGAGCTGACAATATGCAACCCCGGTGCTATCGTAACAGTTTTAAAATAGTCGGCGGGTGTTTTATAGCTTTTTACTTGCTCTCTTTTTTTGTAAGCGTTGTAGCTTTTTAAATGATGGATAATGGTGCCGGTCAGCTTGCCATCGGCTGTTAAGGTAAAATCAGCTGCATAAACATCTGTTTCAGTTTGAGGTGTTATAACATTTATCCAATACGATGGCGCATTTAACGGCATTGCACGGCCCTGCCCGTTTATACATCGTAGCGGCAGCACGCCAAATTGTAGTTCCGGTTCAGTTGCATCGAGTAAATAATCCTTGTCGCCTATGTTAACGGCGGCTATCACATAATTAAACTCACCCAGGGCGGGGTATAATTGATTTACAGTACCATTATCACGGGTTGATAATAGTATGGCACCTGCGTTTAGCCCCGCCTCCTGCAATGCGGCCACAAGTGCCAGGTTAACATCGGCAGCGTTGCCGCTATGTTTATCAAGCGCTTTTTTAATGCCATCATCACTATAAATGGAATAAACACCGTTAAAATTTATTGTTTTTTGTATATAGGCATATATAGCTTTCGCTTTGTTAAGGTCATCAGTTGCCCCGGTTGTAATAGCCGATAACCGGTCTTTAAAAATACCCTTGCGGTTTAGCTGGCTGCCAAAATTATCATCATATTTTAAATGCTTGTCCACATCGCTCCAATCACTGGCTATATCAAGATGCAGTGCCTGGTTTAACCTCGAATAGTTGTTAATGCTCACTAACGAAGTTAATTGGAAATACAAGGCCGAAATAACGTTTTTAGGCGATGTCATATACGGCTCCTGTTTAAAGGCCGGCACATTATTTATTAAATAATCCTCAACGGTGCAATCACTTTTCAGGTTGGTTGATTCAAAGCATTCTTTTTCGATTGCGGTAGTGTCCCTTGTTAGCTTTAACGCGCCGCGTAATGAAACATTGTAGCCGAAAACATGCGGTATATGCACCTCGTATTCTGAATATAATTTGGGTATATCCGACTGAAAATCCCAGGTTTTAAACTTTTCCAGGAAAGGCGATTCCAGCCGGTACCTATATTCAATTATGCAGCCGGGCTGCAAATTAGGCATGTTAAATGTTACCTCACTAAGGTGCTTGTTTACCCTAACTATATTAATGCTATCAGGGTCGACGCTGCTTGCATGCATAGCGCCATTTGGCTCTTCATAATAAGTCATGGCCTGTACGCCGCTGGTTCTTATTTCTTCATAGCTACCGTTATCTTTTATATAGTAAGGTAATTCAACATGCCCTCTTTTTAGCGCTTCTTTATCAAACAGTTTTATTTTTACATGGTATTCAAATATTAAGGTTTCAGTGTTTCCGTTGCTGGTGATCCATGCACGGCCAAACTCCTTTAAAACGAGAGCGTGGGCGGTTGGGTCTTTATCATAACTACCCATATCCAGCTGCTTACGGTCATAATCGCCAAACGGGAAGTCTTTTGCAATATTATTATCAAAAGTATGTTCGGCGAATAATTGCTGGGCCTTTAATCGGCCGGAAATTATGAGTAAGATGAGAGTTGTGAACAGTATTTTTCTCATGGCAATGTTTATCGGTTACATTTTCTTTTTAAACATCATTTCTTCCCTTTCAGCAAGAATGATCTTGTTCATTAACTCTTTTAAATAAGGGTATTCCTCGGGGCTATATACCGGTTTTTTTAATTCCATAACCCGCGAGTAGGTAAAGCTATTGCCATCAGTGCCAAAATTGGTTATAAAATCACCGCCGTTGTTGGGTAAACCAACGCTCATATCTTTCACAGGCGTTTCAACTGTATATTGTTCAGGCAGATGCATCACAAGGGTAAACCTTGTTACCGAAGGCATTCCCCAATCAACAGGGTAGGTACGGTCCTGTAATTTAAAGGGGTTTACCTGCATCCTGTCCATTACATTCGGGTTAAACTTAAAATGGTCACCATCCATATGGTCATACTCTTTTACCTCAATTTCATATTTTTCGGTTACCGGTCCCTCAAGGCTGTCCACATCCGAAACATCCGAATGCAATATTTTAAACCTTGAATGTTCGGCCAGGTTTTCAACATACTCATCAACCGAATTGAATTTTTTTACCTCTTTCCTTTTCATATAAGCCTCATAGCCCATTGAGTAATGCGTCATCGTACCTTTTAACTTTCCGTCCTGCTGAAGTGTAAGATCAAGCATTACTGTACTAACTTGTCTTTCGGGCGAGACCATGTCTATCCAGTATGACGGCTTGTCGAGGCTCATTACCCGTCCCTGGTCATTTAAACAACGCATAGGTAGCAACCCGAATGATAGCATAGGATCGGTGGCATCAAGCAGGTAACTTTTATCGCCAATATCAAGCTTGGCAATCACGTAATTAAAGCTTGATACCGAAGGGTAAAGCTTATTTACAAAGCCGTTATCGCGTGTTGAAAGTAAAACTGCTTCGGCATTAAGGCCAGCCGACTTTAATGCGGCTGCTAATGATAAGTTAACTTCAGCGGCGTTACCGGTATGGTTATCCAGCGCGGTGCGTATACCATCAGCGCTTCCGTAATCATATACTTCATTCCACTTAATTGCTTTTTTAATATAAGCATAAACAGCTTTAGCTTTATCAAGGTCATCTGTTTTACCCGCTGTTAACGCTATTATTTTGTCTTTAAACAGCCCTGTTTTCCTCAGTTGCGAACCAAAATAATCGGCATGTTTAAGTTCATAATCAATGTCTTTCCATTCTTTAGCTATTTTTATGTTACCACCGCCTTGCAGGTTGGTTTCATCAGACAGGTCGAAATTTATAGCAGACAGGAAATTGCGGGGCGCAGTCATGTCATCTTCAACAATAAATGCAGGTATATCGCTCATTCCATAAGTAAAATGTGAGCAATCGCACTTTGCGCCATGAAAAGAAAAACAATCTCTTTCAACCTCCGAAAGATTTTTAGTTAGCTTCAATGAGCCGATCATTGAAGCATTAAAATTCCAGAATGCAGGGATGTGCACGTCGTATTCAGAATAAATTTTAGGCAGGTTACTTTGAAATTCCCAGGAGTGAAAGTTCCGCCAATAAGGCGAAACAAGTTTGTATTCATATTCAATAATGCTGCCCTCGCGTATACCGGGCATTGCAAATTTTAATGTGCTCCAATGCTTGCTATCCTTCACTGTATATATTTTGGAAGGGTCGAGTTCCGTTTTGGCGATCGCCCCATTTTCGTCGGTGGAGATGGTTACAGCTTTAATATCTTCCACCTTCTCGTAGGTCATACCATCCTGGCTGTAAAACGATATTCCAACTTTACCTTCATCAAAGGCACTTTTATCAAATATTTTTATTTTAACATGATATTCATACACTAAATTTATGTCATCATCGCCAGTACGGGCAATTTCTGCGCGGCCATGTTCCATTAATACCACCGCATGTGCCGAAGTATCTTTGTTATATTTTTTCATGGCCATATCTTCTATTTTGAAGGTGCCAAACTCAAAATCCTGTGATTGTGCGGGTATTGAAAATAATGATAAGGTTAGTAAGAGCAGTAAAATTTTCCTCATAGTTTGTTAAATTGATTTAGGATGGTTGAAAATAGCAATAATTAACCCTTTTCAAAAAAGATTTAGAATTATTGTGAGTAATGTTTGTTATACTTTTGCACCTTTGCAGTCCTTTACTATTATAAATAATGAAATTGAATTTAAAACGGCCCCTGGCTTTTTTCGACCTTGAGGCTACCGGAACTAATATAGGAGTTGACCGCATTGTTGAAATATCAGTAATAAAACTTGATCCTGACGGCAGCGAGGAAGTTAAAACATGGCGGGTGAACCCCGAAATGCCTGTACCATTAGAATCATCATTAATACATGGGATATACGACGAACATATAAAGGATGAACCTAATTTTAAAGCTTTAGCAAATGATGTAGCTCAATTTATAGGGAATAGCGACCTCGCCGGTTTTAATTCGAATAAGTTTGATATACCCATGCTGATGGAGGAGTTTTTACGCGCAGGCGTACAATTCGACCTCGATAAACGCCATTTTGTTGATGTGCAAAATATCTTTCACCAAATGGAGCAGCGCACCCTAAAGGCAGCCTACCAGTTTTATTGCCAGAAAGATATTATCAACGCCCATTCGGCCGAGGCTGATACCCGCGCTACTATGGAAGTTTTAATAGCCCAGGTAGCAAAATATGAGAATATAGAATGGGAAGATAAAAAAGGAAACAAGCTTATACCTGTTATAAATGATATTGAAGCACTGCACAAGTTTACCAACCTGAACAAACCGGTTGATTTTGCCGGGCGCATGGTTTATAACGACAATGGCGAGGAAACCTTCAATTTTGGCAAGCATAAAGGCAAAAAAGTTGAAGATGTATTCAATATGGAGCCCAGCTATTATTCGTGGGTGATGCAGGGCGATTTCCCGTTATACACCAAACGTAAGCTGGAAGAAATATACAGCCGTTTCAGTGCAAAGAAAGCTGCTGAAAGGCAAGTAAAACCTGCACAGCCTAAACAGGAAACCGTATCGCCCAAAATTGATTTCCAAAAAAAGGAATTTACCAAGCCCGACCATACAAAAAACAACTACCAGAATAAGCCATTTAAAAAACCGGAAGAGCCCGCAAAACCGGTTAATGATGATATGCTTAAACTATTAGCTGATAAGTTTAAAAAGGGGTGATTTGGTGATTAAAGATTAGAGATTAGTTAATTAGAGGTTAGGAAAGCGCTAATCGCTAATTAACTGTTCGCAGGAACTCAATATTCCTTTTAAGCCCACTGAATTTGGTGCGTTTTACGGCGGAGTTTTTGAATACTTTCTGGAAAATATCCTGTGTGATCTCTTGCCAGTCGGTATCGTTCATACTCATTAATTCGGGATGCGGAGCGAATGCTGGTTCGTTGTGCAACACCGAGAACCTGTTCCAGGGGCACACATCCTGGCATACATCGCAGCCGAACATCCAGTTATCCATTTTGCCTTTAAATTCGGCTGGTAGCTCATTTTTTAATTCAATTGTTAAATAGGAGATACAACGGCTGCCATCAACAATGTATGGTGCTACAATAGCTTCGGTAGGGCAGGCATCGATGCAGCGGGTACAACTGCCGCAATGGTCGGCGGTGGGTTCAATGTCGTATTCCAGTTCAATATCGACTATTAGTTCAGCTAAAAAAAAGAATGAACCTGATTTTTTACTGATAAGGTTGGCGTTTTTTCCTATCCAGCCCATTCCGGTCTTTTTCGCCCAGGCCTTATCCAGCACAGGAGCTGAATCAACAAATGCACGACCGTTGACTTCACCTATTTTCTGGTTAATTACTTGTAATAATTGCTTTAGTTTGTCTTTTATTATATGGTGATAATCAGCACCATAAGCATAACGGGATATTTTGGGTGCAGATGGATCGTGCTGTGTATCTTCAGTATAATAATTAAGCCCGAGCGATATAACCGAACGGGCCCCATCAACCAATAAACGCGGGTCAAGGCGCTTATCAAAATGATTCTCCATGTACCGCATTTCGCCATGCATCCCTTTGTTTAGCCATGTTTCGAGGCGGGGGGCTTCTTCTTCTAAAAATTCAGCCCTGGCTATACCGCAAAACATAAAACCGAGATTTTTGGCCTCTGTTTTTATTAAATTGCTATATGCCTGTTTGTTAAGCTGCATTGCACAAAGATAGGAAATTGGAGAATAGTGATTAGAGAATAGTGATTAGGTAAACATACTATATGCAATTGATTTGCGAAGTTTTATAAACTTCGCAAATCTGTTAATGTCATTCCCTGTTTATAACAAACTTGCCAAATTTTAAAAATTCCGCAAGTTAATATCTGCAAGAAAATTTATTAACCTTTCTGAAAACTGATAGTTTATCCGGCTGTTATTAATATATAATTTAATACAAAATAACATGCTTCAATTTATGAATGATCTGCCCCCGAATGTTGTAGGGATACATGCCACAGGGGACGTAACGCAAGACGATTATGAACAGGTATTATTGCCAAGAATTGATAGTTTGGCAAAGCGACAAAAAGAAATAAATTACCTGCTGTTTTTGGAAACCGACGTTACTAATTTTTCTTTAGGTGCCTGGTGGGACGACCTGAAAATGGGCCTGAAACATTTTTCGCAATGGAATAAGATAGCTGTGGTTACAAACGAGAAAGGGGTGGAGTGGTTTAGTAATGTTTTTACACATTTTATTCCCGGCAACTCAAGGGGCTTTCCACTTGATCAACTCGAAGAGGCGAAAAAATGGATAGCGGAGTGATAACATAAAAAAAGCCCTTTTGATTACAAAAGGGCTTTCTACTCAATATGTGTTTTTTTAGAAGCTTTGCCTTACGTTTTTACCGAATGTTTTTGTTGTCCAGTAACCGCTGTCTAATATCCGTCTAACGGTCATTAGCGGATCTTCAGGATAACGTTTATCAGCTAACTGGAAAGCCATTTTAAAGCCATGTTTGCGTAACTCGGGCAGGTTGGTTTTGTTCCAAATACCGAATGGATAGGCAAAATAATCCATTTTTTTGCCGGTTATTTCTTCCAGTTTTTTAGTGGGCTTGTCAATTTGTATTACCCAGTCATCCTTTTTAGGGTTTGGATCGTGTTTGTATTTGCTTACCATGTGGTGATCCCAGGTATGGCTGGCAATAACGTTTCCTTCGTCACTCAGTTGTTTTACCTGTGCCGTACTCATGTAATGTGGCCTGCCTAATGATACGGTCATGATAAAATACACACCCTTAAAGCCATATTTTTTGAGCGTAGGCCGTGCCACCTCAAACTGATCAAGATCGGTGTCATCAAAAGTAAGCATGATGGGCTTGCTTGGCAGTGGCGTGCCTTTTGTAAGGTAATTATAAAGCTGGTCAGGCAATATAGTGTGATAACCACTATCGGCCAGCATTTTAATGTGATCACGGAACGAAGCAGGGGGAATGATATAATCCTTTGCAGTTTTGGAATCCTTTGGTCTCCAGTCGCGTATCTGGTGATAGCATATGATAGGCACCTGTTTACGGGCCATAATTGCCGCCGTATTTCCTTGTGCCTGTACGGCAGCAGTCCCGATTAAACCTAATGATAATACGGAAAAAAGTTGTTTTAACATGGGGTATGTTCAAAATGTTTAACAAAAAATCAACACGGCTAAAGTAACAAGATTTATACTTTTAGCCGTGTTAATTTATAAACAAATTAACATCCATATTCATTTACAGCACAATACGTTTTCCTTCTTTTATTGATCGTTTGGCGGCATCCAATATTTCCATTACGGTCATGTTGTAATTTAATGACGACTGGTCGTCTTTACCTGATATTTGATGGTTTAGCACCGCAGTTAAATAAACAATAGGGTCGTTTATGGGTGCTTCCATTGAAGGCACATCTTTAGAACCGATTATTTTTTCACGCATACGGCTTACGATGTGGCTGGTATCTAAAGCATGTAAATAGCCGGTCTCACCAAAAACCTCAAAATCCTTTATAGAGAAGGGCCAGTTCCACGAGCCTTCTATCTCGCCGGTTGCGCCTTTGTATTCAACCATAATGGTGGCATCATCCTCAACCTTTGGATATACCTGTGGTTTATAATGCCTTGCAATAGCAGTTACCGCTATCGGGCGTTCGCCATGCATCATCCAGGTCATTTGGTCGGCACCATAGCAGCCAAAATCATTAAGCGCGCCTGCACCGTTTAATACAGGGTCGGTAAGCCAGGCTAAAAATTCCTCGCTGCAACCTATTTCTTTCGGCCCCTGGTGACCATCATGGGCAACCATTCTTTTTATCGGGCCAATAGTTCCTGCATTAACGGTATTATAAATATCATGTGTCGACTGGTACCAGGTAGTTTCATAATTAACTAAAAACACGGTATTGTATTTGGTGGATAATTGTTCAATGCGTTTAGCCTGCTCCAAAGTAGCCGCCATAGGTTTTTCAACCATTACCGGGATTCCCAACGGCGCGCATACCTCAACAATATCCACATGGTTGGCTGCTGCGTTATAACCCAAAACAGCATCCGGCTTCGTTTTCAGTACCATCGTTTTTAGGTCTGTAAAGAAAAGCGAATCCGGGATATGGAATATCTTTCCAAATTTCACCCAAAGGGCTTTGTTTGGTTCGGCAATGCCTACAATATCGGCCTTGCCATCGCGGTAGCGGCTTAAAATGCCATAAACATGGTTGTGGTTTAAGCCTGCAACCCCGAGGCGTAAACTTTTTTGAGCATTGGCAAGAGTAATGGATCCGGCCAGTAGCAGGGCCATCAATAGGAACGTTTTAGCATTTTTCATAATTGCAGCAGATGATTTATAAGTTAATTTTTCAAAATAACGATGGGTTGCCGCCCAGTTTTATTTTACCGAGATGCTTGTAAGCGCTTTCGGTAGCCTCGCGGCCACGGGCTGTACGCATTAAAAAGCCTTCCTGTATCAGGAATGGCTCATACACTTCTTCCAGCGTACCTTCTTCCTCACCAACAGCCGTAGCTATGGTTTTAAGGCCGACAGGGCCGCCCTTAAACTTATCGATAATGGTAAGCAGTATCTTATTATCCATTTCATCAAGGCCGTGCTCATCAACATTAAGGGCGTTTAATGCATATTGGGCAATTGCGGTATCAATATTCCCCGTGCCTTTTATCTGGGCGAAATCGCGGGTACGGCGCAGCAGGGCATTGGCAATACGCGGGGTACCACGGCTACGGCGGGCAATTTCATAGGCGCCTTCATCACTTATAGGTGTTTTTAATATCGATGCTGAACGCAGAACAATGGTGGTTAGTAGTTTGGCATCATAATATTCCAGCCTTGAATTGATACCGAAACGGGCGCGAAGTGGAGAGGTAAGCAAGCCCGAACGTGTGGTAGCGCCCACCAGTGTAAACGGGTTCAATGATATTTGCACCGAACGGGCATTAGGGCCGCTTTCGAGCATAATATCGATCTTAAAATCCTCCATTGCCGAATACAGGTATTCTTCAACCAGCGGACTTAAACGGTGTATTTCGTCAATAAACAGAATGTCGCCGGTTTCTAAATTGGTGAGTAAGCCCGCAAGGTCGCCGGGTTTATCCAGCACAGGGCCTGAAGTTATTTTAATGCCTACGCCCATTTCATTAGCTATGATATAGGAGAGGGTGGTTTTGCCCAATCCCGGCGGGCCGTGCAATAGTACATGGTCAAGCGCCTCGCCGCGCTGGCGGGCTGCCTGTACAAATACTTTTAGGTTGGTTAATATTTTATGCTGACCGGTAAAATCCTCAAATGCCTGCGGGCGCAAAACTTTTTCAATATCGCGTTCGGCAGGAGAGAGGCGTTCACGGTCGGGATCTAAATTTTCGTTCATTTGCCAACGAATTTAGCACTTATTTCGAATTTCGAATATCGGATTTCGATTTTAATTGAATTGTTACATCGCATGCGACCTGTTCAAATACAAAATATAGATTTTATAAATCCGAAATCGAACATCCGAAATCCGAAATCAAATCTATCCTTCGGGATACTTCCTGAAAATACTGTTGATCTTCATCTGTATCACACCAAAAAAGGCTTCTTTGAATATACCTGTCGACATTTTTGAGGTACCTGCAGTACGGTCCGTGAAAATGATAGGGACTTCGACCAGTGAAAAGCCATGCTTAATGGCAGTATATTTCATCTCGATCTGGAAAGCGTAGCCTACAAATTTTATTTTATCCAAACTAACTGTTTCCAACACCTTGCGTTTATAACACATGAAACCGGCCGTGGCATCCTGCACATTAATACCTGTTATAAAACGGACATATACTGACGCAAAATAACTCATTAACACCCGGCTCATGGGCCAGTTAACCACGTTTACCCCATTAATATAGCGCGAACCGATAACAGCATCTGCACCTGCTACTGAAGCCTCGCGTAATTTGAGTAAATCGTCGGGGTTATGCGAGAAATCGGCATCCATCTCGAAAATATAGTCGTACTGCCGTTCAACGGCCCATTTAAAACCATGGATATAAGCAGTACCTAATCCCTGTTTACCCGCGCGTTCTTCAATAAATAAACTTTCTGCATATTCGGATTGCAAGCCCTTTACAATTGCAGCGGTGCCATCGGGCGAGCCATCGTCAATAATCAATAAATGAAAGTCGTGCGGGAGGGAGAAAACTTTGCGGATCATCCGTTCAATATTTTCCTTCTCGTTATAAGTTGGTATAATAACTATGCTATCGGGCACTTAAAAAATTTAGTTGGGGTGTATTAAATATAAAACGTCAAAAATACAGCGATTTTGTGAGGTATAAAAATAAAAAACAGGATAGTAATTACTATCCTGTTTCACATAAACGTTACAAATAAGTTACAGTTTTTTAATATTAGATCCTTTCCTGCTCACCTAACGCTGTCGGTGGAAGTTCAGTTTCAGGTTCGTCAATATAGTTTCGCTGTTTCATATGCGGTGCAACAAAAATAAACACCACCACGAAAATCATTATAAAAATAACCCAGAACCAGTAATAGTTGGCATTATCAGAACCATGCAGGTATTTTTCGAATATGCCGTGGTTTGCAATATTGCCATTTACCATTGCCGTTAATTCGTTACCAACAGCCACTACCAGCAACCAAATGGCGGTCATGGTGCTTTTCATTGATTTTGGCGCGTGGGTATAAGCATATTCCAAACCCGTGATAGATACCAATACTTCAGCCGCCGACAGTATCACATAAGCAAATATTTGCCACCATACAGAAGGTGTTTGATGAAGGTCGATCATGGATTGGGTATAAGCCGCAATAGCAAATGAAAGCGCGGTAAGCACCAGTCCAACGCCCAGCCTGCGGAGAGGGGTTGTTTTAAGCCCTATTTTGTCAAAAAATGGATAGATCCAATAGTTGAATACAGGTATAAATATCAGCAGGAATACCGGGTTAAAAGTTTGTACCTGCCCTGCAATAATGGTGAATTTGGTAAAACCAAGATTGATGGTACGGTCGAGCTTACCGGCCTGCAATACCCATTCTGAAAGGTTTTGATCCCACACTGCCCAAAATGCCAGCGCGAAAAAGAAAACAGCCATTACCCTGTAAACAGCTTTGATGCCTTCAACACGCTCAGGGTCATAAGCGCCTTTTGCCACGTCAAGCCAATTCTGGCCTTTTTCTTTTCTGCCTAAATGGGTTAACGCGTAAAATGATATGAATACGAAGTTGTTTTTATTTACACCTTTAGGCGGAACGCGTACGTACATTTTACGACCGCTAAAGAAAATAAGGGTAGCCAATGCCATCAATATGCCTGGTATGCCGAATGCCAGCTTGGGGCCATAAGCCTGATAAACCCATGGGATTAGAATTGTAGAAAATACCGAACCGGCATTGATACTGAAATAAAACCAGCCGTAAACTTTTGATAAAAGGTCCTGGTTTGATGCATCAAACTGGTCGCCCACGTTAGCCGAAACACATGATTTGATACCACCGGCACCCACTGCGATCAATATTAGCCCGAAGGAAAACATGTTAATATCATTCGTATACATAGCCAGGCACAGGTTGCCTAAACAATACACCAGCGATATATAAAGGATGATCTTGTATTTTCCAAAGAACCAGTCGGCTGCTATACCACCCAGCAGCGGCATAAAGTAAGCGAGGGCAACGAAAGTATGTGTCTTTTCATTGGCCAATGCTTCTGAATTGTTTTGCAAGCTGGCAATATTATGTGGATTAAAGAATTGTGCGATCAGGAAAGTGGCCAATATTGACCGCATGCCATAAAAACTGAAACGCTCGGCAGCCTCATTGCCGATGATAAAAGGTACAGCCCTGGGGAAACGGGATTTTTTGTTAATAGGAGGGTCTGTTGTAAAGTCTTGGGTCATAAATCGGTCGGTTAAAATTTGCCTAAAATACTATTATTCTGTTAAATCAAAATTTTATATCTAAAGTATTGTACAATATAGGGCTAAGGTTTTGATTATAAGGTTGTAAAAGCTGTTTTAATGATTGTCACTGGTCATTTGCACGATCAATAACAGCCTGTTTTTTAGGATCGGTATAATCGTTATCCTTTTCATCCGGAACATTGCGCATATCAAGGTTCTCCACATGTTCCCAGCGGCCTTCTTTCAACCGGTAGCCATCATAGGTCATATCGGGGCCATAGGTATCCAGCAGCGCTTTTGACTTTGCATCAGGCGGAGAAAGATGGTCAAACACTATCAAATGTTCATCAGGCACATATTTTAACAACATCGATGCCTGGCGGGTGTATTCAAATATGATCCTTTTTTTGTTCCGGCTGTTATCAAAAACCGACAGCCCAAATTGCGGCTTATCATTTTTGAAGGAAAGCACTTCTATCACCTTTTTGGTTGATTTTGCGGTATTGCCTTTCCAGCCCAACATTACGTAATAAGGCTTATCGCCGCCAACCTTAATAATTTTGTAATACTGGCAGCCGTACCATTTTTTGTTATCAACAACTGAATCCTCAGGATTTTTAAGCAAAGGCGAATAATCCTCAAGCGGGAATAATTTCAATGGGCCGCCGGTATTCATTTGTACAGCGCCATAAAAACGGTAGCTGCCATCATCGTTCATTACATGCCAGGTAAGCATCCTGAAACGGTTATCGGGGGCGTTAACAATGGTTATGCTTTTTACTGAATCGAAGGAGTAAAGAAATGAATTGGGCGTTTTGAGCGCAACAACCAGTGTTTTAATAAACTGGTAGTTAGCGTTCTTACGCTCCATCTCAATATCGGCGTTTATAAAGGATTTTCCCAGGTCGGTAAGGCTGTCTTCATACATCCTGAGCTCATTTTGATATTTGGTATCGTCAGAGTGTTGTGCAAAAGCAGATAGCGCCAGGGCCGGGATGATCAGGCAGGTAAGTATTAGTTTTTTCATTGATGGGTTTGTCAAACCTAATTAACGAAAATTTTCAATAACAATTGCGCTTGCGCCGCCGCCGCCGTTACAAATTCCGGCAACACCATATTTCCCGTTATTTTGCTGTAATACCGATAACAAAGTTACCACTATTCTTGCACCCGACGCACCCAGTGGGTGGCCCAATGAAACCGCGCCACCATTTACATTAACCTTTGAAGGATCAAGATCCAGGGCCTGGTTATTAGCAATTGATACCACCGAGAAAGCCTCGTTTATCTCAAAATAATCAACTTTTTCAGCAGACAGCCCGGCCCTGTGCAATGCCAGCGGGATAGCTTTTGACGGAGCAGTGGTAAACCATTCAGGTGCCTGTTGAGCATCGGCAAAAGCAACTACTTTGGCTAACGGTTTTATTCCTAACTCGTCTGCCTTTTCTCTACTCATTAAAATAACAACTGCCGCACCATCATTTAAGGTAGAGGCGTTTGCCGCCGTAACGGTACCATCTTTTTTAAATACAGGTTTTAATCCAGGTATCTTATCAAATTTTACTGTTGCCGGTTCCTCATCATCAGCAATTAGGGTGATGTCGCCTTTTTTATCTTTTAACTCAACAGGCGTAATTTCATTTTTGAATTTACCTTCGCTTTGTGCCTTTTGTGAGCGTTTATAGGATTCGATGGCATAAGCATCCTGGTCTTCGCGGCTTATATTGCATTCTGCCGCACAAAGTTCGGCTGCTGAGCCCATGTGATAATCATTATAAACGTCCCAAAGGCCGTCTTTAACAAGTCCATCAATTATTTGGCCGTTACCTAAACGGTAGCCATTTCGGGCCTTATCTAAATAATAGGGTACATTGCTCATGCTTTCCATACCGCCGGCTAATACAATATCATTTTGCCCTGTGGCTATGCTTTGTGCGCCAAGCATAATAGCCTTCATGCCCGATGCGCAAACTTTGTTAACTGTAGTCGCAGGCAAATAAGGTAATCCTGCGAATATAGCGGCCTGTGTAGCCGGTGCCTGGCCAACATTGGCCGAGAGTACGTTACCCATAAAAACTTCCTGGATATGTTCGGGCTTTAAACCCGACTTTTCTATAGCCGACTTGATAACTATACTCCCAAGCTGAGTGGCGCTGAACGATGATAAACTACCTCCGAAACTGCCTATGGGGGTGCGCGTGGCCGCTACTATTACTACTTCTTTCATGCTGAATTATTAAATTGGTGTGCAAATTTATATTTTTTAGTTAATGAAAATACTATGCGTGCATAATAATTATTGAGTGAATTATCGAATTATTGTATTATTGATTTGATTGAGCGTGTGTATTATATATACGATTAATCAAGTCAGTTCATAATTCACAAGGTCATTCAATAATTCAATAATTCAGTAAATCAATAATTAAATCTTAATTTTGATAGCTTTAAATATATAAATGGCAAACCTGTCTGCTTCGCGTCAAAAGGCAATACTGCGTAAATACGCCCGCAATCTTAAGTTTTTAATGATGGCGGTGAGTATTTGTTTAATTGTATGGACGCTGCCAAAACAAGCCAAATTTAGGTATGAGATACAAAAAGGCCGTATATGGACACAACCCGACCTGGTATCGCCTTATAATTTCGCGGTATTAAAAACACAGGCTGAACTTGATAACGACCGCAAAACCGTACTGGCCAGTATTACACCTATTTACCAGCTAAATACCGATATTGAAGACCAGCAACTGGATAGCTTTAAAAGCGACCTTGAAGTTAAATGGCATACAGCCGGGATGAACGACAGGTTAAAGCAGGATTATATAAATACCGGCATAGAATTACTAAAGCATATTTATGAAGTGGGGATGCTGAAGTTAAATCCAAAATATCAGCAGTATTCGGCCAATTACCCCATAACCATTTTAAATAAAAACGTAGAAACCGATAAAAATACAGCCGATCTTTTTACTAAGGAAAAAGCCCTTGACTATTGTAACCAAACTTTAAGCACACGGAAGGCTATTGATAAGTCGTTTTTGCTCGACCTGGTGCTGAACAGGCTGCAAAATAATTTAACCTATGATGATGCCCTAACTTCGCGACTGGAAAAAGAAGCCATTGAAAGCTTGTCGGTAACCCGGGGTATGGTACAAAAAGGCGATATACTGGTAAGCAAAGGCTCGGTAGTTAATGATGATGTTTACCAAAAACTGGAATCGTACAAAAAGGCATTTGAAGATAATTCAAGGGTAAACGGCGACAGGCGGCTGGTTATGCTGGGGCAGTTCCTGCTGGTAACTACCGCCATAACCTTGTTAATGGTGTTCCTCTACCTGTTCAGGCGCGATATTTATGACGATAACCGGCTGGTATCGCTCATATTATTGGTTATTACCGCCATGCTGGGCACTTTGTCATTAGCCATAAAACTGCAAATGCCCAATTTGTATTACATACCTTACTGTATTGTACCTATCATTATCCGCATACTGTTCGATACGCGTTTGGCGCTGAACATACACTTGCTGGTAGTGCTTATAGCCGGATTTTTTGTGCCCAATAGTTTTGAATTCGCTTATTTCGAGATCACCGCTGGTATGGTGTCAATTTACAGTATTAAAAACCTCATCAGGCGCGAGCAGTTCTTAATATCGGCAGTCATTATCACTTTTAGCTATTTTGTTTCGTTTCTGGGCATATCGTTCATACGCGAGGGCACTTTTTTAAATATCAGCTGGGCAGACTTCCTGCCATTTGTAGTAAGCGTTCTCCTTACATTGTTAGCTTACCCCTTAATATATATTTTTGAAAAGATGTTCGCCATAACGTCTGACATTACTTTAATTGAACTAACCAATACCAATGCGCCTTTATTGCGCGAACTGGCGTTTACTGCACCGGGCACATTCCAGCATTCACTACAGGTAGCCAACCTGGCTGAAAATGCCATCTACAGCATTGGAGGCAACGCCTTATTGGTACGGGCAGGGGCGCTATACCATGATATTGGTAAGTTAGAGAACCCATTGTATTTTATCGAGAACCAAAGCTCAGGCTTTAACCCGCATGATAAGCTACCTTATGAAGAAAGCGCTCAAATTATTATTCGCCATGTGAGCAGTGGCGTAGAAATGGCCGAAAAAGCTAACCTGCCTGAAGTGGTGATCGACTTTATCAGAACGCACCATGGCGATACCCGGGTTGATTATTTTTATCAGTCGTTTTTAAAAAATTATCCTGAAAAGCTGATAAATGAGAAGATTTTCCGTTATCCGGGGCCTATACCTTTCTCAAAAGAGGGCGGCGTTTTGATGCTTGCAGACTCGGTTGAGGCTGCATCGCGCTCACTGAAAGAGCCCGATGAAAAATCTATCAGCGATCTTGTCGACAAGATAGTAAAGTATAAACTCGACCAGGACCAGCTGAAAGACAGCGCAATAACGCTAAAGGACATTGAAACCATCAAGACCATTTTTAAGAAAATGCTTATGAGTATTTATCACGTTAGAATAAATTATTAAGCCATTTTAAATTTTTTTTTGACCGCTTAGCCTAATTGCTATATTTGCAGTCCCGAAAAAAGGGGTTTTATTGAAATGCAGGCCGCGAGGCCAAAATATGGTGAGGTGCCTGAGAGGCCGAAAGGATCAGTTTGCTAAACTGACGTACGGGAAACTGTACCGAGGGTTCGAATCCCTCCCTCACCGCCAAAAATGTCTTTAAATTATTCAAAGCCTGTAAATTAATATTTTACAGGCTTTGTTTTTTACGGCTCACCGTAGAAAATACCCTTTATGATGACAACCAGTTCATAATTCGGTGAGTATTTCAATAGTAATCGATAAAACAGCATTCACCGCTCCGTTTGATGGATTAAGTCGTTATCAGTGATAAATGTCATTTGGATAGCTGATCATTATCATAATAGTTATAAAGCCGGACATCTAAATTTAGGTTTAAAACAATCGTTATGAAAACCATCCTGGTGCCGACAGATTTTTCGCTTGTAGCAGAAAGTGCTTTAAAATATGCAGTGGCTATAGCTCAGAAGGAAGATGCAAAAATTATGGTTATGAATGCTTTCAATATCGAAAGTATGTATACCCTGGTCGCCTATCCGGCCTTTGTCATCGAGCAGGAAATGTCAAGGGCCGAGGAATTAGCGGACATTCGTTTGAAAAAAGTGTGCAGATGGCTTCGTGATGATCAACACGTGCAGTGCGATCACATCAGTGTGTTAGGCCGGCCGGTGGAAAGCATCAGGAAAACTATTAAAACCGTCAAACCTGATCTGGTTGTGATGGGTACCAAAGGAGTTGACACCCTAAGTGACCGCATGTTTGGCAGCACAGCAGCCAATATTATTGGCCGGTCGGGCTGCCACGTATTGGCTGTGCCTGCAAATGGCAGCTTCAATCATATCCAAAGAATTGCTTTTGCCGTCGATCCTGATCAAAATGAATCTGTCATAATAAAAAATCTGGCTTGGCTCAGGGCTTTGTTTTCGGGCCACATTACCATCATATGGGTGCTCGTGGACGTGCTGCAAAAGGACGTTCACAAGAAAAAATTAAAGCAGCTCAAGCAAAAGGCAGATAATAAATTTGGTGCTGACGCACTATCTTACCGCTTGGTCACCGATGAGTTTGTACAAGATGAGCTATTGAAATTAGCCAAAAACAGACATTATGACCTATTGGCGATGGTAACCCGGCAAAGGTCGTTATTGCAATTGCTGATCGGGCAAAGCGCCACCTGGAAAGTAGCTAAAAATTTAAAGGTTCCATTGCTGGCCTTAAAGGCCGGTAAATAACTCACTTGTTAAAATGGCTGATATAAAATATTAGGGTGACAAATGAAAATATTTTACTCGCCCTTCTTCTGAAAGCTATAAAACAAATACCCCAACGCAGGCAATATCAACAAACTACCGATAAGCAGCCCCCAGCCCAGGTCATTAATAGTAGTAGCGGGCGCATGGTCGGTTAACAGCGACAGGTTGTGCCCATCCTTAACCATAATAACATCAGGAAAGTGGCGGTAACCTACAGCTATCAATATCATAGTAACCTGGAAGGCGGCCAGTATCCTGATGATCTTTGTTTTCTTCTTTTTCAATAAATACCATAATAACACTAGCGATAGCGATGCTGCTATGATAGCCGTAAAGCTAACCGGGTTGCCAAATAGCCAGTAGGCGAGGTGTACGTTCTCGTGTTCGGCGGCTAAAAATACCAGTCCGCCAAAGCCTACGGCAACGGCATTCATTATTACCGCCTTTTTGGTGAAACGTTTCACATCAAAATCTTCCTTAGCCTCGCCGATTAAGTAAATGGCTGCTAAAAACCCGCAGAGGGCTACGGTGAATAATCCTACAGCTACCGAAAAGAAATTGAGCCAGCTAAAAACGTAGGTATGCAAAAAATCGGATGAGGCAGGGTCTATCTGCCTGGATATTACGCTGCCCGCTGTAATGCCTAAAAATAAAGGGGTAATGAAGCTAGAATAAACGAATATGTAATTATACACATCCTGCATTCTATCGTCCTTCACCGCGTCGTAATTTCGAAATGAGAAAGCGGTTCCGCGCGCGGTAACGCCCATCAGCATAATTAATAACGGGATATGCAGGTAGGTGCAAACGCTGCTGTAAATAACCGGGAAGCCTACAAATAATATTACTATCGCAATAATGAGCCACATGTGGTTGGCCTCCCAAACCGGGCCTATAGCCTTGTACATGGTACGGCGCGTGCGCGATTTATTATTGGTTGAGGTAAACAATTCGATAATGCCTGCGCCGAAATCGGCGCCACCCAGCAGGAAGTACAATACAATAGCGAAGAACAGGAAGATAATATCAACGTACAGCATAGTAATTCGGGTTAACGGTCGTACAATTCAGGAACCATCTTTATTTGCCGGCTTAATAAAAACACCACCGCCAGGCTCAGCGTAAAGTACACCAACGTAAATAAGTAGAACGAATAATGTATGCCCGGCATTGGCGTTACAGCCTCGCTGGTGCGCATTACGCCCTGTATTATCCACGGTTGGCGGCCAACTTCGGTAACTGTCCACCCGGCCTCAACGGCAATGAAGCCAAGCGGCGTGGCTATCACAAATAATTTCAGGAACCAATTTTTTACCAGCCATACCCGCTTTTTCCATAGGGCGAATAAATACAGCAGCCCTATCCCTAATAAAAACATACCGATAGCTACCATTAGTTGAAAGGCATAATGCGTTACAGGAACGTTGGGTTGGTCTTTCAGCGGTATTTTATCGAGGCCCTTTACCGGGGTTTTGAGATCATCATACACTAAAAAACTCAATAGCCCGGGTATCTCGATACCATAATGAACAGTTTTCGTCGCGCTATCGGGTACACCGCCGATAAGCAAGGGCGAGTAGGGCACAGTATGATAGTTAGCTTCCATTGCCGCTGATTTGGCGGGCTGCCGTTTTGCTGCGCCTTTGGCTGATATATCGCCGCTCAAAGGTTGCAGAATAGCAGCAACAGACGCGAACGCGATAGCGATTTTAAAAGCTTTGGTGTGAAAGTTTACATTTCTTTTCAGCACGATCATCAACGCGTGGATGCCTGCTACTGCAAAACCCGTAGCGGCAAAAGCGGCGATGGTCATATGCAGGGCTTCGGAAAACCAGGCGGCGTTGAACATAGCTTTTATAGGGTCGATGTTGGTGTACTGACCGTTTACATAATCAAACCCTGCGGGGCTGTTCATCCATGAATTTGCCGATACCACCAAAATGCCCGATACTACGCCGCTCAACCCTACAACCACGCCCGTAAACCAATGGAACCACTTATTAAAACGCTCCCAGCCGTAAAGAAAAAAGCCAAGCGCGATAGCCTCGATAAAAAAGGCCACACCTTCCAGCGAAAAAGGCATGCCGAATATCGGCCCGGCATGTTCCATGAATTTGGGCCAAAGCAGCCCCAGTTCAAATGAAAGCATGGTGCCTGACACCGCGCCGGTAGCAAAAAATATAGCTACGCCCTTGCTCCAGGCTTTGGTGATATTTTTATAAACAGGTTTCCCGGTTTTTATCCATTTATAATTCGAAACGGCCATAAAAACCGGCATCACCATACCAATGCAGGAGTAAATAATGTGGAAGCCCAGCGAAAGGGCCATTTGTGAGCGGGCGGCTATAAAATCATTCATAAATTAACTATGTATGATAAATATTACAATGGTACAAATATATCGATTAGCGTTGGCACCATTTTTAAATCGCAAGTATTGTTTATTAAATAGAACGTTTCTAAAATGCAGATTTTCTTGTATTTATAAATTTTCTTTCAGAATGATCAGCGTGTGTTTTATGGCGCATTGATTTCAGCAACAAAACCGTAAGTTTGTTATTAAACATCCACACTAAAAATGAACACCCCTGAACAAAATTTTGCCACATTGGGCTTCAGCCTGCCACCGGCGCCAAAACCGCTTGGCGTTTACAAACCCTGTTTAATTGACGGCAAATACCTGTATCTTTCAGGCCACGGCACCGTGAAGGACGACGGCAGTTTAATTATCGGCCGCATAGGCGATGATATGACACCCGAAGAAGGCAAATCGGCCGCTCGTCAGGTTGGTTTAGCAATGCTGGCTACTATAAAAGCCAACCTCGGTAGCCTTGATAAAGTAAAACGCGTAATAAAAGTATTAGGCATGGTAAACTGCAGGCCGGATTTTGAGAAGCACCCTTTTATTATCAACGGTTGCAGCGAATTGTTTGCTAAGGTTTGGGGCGAGGATAATGGCATCGGCGTACGCAGCGCGGTGGGTATGGGTTCGTTGCCTGATAATATCCCGGTTGAAATTGAGGCGTTGTTTGAATTGTTATAAAAAGCATGAGCGAACAACACTGGTACACAATTAACAACGTCGACAAGCTGGACAGTCCGGCTTTAGTAACCTATCCGCACCGGGTAAAGCAAAACATCGAAATGCTGAAATACATGATAGACGATGTTTTCCGCGTGCGCCCCCATGTAAAAACATTTAAAAGCATGGATGTGGTGCAACTGATGCTGGATGCGGGTATCAGTAAATTCAAATGCGCTACCATTGCCGAAGCCGAGATGCTGGCCATGTGCGGCGCGCGCGATGTTTTGCTGGCCTATCAGCCCGTTGGGCCAAAGCTGGGCAGGTTTATGCGGCTCATCATTTCTTATCCCGATACTGAATTTTCGTGTTTGGTTGATGATCAGGATATTGCATCGGCCATATCAGCATCCGCCATAAAAAACAGCGTAAGGATAAATATTTATATCGACCTGAACGTTGGCATGAACCGTACCGGCATTGCGCCCGGCCATAAAGCGCTAATGTTGTATATGTTCTGCAATTCCCTGCCGGGGATAAACCAAATTGGCTTACATGCTTACGACGGCCATATACATGAAACAGATTTGGCCGCCCGTACAGCGAAATGCAATGCCGCTTTTGAGCCGGTTAGCAAATTACAGCAAACCATAAAGGAACGCGGCTACCCCGAACCGGTTATTATCACCGGTAATACGCCCACATTTGCCATACACGCAAAAAGGCCTGCTGTTGAATGCAGCCCCGGCACATTTGTTTATTGGGACAGAGGCTACCAGCATTCATTCCCCGAAGAGCAATTTTTATCGGCCGCCCTGGTAGTGGCACGCGTAATTTCATTACCAACCGATACCACTATTTGTATCGATTGCGGCCATAAATCCATAGCATCAGAAAATGAACTGGGCAAACGGATTTTCTTTTTAAATGCCCCCGAGCTAAAATTTATCAGTCAAAGCGAAGAACATTTGGTAGCCGAAGCAGGCGAGGGGCACCGCTATAAACCCGGCGATGTGCTATACGGCATACCATGGCATATTTGCCCAACAGTAGCACTTTATGAACGCGCTGTAACCATCGAAAATAATACCATCACGGGCGAATGGAAAAATATAGCCCGCGACAGGAAAATAAACATTTAATAACCCACAACTTACAACTACAACTCGCAAATGTTCACCATTGATGCCCATCTTGACCTCTCCATGAACGCCATGGAATGGAACCGCGACCTGCGGCAATCCATAATGGCTATTAATGAACGTGAACGCGGGTTGGTCGATAAACCCGACCGCGGCAACGCCACCGTATCGTTACCCGAATTACGGAAAGGCGATATCGGTCTGGTAGTCGCCACCCAAATAGCCCGTTATGTAGCTCCCGGCAACCCGCTACCCGGCTGGCATTCACCCGAACAGGCATGGGCGCAAACGCAGGCGCAGCTGGCCTGGTACAAGACTATGGAAGAGGACGGCGAAATGGTACAAATTAATAACTTAATATCTCTTGAAAAGCACATCAAGCTTTGGCAGGATGGTGCTGCGTTTTCCAATAAACCTATTGGTTATATTTTAAGTTTGGAAGGGGCTGATTCTATCGTCACTTTAAAACATCTGGAAACCGCTTATAATTATGGCTTGCGTGCCGTCGGCCCGGCGCACTATGGCCCCGGCCGTTACGCACAGGGCACGGATGCTACGGGTTATATGGGTCCAAAAGGTCACGAATTATTAAGAGAAATGGAACGCATGAACATTATACTGGATGCCACCCACTTATGCGATGATAGCTTTTGGGAGGCACTCGACTATTTTAACGGACATGTTTGGGCCAGTCACAATAATTGCCGGGCGTTGGTTAGCCATAACCGTCAGTTTAGCGATGAGCAGATAAAAGAACTCATCAACCGCGGGGCAGTAATAGGTGCCGCTATGGATGCCTGGATGATGGTACCCAACTGGGTACGTGGCGAATCGACACCAAAAGGTATGAACTGCAATTTAGAGGTGCTAATTGACCACATGGATCATATTTGTCAAATTGCGGGTAATGCCAATCATATCGGTATTGGCTCCGACCTTGATGGCGCTTTCGGCACCGAGCAGTGCCCTTACGACCTGCAAACCATAGCCGATGAACAAAAGATACCGGAGCTGTTAAAAAACAGAGGTTATACCGAAACCGATATTGAAAACATTATGCACGGCAACTGGTTGCGTTTCTTAAGGAAAGCCTGGGCATAAAAAATTCCCATCTTGAGAGGGGCGCGCGCCGGAATGTGCGATAACAGGGGTTTTTATAAACCATGCATATAATTTTTGAAAAAGGGCAGCCGCACGTATTAGTATTCATTACTCAACCATGAACGAAGAACAAAAAAGATTAACCGACCCCGCCTGGAAAAAATGGGGACCATACGTAAGCGATCGCCAATGGGGCACAGTCCGCGAAGACTACAGCGCTAACGGCGATGCCTGGAACTACATCACCCATGATATGTCGCGCAGCAAAGCCTACCGCTGGGGCGAAGAAGGCATTGCGGGGATTTGTGATGATAATCAACTGCTCTGTTTCGCGGTGGCACTTTGGAATAAAAAAGACCCAATATTAAAAGAGCGCTATTTCGGCCTGAGCAACCCCGAAGGCAACCACGGGGAAGATGTAAAGGAGTTGTATTACTACCTGGATAATACGCCCACGCATTCATACATGAAAATGCTGTACAAATATCCGCAGCAGGAATACCCGTACGCCTGGCTTGTAAATGAAAACAAAAAACGGACACGTGATGACCCTGAATTTGAATTAATCGATACCGGTATTCTGAATAACAATGAATATTTTGATGTATTTACCGAATATGCTAAGAACGATCAAAACGACATCCTAATAAAAATCACCATTCATAACCGCGGCGCGAACGACTGTGAGTTAAGTGTTTTGCCTACCATCTGGTTCCGCAATACCTGGGATTGGGGCTATGATAATTATCTGCCCGAGCTTACCGCCGACTCGCATGGCGTTATTGAGGTTTATCACCGTGACCTCGGGCAAATGTGGCTTAACGGGGAAGGCTCGCCCGAACTATTGTTTTGCGATAACGAAACCAACACCAGCCGGCTTTATAATTACAACAATGGCAAAAGCTACTTTAAGGATGGTATAAATAATCACATTGTTAATGGCGAAAATACGGTCAACCCTAAAAAAACAGGTACCAAAGCAACCATAAATTACGATGTAACGGTAAAGGCAAAAGACAGCTATATTGTTCGCTTGCGCTTATCAAAAAATGCCAAAAACGGTTTTGATGATTTCGATGCCATATTCAATGCCCGCATTGCAGAAGCTGATGCTTTTTACCAGGAAACTCAAAAGGGTAACCCCAATCCTGATAGCGTGATGGTTCAGCGCCAGGCTTATGCCGGCATGTTGTGGTCAAAACAATTTTATTATTTCGATATAAACCATTGGTTAAATGGCGACCCTGCCGAGCCAACGCCACCCGCGCAACGCCTTACCGCCCGCGACAGTAAATGGACGCACTTTAACGCCAAGGATATTATATCCATGCCCGATAAATGGGAATACCCGTGGTTTGCAGCCTGGGACCTGGCCTTCCATTCGCTTACCCTGGCAAATATCGATATGGAGCTCGCTAAAAATCAAATGAGCCTGCTGGTAAGGGTTTGGTACATGCATCCCAATGGCGCGTTGCCGGCTTATGAATGGGACTTTGGTGATGCAAACCCCCCTGTACATGCAAAGGTAGCCTGGGAAATTTATAATAAAGATAAAGCGGCCAATAATGGCAAAGGCGATACTTTTTTTCTCGAACGGATATTCCACAAGCTCATGCTCAACTTTACCTGGTGGGTAAACCGTAAGGATGCTGCGGGGAATAACATTTTCGAAGGCGGCTTTTTGGGGCTGGACAATATAGGCGTGTTCGACAGGAACGTAAAGCTGCCTATGGGCGAACATCTGGAACAGGCCGACGGCACAAGCTGGATGGCTATGTATGCGCTTAACCTGCTGCGCATAGCCGCCGAATTAGCTGTTTATAATAAAGCCTACGGCGACATAGCTTCGAAATTTTTCGAGCATTTTATATACATAGCAGGTGCCATGGCCAACCTGGGTGCTAATAATGAAGGGCTATGGGATGAAGAGGACGGCTTTTTTTACGACCAGCTTCGCCTGCCCGATAACAGCACCCAAAAAATGAAGGTGCGCAGCATAGTGGGCCTGATACCGCTCTATGCCTGCGAGGTTTTGGACGATGACGAAATGACCAATAACCCCATATTCCGTAACCGTATGAAATGGTTCGCTGATAATCGTCCCGATTTGGCTGGGCTGGTATCGCGCTGGAACGAAACACGAAACAACGGTATGCATCTAATAAGTTTACTAAGGGGTTACCGCATGAAAATGCTGTTAAAGTATATGCTCGATGAAAATGAATTTTTAAGCGATTACGGCATACGTTCCGTTTCAAAATATCATCTCAACAATCCTTATGTAGCTAATATTGATGGTATGCAGTTCAGCATAAAATATATACCTGCTGAAAGCGACAGCGGCATGTTTGGCGGTAACAGCAATTGGCGCGGCCCCATCTGGTTCCCGGTAAATTATATGCTGATAGAAAGCCTGCAGCGCTTTTATAAATATTATGGCGATGATTTCAAGGTAGAATGCCCAACAGGCTCAGGAGTATTCATGAATCTTGATGAGGTAGCCAAAGAATTACACAGGCGTTTATCAAGTATCTTCCTGCAGGATGCCAATGGTAAACGGGCAGTATTTGGCAATTATGATAAGCTGCAAACCGACCCCGGATTCAAAGACTATCTCCAATTCTACGAATACTTTGATGGCGACAACGGCCGCGGCGTAGGCGCTTCGCACCAAACCGGCTGGACAGGTTTAATTGTAAATTGTCTGTAACCATTTTACGCGTAGTGTCTCATTTAAGTAAATGAGACACTTGAAACACATACTTAAAAACGCTTTTCAAAAAAGCCCAAAATCATTCAAAATACGCGGTTTTTGGATATAAAATGCTCTGAAAACGCCATTTTGGGGCCTCAAAAACACACAAAAAATGCCATTTTTTGCTCAAAAAGCTACAAAAAACGGGCGTTTTTAGCGTTTTTTAGACCAAAAAATATCGAATTTTCAACCATTTCCTGCAATAGCTGTCTCAAAATGAGACAGCGCCAAACTCCGTAAGTCTGTTATAGTTCCCATAATTTAACTATTTTTATCTCACTAAATATAAACCAGTATTACCAATACTTATAAATGGCCGCCTTTAGCTTAAAACGTATATACTTCATCATACTCTTTTTGCTAAGTTTTACCATAGCACGGGCCACCGAAATTAAAAGTATTGGCGTGCCTTACGTGCAAAATTATACCAAGGTAATGTACCAGTCGGGTAACCAAAATTGGTCTATAACTAAGGATGAGCATGGCATCATGTATTTCGGTAATTCAGAGGGCCTGCTCACCTTCGATGGTAAGTATTGGCAATCATACCGCATGCCTAACGGGCAGATCATCCGTTCAGTAGCCTCCGACGGCAAAGGACGGGTTTATGCCGGTGGTATGGGCGAGTTTGGCTATTGGGCCGATGACAGCAGGGGTATGCTAAAATATCATTCCATGGTGAACCTGGTGCCACAAAAATATAAGCCTGGCAACGAGGAAGTATGGAAGATCTACGTCGATCATGACCGCGTTTTTTTTCAATCCTTTGGCTCGATATACATTTATGCCAACGGTAAAATTACGGTTGTTAAAGGCGCTAATCCTTATTTGTTCCTATATAAACTGGGCAACCGCTTTTTTGTAGAAGAAGTAAATGGCGGGTTGTTCGAACTTAGGGACAATAAACTCATCTATATTAACGGCAGCCTTGAAATGGGCAATACGGGCGTGCTATCTATGTTACCATTCGGCCGCAATTATCTTATAGGTACCGCAAAAAGAGGCCTTTTTATATTCGATAATAAGCAAATAAGGCCATGGAACACCTTGGCCAGTGATTTCCTGAAAAACTTTCAGCTTAATAATGGCGCGGTGATACCAGGTAAATATTTTGCTTATGGTACTATATTAAATGGTGTTATAATCATTGATACCGCCGGCAACGTCATACAACACATTAACAAAGAAAGCGGACTGCAGAATAACACGGTGCTAAGCCTGTTTACCGATAGTGAACAAAACCTATGGGTAGGCCTTGATAATGGCATCGATCGAATTGAAACCAACTCGCCATTATATTTTTATTTTGATAAGGTGGGCAAGTTTGGCACGGTATATTCCAGTATCATTTTTAATAAAAAAATATACCTCGGTACCAACCAGGGCCTGTTTTACAGCGACTGGATACCCGATGCCAACAAACGCCTGCTAAAATCTTTTGATTTTGAACTTATTCCCGGTACCCAGGGCCAGGTATGGGAGCTTTCATTGCAGGATGGGCGTTTATTATGCGGGCATAACACCGGAATATTTCAGGTAGATGGGGGTTCTATCTCCAACATATCGCAAGTAAGCGGTTGCTGGACAATGAAAAAACTAAACAATAATCAACTAATTGTAGGCACCTATATCGGCCTGGTGATTTATAAAAAAGATGGCGGAGGTAATTGGGTTTTCGACCATAAAATAGATGGTTTTGGCCAGCCGGCCAGGTATGTCGAACAAGATAGCAAAGGCGAAATATGGGTTAGCCACGCTTACAATGGCGTTTTTAAAGTTATATTAAGTGATGATCAGAAGAAGGCGACATCAACTTTATATTACGATAAGCGCTCTGGCTTGCCTGCCTGCGATAACATCAATGTATTTAAATTCGAGAACCGCATGGTTTTCTCGTCAGATTCGGGCTTTTATTATTATGATGATATTAGCGACCGGTTTTTTAAATACCAGCAATTAAACAGCAAACTGGGCTCATTTGCATCATCAAACAAAATTATAACCGCTATCGATAAAAAATACTGGTTCATTAATCATGGTCGCGTGGCGCTTGCTGATTTTTCCGTCCCCGGCAAAATAAGCATCGATTCAAACCGCTTTAATGTACTCGATAACCGTATGGTGCAGGATTATGAGAACATCAGCCGTATAAACAGCAGTATTTACTTAATTAGTATTGATGATGGCTTTGTAATATTTAACGATGAAGATGTTACTAAACGTAACCCTGTTCAGTTGCCCATGGTGCTGATAAGACGTGTTGAAAATATTAACGACAGGATAACCATATTAAGTAACAACGGCAGTAATAACGATGTTGAGATCCCATTCGCTCAAAATAATATCCGCCTTTCATATTCATTACCTTATTACAGCCAGGCTAAAATTAAGTACCAGTATTATTTGGATGGGTATTCAAAACAATGGTCGGACTGGAGCGTACAAACCCAAAAAGAATTTGCCGGGCTGGGGCAGGGGACCTACCACTTTGGCATAAGGGCGAAAATTAACGATGAAAGCATAACACCTGTTACAACTTTTACCTTTAGTATTTTGCCGCCATGGTATAACAGCAAAATAGCGTGGTTCTGTTATATATTGCTTGTTATTTTAGGGTATTATATATTCAAACATTTTTATACGCTGAAATTAAAACGACACCAGCATCATATTCACGAAAAACTGCAAAAGGAAAAAGAAGAATTTTTAAAACAGGAAGCTATAGCCAACGAGCAGCAGATAGTAAAAATAAAAAATGAACAGCTGCAAGCCGACCTGGCAGGCAAAAGCCGCGAATTAGCTAATTCAGCAATGAATATTGTTTATAAAAACGAATTGCTGCAAAAGATAAGCGAGGAGATTGGTCACTTAAAAGATAGCACCGGCAAAAAGTTGCCCGATGAGCAACTCCGCAAAATTCAAAAGGTTATAAACGAAGGTATGACCGATGAGCGCGACTGGAACTTATTTGAAAGCAGTTTTAACGAAGCGCATGAAAGCTTCTTCAAAAAATTAAAATCACACCATCCCGACCTCGTACCCAATGATTTGAAGCTTTGTGCCTATCTGCGCATGAATATGAATAGCAAAGAAATGGCATCACTCTTAAACATTTCATTACGCGGAGTAGAGATAAGGCGCTACAGGCTGCGTAAAAAGCTCAATTTAGAGCATGATAAGAACCTCGTCGAGTTTCTCATGGAGCTTTAACACTACATCATTACCTCTCATAACACTATTTTTACATCATGTGTTTCTTTTACACCATTGTAGTGTAAAAGTTAAGAAAAAAATTACATAAAATATTGTATATCAATAAATTGATATTTTGAAAATATAAATTTGTGAAAGTCTTTTTCGTATAGTGTAATAATGTAGAGGTACATTATTTGTTAAAACTATATTATCTCGCCAACTTCGGTATAATCAATAACCAATTATTTTATTAACCTAATTTAAATTAACCACATGAAGAGAAATTTTACAATCTCGGGGTTATTCTTATTATGTTTCTTTATTTTTAGCAACACCTTTGCACAAAACATTACCGTTAAGGGTAAGGTTACAGATGCAACAACAGGCGAAAGTTTGCCTGGGGTAAGCGTAATAATAAAAGGAACTACTAATGGTACCCAAACTGATGCAAGTGGTGCATTCGCACTCAACGCGGCATCAAATTCTATCCTGTCATTGTCTTATGTAGGTTACCTTACACAAACGGTAACAGTTACGGGCGGTGCCCCAATTGTAATTAAACTTGTGCCTTCAGCTTCTGATTTGCAGCAAGTTGTAGTAATAGGTTATGGCACCCAGCGCAAAGTTGATAATACCGGCGCTGTTTCAGTAGTAAAGGGCGCAGATATTGCTAAACAGGCATCACAAAATGCCTTGAGCTCCTTACAAGGAAAAGTAGCAGGTGTTAATATTATTAATGATGCTACACCAGGCGCATCACCTAAAATCACTATACGCGGTTTAGGCACTTACTTTGGCAATCAAAATCCGTTGTTTGTGGTGGATGGTGTTTGGTATGATGATATTAGCTTTCTGAATACACAGGATATTGAAAATATAAGTATTCTTAAAGATGCATCCAGTACTGCCATATATGGTATACGCGCGGCTAATGGCGTAGTGCTTATCACTACAAAACGTGGTATAGTAGGCAAACCGGTTATAAACTACACTGGTTATACTGGCTGGCAAAGTGTTACCAACCAGGTGAAACTTGCTGATGGTACCGAATATGCTACCGCTGTTAATGAACTGCAGCAAATTAATGCAGAAATCCTCAATAAGCCTGTTACCTCCAAGACATTCCCCGATCCTGCCAGTTATGGAAAGGGTACCGACTGGTATTCACAAATACTTAGGAATGCTTTTGTTATGAACCACGAAATTTCAGTAAACGGTGGTACCGAAGCTTACAGGTATAATTATTCATTTGGTTATTTAGATCAGGATGGTATTGTAAGGGATAATAATTACAAACGTTACACCGCACGTATATCAAATGACCTGAAAATAGGTAAAATTTTAAAAGTTGGTTTTAATGCAGCGGGCGTTTTTAGTAAATCAAATGATATTCCCGGCGGCATTTTTCATCAGTTATACACCGCCGCCCCGGTTGTGCCTGTTTTTTATAATGATGGAAAATATGGTGACCCGAGCGATTATCATGTTGGCGACGGGAACAATTTTAACCCCGAGGTAACCCTTGATTATAATAATCACAGATCAGTTGACCATAGGTTTACCGGTAACGTATATGGTGAGCTAAATATTTTAAAAAACCTTAAGTTCCGTACCAGCTTTGGCGGTGATATAGGACAAGATGAAGCCCGTGGATATACGCCGATTTACCAGGCTACCGTTAAACAGTTTGAAACTGCGACAAGTTTAGATGTGCAGCATACTGAAACCCGTAACTGGATATGGGAAAATACATTAACCTATGATTATCAGAAAAATGATCATAAGTTAACAGCTTTATTAGGCTACAGTGCGCAAAATGACCGCGCTATTGAATTGGATGCGAAAAGAAATAACGTACCTTATACAAGTAAGGGAAATTTACATACATCTTTCCCCGCCGATTCAATACCAACATATTTTGCTGACCCGAACCTGCAATTGCATACGCGCTCATTATCTCAATTTGCACGTGTAAATTATTCATACAAAGACACTTATTTACTGAATGCTTCCCTGCGGCATGATGGTGCATCACAGTTTTATGGTAACGGAAATGAAACTTATGGTTATTTCCCATCTGTAGGTGCAGGTTGGGTTATTACCAATGAGTCCTTTATGAAAGATCAGCATACATTTGATAATTTAAAACTTCGCGGAAGCTGGGGTAAAGTTGGTAATTCAGTAGTGCCAATCAACCCTTCAGTTTTAGTGATTGACAATGCACCGGGATTAACAGCAACTTTTGGCGATCCTCCCCGAACTTTACAGGGTAAAGCGATCGATCAAATTGTTCCTCCAACAATTGTGTGGGAGAAAGGCGTTGCAACCGATTTTGGTTTAGAAGGTGCTTTTTTGCATAACAGGTTATCATTTGAAGCAGATTACTACAATCGCGATACAAAGGACGCTATTTTCCCTATCCCGGTTTTAGGGTCTCTTGGTACAACTAACAATAGCTTACTTGCAAACCAGGCAGACATCAGGAACCGTGGCTTTGAGTTTTCACTTACCTGGAAAGATCAGGTTAGCAACAGTTTCAGCTATTCCGTCTCTGGTAATTTTGGTGTAAATGACAATAAGGTGTTAACAGTACTCAGCGGTAAAAATGCTATATATTCTGGTGGCAGTGGCATAGCTAACGGCGATTTGGCTACCCGTACCGTTGTAGGCCAGCCTATAGGCGAATTTTACGGTTACCAGGTTATTGGGGTTTTCCAAAATAAAACTCAAATTGCTAACTCAAAACAAAAAGATGCTATACCGGGAGATTTTATTTACCAGGATACCAATAACGATGGGGTAATATCAAGTACTGACCGTGTTAATCTGGGTAATCCTAACCCTAAAATTACTTATGGGCTTAACACCTCTTTTACATATAAGCAATTTGATTTGGCTATGGATTTTCAGGGTGTGGCAGATGTGAGTGTTTACAATGCGAACCTGGCTTACCGTTTTGGCAATGAAAACATTACTCAGGACTTTTTTGACCACCGCTGGCATGGCGAGGGTACGTCAAACACGTATCCATCCATGAATATTGGTAGCGAAAAAAATGCAAGGCCTAACTCTTTTTATGTATCAAGCGGTGCATACTTCAGGGTACGTAACCTGCAATTAGGTTATACGTTACCAAATTCAGCAATTAGTAAATTAGGTATCCAAAAAATAAGGTTTTATGCAAACGCCCAAAATGCAATAAATGTATTTGGCTATAAAGGGTTTAACCCTGAAGTAGGCGGCAGCGTTGGAAATTTGGGGATCGACTCTGAAGTTTACCCCTTATACGCCACTTATAATTTTGGTGTTAACGTAACTTTTTAAGGACTAAAGATGAAGAATAGAAAAAACTTTTTGCAAAAAGCTCTTGGTTTAGGGCTCATTGCAACAATCATAGTAACTCAAAGCTGTAAAAAAAGCTTTTTAAACGTTGATCCTGCAGGCAATCAAAAGGCTGCCACCTTTTATAAAACACAGGATGATGCAACCGCAGCAGTATCGGCTATGTATTCAAGCCTGCACTCTTACGCAAGCGTAGCTTTCCCGGCATTAGCTATTGAAAGCATGGGATCAGGTGATGTAGATAAAGGTAGTGTGCCGTCGGATGCATCATTCATGAATGATTTTATTAATTTCAATGTAACAGCAGGTGAAGGACAGGTTCCTGAATTTTGGAATGGTGAGTACGTAATTATTAACCTGGCCAACCAAAATTTGGATAACATTCCGGCTATAAATATGGATGCAGGCTTAAAAGCAAGGTATTTAGCCGAATCTAAATTTATCCGTGCCTGGGCTTATTTCAGATTGGTTAGGGCCTATGGCGATGTGCCTTTGCGCTTGCATTTGCCTAAAGATGCTACCCAATATAATATACCACGTACGCCCAAAGCTCAGGTTTATGCTGCTATTGAACAGGATTTAACTGATGCTGCAAGTGTGCTTCCGCAATCATACAGCAGTGCCGATATAGGCCGTGCCACTAAAGGCGCAGCATTAGCTTTACATGCAAAGGTTGCCATGTATCAGCAAAAATGGGCTGATGTGTTAACTTATTCCAAAGGCGTTATGGGTTTAGGTTACGCGTTATTTCCTGATTACGAACAAATGTTCCGTACAAATCATAAAAATAACTCGGAGTCGGTATTTGAAATCCAAACCTCTTACGTTCCCAACAATAGCGATGCGAATGTTTCTCAGTATGCCCAGGTTCAGGGCCCGAGGATTGCTAACGGGGGATGGGGTTTTAACGTGCCAAATGCTGCATTAGCTGCTGCTTTTGAGCCCGGTGACCCGCGTAAGGATGCAACTTTCCTTAACGAAGGGGAAACAACCCCTGAAGGAGATAAAATACCCACAGGCCTTGATAACCCCGCCTACAACCAAAAGACGTACATGCCTTTTGCAATTGTTAACTCCCAGCCTGATGCACCATATGGTGTAGGCCAGGACTTTATTGCCATCCGTTACGCAGATGTATTGTTAATGAATGCTGAAGCAAATAATGAATTAGGCAACACCGTGGATGCATTGGCTTCGTTAGAGATGGTAAGAGCACGTGCAAGGACAATGAGTGGCAATAATACCATTTTACCTAAGGTAACTGTTACCGACAAGGCAGCCTTGCGTACCGCAATTTGGCATGAGAGACGGGTTGAACTTGCGCTTGAATTTGACCATTATTTTGATGTTATACGCCGTGGTGATGCGGAAGCTACCGCAGAGTTCGGTAGCCGTGGCTGGAAAGCAGGTAAAAATGAGGTTTGGCCCATTCCGCAAAATGAAATTGATTTAAGTGCCGGTACGTTGGTACAAAACCCCGGATATTAATATTAAATACTTAAAATATGAAAAAATTTACCAATATATCAATGCTTATGCTGTTATGCGCAGCATTGGTATTCATGATGTCATCATGTCAAAAAAGTTTTAATGCAAAATCATACGCTCCTCCAAAACCACCACCGCCGCCGCCCTCATTTAACGGGTTTAACAGCTCGGCAGAAATTGAACCAGCAAATCTGCTTGATTATTTTCCGTTCACAACTTCAAATGCGGATAGCCTTGGTAATTTGACTGGAACAAATAAAGGAAGTGTAGGATCTACAGCAGGGGTAACAGGCAATGCATTCAAAGGTGCTGCAAGTTCGTATGTTCTTTTCAGCAACCCGGGGCAGCTTCCTGCGATGGAAAGTTATACGGTATCACTTTGGATGAATTCTCCAAAAACAAACGGCCTGGCACGGGGGATATTTTCACTAAACAACCCAACAGATTTTTGGGGAAGTTTAGATATTTACCTGGATAACCCGGGCGGCACCGACCCTAAAGGCGATACCTTGATATTTAAAGTACACATGACCAATGCAAGCGGTGTGCCTTTTGCAGGTGTTTTCTTACAGGCCAAAGTACCTAATGCTATCAATACATGGACCCACATGGTAGTAACCTATGATGCTGGTACATCTGTAATCAGCTTCTATCAAAATGGTGTATCTATCGGTATTGCAGGTGTTGCAGGAACATCCGGCTTTGTTAACGACCCGGTTTTACCTGGGGATGACCCCACTAAAACGCCAAAAGTTTTGTATGGCCCGATTAAATTCCCGAATCCAACCGCAGCGGTTTTGGGTACCTGGCAATTTCAAACTACACCAAGTTTAACAACTTCAGCTGATGCACAAACCTGGGCTGAAAGTTACACAGGAGGCCTCGATAACTTTAGAATTTATAATAAAGCGCTTACAAGCGATGAAGTTGTAGCGTTATATAATCTTGAAAAATTAGGAAGATAAAAGTTGGTTTATCATAAGGTTGTCTGGTGTAAGCCAGGCAGCCTTTTTTATCAATCGGGTTTCAGTTGGCCATTCTGATAATTTACTTATAAGCGGCATGAGGTATTTACAACCATATTTTGTATTGATTTTTTTAGCGGCGATGCTCTCATGTTCAAAAAGTAGTAAAAATCCAAACCCGGTACCGCCAGTGCCGCCTGCATCATTCACTCTGAGCACGGCAAGTGTAAACAATATAAACAATGGCTTTAATTATTCTAATGTTAGTATCAAACCCGTTATAAAGCTTTCTTTCTCAGTGCCTGTAAACCATGCGTCTGTAGGTAACAGCATTACTTTTACCAGCAGTACAGGAACAACTGTGTCTTACACTACATCTTTCCAAAATAATGATAGTACAGTTGTTATCTCGCCTGCTTCTTTAGCTTATTTAACTAAATATACAGTAACAGTTTCAACCGATCTCAAATCGTCAAAAAATGGCAGCTTACAATCGGCCATAGCAGTAAACCTTACTACGTCAATTGATTCAACAAATAAATTTCCTGTTATTAGCGATGACCAGCTGCTTACCCTGGTACAAAAACAAACGTTTAAATATTTCTGGGATTTTGGTCACCCTACTAGCGGTCTCGCCCGCGAGCGCAATACATCCGGAGATGTAGTAACCACCGGGGGCTCGGGCTTTGGCGTAATGGCTATAGTGGTGGGTATCAACAGGCAATTCATAACCCGTGCAGATGGTTTGGCTCGCATACAAAAAATAGTTGCTTTTCTTAAAAATACAGCCCAAACATTTCATGGCGCATTCCCCCATTGGATGAACGGGGCAACAGGAGTTGTAGTTCCGTTTAGCACACAAGACGATGGCGCAGATATAGTTGAAACCTCGTACATGATGGAAGGGCTATTAACCGCCCGCCAGTATCTTAATGGCGCGGGCCCGGATGAAACCCAGCTAAGAGCCGACATCAACACCATTTATAACAGGGTGGAATGGGACTGGTTTACACAAGGCCAAAACCAACTCACCTGGCATTGGAGCCCTAATTACGGGTTTGCTTTAAATGTACGGATAGAAGGCTGGGACGAGGCATTGATCACCTATGTTATGGCAGCCTGCTCGCCAACGCATCCCATATCAAAAGCTGTTTATACCCATGGATGGGCCGACGATGGAAATATAAAGAATGGTAACAGTTATTTTGGCGTAAAGTTGCCATTAGGCCCGGCAGAAGGTGGCCCGCTATTTTTTGAGCATTATTCGTTTTTAGGTATAAATCCGAATGGGTTGAGTGATACTTACGCCGATTACCAGGTGCAAACAAAAAATCATAGTATGATAAACTATGACTATTGCGTAGCTAATCCGGCTAATAACATGGGTTATAGTGCCGACTGTTGGGGATTAACCGCCAGTGATGTTGAAAATGGCTATAACGCCAGTTCGCCAACTAATGATGTAGGCACCATAGCGCCAACGGCTGCCATATCATCAATGCCATATACGCCCACGCAGTCCATGCAGGCTTTACGCTTCTTTTACTATAAACTGGGCGATAAGCTATGGGGGCCATACGGGTTTTACGATTCGTTCGATTTGAATAATGGATGGTACGCAACATCAAACCTTGCCATTGATGAAGGGCCGATAATTGATATGATTGAGAACTACCGCAGTGGTTTGCTCTGGAATTTATTTATGAGTTGCCCCGAAGTGAAAACCGGCATGAAAAACTTAGGGTTTATCGGCACTAATTTAAACTAACTACAAAGCTCTTTAATGAAAAGAATTCTCATACTCCCATTTATACTTTTAACAACAATTTATTGCTGTGCACAAACGCCTGCCTCAAATAAGGCCGATGAAGGCATAAAGCCAGTGGGCATTATAAAAAACCTTAGCGACAGCGCCCTGCTTGATGTGGTTCAGCGCCAAACGTTTCGTTATTTTTGGGATTTTGGGCACCCGGTAAGCGGCCTTGCCCGCGAACGCAGCAACAGATCATACGATTATGGCGATGAAGTGGTAACGATCGGTGGTTCTGGTTTCGGCATTATGGCCATGATAGCAGCAACCGATAGAAAATGGATAACCCGTGACCAGGCCGACGACCGCATGTTGAAAATATTAAGATTTTTGAGCAAAGCTGATTCGTTCCATGGTGTATTCCCGCATTGGCTAAATGGCGCGACCGGTAAAGTGGTTCCGTTTGGACGCAAGGATGATGGCGCCGATTTGGTTGAAACATCCTACCTTTTTGAAGGTTTGCTATGCGCCCGGCAATACTATAATGCTACTAATGATAAAGAGGCAGAAATACGCGGACGGATAGAGGGTTTATGGAATGATGTGGAATGGAGTTGGTTCACCCGCGACGGTCGCGATAACTTGTATTGGCATTGGTCGCCGAATAACGGCTGGGCCATGAACTTTGCTATTCGTGGCTTTAACGAGTGTTTAATAGCTTACGTATTGGCCGAATCGGGGACGCAATATCCTGTTCCTGCAAGTATTTACCACAATGGCTGGGCACAAAGCGACTTTTTTAAAAATGGCAAAACATTTTACGGGTATAAATTGCCTTTAGGCTTTGACTATGGTGGCCCGTTGTTCTTTTCTCAATACTCTTTTATGGGCCTAAACCCCAAAGGGTTAAAAGACGAATACGCCGACTATTGGGAGCAAAACACCAACCACACCTTAATAAACAGGGCTTATTGTATCGATAATCCCAAAAAATACAAAGGCTATGGTGAGGATTGCTGGGGCTTAACTGCCAGTGATAGCTATGACGGTTATAGCGCCAATGACCCCCGCCCGGGAAATGACCCCGGTATAATTACGCCAACCGCGGCTTTATCGGCATTCCCTTACACCCCCAAATATTCCATGCAGGTGCTTCGCCATTTGTATTATGATCTCGGCGATAAAATGTGGGGGCCATATGGTTTTTATGATGCTTTCAGCGAATCGCATAACTGGTATGCGCGGTCGTACCTGGCCATTGATGAAGGGCCGATAGTGGCCATGATCGAAAATTACCGCAGTGGTTTATTATGGAAATTATTTATGAGCTGCCCCGAAGTTAAAGCAGGCTTGAAAAAAATGGGTTTTGAAAGCCCCGAAATAAATTAAATTCTACACTTTTATATTACTAATTCAAACTACATACAAATGATACGCAGGTTATTTTGCCTTCTGATTCTGATTACCCCTTTTACAAATACTTTCGCGCAAAAGGTTTCGCCGGCTGAGCAAAAAAAGATGGATGCTTTCATCAGCAACTTAATGTCGAAAATGACGCTTGACGAAAAGATCGGGCAGCTGAACCTGGTATCGGTAGGCTTTGATGTAACCGGCCCGATAGTAAGCAAAAATGTAAATGAGAATATTGAAAAAGGAAATGTTGGCGGCGTATTTAATACCTACACACCTGTAGCTGTACGTAAATTACAGGAGATAGCCGTTAACCATACCCGCTTAAAAATACCACTGATATTTGGCTATGATGTGATACACGGACACAAAACTATTTTCCCTATACCGCTGGGCCTTGCCTCGAGCTGGGATATAAACATGATAAAGGGCACTGCCGCCATAGCGGCGCAGGAAGCCAGCGCCGATGGCTTGAACTGGGTATTCTCGCCAATGGTTGATATAGCCCGCGATCCTCGCTGGGGCCGCATTGCCGAAGGTGCCGGTGAAGACCCGTGGTTAGGCTCACAAATAGCAAAAGCTATGGTTGAAGGCTACCAGGGAAATAGCTACACCACCACCAAAGTAATGGCTTGTGTGAAACATTTCGCATTATACGGCGCCGCCGAGGCCGGCCGCGACTATAATACAGTAGATATGAGTGAACGCCGCATGATGCAGGATTACCTGCCGCCATATAAAGCCGCTGTTGATGCAGGCGCAGGCAGTATCATGTCATCATTTAACGAGATAAACGGTGTGCCCGCCACAGGCAACAAATGGTTAATGACCGACCTTTTGCGCAAACAATGGGGCTTTAAAGGTTTTGTTGCCACTGATTATACTGCTATAAATGAAATGATACCCCACGGCATGGGTAAGGATGGTTATGATGTAGCCAAAGTTGCTATAGATGCCGGAGTTGATATGGATATGGTAAGCGAAGCTTATTTAGATAATTTAAAGAAATTGGTTAAAGATGGTAAAGTACCCATGTCGGAAGTTGATGCTTCATGCCGCCGTGTGTTGGAAGCCAAATATAAATTAGGCTTATTTACTGATCCGTATCGTTATTGCAACGAACAACGCGCGCAGGAAACCATTATGAAGCCTGCGTTTTTAGATGCCGCTACCGAAGCCGCAAAAAGAAGTATTGTTTTATTAAAAAACAGCAACAATGTATTGCCTTTAAAATCAGGCGGCTCAATTGCATTAGTTGGCCCGCTGGCCGATGATCACCGGGATATGATAGGCCCCTGGAGCGGTGCCGGCGACTGGAAGCAATCCGTTTCGGTACTGGACGGCATAAAGAAGCTTGCAGGGAATGTACAAATAAACTACGCCCGCGGCTCCAACATTACCAATGATCCCTGGATGATAAAACGCCTGGGAGTGGATGAATTGAAAAACGAAGACCGCCCGGCCGCTGAAATGATAGAAGAAGCTGTGAAAGCCGCTAACAAATCGGATGTTATTGTAGCTGTTGTGGGTGAATCATACAGCATGTCGGGCGAAGCCGCAAGCCGTTCTGAGATCGGTATCCCTGCTGCGCAAGAGGATTTATTAAAAGCGCTCAAGGCTACAGGCAAACCAATGGTGATAGTTTTAATGAACGGCCGCCCGCTAACCCTTAAATGGGAGAATGACAATGCCGATGCCATGCTCGAAACCTGGTTTGCAGGCACGGAAGCCGGTAATGCCATTGCCGATGTTCTGTTCGGCTCTTACAATCCATCGGCAAAGCTAACCATTACCTTCCCGCAGGATGTAGGGCAGATCCCTATCTATTACAGCCATAAAAACACGGGCCGCCCTTATGCAGGTGATTTTACCGACCGCTATAAATCGCGTTATCTTGATATTTCAAATGATCCTCTGTTTCCGTTTGGTTATGGTTTAAGCTATACTACTTTTAGCTATGGCGATGTAAAACTGAGTAGCAATACCATTAAACCCGGTGAACCACTGCACATTAGTACAACCGTAACCAATACCGGCAAATACGATGGCGAGGAAACTGTGCAGCTATACACCCGTCAGATGGTTGGCTCGGTAACACGCCCGGTTGAGGAACTAAAAAACTTTAAAAAGATATTCCTGAAAGCAGGAGAGAGCCAGCAGGTTGATTTTACCATTACCTCAAATGACCTTCGTTTTTACGACATCAACATGAAATACACCTACGAGCCGGGCGACTTCAAAGTGTTTGTAGGCACCAGCTCGCAGGATGTTAAAGAAGCAGATTTTAAACTAACTAAATAGAAAGAAGCAAGAGCCAAGAATCAAGATGCAAGATTTAATTTTATCTTGGCTCATGGTTCTTGGCTCTTGCTTCTAAAAAACTATTTCTTATTCGCTGCCCTTACGGCCTTCACCTGGGCAGTCGTTACAGCGCTGGCTTTATTGCCAAAGCTATGGCGCACATAGGTTAGCACATCGGCAATTTCCTGGTCTGTCATGGATGCATGTGGGGTCATTGTATTTGAAAAGCTTTGACCGTTTATCTGCACATCTTCATTAAAACCATTCAGTACTATTTTTATCAGGGTTGGCTTGTCGCCCAAAACATAGGTGGTTTTTATTAAAGGCGGGTTCATGGTGGCTACGCCGGTACCATCAGCCTGGTGGCATGTTAAACAATTTTGAACATAAACCTTCTTACCGTTGGCAATTGATAATGCCATACGCGAGGGCGCTTTTTTGTGATGTTTTACCTGCGCCTGTGATCCCGCGGCTATCAGCATAAATGCTATCATAGGCAGGATTGTGCTTTTGTTTATCATTTTTTGTAGGTGATTTTGTAAATAGCGCCTTTAACATCATCAGTTACATACAGTGAACCATCGGGCCCCTGCGCTAATCCGCAAGGGCGGTGTACCGCGTCATTAGGCTGTTTTAAATCTTTACTTCCTGAAAAACCATCAGCAAAAACTTCCCATTGGCCTGAAGGTTTACCATCTTTAAAAGGTTGAAATACTACGCAATAACCAGCTTGTGGTTCCGGTGCACGGTTCCATGAGCCATGGAATGCGATAAAAGCACCATTTTTATATTTCTCGGGGAATTGATTACCGGTATAAAATAATAACCCGTCTGGTGCATAGTGGCCCGGATAAGCTGCTACAGGTTCCAAATATTTGCTGTCGGCTTCTTTTTTGCCATCGCCGCCATATTCAGGGCCCTGCATCTTTTTGTGGGTTTGCCAGTCGTAATATAGGTAAGGCCAGCCTGCATTATCGCCCTGTTTTAAAGCGTACATACATTCGGCAGGCAATATTGCCGACTGATGAACAGTATACAAATTAGGGAACAGATCGTGTAACGCATCACGACCGTGCTGCATTACAAAGAGCTGGTTATCTTGCTGGTTCCAGTCAAGCCCTACTACATTGCGTAAGCCGCTGGCATAATGTACGCCGTCGCTTTCTCTCTGGTTCAATTTATCGGCCTTAAATTCCCATATACCGCCGGCAGAATCCAAAATAGGACAGCCTTTTTTTTGCGGGTCGTATTCGCTGCAAATATTGGAGTAAGCGCCAACATTTACATAAATGTTCCCCTCATTATCCAGTACTATTGATTTTGAATTATGCGTGCGATGGTTCATCAGGTGGCTTACCACAGTTTCAGGCTGATTTGGATCTATCACCTCATTTTTATCGTTTACCTTATATCGGTAAATATTATCATTTGAAGTGGCGTATAAATAACCGTTTTTAAGGTAGATACCTGTGCCGCCATAACTGCCAAATCCGCTTGCAACTTCGGCTTTGTCACCATTTTGATGCAGGAACAAAATTCCTTTGCCGCCTTTTGCGCTGGCAAGCTTCACATATATATCGTTTTGCGGAGTAACCACAATGTGCCTTGCATTGCCAAGGTTATCAGCTATAATATTTGCTTCAAAACCAGGCTGCAAGGTTAGCCCTGCGGCTTCATCGCTTTTATGATCTTTAAACGCAAGCGATAATACCAGAGTTGGCACCGCCAGGCATAGCATTGCTATAGATAGCCATTTATTGTTTTTCATAAGTGAGTTTGTTAGTAGTGTGCCTGTAAAGTTAAAATTAATACAATTTATTGGGCGATCTGTTTATCAAAACAACACGATTATTACAATTGCTAACGCATTGATATTTATTGTATTAAAATTGCTTTACAATATATAATTTTAGAAAAATAGCATTAAATAAAATATAATTCTAAATAAACAGAATATCATCTATATATAATTATAACATCCGTTAAACCTTTGGAATTTCTTATCGTCATAATTACATAAACATTGAAACGATAGATGAGCGGCCTTAAAAATTTAACTCACCAAAGTTTCAGGCAATTAAAACATAAGACAATGAAAAAGTTAGCCATAATATCAGCAATAGCAGTAAGCAGTTTATTTTATAACGCTGCCAATGCGCAATTCGGTTTACATATAGGTGTACGTTTGTTCCCACACCGCGTATTTGTACCTCGCCCGGTGGTAGTAGTTCAGCCACAGGTGCCTGTTTACCAGGAGCCAGTAGTGAGTGATAGTGATGATTGTGATTTCTACTACTTACCGGACGTAGGTGCTTATTACAGCGTAAATGAGCAATGCTATTATTACCTTGATGGTGATAACTGGATAGCTACAGCTTATTTACCCGGTGTATATCACGACTTTGACTGGAGATATGCCCGCAGGTTCGAGATACGTGAATCACGCCCATACCTGAGAAATAATTTCTTTAGGGACAGGTACCAGGGTTTCGACAGGGATTTAGCCCGCAATCATAATGATTTTCGTTACGGGTTCGATTATCGCCATAACAATTATGCTTACAATAACGACCATAGGTTTGATAATGACCACAGATTTGATAATAGGGGTGGATACGGCCGGCATTTTGATAACGACCGCGGTAATAATCAACACTTTGATAATCGTGGACAGTACAATAATCGTTTCGGTCAGCAAAGAGATCAAAACAGTTGGAGAGGTAATAATAACTATGATCGCCAAAACCAAAACCGCGACAGGGGTAACCGTGATAACCAACGCGTAGCCCAAAACAATAACGGGTTCGGAGGCAATAATCACAATAAAAGAGACAGGTTTTAAATTAACTCCTCATTATAAAGAAGCAAACAGGCTACCCAAACAGGTAGCCTTTTGCTTTTTAGGAATTGGCGAAATCATAAAATCCGTATCAAAAAAATTATCTTTACGCTAAATGGAGCCTGTAAAACCCGATTCGAAAATTCTTATAGCGATAGTTCAAACCAAAATGCCTTTTGGGAAATATCAAGGCAGATTGATATGCGATTTGCCTGTGTACTATTTGGAATGGTTACGCAACAAGGGATTTCCTCCGGGCAAAATGGGTATGCTGCTCTCAAGCGCTTATGAGATAAAGATAAATGGCTTGAACACCATACTTTTAAATGTTAAAGCCGCCCTTAACAATGGGGAACTGTAATTTACCTTCGCATGACCATCCCTCAAACCGTAACATGCGTATATTGTTAAAATAAATATTTAATACGATGAGAAATTTGATGTTATATACCATGGTCCTGTTATTGTTTGCCGGTTGCGCAAACGGGCAATCAAATAGTTATGCAAGCCTGCCAAAATTAAAGCCAGGCGAAAAAGTAGCCGATTTTGCCAGCGGGTGTTTTTGGGCATCGGCCGAAGCGTTTTCTGAATTAAAAGGGGTTGATAAAGTAATAGCCGGTTATTCCGGTGGAGGCAAACAGCACCCATCTTATGAAGAAGTATGCAGTGAAACTACCGGTCATGCTGAAACATCCGAAGTTTATTATGATCCGAAAGTTATTACTTATGCTCAATTGGTTGACGCATTCTTTCATGCCCACAATCCAACAGAATTGAATTTCCAGGGACCTGACCATGGCGCCAGTTACCGCTCTGTAGCATTTTACCGCACACCAGAAGAAAAGGCCATTATACAAAATGCGATAAAGGAGTTGAATGCCTCAAATTATTACAAAGCGCCAATTGTTACCCAGGTTGTACCTTTTACCGTATTTTATCCTGCCGAAAAATACCACCAGGATTACTACAAATTGCACCCTGATAATGGTTACATTGATGCGGTTTCAAGGCCTAAAGTTGAAAAGATGCGCGCTGCTGAAAAAAATTTATTGAAGCCGGAATTTCAGAAGTAAGCAGCCAGCCCCACCCAAACCCTCCCCGGAAGGGAGGGTTTTAAAATATGTTTTTTAAAAGTCTCCCTTCCGGGGGAGATTTAGAGGGGGCTGTCATTCCCCTCTCTTCAATCCGTACTTCTCTATCTTACTATATAAATGGCTGCGCTGTATATCAATATCATCGGCAGTTTTTGATACGTTCCAGTTATTCTTTTCCAGCTTGAACTTGATGTATTCACGTTCGGCAAAATCCTTGTATTCCTGGAAATTTTTAAACTGGTTAAAGTCGGTTTGAGGGGCAGCGGCGGCGCCATTGCCATTGCTTTCATGCACCGGCCCCGATGGGTTGGCAAATGCCCTTACATCGGCATCGGTAATAGTTTTGTCGCTCAGGATGATCAAACGCTCAACCATATTACGCAGCTCGCGGATGTTACCTGTCCAGGGTAGGGCTTTAAGTGCGTCTAAGGCAGCTTCGGATATTTTTTTAACCGGCATGCCGTAATCGTTGCATATCTCATCTAAAAAATGCTGGGTAAGCAGGCCGATGTCGTCCTTACGCTCAACCAAAGGCGGTACGTGTATTAATATTACGCTCAGCCTGTGGTAAAGGTCCATACGGAAGTTTCCCAGCTCAATTTCCTTAAGCAGATCCTTGTTAGTCGCAGCAACTACGCGCACATCAACTTCAATTTCCTTTTCACCGCCTACACGGGTTATTTTATTTTCCTGCAGGGCGCGTAATACTTTGGCTTGTGCCGAATGGCTCATATCGCCAATTTCATCCAAAAACAACGTGCCTCCACTGGCCGATTCAAACTTGCCTATGCGCTGCTTAACAGCCGAAGTAAACGAGCCTTTCTCGTGCCCAAACAATTCGCTTTCTATCAGTTCCGAAGGGATAGCCGCGCAGTTAACTTCAATTAACGGGGCATTTGACCGGTTTGATTTCTCATGCAGCCAGCGTGCAACCAGTTCCTTACCACTACCGTTAGCGCCTGTAACAAGCACACGTGCATCAGTAGGGGCAACACGTTCAATGGTTTCTTTTATTTTGGCTATCGCCTGCGATTCACCCAAAATAGGGCGCACTTTTGATACCCTGCGCTTTAACGTTTTGGTTTCAGTCACCAAACTGCCGCGGTCTAACGCGTTACGTACGGTTATCAGTAAACGGTTTAGGTCGGGTGGTTTCGATATAAAGTCAAACGCGCCCTTTCGGCTCGCTTCAACGGCAGTTTCAACTGTTCCATGGCCCGATATCATAATAAACGGCAGATCGGGTTTTAAAATTAAACCTTCGGTAAGCACTTCCATGCCATCCATGCGGTTCATTTTTATGTCGCACAGTACCAGGTCATAATCGTTTTTAGCGATAAGGTCCAGGCCGTCCTGCCCGTTATCTACATCCTCAACCGTATAATCTTCGTATTCCAGTATTTCTCGTAGCGTATTGCGTATAGCACGCTCATCATCAATAATTAAAATTTTGGCCATTATATATTCTTTTTCAAATAGCGGTAAATGTTCAGGGTTGCAATATAAGGATTGTATAGAAAATCAAACACTTTTCCTACTACAAAAAAATACCCCTTCCTGTTTTAAAAGGAAGGGGATTTTTTTCAGCAGCAAAGCTGTAAGCCGGGTTCTGTACCGCCGGTTAAGGGGCGGCATCTATCATTTATCTGGCCCTGTTATTACTAACAGGTTCAAGCAACCTACCCATCCCGGCGACCCGCGACGCGGATACAGGAGCGAGTAACTCCCAATTCCAGGACCTATTTGGTTTTTCAACTCCTGAGGTTTACCGCGATCCCGGTCACCCGGGAAAGCCGTGAGCTCTTACCTCACGTTTTCACCCTTACCCCGAAAGGCGGTATATTTTCTGTGGCACTTGCTGTCACCCGCTGAAGGCGCCTTCCTGTTAGGAAGCAGGATACTCTATGTTGCCCGGACTTTCCTCCCGCACCGATATTGTGTCAGTACAAGCGATAGAACGATTTGCAATGCAAAGATAGGGTTTAATCTGCAGATGTGCGGATATGCAAATGGAATAGGATTTAAATTAGCGGCATCTGCACATACGCATATCTGCACATCAATTACATTTTGCCAACGCGGTATTTATATTATCATCGGTAACAATACCCATTTTACTTCCGAATGAATTGCCCACATAAGTAATTACCTGTGCAATTTCAATAGGGGTTAGGCCGGCTGGGGGCATAATGCCGTCAAAGTTTTTGCCTGCTACTGTAATTTTCCCTTTAAAGCCGTTTTGTATGATGCAGGGCAATTTATTTTTAATACTTTTTAAGAAAGAGGTATCATTTAATGGCGGGATCAAGGCTGCCAGGCCTTCACCTTTGGTGCCGTGACAATTCTGGCAATGGCTTTGGTAAACCTGGCTACCTGCTGAAAAATAGCGTTTAAATTCGATGGAATCATCACTTTGGCACGAATAGATCAGCGCGAAAAGCAACAAACAGATACAAGCGATGATCCCTATTTTCATGACGATTATTTGCTTACAGGTTCCGCTTTCAGGGTTTTTATATCCGCTATCAGTTGGTCAACCTGTTTTGGGTCGGTGCCATCGTATGATCCGCGTACGTGTTGCTGCTTATCTATCAGTACAAAATAGCCCTGGTGCATGTAGCCGCCGGGAGCGGTTTTGTCTTCACTTACGCCCACTAAATAACTATTGGCCAGTTGATAAACAGCGTCCTTGTCGCCTAATATCAGCCACCAGCTATTGCCGCTGATGCCCAGGTTGTCGGCATACTTTTTTAGTACGGGTACGGTGTCATGCTTTGGGTCGATGGTGTAGGATATGATCTTAACATCGGCGCTATCCTTATAAGCCTTGTATACGGCCAGCATATTCCGCTGCATAACGGGGCAAATGGAGGGGCAGGAGGTGAAAAAGAAATCGGCTACATAAATATCATGCTGCAGGTTTTTGCTGCCTACACTGTCGCCATATTGGTTTACGAATTTAAACGCGGGAATGGTTTGATAAACAGTATCGGTTACTTGTTGGCCGTTGACGGTCTTGGTGACCGCTTGCCGGTTACCATAAATAGGCAATGTTTTTTTGCTATTAGATTTGCACGCGGCAAACAGCATCAACACTATCAACCCGGCTGTAAGCTTCCTCATTTCTTTTTAACTTTTGATATGTATGTGTTTGAAGTTGAAACTGCTTTATTGATCTGGGTATCCAGTTTCAATATCTGGCTTTTCTGCTCATTAAGATAGGTCATGATCTGCTCGTGAGTTTTACCTTTAAAATCAGGGCTGAATTTGCTCATCCAGTTCATCATGGAGTTATCAGCATTGTCTAATGATTTTGAATAAACTGCAACTGAATCTTTTATCGTATTATCAGTTTTTGCAAGCTCTTTAAGTATCATTTTGTTTTTCATAATGGCATCATCATCGGCCATTAGCTTATCATGTGTTTTTATCACATCGTTCAGAAGCGCGGTTTCCTGTTTTTTATCGTTGTTGCAGCCAAATAAAACAATGCTTGCAAACAGTATAACAATAACTTTCTTCATCATACAGTGGTAGTAAATTACGCCGCAAATATCAAAATAAAATGGCGGGAAAGGGACATCATTTCTCCCTTATATAAAAAATATAGTCAGTAACAGGTAAATTTTCCACCCCGGCCAGTTTTAGTTCCTGCCCAATTTGCGCCCTGTGATGTGTGCCGTGGTTTATTAAATGTGCCAGTATATCTTCAAGTTTATTTTCATAGCTATCGCCCCGCAGGTTCTTGTAATATACAATTTCCTCAAATGCGTTATCGTCCAATCTGTTTAAAAACGCAACCCAGGCGGTATGGTTATCATCTATGGTCTGCTCAAAAGCACCGGCATTCCCATCAGGCCATAAAGGCCCGCCAGGTGCAGGCAGGTAATTACAACGATTGAACCAAACTTGCTGCGCTGCCAGCAAATGCGCCATTAATCGCACCGCCTGCACAAGTCTGCCAGCCTCAACAATAAATTTCGCCAAAGTTTTGTTAGTATGATGGTCGTAATCTATCAGCTTCAAAAAATAATTTTTCATCCGATAAAATTAAATATTTAGAATTATAACAGAATTATCATGGCAATCCTTAAATCCGTTTAATCATGGTTCAGACAATCATCACCAACCCCTTATTAACAATAACATAACACAACCAGTATATTAACTACACAAACAAGTTATACCTTTAATTAAAATTTGTAAACATCATGAAACTGATAGCAAGCATATCAAGGTTTATAAGCGCTTTGCCCGAATGGATCATGCTAAAAAGCATGCGCTCATCGTTCCTGCACTAAGCGTTTGTAGCAAACCTTTTTCATTTTACAATAATAATGTACAATTTGGGCCTTGCATTGGCTCAATTTAATGGAACTTACTACGCAAAATACCAGTATTAACAAGCAACTTTTTGGCGATGATTTTATTTGGGGGGTAGCTACGGCTGCCCTGCAGATTGAAGGCGCGCATGATGCCGATAACAAGGGCCAGAATATTTGGGATGTATTTTCAGCTAAAAGAGGGAAAATATTTGGGGGCCATCATCATTACACCGCCTGCGATTTTTATAACCGCTATCGCGAAGATATTGACCTGGTTAAACAACTCAATATCCCTAATTTTAGGTTCTCCATAGCGTGGTCGCGCATATTGCCTAATGGCGAGGGGCCTGTTAACCAGGCAGGCATCGACCATTATAATAATGTAATAAACTATTGTTTAGAACAAGGCGTTGAGCCCTGGGTAACCCTTTACCATTGGGACCTTCCCCAGGCACTCGAAGTACGTGGGGGCTGGACAAACCGCGACATCATCGCCTGGTTCACCGAATTTGTAAACATTTGCGCACACAATTTTGGCGACCGGGTAAAGCACTGGATGGTAATGAATGAGCCATCGGTGTTTACCGGCGCAGGTTATTTTTTGGGTATCCATGCGCCGGGCCGTACTGGTTTAAGTAATTTTTTACCAGCGGTGCACCATGCCATAATGTGTATGGCGGCAGGTGGCAGGGCGCTTCGTAATATTTTGCCCGATGTGCAGGTAGGTACAACATTCTCCTGTTCGTACATTGAACCGGCAAGCAATAAGCCCAGGGATGTAAGCGCAGCCAAGCGCGTTGATACCTTGCTAAACCGTGTGTATATTGAACCAACTTTGGGTTTGGGTTACCCGAAGGATGATTTGCCTGTTTTGAAGAAAATGGAGAAATACATCCGCCCCGGTGATATAGAAGCCATGCAATTTGATTTTGATTTTATAGGTATACAATTATATACCCGCGAAATTGCCGAATATTCTTTTCTTACACCCTATATACATGCCAGCCTGGTAAAAGCAAAAAAACGCAATGTGCCCTTAACCGATATGGGATGGGAAGTTTATCCGCCTGCTATTTATGAGATATTGAAGAAGTTTGATAAATACACCGGCATTAAGAAAATTTATATCACCGAAAACGGTGCTGCTTTTCCTGATAGCATAGTAGATGGCAAAGTACACGACTTTAAACGAGTGGAATACCTGCAAAATTATATAGCACAAGTGCTGAAAGCCAAAAACGAAGGCTGCAAAGTGCATGGCTATTTTGTGTGGACGCTAACTGATAATTTTGAATGGGCCGAAGGTTATAATCCCCGTTTTGGCTTAATATACGTTGATTTTGAAACGCAGCACCGTATTGTGAAATCATCAGGGCAATGGTATGGGGATTTTATAAAGTAGTCTGTTAGAATAAAAAATACAAAAATAGGTTTATAAAGATATGTGTAGTAGAAACCCAAAGTCTAATTCAATTTATTCAATATTTTAGGCAATTCTTCTTCATCATTCATTACATAATTACTTTTATAAATTATATTGCCTTTCTTGTTTATTAAAATCAATGTAGGAAAAGCGTTAATTCCGTAAAGCCTGCTTATATCTCTTTCCCGATCTAAAATATGAAGCCAGTTCATGCTTTTTTGTTTTACAACTTCCCTTAACTTATTAAGGTCACGGTCCTGGCTTATGCCAATGATTGTCAGTTTGTTGGTTTGATAATTTTTTTGGATAGTTTTTATAAATGGGATTTCATCCATACATGGCACACACCAGGTCGCCCAAAAATCAAGTAATACATATTTGCCTTTTAAACCGCTTAAAGTAAAATTTCTACCATCAATGGTTTTTATATTAAATAACGGGGCTGCTTCGTGTGTTTTTAATGGGTAAAGCTTTCTTTCGTACATTTTTATTAATACCCGCCCTTCAATATTTTGAGTGTACTTTTTAGAAAAAGTCGTCTTTAAATAGGCGAGCTGTTCTTTTAAATACACGGTATCAATTTTTGTGTCAGTAAGGCTTTCTATGGCAATTTCGTTTTTAAAATACCAAAACGAAAAATAATCATCGGGATACTTTTTCAAAAATTGCATTGACCGTATTTGAATGGATTTTAGCATCTGGGCATATACCATTTTGATAGAATCATTGGAATAAAGTTGCTTTTGATGCTTTTGCGAAAAATTATATAAGGCGAGGTTTTCGTCTTTGTTGAAATGTGTTAGCTCACGATAAGTTTTGTTGGTGGCCGTATCATAAACCGGGAGCGCGTTTTTTATATGCTTATACAATAGTAGTTGTTCAGTGTTAGGCTTGCAATAGAAATTGATCTCCGCAGGCTTATCCCATAAAAAGAAATCACTTAAATAAGTCGTACCTTCTTTATCAGTGTACATGATCTTAAACGAGGCATACTTTGTAAAATAACTATCTTTTAAAACTATTTCTGTGTTTTGATTAATGGTAGTAGGGGAAGTAAAAGTTGTTTTTCCGGTACTATATTGATACCATATATTTTTTGGGTTAATGCTGCTATCTAATTTAATAGTTAGCTGAAAGTGTTTTTGACCACAACATATGTTGGTGAAAAAAATAACGATGAAAGAGAGCAATATAAATTTTAGCATAGTTTGTTTAGGCTGTATGTAAATATATACGCGTTGATAAAAATCACATAACAAATTAACAAACATTAACACTTATCACTTTACTTTTAATCTTACGTTTAACTATGGTTAGGGCTCATAACCAATAAGCAAATTAACAAATATTAAGCAATAGGCAGGCTTATATGAAAGGTAGTGCCTTTGTTCACTTCGCTCTCGAACCAAATTTTACCGTGGTGGTTTTCAATTATTTGCTGGCAGATAGACAAACCCAAACCAAAGGATTTTTCGCCTGCCGTTCCCGGCCTTTTCGCATGTGTGAAAATGTTAAACACATCATTTTTTATATCATCAGGAATGCCAATGCCATTGTCTGATACGGATATGTTCACACTGCCGGCACCATTGGTAACCCTCACATCAATAGCAGCACCTTCAGGGCTGAATTTTATAGCATTGCTAATAAGGTTACTGATCACACGCCATATCCGTTCCCTGCTTATCATCAATTTCTGCGGATGGTCAAGCAGCTCTGTCATTATCACTTGGTTTTTCTCCGCCGCCTTAAAGCTTAATATCTCTACACTGTTACTTACCAAAGCATTTATTTCAACCGCTTCCTTATTTAATTTGCCGTTGGTAGTATTCGTGGCTTCTAAAATTTCATTTATTAATTCCAGCGAATTACCCGAAGTACTGTTTACCAAATTTATTAACTGTTTTTGTTCGTCGTTATATTCATCCTCAAGCATAGAATTGGTTAAAGCTACTATCCCGCCGATAGGATTTCGCAGGTCATGTGCTACAGTGCGTAATATCCTGTCTTTTTCCTCGCTGTTTATTTTTAGCTCGTGCAAAGTAGTTTCCAGGTTATTTTTTTGCAAGTTGATCTGCTTGTTCAAATCACTGATGGCCATAATGTCCCGTTTCGACCGTTCCCAGTTCCTGTATATCAAAAATATAATAATAACAGCCATTATAACACCAATTATGGCCAGGTAAAGGTATCTCTGCTGCAGCCTGTTATTATCCTTTAGTCCCTGTATCTGGTATTGCTTTTCATAATTTGATAATTGCTGTTTTATATCTGTTTCTCTTAATGGTCCCGTCAATTTATTCAGCGAATCTTTAAGCGCAGTATAATTTTTAAAATAAGTTAACGATTTCTCGAAATTTTTCTTGCGCCCATAGTAATCGCTCATCAGCCTGTTCCAGTCGGTTTCCGCCTCCGCATTTTTCACAGTATCCAAATGGCCGCGCAGATCGCTCATTGTACTCGCAAAATCGGCCTCATTATTTTGGTCGAAGTATAGCTGGGCAAGTGTTATTTCAACAAGCTCACCATTATAATTATCATTGAATTTTTTAAGGTTGATGGCTATGCTCTTCTTTAACAGTACGACAGCCTCATTAAATCGCTTCATTTTCTGTAACACTATGCCCTGATCGCCGTAGGTTACCGCTCGCGCAATATCAAGCAAATTGGCGCTGCTTTTAAACCTGTTACTGTTGTTATTAATGTAGGCCAGCGTATGGTTAAAGTATACCATTGCGCTGTCATTATTACCACCGCGCATGTAGCTTTCGCCAATATTGTTAAGCAGTTCCTGCCGCTGGTAAAATGATCCGAAATTATCAGGCTCAGAAAATGATTGTTTGTAACTTTCTTTAAAATAGCCCGCCGCCATGTTATAATGAGCCTGGTTAAAGGCTATCATTCCCATCCTGTAAGTATATTGCGCAAGTATTTCACCATTCAAATGGTTTTTTCCCAAAACATAGCCCTCATAAAAGTAGCGGTAAGCCTCGTTATACTGGCGCATATCAAAATAAGCATCACCCTTTGCAAAATTAGCTTCCGATAAGAAATTAATATAGTGCTTTTCGCCAACACATTTGGCGGCTATTTGTAGCATGGTATCAGCATACTGTAATTCTTTTATCACATTGTGGGTTGCTTTTTTATGGTATTGGAAATGTATGGCATAAAACCTGAACCTGTCGTTAATAGTTGGGGTGCTCAACTGGTTAAAGGCTGAATCAAGATAATCCACACCCGCTGCCGGTTTTTTCATATCATATATCCGGCTGTTATGATAAATGGCATCAAACGCGTCGGAATAATCGGTGTCATTAACAGGCGTTACTTTTTGTTTGCACGAAAAAGAAAGAAATACGAATGCAAAGGCCGTGCAAAGCCATAATATATGGCTTCCCAATGCTGAGCGCGATCCCTTGCACAAGTTTTCGGTAGGTAACATTAATCAATTGTTAATCAAATATACTATAATTGTTAAGTTGACCAACAATCACCCAAATTAAAGTAACTATTAAGAAAATGTGAAATTTACTTAAAGGCTTCTTCGCCGGTTATGTCCATGCCGGTTATCAAAAGATGAATGTCGTGTGTACCTTCATACGTAATTACCGACTCAAGGTTCATCATATGGCGCATTATCGGGTATTCCCCGGTTATTCCCATGCCGCCCAGCATTTGCCGAGCCTCACGGGCTATATTTATAGCTATCTCTACACTGTTACGTTTAGCCATTGATATTTGTGCCGCAGTAGCACGGTTTTCACTTTTTAAGATGCCCAAACGCCATACCAATAGTTGGCCCTTGGTGATCTCAGTTATCATTTCGGCAAGTTTTTTTTGCTGTAACTGAAACGCTGCTATCGGCTTGCCAAATTGTACACGCTCTTTTGAATATCTTAAAGCCGTATCATAGCAATCCATCGCGGCGCCGAGTGCACCCCAGGCAATACCATAGCGCGCCTGGTTCAAACAACCCAACGGGCCTTTAAGGCCGGCTACGTTTGGTAATAGATTCTCTTTAGGAACTTTCACATCATGAAAAACCAGTTCACCCGTTGCCGATGCCCTTAACGACCATTTACCATGTGTTTCAGGTGTGGTAAAACCTTCCATGCCGCGTTCAACTATCAATCCGTGTATTTTACCTGCCTCATTCTTTGCCCAAACTACGGCAATATCCGCAAACGGCGAGTTCGATATCCACATTTTAGCGCCGTTCAAAAGATAATGGTCGCCCATATCCTTAAAATTGGTTACCATGCCGCCGGGGTTCGAGCCATGGTCAGGCTCCGTTAAGCCAAAGCAGCCTATCAATTCGCCGGTAGCTAATTTAGGCAGATATTTTTTGCGTTGTGCTTCCGAGCCGTAAGCGTAAATAGGGTACATCACCAATGAACCCTGCACCGACGAAGTAGAGCGTATACCCGAATCGCCACGCTCAATTTCCTGCATGATGATGCCATAAGCCGTATAATCCAGCCCCGCGCCGCCATATTCAACCGGGATGGTTGGCCCAAAAGCACCGATCTCGCCTAAACCGGGTATCAATTGTTTCGGGAATTCGGCCCGTTGCGCGTAATCCTCAATTATGGGGCTTACTTCGCGTTTTACCCAATCGCGTACGGTGGCTCGAATTAATTTATGTTCTTCGGTTAGCAGTTCATCTAACAGGTAATAATCAGGAGCCTCGTAAAGGTCGGTCTTAGCCATGGCATAATAAATTGGTCGCCGCAAAGATATAGGTTTTATGCAAATACCTGCCACGCTCAACAACTAACAGCAGGCTTTAATTGGTAAGGGATATTTGTTCCATGAAATTATTGATGTTATCAAACATTTTCTTCGTGCTTCCGTCTACCCATTTTGTATTAATGCGAATAATTTCGCCATTTTTCATCTCGAATGTAAAATAGCGATAAGTAAGCACACCGCCATCCTTACTGAATTTAGTAACATCTTTCCAATAAATTGTTTCATCCTGAACATTGGAAATAAACTTTTCATTATCAAGTAGTAATGCAGGCTTACCTTGTATCATTGGCAAAGTAAAATTCAGAATGAAGAAACGGCCAATTGAAAAAGCTATTACTCCGGCAATTATATAGGCTAACCATTCATAGGGATTATTTAAAAAGAATCCCACACTTATAAAAATAGCGGCTACAATAGCAATTAAAAAAGTTGAACTAATCGTTCGCATTTGGTCATATCCAAAGGTTACTGTTTGCATACTGCTATCAAATTTAAATTATTATCATTTACATTTGACTTATGGTTGAGATAAATTTACAGGACGCGGAGTTTTTCGCTTTTCACGGTTTTTACCACGAAGAACAACTCATTGGCAGCAGGTTTATGGTTGATATATCGGTTAATTTCAAACCAACCGGCAACCTGGATCAGGATGAAATAGATAATACCGTTAACTATGAACAGCTATACAACATAGCCTGCGATGAAATGAAACACACCCGTAAACTGATTGAAACGGTGGGCCAGTCGATAACAGATAATATCAGGAAGGCATTTCCCTTTGTGAAAAGTATCAAAGTCGCCATTAAAAAGATGGACCCGCCGCTGAAAGGAAAGGTCGCCCATTCAAGTGTAGTAATAATTAGTGAGTGATTAAATTATAAGATGGGCTACAATAAAATTACCCCGGATATATTAAAAGCTATTATCTCAATTGTGGGCGAGGGGGCTATTATAGCCCAACAAGCCGGCCTTGAAAAATACAGCCATGATGAAACCGAAGATTTAAGCTATTACCCTGAAATTGTAGTAAAACCACACACGGCCGAAGAAATATCAGCCTTATTAAAACTTTGCAACCGGCATTTAATTCCCGTAACACCACGTGGGGCGGGAACAGGATTGGCAGGCGGTGCTTTGCCGGTTTTTGGCGGCTTGCTTATCTCCATGGAGCGCTTCAACAAAATATTAAATATCGATGAGCAAAACCTCCAGGCTACTGTTGAGCCGGGGGTTATAACCGAAGAATTTATGAATGCGGTTGCGGAAAAAGGCTTGCTATATCCCGTTGACCCGGCCAGTAAAGGCAGTTGCTTTATCGGCGGCAACGTGGCGCATGGCTCCGGCGGGCCGAGGGTGGTTAAATACGGCACTATCCGCGAATACATCCTGAACCTGGAAGTGGTTTTACCTTCCGGCGATATCATCTGGACAGGCGCAAATACGCTGAAGTACGCTTCGGGCTATAACCTTACGCAACTGATGATTGGCTCGGAGGGCACATTAGGCATCATTACCAAAATTGTAACCAAACTCATACCGCACCCAGCCACTGATGTATTGATGCTCGCCTCATTTCCTTCAAACGAACAGGCTTGCGCCGCTGTATCTGCCATATTCAGGGCAGGAGTAACGCCATCAGCTTTAGAGTTTATGGAACGCGAATGCTTTGTATGGGTAAAGCAGTACAATGGTGTGGCATTCTACCTAAAAGAAAATGATGCCGCCTTTTTGCTGATAGAGGTTGACGGTACCGATATGGATGTGATACTTTCAGAATGCGAAAAAATAAATGCCGTGTTGGAGCAGTTTTCGGTTAACAATGTGCTTTTTGCTGATACCGCCGCCCAAAAAGCCGACCTGTGGAAAATCCGCCGCGCCATCGGCGAATCGGTTAAACAACATTCGGTTTATAAAAAAGAAGATATGGTAGTGCCGCGCGCCGAGCTGCCGCGCCTGGTTAAAGGCATAAAGCAAATAGGGAATAAGTACGGTTTCGGCTCGGTGTGCTTTGGTCATGCCGGTGACGGCAACTTGCACCTGAATATTGTAAAAGGCAGCATGAGCGATACCGACTGGGATAATAAACTGAACGATGGACTGCACGAAATTTTTGAACTAACCGTATCTTTAGGCGGCACTATCTCCGGCGAGCACGGCATTGGCCTGGTGCAAAAAGAGTTTATGCCCATAAAATATACTGATATACATTTCGAACTTTGGCGCGGTATTAAGCAAGTGTTCGATAAAAACAATATATTAAACCCGGAAAAAATATTTTAAACGATGCCTTTTAACTTTACCTTACCCACCGACGACCTCACAAAAATAGCCCTGGCTGTTTTATGCGGCGGTTTACTGGGTATCGAACGGCAATACAGAAACAAAACGGCAGGCTTCCGCACTATTATATTGATTTGCCTGGGTTCAACTATGTACACGCTCGTAGCGCAACGCACAGGTGTGGGGGTAAACATTAACATTGTAACCGGTATAGGTTTTATTGGCGCGGGGGTAATATTTAAAGATAATGTATCCGTAAATGGGCTTACCACCGCCGCGGTTATATGGGTATCGGCAGCTATCGGCATGGCTATCGGCACCAATAATTATTTGCTGGCCATTATTTCATCGGCATTAACCATTTTGGTGTTATGGCTGTTCCATTTTCTTGAAGGTTATATGGACAGGCTGCACTATAATAAACAATATAGCTTTGTGTTTGCCGATGCTGATTTCGAAAATATCGCTATGGTTGAGGATATGATCAAATCACATCACCTCGTTTCATTCCGGCTTCAAGTTAACAAGCATGATGGTAACCTGTTGTTGCTATTAAAGGTTATCGGGCATAAAAAAAATATTCTTAAATTAGATAAGGAGTTTTTGGGTATGGAAAGAATCAAATCATTTTAAATTATAGCATACTATGAAACTAAACACTGTATTTACCATAGCTTATATATTAAGCTTTATTTTTTTGATTATTGGTTTGTTATTTAAAATTCAGCATTGGCCATATGGTTCCAACATTTTATTAATCGGATTGGTAGTTACCCTGGTTTATATTTTTACAGGTATAATGATGGTGTCGTCTAATCCGAATATGAATAATCCTGAAAAAGCTGTTTGGGTATTAGGTTTTATTGCTCTCAGTGCGTTTGCCGGTTTACTTTTCCTGGTTTCAAAACCGCTTGATAAGAAGAAAGGTAATCAGTTATCATCAGAAAAACCTTTTTGATACAAAATAACTCTTTTGTCAGTCTGAGATATAAAATTGAGAGCAACTCTAAAGGTGAATGACAATTTGTTAAATGAAATGGACTGCCGCCAACCAATATAAACTTGTCATGGGTAGTGACAGCGAAGAATCTTCTAAAAGACAGGTCGGCAAATGTAGGGCGTAGACGTAGAAGATACTTCGTTCCTCAGCATTAAAAAATTGTTAGGAGCCTACTAATTCGTATTCAAAATCAATCCCGGCTCATCATACTCAATCATCTTATGCCTGTGTGTTTTAGGTATAGGCACTGATTTATTTGTATTATAATCATAACTGATACAAACCGTTTTGCCTGTGGTACAGATCTCCTCGCCGTGTTCGGTAACCTTAACCAGTACGTGCATTACATCAAAACTGCTGTTGCCAATACGGGTGGTGCGTACGTAACAGGCTATCACGTCGTCTATTACAATTGGTTTCAGGTAGTTTATTTCCGACCGGCCTAAGATGATGCCCGTTTCGCTCCAGTCCCATTCTATTATTTCTTTCCAATAGTTTGAACGGGCTATCTCGAAGTAAGTTAAGTATATCGCGTTGTTGACGTGCCCGAAAGCGTCCATATCCGAAAAGCGGATGGGGATAGGGGTTTTGTATTTGTAGTTTGAAAGTTTTTCAGCCATAAAGTGTCAAAAAGTCGGTCTGTTTTTAAAATTTACCGTCATAATGTCTGTTGAAATGCACTTTTTAGGCATTGGTACAACAGTTGAATAATCACTCACGAAGTTAACAAAAGAAAAACTTTGGAGGATATAAAAATGACTTTAGTAAAATTTAACAACGGACAAAAAGCTTACGGTGTAAATCCATTTTTTAACGATGTATTTGACACCATATTACACGGCGATAAATTAGTAACCCGTGTACCTGCAGTTAACATTGCAGAAACTGAAAACGAATTCCACATTGAACTGGCTGTGCCCGGTTTAAAGAAAGAAGATTTTAAGATCAGCCTTGAAAAAAACATTTTAAGCGTATCTGCTGAAAAGAAAGCTGAAAATGTTGAAGAAGGTGTAAAGATCACCAAAAGAGAATACAACTACACTTCATTCGTAAGGTCATTCACTTTACCTGAAACTGTAGACCATTCAAAAATCGATGCTGAATATGTTGATGGTATCCTGAAATTGAATGTAGCAAAAAGAGAAGACGCTAAGATCCAAACCAGGGAAATAGCTGTTAAATAATATTAAAGATTGTTTTCATAATAGGTGGTTTAGTTTGATAGAAGGGCCCCGGCGAAAGTTGGGGTTCTTTTTTTATTCAAATCAACCCCACCCAAACCCTCCCCGGAAGGGAGGGCTTAAAAAAATACGAAGTTAAAAATCTCCCCTTCCTGGGGGATTTAAGGGGGCTAATTCCTCATATTAATATATTGCAGCGGTTGCCCAAAATCCCCACTTCTGCACAAACTTATTACCGCCTGCAGGTCATCTATCTTTTTAGCCTGTACGCGTACCTGGTCGTCCATAATACTGGCTTGTACTTTTAGGCCGCTATCTTTTATTTTTTTGACTATTTTTTTTGCTGCTTCCTGCTCAATGCCTTCCTTCACTTTAATTTCCTTGCGTATCATATTGCCCGATGCCGCCTGCTGAACTTTATCCAGGTCGAGCGCTTTAGGGTCGAGCTGCTGCTTAACCATGCGGCTAATGATGGAATCTTGTATGGCCTTTAACCGCATATCGTTTTCGGTAACAATGGTAATGATGTTGGTTTTTTTATCCAACTCCACGGTACTTTTTGAATCGTGGAAATCATAGCGGTTTAGTATCTCTTTTTTGGCGGTATTTATAGCATTATCAAGCGTTTGCCCGTCTATCTTGCTTACAATATCAAATGATGGCATAATGGTGGTTTTTAAATTGTCTGACTCAGAATTTTCAGAATTTTAAAATTAGCAAAATGATTTGTATTCTGTTAAATTCTTTAATTCCGCAAATTCTGGTTCTGACAGTTAGCGTTGGGGACATAGTGGATACCAGCTTGAGTTTGAGGCCTGCAGGCGTACTTAAATAAGTTCTTAACTTCATTTCTCCCCAAAAAAACCTAAATTAATGTCTGCCAACCGTCACACAATTAACGTTAAAAAACACTTAATATAGCAAGGAGTTAATATTAAGTTAACAAATAAATAAGCAGCTTTGTAAAATCGGGCTGTAATGGCCGGTATATATATGGATATTAAGCACATACCTCTGATTAATCGCGAAATAAGCTGGTTATATTTTAACGACCGCGTATTGCAGGAAGCTGCCGACCCCACAGTACCCCTAATTGAACGCATAAAATTCCTGGCCATATTTTCATCAAACCTCGATGAATTTTACCGCGTACGTGTGGCAACGCTTAGCCGCCTGTCAAACTTAAACGAGAAGGCAAAAGAGATATTGGGTTATAACCCTAAAAAGATACTTAACCAAATAAAAACCATTGTAGTAAGGCAGGAACGTAAGTTCAACAACCTGTACGAGAATATCATTATTAAACAGCTTGCCGAGGAAAAAATATTTATTCTGAATGATACCCAGCTGAATGTAGCGCGCGGCGAATTCGTTAAAAAATATTTCCGCGAAAAAATGCTGGCCCAACTGGTGCCCATTATGCTTGATGAGAGCCTGCCGCTGCCTGAATTGAGAGATCGTGCCATTTATTTTTATGTGAAACTTACGCGTGGTAAAAAAACAAGGTTCGCGCTGATAGAGATACCTAATAATATCTCGAGGTTTGTGGTGCTACCTGAAACAAACAACCTGAAGTTCATTATTTTAATGGACGACATCATCAGGTATAGCCTTGAAGATATCTTTTTTATTTTCGAACATGATTCCATCGAAGCCTATTCTATACAGCTCACCCGTGACGCGGAACTTGACCTGGATAAGGAGGTAAGCGGCAAGTTTATTGATGCACTGGCCAAGAGCCTGCAAAAAAGGCGTAAAGGCAAACCGATGCGTTTGCTGTATGATACCGAAATGCCGCTGGATATGCTCAAAAACCTGGTGAGCAAAATGGGGCTGCACGGCGAGAGCCTTATCCCCGGTAACCGCTACCATAAATTTAAGGATTTTATAGCGTTTCCTAACGTTGGCCGCGCGGAGCTGGAATATGCCAAATATCTGCCATTACCTGTCGATAACCTTTCTTTTGGTAAAAGCCTGATGGGGATGATAGCAAAAAAGGATTTCCTTATCAGCACACCATACCAGTCGTACGATTATGTGATACACTTTTTGCGCGAAGCAGCCATCGACCCAAAAGTAACTGAAATAAGTATTACTGTTTATCGCCTTGCCTCAGAGTCACGTATTATCCACGCGCTTATCAATGCTGCTAAAAACGGTAAAAAAGTAAATTGTTTGGTTGAGTTACGTGCCAGATTTGATGAATCGAACAACATTACCTGGAGCCAGAAACTGGAGGAAGAAGGGGTAAATGTACTGTATGGTATTGAAGGTTACAAGGTACACTCAAAAATATGCCTGGTTAAACGTACTGAAAAAGGTAAACCGTCTTACTACGCCTGTTTGTCCACCGGTAACTTTAACGAGAAAACCGCACTTATGTACGCCGACCATACGTTGCTTACAGCCGATCCTCGGTTAACAGGTGACCTAATAACCGTTTTTAAAGCATTAGGCAAAGGTGGTTTGGCTAAAGGGCTTGAACATTTAATTGTATCGCCTATTGATTCAAGGCCGGCGATCTATAAGTTGATAGACAACGAGGTAAAAAATGCTAAAGCCGGCAAACAAGCTTACATGATACTGAAAATGAACAGTCTTGCCGACGAGCAAATGATAGCCAAATTATACCAGGCCAGCAACGCCGGTGTAAAAATAAGGTTGATAGTGCGCGGTATGTGCTGCCTGATACCTGGAATGAAAGGCTTCAGTGAAAATATCGACGTGATCAGCATAGTGGATAAATACCTCGAACACTCGCGTGTGCATATTTTTTGCAATGATGAGAATGAACTCATCTACCTTACCTCAGCCGATTTCATGACGCGTAACATTGATAATAGGGTGGAGGTCGGTTTCCCTGTTTATGATGAAGGATTACGCAAAGAAATTAAAGACATCATCAACATCCAACTAAGTGATAACACCAAAGCCCGCGAAATAAACAGCCACAACACCAACAAATACCACAAAACCAACACCGAAGTGCCTTGCCGCGCACAGATAGATATTTACAATTACCTAAAGAATAAAGAAAAATAACCTTGAGATACGCCGCTATTGATATAGGATCTAACGCAGTTAGGTTACTTATTGCCGATATTATTGAAAACAACGGATCAGTTTCGTTTAAAAAGAATACATTGATCAGGGTGCCGCTTCGCCTTGGCGATGATGCTTTTCTTGAACACCATATTTCAGACAAGAAGTCAACCGACCTGGTAAAATCCATGCAGGCCTTCCATAACCTCATGGACGTTTATAAAGTAAAGGATTACATGGCCTTTGCTACGTCGGCCATGCGCGAAGCCAAAAATGGCGGCGATGTTGTAAAACAGGTTAAAGATGAAGCAGGAATCGACCTTGAAATAATCGAGGGGCAAAAAGAGGCCAAAATCATCTACGCCAGTCATGTTGAAGATAATATCGACAAAAACAAAAACTACCTGTATATCGATGTAGGCGGCGGTAGTACCGAGCTGTCGCTATTTTCGGATGGAGAGTTATTAGCTTCTAAATCATTCAATATAGGTACCATCCGTATGCTTGATAATCAGGACAAAGAAGAAACCTGGACCGATATGCGCGAGTTTATCCGTGAGAACACCAAGAGTTTTAAACTTATTTCTGGTATTGGCACTGGTGGCAACATTAATAAATTGTACAGAATGTCTGAAGAAAAAAACGGCGCGCCAATGTCGTTCAATAAATTAAAATCGTTGTACAATTACCTCAACTCATTTTCATTAAAAGACCGTATAAACGTACTCGGGTTAAACCAGGACAGGGCCGATGTGATTATCCCCGCCAGCGAGATATTTATCACCGTAATGAAATGGGCTAACATTAAAAATATATATGTGCCCAGTGTGGGTATGGTTGATGGCATAATCCAAACGCTTATTGAAAAGAATTTTCCAAAGAATGATTAAATTTTTTTTAATAAATAGTTAATAAATTAATAAAACTGTTATTATCTTTGTATTGCCCTTTTAGGGCATGTTTTTCATAGGTAGATGTAGGGTCGGGTACTTGTTATTCGACCCTTTTTTATGCCCTTTATTTTAATCTGCCTATCTTGTACCCGTAAATTATCATGAAAAAGAAAATTGTAATTGCCATTACCGGTGCAAGCGGCGCTATTTATGCCAAACTATTGCTCGAAAAACTGCAGCAATTAAGCCAGCAGGTAGGTGAGGTGGGCATTGTAATGTCTGACAATGCCAAACAAGTATGGCAGGTAGAACTGGATAACAACGATTACAAAAACTTTCCTTACAAATTCTACGATAAAAATGATTTTAACGCGCCCTTTGCCTCGGGCTCAGCAAAGTTTGATACCATGGTCATCATTCCCTGTTCTATGGGCACACTGGGCCGCATAGCTGGCGGAATATCCGACGACCTGGTTACCCGTGCCGCCGATGTTATTTTAAAAGAACGCCGCAAACTCATACTGGTAGCCCGCGATACGCCGTTTAGTTTAATTCACATACGCAATATGCAAACGGTTACCGAGGCAGGTGGCATCATTTGCCCGGCGATCCCTTCATTCTATAGCAAACCGCAAACTATTGAAGAACTGGCTATGACGGTTGTCAACCGCGTTATCGACCTTATCGGGCTTGAAAATGAAAGCTATCGCTGGGGTGATAACTAAAAGCTACAAAGCCGTTACAATCCCTCTTCATCATACATTCACTAAAATCGCTATCTTTGCGATTGGGAATGAACAGGAAAGTCGCTTTTTACACACTTGGATGTAAGCTGAATTATTCAGAAACATCGTCCATTGGCCGCCTTTTTAATCAGGCTGGCTACAGCACCGTCGATTTTACAGAAACCCCTGATGTATTTGTGATAAACACCTGCTCGGTTACTGAAAATGCCGATAAAAAGTGCAAAAAGGTTGTTAAGGAAGCATTAAAAATATCACCCAATGCCTATATAACCATTGTAGGCTGTTATGCGCAGTTAAAACCAAAAGAGATTGCCGAAATACCCGGTGTGGATATGGTTTTAGGCGCTGCCGAAAAATTCCAGATAGTTGACCACATAACCGATCTTACTAAAAACCCCAAAGCAGTTGTATATAACCAACCGGTAACCGAAGCCAACCAGTTTGTTTCGGCCTACTCGTTCGGCGACCGTACCCGTACTTTTTTAAAGGTGCAGGATGGTTGTGATTACTCGTGTACGTTTTGCACCATACCATTGGCACGTGGTGCCAGCCGCAGCGATAGCATTGAAAATGCGGTAAAGCAGGCCGAAGAGATTGCTGCGTCTGGCGTTAAGGAAATTGTGCTCACAGGCGTTAATTTGGGTGATTTTGGCATACGTGATGGTAAACGACAGGATAAATTTTTCGATTTGGTAAAAGCACTGGATGAAGTAGAAGGGATAGAGCGTATACGTATATCATCCATCGAACCAAACCTGTTAACGGATGAAATAATTGAGTTTGTCGCTACATCAAAACGCTTTGTGCCGCACTTCCATATTCCGTTGCAATCCGGGTGCGACAAAATATTGGGCCTGATGCGCCGTAGGTATAAACGTGAGCTTTACGCTGATCGCGTAGCTAAAATAAAACAACTGATGCCAGACTGTTGCATCGGCGTTGATGTGATAGTAGGTTTCCCCGGCGAAACCCGCGAGGATTTTATTGATACCTATAATTTTTTAAACGAACTTAACGTTTCATACCTGCATGTGTTTACTTATTCAGAAAGAGAGAATACACTTGCCAGCGAAATGAAAGGTAGTGTGCCCGGTTCAACCCGTGCCGAACGCAGCAAAATGCTGCATATATTATCCGAGAAGAAACGCCGGGCTTTTTACGAAACCCAGCTTAATAAAACCGACGAAGTATTATTTGAAGGTGATATAAAAGACGGCTTTATGCATGGTTTTACCCCAAACTATGTAAAAGTGAGAGTAAAATATGACCCTGTTTTAGTTAACGAGCTAAAAACGGTTTATTTAACAAATATATCACCAAACGGTGATGTTGACATAACAGAGTCCGAAGAAATATTAGTACATTAAAAAGCTATATTCGCTCCAAATTATAATTTATGTTTCCAAATATTACTTCGCTTCTGCAATATCTTTTTGGTATACACCTGTTACTTCCTATACAAACATTTGGGTTTTTCGTAGCGCTGGCATTTGTTGGGGCTTATTGGGCTTTTGTGCAGGAATTTAAGCGCAAAGAGAAGATAGGAGTTATACATTCTTTCGAAAAAACGGTAACCGTTGGTCAGCGCATTACACCAGCCGAACTGGCGGGTAACGCGTTATTTGGTTTTGTTATAGGCTATAAAATAGCCGATGCTATATTTAATTATAACGCGTTAATTGATGACCCGCAAAATTTCCTGCTCTCATTACACGGCAACTGGCCTGGCGGTATTATCATGGCCGGTGTGTTGATGTATTGGGCTTATGCCGAAAATAAAAAACAGGTATTGCCCGAACCTAAAACGCAAAAAGTTAAAGTTCATCCATATGAGTTGATGGGCAGTATTTTACTTTGGGCCGCTATTTGTGGTTTTGTTGGTGCGAAACTATTTAATGGCCTTGAGAACTGGGACGATTTTATGAAAGACCCCGTAGGTATGCTGATTGGCACCAGTGGCTTTACCTTTTATGGAGGGCTGATTTGTGGCGGCGCGGCGGTACTGTATATAGCCTACAAGCATGGCATTAAACCTTTAACTATGTTGGATATTGGCGGTCCGGGCATGATGCTTTCGTATGGCATAGGCCGCATAGGTTGCCAAATGAGTGGCGACGGCGACTGGGGTAAACCAAATTTAATGCCCAAACCCGGCGGATTAAGCTGGGTACCTGATTGGATGTGGTCATTCAATTTCCCGCATAATGTAAATGACGAAGGGAATCCTATTGCCGGTTGTATCGGGAAATATTGCCATGTGTTGCCTCAAGGTGTTTGGCCAACTTCATTTTATGAGTGCGTTGCCTGTATCTTACTGTTTTTCTTTTTATGGAAGATACGCCATTATATAAAAACACCAGGGGTACTGTTTGGCATTTACCTTATTTTAAACGGTACCGAACGCTTTTTAATTGAATTTATAAGAGTGAATACCCGTTACCATATTTTCGGTATATCATTTCCACAGGCGCAGCTCATCGCCATTTGTCTTTTTATAGCAGGTATAGTTTTAATAATCCCCGCCTTCACTAAGCATAAAAAAACTTTACCTCAGCATGGTTGAAAAACTACTTTCTCACAAAATACTAAAAAACCAGGTTGTAAGGTTTGTGCTTTCTGCAGGTGCAGGTTTTTTGGTTGATATAAGTGCTTATTACCTGTTTTATCACAACCTGCTTACCCAAAAAACCTATCATGTGTTCAATACTGAGTTGCGCAACTCTACATTATCATTGGCTATGTCATTCTTTTTAGGCGTAGTAGTCAATTTCCTGATCACACGTTACATGGTTTTTACCGAATCTACTACGGCGCCCTCAAAACAATTTGTACGCTTTGTTTCGGTAGCTATAATAGGTTTTTTTGCCAACCTGGCTGCAATAAAAATATTGATACAGGATTTTGATATGTATCCGCCGCTTGCACGTATCGTAGCGGCATTAAGCCTGTTTTTTGCGAGCTTTTTTGTTCATAAACTATTTTCATTTAGCCTGTCGTTACGCCACCATGCAGTACAGTCACCTAACAAATAAGGTAGCCGAAATATCAAAGCAAGCCGGTGCCTTCATCCGCGAGCAACGCAGAATATTTGATCCTTCTAAAATAGAATATAAGGGTCTTAACGATTTAGTATCATACGTTGACAAAACCGCCGAGCAAATGATAGTTGCCGGTTTGCACGAAATATTGCCCGAAGCAGGTTTCATCACCGAAGAAAAAACCATTAACAAAACCGGTGAAAGGTTTAACTGGATAATCGACCCGTTGGATGGAACGACAAATTTTATTCATGGCCTGCCCACATTTTCTGTGAGCATAGCGCTAAAAGAATATGATGAACTGGTGGTGGGCGTAGTTTATGAAGTTAATCTCGACGAATGTTTCTACGCATGGAAAGACTCGCCGGCATATCTGAACGGAATTGAAATAAAAGTGAGCCACACAGATGCTATAGGGAAAAGTTTGTTAGCAACGGGTTTCCCTTACTATGACTTTGCCAAACAGGCCATCTATATTAACTTATTCGCCGACCTGATGCGAAATACCCACGGCCTTCGCCGTATTGGTTCAGCCGCTGTCGACCTGGCTTACACCGCATGTGGCCGTTTTGATGGCTTTTATGAATACAATCTTAACGCCTGGGATGTGGCTGCGGGAATATTAATAGTAAAGCAAGCCGGCGGTGAAGTTGTAAACTTTAGAGGAGGCGACGAAGTAATTGAAACCAGGGAGATATTAGCCACTAATGGCAAGATAACAGGGGAGTTGCTGGGAAAGATACAGGAGTATTTTAAATAATAAAGTAAACAAAAACACCGATCATTTTTTAAATAATCGGTGTAATCAAAAAAACTATAATCGGTGTAATCGCTTTATTATAATGCTTCCGATACTACTTCGGTAACCTCGGGCACCATGCGTTTAAGCAAGTTCTCAATACCCGCCTTTAATGTAACAGTTGATGAGGGGCAACCACTGCATGAACCACGCAGTTCAACAGTAACCACACCTTCGTCAAATGCTTTATAGGTGATAGCGCCGCCATCCGATTCAACAGCCGGGCGGACATAATCATGTAATATCTGCTGTATCTTTACTTCAATATCGCTGCCTTCAAAGTTTATATCTTCCGAATGATCTTCAGGCTGCACCACTAATTCAGCTTCAACCGCGCCTTTTACAAACTCCTTTAGAATTGGTAGAAGATCGTCCCAGTCGCTGCCCTCAGTTTTGGTAACAGTTACAAAGTTGCTGGCGAAGAATACGCCATTAACAAATGAGAACTTATATAACTCCTTAGCGAAGGGTGATTTTTCAGCACTTTCCTTTGTAGCAAAATCAACACTGCCGTTTATCAGCAATTTGTTCACAATGAACTTCATAGTTGCCGGGTTCGGGGTCGATTCAGTATATACGTTGATATTCATCTTTATATCTCTTTAATATTTCTTTAACAAATTTAAACAGGTTTTTGATTTAAAATACACTGTTGGTTTGTTATGACGGGGTAATGACTTTATCTCAATACGAATTAAATACCCGTATAGTTGGCTGGCGTTACTTTTTTAATCTCCTCCTTAACCGCATCACTAACATTCAAAGTCTCCACAAACTCCGCAATAGTAGCCGCGTTTACCTGTGTATTAGTACGTGTAAGTTCTTTCAATGCCTCGTAAGGGTTGGGGTAACCCTCCCGGCGCAAAATGGTTTGTATGGCCTCAGCTACTACGGCCCAGTTGGCATCTAAATGTGCATTTATGGCGGTTTCATTAAGCAGCAACTTATTCAATCCCTTAATTGTCGATTTCATGGCGATAAGTGTATGCCCAACTGGCACGCCGATATTACGTAGTACGGTTGAATCGGTAAGGTCGCGTTGTAATCTTGACACAGGCAATTTAGCAGCCAAATGTTCAAACATCGCGTTAGCAATACCTAAATTACCTTCCGAGTTTTCAAAGTCAATCGGGTTTACTTTATGTGGCATAGCAGATGAACCTATCTCGCCTGCCTTAATTTTTTGCTTAAAGTAATTCATGGAGATATAGCTCCACATATCCCTGTCAAGGTCGATAAGGATATTGTTTATTCTTTTTAGCCCATCACATTGCGCGGCAAAATTATCGTAATGCTCTATTTGCGTAGTAAACTGTGAACGGCTCAACCCCAAAACATCATTTACAAAACGGTTGCCGAATTGCTTCCAGTCGATATTACCATACGCAATATTATGCGCGTTATAATTCCCGGTAGCACCACCAAATTTGGCAGAGTAGGGTACCTGTTTCAATAATTTAACCTGGTTCTCCAAACGCTCTACAAAAACCTGTATCTCTTTTCCCAAACGCGTTGGCGACGCCGGTTGCCCGTGCGTGTGCGCCAGCATGGGTATCTTGTCCCACTCGGCAACGTATTTTTTTAATATACTGATCAGGTCATCCAATGCAGGATAATAAACATCCTGCAAAGCCATTTTAAAGCTGTAGGGGATAGCAGTGTTGTTGATATCCTGTGAGGTGAGGCCGAAATGGATAAACTCTTTATATTCCGAAATTTCAAGTTCATCAAATACTTTCTTTATAAAATATTCAACGGCTTTAACATCGTGGTTGGTGGTTTTTTCAATGTCTTTTATGTGTTGTGCGTCATCCTCGCTAAAATTTTCATAAATGCCTCGTAACTTTTTTGCCAGTTTTTTATCAAAATCCTGTAACTGCGGCAGCGGGTGTTCGCATAAAGCTATAAAGTATTCAATTTCAACAAACACACGATACTTTATTAGCGCGTACTCTGAAAAGTAGCCTGATAGCTCAGCAGTTGCGTTATGATAACGGCCATCGATGGGTGATATGGCCGACAGTGGGGAAAGCGACATAATATATTTTTTTGCAAAGATAATAAATCAGTTTGCAGTTTGTAGCGGTGGCTGGCAATAAGGAATAGGCGGTGTATGAGTTGCCACTGGCTGGTGTAACATTTGATATACAGTAAGATAGATGTGGAGAACTATTTTCAATTTGGAAACTTTGAAATCTAAAAATGTTTCCATAGTTTTGTGCCGGAGTGCAAAATGATACCAGTAGAAAGAATAATTGAAGGCGGTGAAGACCTTTTTTTAAAGGCCGGCATAAAGAGCGTAACAATGGATGATATAGCTAAGCATTTAGGTATATCGAAAAAAACCATTTACCACTATTTTAAGGATAAGAACGAGTTGGTGATAGCGCTGGTTAAGAAAAAACTGAAAGAGGACGAAGACCAGATAAACGATATCATCAGCAAATCAGATAATGTGATTGAGGAAATGTTGAACATGATGAAATGTTCGGAAGATATATTTTCAAGGATAAACCCGATAGTGATACATGATATGCAGAAATATCACCCCGATGCCTGGAAACAGTTTCAGAATTTTAAGGCTGATGTTTTGGTTCGCACCCTTGAAGAGTTATTGACCAAAGGAATGAAGCAGGGATATATAAGGCCCGATATTGATGTAAAAATAATAGCACGGATGCGGGTAATGCAGGTAGAAATGGGCTTTAACGCCAACCTGTTCCCGATAGCTGAGTTTAATACATGGAAGGTACAATACCAGTTTTTAGAGCATTTTAATTACGGTATATGTACCCTTAAAGGATATAAGTTACTTGACCAATACAAAAATGTAAAACCTGAATAAATCCTGTTGACATAGGGCTGTCAATACAGCCAATAGATTTGAATAATTAAACTAAACACCACAACATATATAACAAATGAGAAAAATAACTATAATAATAACGGCCATCTGCACCATAGCCATAAAAAGCTATGCCCAGCAGCCCCCGCGCGATAGCATACTCAATCTTAGTTTACAAGATTGTATAAACTATGCCTATGACCACCAGGACTCGGTAATGAACGCCAAGCTTGATATTAAAAGCGCTGAATACAAAGTAAAGGAAACCATAGGCAGTGGTTTGCCGCAGATAAATGGTTCGGTTACCTTCCAGGATTTCCTGAAACCACCGGTAACTGTTGGCCCTGACTTTACCAATTACGCAAAAACCGGTTTTATCGATCCTAATGCACCTTTGGCACCTTTTCCTTTCGGTGCGGTAAAGTATAATAATACTTATTCGTTAACAGGCAGCCAATTACTATTTAGCGGTACTTATATTGTCGGTTTGCAGGCAGTAAAAACTTTTAAAGAGCTTTCGCAACGCAGCCTTACACGTACAAAAATTGAAACCAATGTTAGTGTATCTAAAGCATATTACCAGGTTTTGGTAAGTAATGAACAGATAAAATTGCTTGATGCTAACATCACCCAGCTAAAGCAGCAACTGGACCAAACCACGCAGCAAAACAAGCAGGGCTTTGTTGAAAAGATTGATGTCGACAGGTTATCGGTGCAATACAACAACCTGGTTACCAACCGCGAAAACACAGTGCGTACTTTAGCATTAAATTACCAAATGCTGAAGTTCCAGATGGGTATGCCGATAGATCAGCAAATAAATTTAACCGATAAACTGGAAAGCATCGATCTGAACCAACAAATAGGGCAGGACGCAGTTGATACTTCTTTTTATCATAATCGTATTGAATATAATTTGCTGCAGACCAATGTCAAGCTTAACCAATTAGATGCTAAAAGCAAAAAGGCCGAATTTTTACCAACGCTTACTGCGAATGGTGGCTATGGAGGTACGTTCCAGGAAAATCATATGAAGTATTTGTATAACCACATTTATACTGATAGCTATATAGGATTAAACCTGAACATCCCGATATTCAGCGGCGGGCAGCGCAGTAACCAATTAAAACAATTGGAGATAAATGTTCAAAAAGCGCAAAATAATTTATACGATGCTAAAAATGCGTTGCGCCTGCAGGCCAATTCGGCAAACGTAACTTACGTAAATAGCCTGCAATCGCTCAACAACCAAAAGAAAAGCCGTGAGCTTGCACAGGAAGTATTGCATGTAGCAAAGGTAAAATACCAGCAGGGGGTAGGCTCGAGCCTTGAAGTTACGCAGGCTGAAACCGATTTTGAGAACGCCGATAACCAATATATACAGGCACTGTACAATGTTTTAATAAGCAAGGTTGACCTTGATAAAGCTTACGGGCGCATTAAATAAAAACTAAATCACAAACAAGATAGATGAAACACGACATGAAAAAACTATTATACATACCGGTTATATTGTTTTTAGCGGCATGCTCAAACAAACCGAAAGACCCCAAAGCCCAGCTTGCCGACCTAAAAAAACAGCAGGCCGATATCAACTCGCAAATAGCGAAGTTACAGGCACAGGTAGGTAATACAGATTCAACCAAAGGTATTGACGTAAGTACAGTGGTAATAAAACAGGGCCAGTTTACCAATTATGTGCAGATACAGGGCCGCATTGATGCGCAGGATAACGTTACCGCCTATCCGCAGGCACAGGCAACCATTACTGCCATTTATGTAAAAGTTGGCGACCATGTAAGTAAGGGCCAAACCCTGGTACAGTTGGATAATGCCGTATTAGTACAAAACATTGCGCAGGCTCAATCGCAAGCCGACCTGATGACCCAACTTTATCAGCGCCAGAAAAACCTGTGGGACCAGAAAATAGGTACCGAAGTGCAATTTTTACAGGCACAAACCAACCTGCAAAGCGCGCAAAAACAAGTGGCATCATTACGCCGCCAGGCCGATTTGTATAAAATTGTATCGCCTATAAGCGGGACTGTTGACCAAATGGATCTGAAGCTTGGGCAGGTTGCTGCACCTGGCCAGTCGGGCATACGCGTAGTAAATGCTGATATATTAAAGGTGAAGGCTGATGTACCTGAATCATATTCAAGCTCGGTTAACCAGGGCGACAACGTTAAGGTTTTATTCCCTGATGTGAATGATTCGCTGGTTACCAAAGTAACCTTTGCAAGTAAGGTTATCGATCCATCATCGCGCAGCTTTGGCATCGAAATAAAATTGCCGCACAGCAAAGAATTTCGCCCTAATATGACGGCTGTTTTAAAAATTGCCGACTACTCAAAGCATAACGCTATTTCGGTACCTGTTAAAAGTATCCAGCGCTCAACTAATGGCGATTATGTATTTGTAAACGACAATGGCGTTGCTAAACAAAAGAATGTTAAAGAAGGGAATACTTCCGAAGGTTATACCGAAATAACTGCAGGCCTGCAGGCAGGTGATGAGGTGGTTACCGAAGGAGCCAGCGAGCTGGAAGACGGCAACAAGATAACAGTTTTAAAATCTGGTAATTAATATAACATACTTAAACCATGAAAGACCAGGAAAAAGAATTCGGCCCGTCCAGTTGGGCCATAAATAATAAGACAGCCGTATATGCCATTATCGTAATGATAACTTTAATGGGGTTAATATCATACAACAGGCTGCCAAAAGAAAATTTCCCGGATATTACCATATCCAAAATATACGTTACCACGCAGTTTTTGGGGCAGTCGCCTCAAAATATCGAGACATTGGTAACGCGCCAGCTCGAAAAGCAATTAAAATCGCTTAAAGGCTTAAAAAAGGTGACTTCAAATACGCAGCAAAACGTATCGGTTATTACAGCCGAGTTTAACGCGAATGTCGATATTGATAAGGCCAAGCAGGAAGTTAAAGATGCGGTTGATAAGGCTAAACAGGATCTGCCGCAGAATGATAACCAATATAAAGAACCCGATGTATCGGACATTAACGTAGCCGATGTACCTATCCTTTATATAAACCTGTCGGGTAATTACGACCTGAAGAAGCTGAAGGAATATGCCGATAATATTAAGGACGACCTTGAGGCCATGAAGGAAATATCGAAGGTTGACGAGGTGGGCGCTTTAAAGCCCAATATCCAGATCAACGTTGATATTAATAAAATGACCGCCGCACAAGTCAGCTATAATGATATTATACAGGCGGTGGGCAATGAGAACGTAATATCATCGGCGGGTACCGTTAAGATCGACGGTATGCAGCGCGCTATCGACCTGAAGGAAGATTTCAAAAATGCCGATGAAGTTGCCGCATTGGTGATCCGGAACCCGCAGGGAAAAGCAATTTACCTTCGTGATATTGCGGAAGTAAAAGACGGTTTCCAGGACCAGGAAAGTTATGCCCGATTAAAAACGCCTAACGATCCGAATTTTAAAAACGTTATCAGCTTAAATGTTAGTAAAAGGGCGGGGGAGAACCTGATAGAGGTATCGGACAAAATTTATGCATTGCTTAAACAAAAACAAGCCACTATTTTCCCTAAAGGGCTGAATATTACTGTTACCGGCGACCAGTCGGACAAAACCCGCAGTACCTTGAACGACCTGATCAATACCATCATCATCGGGTTTATACTGGTAACGGTTATCCTGATGTTTTTTATGGGGACGACCAATGCCATTTTCGTGGCGCTGTCGGTACCGTTATCCTGTTTTATAGCGTTTTTGGTGATGCCGGCGATCGGGTTTACGCTCAATATGATCGTGCTGTTCTCGTTCCTGCTGGCGCTGGGTATAGTAGTGGATGATGCCATAGTTGTGATAGAAAACACGCACCGCATATTCGCCAATGGTAAGGTGCCGATTGTAAAGGCGGCTAAAATAGCGGCCGGAGAGGTGTTTATGCCGGTGTTTTCAGGTACCATGACTACCCTGGCACCGTTTATTCCATTGGCATTCTGGAACAGCTTGATAGGCCACTTCATGTTCTTCCTGCCAATTACGCTTATTATAACCTTATTGGCATCGTTAGTTGTAGCTTATATCATGAACCCGGTATTCGCGGTTGATTTTATGAAACCACATCATGAGGGTGAACACGATAATCCTAAATTCGACCGCAAGGTTAGGCGCGCCATGTTGTGGTTAGGTGCATTTACAATTATAGGTTACCTGATAAATATTGGGGTAGGTAACTTTATGGTAGTAGTGATCTTATTGTATTTGCTTAACCATTTTTTGTTATTAAGAATAATCGACAGGTTCCAGAAAAACGCCTGGCCAAAGTTCCAGCATTGGTATGCCCGCTGGCTTGAACGTGCTGTAAGGGTACCCTGGTGGATATTTGGCGGGACGATAGTGTTATTCATCCTGACGCTGTTCTTTACCTTTGGGGTAGTAAAACCTAAAGTTGAATTTTTCCCGTCAGCCGACCCTAATTTCGTGTATGTATATGTAACTATGCCAATAGGTACCGATCAGGCTTACACCAATGGCGTAGTTGAGCAATTGGAGAAACGCGTTGCGCAGGTAGTTGAGCCCGATAAGGATATTGTATCATCTATCATATCAAACATATCCGTAGCAGTTACCGACCCGACGGATGAAGACCAGGGCACTTATTACAACAAGGGCAAAATAACAGTAGCCTTTGTTGAATACGGCAAAAGGAACGGCAAAGATACCAAAGCGGTTATGGAACGTATCCGCAGGTCGGTACAGGGTATACCGGGTGCTAAAATAGCCGTTGCCCAGGAGCAGGGCGGCCCGCCGGTACAAAAGGATATCAGTATTGAAATTATCGGCGATAATTTAGATACACTGGTAAATACCAGCAACAGGTTAAAGGATTTTATTAATAAACAAGGCATAGCAGGTATTGAAGAATTAGTGCCCGATGTGCAAAGTGATAAACCTGAAATTGTATTTGATGTTGACCGTGAGCGCGCCAACCGCGAAGGAGTAAGTACTGCGCAAATTAATACGGCATTGCTGGCATCGGTATATGGCATCAAGGCGGCCGATTTCAGGAATACCAAAGAGGATAACTATGAAATTGATGTGCGTGCCCGGGAAGACCAGCGCAATAACATTGATGCGTTGCGAAACCTGAAAATAACCTTTAGGGATATTGCCATGGGCGGGCAGATACGGCAGGTACCTATATCGGCATTTACCGATGTACGTTACACCAACACGTATGCCAACATTAAGCATAAGCAATCAAGGCGTGTAATTACCTTAGGCTCGAACGTGTTGAAAGCCTATAATGCCAATGATGTGAATGCGGCCATCGCGCAAGCTATTAAAAACTTCCATACGCCCGATAATGTAAGTTTACGCATGGGTGGTGGCCAGGAAGACCAGGTGGAGGCCGCTACATTCCTCGGTACAGCCTTAATGGTATCATTAGGTTTAATACTGATCATTCTGATGGCATTATTTAACTCAATAGGAAAAACACTGATCATTTTGAGCGAAATATTATTCAGTATAATTGGTGTATTCTTAGGGATAAGCATTTTTGATATGACCTTTTCAATAGTAATGACCGGTATAGGTATCATTGCCCTTGCGGGTGTCGTGGTGCGGAATGGTATATTATTGGTTGAATTTAGCGACATGCTGCTGGAGCAGGGGTTAAGCATACACGATGCAGTAGTTGAAGCAGCCCGGACACGTATGACGCCGGTATTGTTAACCGCAACTGCGGCCATATTAGGTTTGATACCACTTGCCGTAGGTTTTAATATCGACTTTGCTGGCTTGTTTACCCACTTTAAACCGCATATTTATTTTGGCGGCGATAACGTAGCCTTCTGGGGGCCGCTATCGTGGACAATGATATTCGGGTTGGGTTTTGCAACTGTTATTACCCTTATATTGGTGCCTTGTATGTACCTCATCCGTTATAATATGAAGGAAAACATACGGAAAAGAAGGGAACGCAGGGAGCAACTGGAAGCAGCAACCTCTGCCGTATAAATTTAAAAAGTGTAAAATAGTTTAAGAGGCCGCCTCATAAGTAATTATGAGGCGGTTTTTTCATTGAGGTGGGGGCTTTAACCCAGACCCCATATTCATTAGAACAGTTGTAAATTCCGTTGTGCCGTCCTCTTTTTGTTCTGATTAGGAAAATAAAAAAGAGGCTGCCCTTTTGAGACAGCCTCTTCTATATAAAAATAAATTAGTGGCTTATTTTACAGCATCAACAACTGCCTTAAAAGCATCAGGGTGGTTCATCGCTAAATCAGCCAATACCTTACGGTTCAAGCCTATTTCTTTAGCGGCTAACTTACCCATTAGTTGTGAGTACGAGATACCGTGCTGGCGGGCACCTGCGTTGATACGCTGTATCCATAAAGCCCTGAATTCTCTTTTTTTGGTTTTACGGTCGCGGTAAGCATACTGTAAACCTTTTTCTACTGTATTTTTAGCAATGGTGTAAACCTTGCTGCGCGAACCCCAATAACCTTTGGCGAGGTTCATCACTTTTTTCCGGCGTCTTCTCGACGCGACTGCGTTAACTGAACGTGGCATTTTTTGTTGTTTTTGGTAGTGAGTGCCTTGCGGACTTTAATACTCTAATACCTGGTTAAAAATTAATTAATTACTTTCCGATACAAAGCATACGTTTTACGTTACCCATATCAGCATCAGATACTAAACTGGTGTGAGTTAGGTTACGCTTACGTTTGGTGCTCATCTTGGTTAAGATGTGGCTTTTGTATGCGTTCTTTCTTGCAATTTTACCGGTTCCAGTAAGCTTAAAACGCTTTTTTGCACTGGAATTGGTTTTCATTTTTGGCATAGCTGTTATTTATTTGTGTTAGTTAATTACGTTGTCGCAACGTATTATCTTTATTCGAATTTCGGATGTTCGATTTCAGATTTACCTGATCTCTAACCTCTATTCTCTAATCTCTATTTCTTACCTGCTTTTGGGGCAACGGTTAAAAACATTCGTTTCCCTTCCAGTTTTGGTAGCTGTTCTACCTTACCTACTTCTTCTAATGCCTGTGCAAAGCGGAGTAGTAATATCTCGCCCTGTTCTTTGTAAACAATTGCACGGCCCTTAAAGTGCACGTAAGCCCTCACTTTTTCGTTGGCCTCCAAAAACTTAATGGCATGCTTCAACTTAAATTCAAAGTCATGGTCATCGGTATTTGGCCCAAACCTAATTTCTTTAATTACAGTTTGTTTGGCGTTGCTTTTTATCTCTTTCAGCTTCTTCTTCTGTTCGTAAACAAACTTATTATAGTCGGTTACTTTACAAACAGGTGGTACAGCATTCGGCGATATTTCAACCAGGTCCAGTTCTTGTTCCTGCGCAATAGCCAAAGCATCGCGTAAGGAATAAACACCTTGCTCCACATTGTCGCCAACAAGGCGCACTTCAGGGGCTTTTATAAATTGATTAATGTTGTGTTCAGCTTCTTTTCTCTTAAAAGGAAGCCTTGGTCCTCTATTGAAGGGTTTGTTTAATGCCAAGTTATACTGTTATTTCTTTAATTATTTGTTTTCTAAATTCTTCTATGCTCATGCTTCCCAAATCGCCTGTTCCATGTTTACGTACAGAAACCAGCCCTTCGGCAGTCTCTTTTTCGCCCACTATAAGCATATAAGGGATCTTTTTGACTTCAGCATCGCGTATTTTCCGCCCGATCTTCTCGTCCCTGAAATCAATAAGCCCGCAAATATCCGAATCTTTTAACGAATCTGAAAGTTTTTTTGCATAATCTTCATATTTTTCCGAGATAGGCAATATGACGAACTGTTCAGGCGACAGCCACAGTGGGAAATTACCTGCGCAATGCTCAATCAACACAGCCACAAAACGCTCTAATGACCCAAATGGTGCACGGTGTATCATCACCGGGCGGTGTTTTTGGTTATCACTGCCTGTATATTCAAGTTCGAAGCGTTCGGGCAAGTTATAATCCACCTGTATGGTACCTAACTGCCATTTACGTCCAAGGGCATCCTTCACCATAAAATCCAGCTTAGGGCCGTAGAATGCAGCTTCGCCTAATTCAACTACAGTTGGCAATCCTTTTTCTTCGGCAGCTTCAATGATGGCCTGTTCGGCAAGCGCCCAGTTTTCATCGCTGCCGATGTATTTAGCTTTGTTATCAGGGTCGCGTAATGAAATTTGCGCGGTAAAGTTTTGAAAGTCGAGCGCCTTTAATACGTAAAGTACCAGGTCTATTACTTTCATAAATTCCTCCTTCACCTGGTCGGGCCGACAAAATAAGTGTGCGTCGTCTTGTGTAAAACCACGTACGCGGGTTAAGCCATGCAGTTCGCCGCTTTGTTCGTAACGGTAAACAGTGCCAAACTCGGCTAAACGAACAGGTAGATCTTTGTAAGAACGTGGCTTGGTTTTGTATATCTCACAATGATGAGGGCAGTTCATTGGTTTTAAGAAGAACTCTTCTCCTTCCTGCGGCGTTTTTATAGGCTGGAAGGAATCAGCGCCATATTTTTCGTAGTGACCTGAAGTAACGTACAAATTCTTATGACCGATATGCGGCGTAATTACTTGCTCATAGCCTGCTTTAACCTGTGCTTTCTGCAGGAAATCAGCCAAACGCTGGCGCAAAGCAGCTCCTTTCGGCAACCACAGTGGCAGGCCCATACCTACTTTTTCAGAGAAAGCAAATAATTCCAGTTCCTTGCCTAATTTACGGTGGTCGCGTTTTTTTGCTTCTTCTATAAGGTGCAGGTAATCAGTTAATTCACTTGCTTTTGGGAAAGTGACACCATAAATACGGGTAAGCTGTTTGCGGCTTTCATCACCTCGCCAGTAGGCACCCGCCACACTCATCAGCTTCACAGCTTTTATGAAACCTGTATTAGGGATGTGCGGACCACGGCACAGATCGGTAAAATTACCTTGAGAGTAAAAAGTTATCGAGCCATCAGGCAGGTCCTTTATCAGGTCGAGCTTGTACTCGTCGCCTTTATCGGTAAAATATTCAATCGCGTCGGCTTTGCTAACCGGCTTGCGGATATACTCTTCGCGGGTTTTAGCCAGCTCAAGTATTTTATCCTCTATTTTTTTAAATTCATCAGATGAGAACTCGCGGTCGCCAAAGTCAACATCGTAATAAAAACCAGTTTCAATAGCAGGGCCAATACCGAATTTGGTACCGGGATACAGCGCTTCCAAAGCCTCGGCCATTAAGTGGGCCGATGAATGCCAGAAAGTTGATTTACCCGCTGTATCATTCCAGGTTAATAATTTAACATGCGCATCATGTTCAATGGGGCGGCTTGCGTCCCAAACCTGGCCGTCAACTTCGGCTGCCAATACATTGCGTGCTAATCCTTCGGAGATAGACAAAGCTATCTGCGCGGAAGTGATGCCTTTGTCGTACTCACGGACAGAGCCATCAGGGAGAGTAATGTTAATCATCTACAACTATGATTTATTAGTTTATAAAAATGTATTCGTATAAATCACCTACAAAGTGATCTGTTAATTTATGGTGCAAATTTACGATTATTTTACGGGATTACCGATTTAACATTTGATAAGATCTAATATGTACGATAGCTAAAGCCACCAATTGGTAATTACTTATACGGGTATATTCAAAACACAGAATAAAAAAACCTTTAAAGTAACCAATTACGACGGCAAGAAAATGGAATGGAACGCCATTTATTACGGTGATACCCTGCTATATAAACTAACAAAAGCAAATTAAACTTGATTGGAAAATCAGCGAAATCAAAAAAATCAAACTGAAATCAGCGGTTAAATATTCCCCCAACCATGCGCCAGCACATCAGCCAAATGCATGGTTTTTATCGGCAGGTTATTCTTGTCAATATACCCCTGCAAATGCAATAAACACGAAGCATCTGTACTTATAATATACTCTGCCCCGGCAGCAAGTGCATTATCCACTTTCTGTTGGGCCATAGCAGTTGAAATAGCATCGAACTTAACCGCAAATGTGCCACCGAAGCCACAGCAGGTCTCATTGTCCACCAGGTCAACCATTTCCAAACCTATAACCTTTGATAATAACTGCCTCGGTTCCTCTTTTATTTTGCATTCGCGCAGGCCGCTGCAACTATCATGGTAAACTGCCCGGCCATCTAACTCAGCTCCGAAATAATCGAACTGTAATATATTCACTAAAAAATCCGACAACTCATAAATATTGCCTTGTATGGCGCGGCATTTATTGTGCACGGCGGTATTGGTAAACAGGTCGTTATAATAATTCTTCACCATACCGGTGCATGAAGCCGATGGCGTTACGATAACGCTTTCCTCGTGGAAATCATTCAGGAACTTACTGCCCACTTCCTTCGCATCATCCCAAAAACCAGCGTTAAATGCCGGCTGGCCACAGCAGGTTTGCTGAGGATTATAATTCACCGTGCAGCCCGCTTTTTCCAAAACTTTTATGGTGTTGAAAGCAGTTTCGGGGTAAAGCTGATCAATAAAACAGGGGACGAATAACTCTAACTTCATTGGCCGCTAATTTGAGAAAAAATGTTGAAAAAAACTTAAATCCCCGCTACTTCCGGATGCGGGCCAGTAGGGACATGCTTCCTTTTCTTTTCGGCAAATAGCAGCGATATCATCAGGATAAGCCCGGCGGCGAAAAACAGGTCGAGTGTCAACGCCGCGTCGCGCATTTCGCCTGTCCAGGCCTCAACCCCTGCAAAACAAAGCAGGCCCACTACTATTGATGATTTTTCGGTTACATCATAAAAGCTAAAAAAAGAAGCCGTATCGGGGATATTTGGCGGCAGGTATTTGGAATAAGTTGATCGGGATATGGATTGTACCCCGCCCATCACTGCGCCAACAACTACCGCTGCAGCGAAAAACTGTGGGGTATTCTGAATGAAATATACCGATAAACAAAGCAGTGTCCATATCGACACCAAGCCCACAAGCGTTTTTACATTGCCATATTTGCCAGAACATAGCGATGTTAACCAGGCACCTATTACACCTACTACCTGTATTACCAGTATAATTTCGATAAGCGTATCATCGCTCATGCGCAATTCCTTTGAGGCAAACTGCGCGGCAACCAGCATAATTGTTTGCACGCCAACGGAATAAAAGAAGAATGAAGAAAGGAAGCGCCTTAGTAAAGGCATGGTTTTAACCTTTTGAAATACCTTACCTAATTCCTTAAAACCACCTGTTATTACATTATAATTGTGCCTGCCTGCGTTTGGTTCGCCTTTGGGCAATAAGCGAAAAGGAATAATTGAAAAGCCCATCCACCAAACAAATACCATTAAAAACGATATGCGTGCGGGCAAGTCGTCGCTATTAATACCAAATGTTTTGGGTGACAATACCACGAAAAAGCACAAAAGCTGCATCACCAAGCTGCCTACATAACCATATATAAAGCCTTTGGCGCTTACGCCGTCCATTTTGGCTTCGCTGGCGATTTGTGGTAAATATGAATTGTAAAAAACAAAGCCGCCGCAATAACCTATACAAGCCAGGCCGAAACAGATCATGGGTATTTCTAAACCGCTATCGGGCTTAAAAAAGAACAGACCTGCACAAGCTAAAGCTCCCAGCCAGGTAAAAAATTGCAGGTAGGCGCGTTTATTGCCTTTATAATCAGCTATGGATGTAAGTATAGGCAGCATTAATACAACTGCCAGATATGAAAGGCCAAGCACAAAATTAGATAGTACGGTATTCACAAACTTAAACCCGAAAAATGATACCGTATCATGGGTTGCTTTATTTGTGGTTACCGCAACATAATAGGCGGGGAATATAGTCGACGTGATCACCATGTTATATGACTGATTGGCCCAATCGAACATGCACCATGCCCAGATGGTTTTTTTATTATCTTTTTCTATCATTACGGGTTGAAGATATAGAAAAAGCCACACCTGCAAAAAATTGACAGCAATATTTTTTCAACCCTCTTTCCGCCGCAGGCGAAGAGAGGGTTGAGGGTGGTCGAGCGAAGCAAAGACCGGGTGAGTTAAATATAGCGATAGTAATATACATTGGCGCTCCGTTTACTCACCCCGACTTCGCTAAACCGCTTGTCGTTCCCTCTCTTTGCCTGCGGCGAAAGAGGGCCAGGAAAACATGAGTTGAAATAGGTGGCACGCTCATTTCAAAAAATAAATCGCAACTTAGTGCCCCGAAACAGCCATGTACAACTCCGAACTCCGCACCGTAAACGTAACCCGTTATGTGACGCCTTTGCGCGAAGGCGGCTCGCTGCCTGCTATTGCCGAGGCTGATGATGGTTTTCTGTACGTATTAAAATTTCGCGGTGCCGGTCAGGGTATCAAGGCATTAATAGCTGAACTTATCGGCGGCGAAATAGCCCGCGCTTTGGGCTTTAAAGTACCCGAACTTGTATTTGCCAATTTGGATGAAGCCTTTGGCCGTACCGAGCCCGATGAAGAAATACAAGACTTGTTAAAAGCCAGCGTGGGATTGAATTTAGCATTGCATTATTTGCAGGGCGCCATAACTTTCGATGCCGCGGTAACTAAAGTTGATGCCAAACTGGCCTCGCAAATCGTATGGCTTGATTGTTTGCTTACTAACGTAGACCGCACCGCCCGCAATACCAATATGCTGGTATGGCATAAGGAATTATGGCTGATAGACCATGGAGCAGCGTTATATTTTCACCACTCATGGCATAACTGGCTCGAACAGGCGCGGAAACCATTTCTACAGATAAAAGACCATGTTTTATTACCACAGGCCACCGAATTGGAAGCGGTTGACGCAGAATTAAAAGCTATTTTAACCGAAGAAACCATATTGACGATAGTTAATTTAATACCCAATGAGTGGCTCATGGGCGAATTTGGTACGGTGGAAGAACACCGGAGCGCTTACGCTCAATTTTTAATAACACGGATTGCAAATTCAGATATTTTTGTAAACGAAGCACAACATGCAAAGGACACTATTTGAATATGCCGTAATACGGGTAATGCCCAGGGTTGACCGTGAGGAGTTCCTGAACATTGGCATTATTTTGTATTGTGCTAAACAGAAGTATTTAAAAATGCTGTACGTGCTTGATGAACAACGCCTGCATTGCTTTTCCGGTTATATAGATATGGACGAGCTAAGGGAACATCTCTGTTCATTCGAACGCATTTGTAACGGTGATGCCAAAGGCGGCGCTATCGCCAAACTGGATATGCCCTCGCGTTTCCGCTGGCTCACTGCCACCCGCAGCACTATCCTCCAAACCTCGAAAGTACATCCGGGTCTTTGCATCGATGCCGAGGAAACCCTGAATAAACTTTATAATGAATTAGTAATTTGATCACTGTCTCAGTTTGAGACACCTATTGCAAAAAATTGCTAAAAACAAGCGTTTTTTTGGGTGAAAAAAAGCAAAAAATGCCCATTTTTTATCGTTTTTTGAGCGAAAAATGGCATTTTTTATGTGTTTTTGAGTTTCAAAATAGCGTTTTAGACGCATTTTAAATCAAAAAAACGCTTATTTTGAATGATTTTGAGCTTTTTTGGGAAGCATTTGAGTATGTGTCTCAAAGTGTATCATTTAAACAAATGATACACTCCTTAAAAATAATTCATTTTCAAACTGAGACATTACCATAATTTGATATTAGCTTAAGAAGCCCCTGAAACTTTGTAAGTTTGTTATCATCTCCAAAACCATGCACCCGCAAAAGAAGATCATTGAAACCTATGATAAAATAGCTGCCAATTACGCGGCGCGTTTTATGGACGAACTGGACCACAAACCCCACGACCGGCTATTGCTACGCAATTTTGCTGCAGAAAATAAAAACAACGGCCCCATATTGGATATTGGTTGTGGGCCAGGCCAAACTACTAAATTTTTAAGCGATGAAGGCTGCACCAATATCATTGGGACCGACCTGTCGCCAGTTATGGTAACTGAGGCAAAAAGGATAAACCCACATTTGAACTTCGAAGTAGCCGATATGCTGAAGCTACAATATAATAGCAACAGCTTTGCCGCCGCACTGGCTTTTTATGCTATAGTAAATTTGGACTATCCCTTTATTAAAACCGCATTTACCGAAATAAACCGGGTGTTGAAACCAGGTGCACAATTTTTATTCTCCTTTCATACGGGCGATGAAATTATCCATTTGGACGACCTGCTTGATAACAAAGTAGATATTGATTTTTATTTTTTAGATGTTGACACCATTCTGCCCCTGCTAAAAGAAACGGGATTTAAAATAACAGATACCATTATCAGGTATCCTTACGAAGAGGAATATCCCAGCCAGCGGGCTTATATAAGGGCCGTAAAAGAATAACCCGAACGCTACATTGCCCGCAATTGCAGGGTGGCCTGGGGAAGGCAGTACACTATTATTGTATCTGCCCCAAGTGATGTTGCATATGCCTTACATAATCTGCCGCCAGCCATTCAACACTGTGTAGCTGTACCGCATTTTTATCATTATCGCATGTAGCGGTTAACCTGTTTAAAGGATAATCACCCAATACCCGTATGATTTGCCGGTTAAGCAATATCCACAGATCAAGTAATTCTTTAATGTCAGCATTTTGGTAATGGGCAGCGGCTACCCATTCGTCTTGCTCATATATCAGTTTAAAGTTTTCCTCGTAGGTACAGCGTATAAAGCGTTGCAGGTTTATCTGCGCGCTATCTATCAAATGCCCTATAATTTCTTTTTTCGACCATTTGGTGGGCGATGGCTTGGTTTCCCAATCTATGGAATCCTGGTCAGTTTTCAGGAAATTGCCTATGGTATTGGCAAGGTTTTGAAGCGTATCTGTAATCATAGCTAAAGTTATCATTAACTAACCGATAATTATCAAAAAACAATTATCTTCAAATTTTTAATTCTGCCCTGATGGTTCTTAATTATATCTGGATCATATTTTTCCTCATCGCGTTTATTATAGGCCTTGTTCGGCTTATATTTTTTGGCGATACCGATATATTCCGGATGATGGCCGAAGGCACATTTGATTCGGCCAAATCATCCGTAATGGATATTGCCTTACCATTGGTGGGCATCATGTCGTTATGGCTGGGTATAATGAAGATAGGTGAAAAAGCGGGCGCTGTAAATTTCCTTTCGCGCATAGTCGGCCCATTTTTTAATAAGCTTTTCCCCGAAGTGCCGAAAAACCACCCGGCAGTTGGCCAAATGATGCTCAATTTTTCGGCTAATTTATTAGGGCTCGATAATGCCGCTACCCCCTTCGGTTTAAAATCAATGGAGAGCTTGCAGGAGTTGAATAAGGAAAAAGATACCGCCTCCAATTCACAGATCATGTTTTTGGTGCTGCACGCATCGGGCTTAACTATTTTGCCCATCGCCATAATTGCCCAACGTGCCATCTTTCACTCAAAAGACCCTACAGATATTTTTATACCCTGTATCATAGCAACTTACGCGGCCACGCTGGCAGGCCTATTGGTAGTATCAATTAAACAAAAAATAAACCTGTTTAATAAAGTGGTGCTGAGCTGGTTGTTAGGCATTACAGCATTTATGGTTTTGTTGGTGTGGTATTTTACAGCTTTTCTTGACAAAGCGCAGATAAGCGCTTACTCAGGCGTTTTTAGTAACCTGGTGTATATAACCATACCTGTGATATTTATTTTAGGTGGAATGAGAAAAAAGATCAACGTTTTCGAAGCGTTTATCGAGGGCGCGAAGGAAGGCTTTGATGTTTCGTTAAAAATAATCCCTTACCTGGTGGGTTTGCTGGTTGCAGTAAGTTTATTCAGAACAAGTGGTGCGCTTACTTACCTGGGCGATGGCTTTAAGTGGTTCTTTGGTCATTTTAATATCGATACCCGGTTTGTTGATGTATTGCCTATCGCTTTTTTAAGGCCGCTAAGCGGTTCGGGAGCCCGCGCCCTGATGCTTGATAATTTAAAATTATTTGGCCCCGATAGCTTTATAGGCCATATGTCGAGCGTGTTATATGGCACTGCCGACACCACATTTTATATAGTAGCTTTATACTTTGGAATAGTAAACATTAAAAAAACGCGTTACACCATACCGGCCATGCTAATAGCTGACCTCGCGGGTATTGTGACCGCTATATTGGTTTCATACCTGTTTTTCGGGTAAACTACATCCTTTTCCAACCCTTTCCATTTATTTCAAATATTAAGTGTGTGTTTTTTGTAACATGCAATGGCCCATCGCCGTATAAAACGCCATTTATGGTGATCTGCAGGGCAATTTTATAATACTTTATTTCATCACCATACAAGTTACAGACAGATACGCAACAGATAGAGCCACTACGACTATTTTTCATGAACAGAATCTTTACAAAAAGTTTACTTCCGTTAATTATACTGCTCACATTTGCATTTACAAACGTAATTGCGCAAACAATTACTATCGGTGCTGTTGATGCCGGGCCTTATGGCAAGGGATCGACCATAGCCATACCATTCCACGTTAATGATGCATCAGGGTGTATGCAGCAAAATAATGTTTACAGCCTGTATTTATGCAACGCTTCAGGCACGCAAATAGGTGCGGCAGTAGCAACAATAACCAATTTTTATGGTACGTTTTTTAATTATACAGTACCAAACGGGCTTGCTGCCGGTACCTATACATTTCTTATAAAATCATCAAGCCCGGCGGTAACAAGCAATACATCAAATACTTTTACAGTATCGGCTATAACAGGCTCGGCAGCGGCAGCAACGTGCCCTTCAACCCAAATAGGTAATACAAAATATCCCGAGGTTTACGGCACATGTAGCGGTGTAAACAATTCACAATATACCTTTTCAAATGCTTCAGCAGGTAACGCACCAGCTACTGCAACATTTTTTAATGAATTAACACAAACAACCGAAGCAACAAGTCAGCCGCTCGCACCTAACTATAATTTTACTGCAAAAGCAGCTAATTATACAGTTACCATACGTTCTGTAAATGTCAATAATGCGGTAAGTACGTATGCTTATCAATTGATAAATAATGTGGTAAATTCTTCCATAGGCGCTACGGGTAACCCATCGGTTTGTATTGAAAGCGGCAGCGCGCCGCTTACCTATAATATTGATATTTCGTCGGCCACAGGTATACAATATAACTATCCGGGCAATACTTATACTTTTAGCTGGGGCGATGGTTCGCCGAATAGTATTTACACTTTGTGCCAGATAGAGGCGTTGAACGGTAAAATAACACACCAGTTCACAAAATCATCATGTGGTATAACCTCGAATAACAATGCCAATTCTTTTGAGATCGATTTCCAGTCTGAAAATATTTATTGCGGTAAGATCGGTTCGGCGCCCAGCAACTATGCCAGGATATACATTGCTCCGTTAAATAAATTTACCGGCCCGGTAACTGCCTGTACAGGTACGCCTGTATCATTCATTAACAGTTCAATGCCCGGCCCTGACCCTAACGCGACAACCAGCACCTGCAATAATAACCCAAATGCATTATACACATGGTCGGTTGATGGGAAACCTGTACAATCAAACGTTCACCTGGGTGTAAATTTTGTTTATACGTTTACCGAGGGTGTGCATACCGTGAACCTTCATTTGCAAAATCCTGGCCCCGCGTGCGCACCAACAGATTTTTCGCAAACTATTTGTGTCCAGGACCCGCCAAAACCAAGCTTTACACTACCACAGCCCGAAGTGTGTATCGGCAGCGGCCCGGTTACACCAACCAATACGTCGGTTATTGACGCCAGTTGTAATAATCAGAATACTTACCAGTGGACAGTTACCCCATCAGCAGGCGTAACCTTTAATGCCACCGCTGCAAACCCACAATTTACTTTTACCAATATTGGCGTTTACCAGATAGGCTTAACAGTTACCACAGCCAGCTGTGGACCAGTAACTGCACCCGCTCAAACATTAACGGTTAACAGCATGCCAGTTGCCGTATTATCGGCTGATTTTTCGGCTTGCGGTAACAATCAAACTTTAAAATTCAATGCCAACGCTACCAATAACCCCACTTATACTAATTTAAGCGGAACAGCGGTTGATGCGGCGACTACTTATACATGGGCAGTTACAGGTGGCACCTATAGTTTTGCAGCAGGATCGACATTGCACAGCAAATACCCTAATATTATATTTAATGATTATGCCACATACACGGTAACCGTAACTCAACAAAACAACTGTGGCAGTACTACTTCGTCTCCACAACATATTACTTTTCAACAGGCGCCGACCGTAAGTGCCGGGAGCGACTTTACGATATGCGCTACCGAAACGGCTGCACTTAATGGGCAGGTAAGCGGAACAGGTGTTACAAATTATACGTGGACAGGTGGTGCAGGTACATTTACACCCAATGCCAATACCTTAAATGCAACTTACCAGCCATCGGCAGCCGAAATAAGCGCGGGCACGGTTACATTAACTTTACAGGCAACTACTGCCGTAGCTGCGCCCTGCAACCTTATTACCAGTCCGGTTACCATTACCATAGCGCCTGTTGATGTGATAAACAGCAAGTTAACTGCATCTATATGTAGTAATACTAAATTAAATTATCAGGCTACTTCACCCGATGCTACCGCAACATTTACATGGCGGGCGGCCCTTGTATCCGGAAGTGCTTCAGGTTTTTCAGCAACAGGCAGCGGCGCACAAATAAACGATATGCTTGTTAACACCGACCCAACGGCCAGTACAAATGCAATTATAACCTATACTATTACACCTACTAATGCACATGGCTGTACCGGTACGCCATCAACCTTAAGTGTTACCGTAACGCCCTTGCCGTTAATTACCGCGACAGCAGCAAATGCAAGTATATGCAGTAATCAACCTGCCGGAATTTCGTTAACAAGTTCCGTTACAGGTACAAACTATACCTGGACAAGTACCGCCCCTGCCCAGGTTACTGGTAACACTAATAACGCCGTAGCTTCAAATACTACCAGTATAGCTAACATATTGATCAATAATGGAACCACCCCGGCAACAGTAACTTACACTGTTACACCTATTAGCGCTACCGGTTGTACAGGCGTACCTGTTAAAGTATCAGTTATTGTCCAGCCTGCGCCTATACCCGCTAATGCAGGTTCAAACGCTTCCATATGTAATGTAACTTCGTTTGTGTTGCAGGGTAATTCGCCAGCACCTGGAACCGGTAAATGGACAGTAACCCCCGCGGCAGGTATTACTTTTACTGATGATACATCACCTACATCAGGTGTTAATGGTTTGGTACCCGGTAATACTTACCAGTTTACCTGGACTATTACTTCAGCACCGGGTTGTACCAATTCAAACAGTGTTAATATAACTGTTAACGCCCCTACCATTGCAGGTACCACTTCTACACCCGATCAATCCACTGTTTGCGCGGGAAGTAACAATGGAGAAATTGTTCTAAGCGGCAGTTTAGGTACGGTAATAAACTGGGAAACATCAACAGATAATGGCGTTACCTGGGCGCCTGTTACGCCAGTAAATAATGGCACTACGCTATTTTATGTAAATCTAACGCAAACAACCCAATACAGGGCTATTTTGCAAAACGGAAAGTGCAGCGTTCAAACAAGTAACGCAACAACCATTACTGTTAACCAGCCGGCTGTAACAGCTTATGCAGGGCCGCCGCAGTCGCTTTGTAATGTTACATCTTTTGTAATGCAGGGCAATGATCCGGGTACATTTGCAGCCAGTTGGACACAATTATCGGGTCCCCCGGTTACTTTTGCCGATCCGACAAAATATAATACCACTATCAGTAATTTGCAGGGCGGCAATGTGTATACCTTTAAATGGACCATACAGGCAGTAACCCCTTGCGCATCGAGCGAGAATGAGGTTGTAATTACCGATGCCGCCGACGTAACCCCAAGCTTTACTGTTGATAAAACCGATTTCTGCGGACAAACCAATGTAACCTTCACCAATACCTCGAACAACCAGGACGGGGCATCATTTTCATGGGATTTTGGCGATGGTACACCACCGTCAAGCGAAGTAAGCCCTCAGCACGTTTACCAGGAGGACCCCGCCGGGAAAGATAAAATCTATATAGTAACACTTAGCGTTTTAAAGAATTGTAACGCACACCCCGCCGCCACACAAACTATAACCGTGCGGCCTGCTATACCTGATGCTGAATTGAATCCGAGCCCTTTATCAGGTTGCGGGCCAACTACTTTTACCGTTCAAAACCTTTCAAAAGGCGATAACGATACTTATACCTTTTATGTAAAGGATGCACAGGGGAATGATAAAATAACTCCCATAACCAAAACAGATAAAACACCGGTATCATTCACCTTGAGTTCTGCAATAAATGCAAATTATACGTTTTACATGACCGCCACTAATAAATGCGGTACTGTAAATACATCGCCTGTTGTTGTTATCCCCATGGCACCGGCAGACATTGCGGCAATAATCAGCAGCTCAGATAATAAGATAGATTGTTTTCCATTTACCGCTACGTTGATAAATGCCAGCGGTGGCAGCTCTTATTCATACACTATTACTAACCCCGACGGCACTACAACCAAGATACCGGCGGTTAGCGGCTCGCAACCCTATGAGTTCCCAAAACCGGGCACTTATACCATACAATTGTTCGCGTCTGACGCCTGTTCGGTAAATGTACCTTCGAATATATTAACATATACCCTGTACCCGCCACCTGCTCCCGATTTTTCAGCGGCAGTTGATTGCGGCGATATGGCAATTTTTACCAACACTACACCCGATCCCAATAACCTATACACTTACAGCTGGGATTTCGGCGATGGCAGCAACCCGAGCCCTAACCCGCTACACCAGTATACTTATGATCCGCAGCATACCAATTACAATGTTACGCTAACGGCTACCAATACTTCAACAAATTGCTCGAATAGTATAATACACCCTGTTACCATCACGCCGCTGTTAACATCAGAGTTTGAGGTGCTGCCTGCAACAACCATCAGCATACCCGATTATCATTTTAATTTTGTTGATAAAAGCAGCGGATCGCCAACCTCGTGGCTATGGGATTTTGGCGACGGCCAAACGTCAACCGAACAAAACCCGGGGCATACCTATGCGTACGGCAGCGTTGGCGACCATATAGTTACACTAACGGTTTCAAAAACCAATTGTACAACATCAACGTCATCACAAACGGTAACCATAACCGGCATACCGGGGCAGCTTTATTTGCCAAACGCCTTTATACCCGATAGCCGTTCAGCAGGATTGCACATTTATATGGCCAAAGGTGCAGGCATTAAAACCTGGATACTGCAAATATTTAACAACTATGGCCAGCTGATGTGGCAAACTACCAAGCTTGATTCAAACGGCTCGCCGGTTGAGGGTTGGGACGGCACGTTTAAAGGCGCGCCGGCGCCACAGGGCGCTTACACCTGGCAGGCTTCGGCAACATTTGTAAATGGTTCGGAGTGGAAGGGAATGTCATATAACAATTCATTGCCTAAGCGCACAGGCACAGTAAATTTAATACGATAAGTGAAAATGAATATACTAAAAACCTGCATCGTATTTTTTGCTTCAATGCTGTTTGCCTGTACACAAACGTTCGGACAGGACCACCTGTATTCGCAGTTCTTTAACTCGCCGGTTTACCTGAACCCAGCGCTTAACGGGCAGTTTCAGGGCGACTTCCGCATGAATATGATCTACCGTAACCAATACACTACCTCTGGAAATAACTCCAGCTATCTAACTGCATCAATTGATTATAACGTTCCCCGGTTTGGCGGCGGTATCGGGCTTATGTTCTCACGCAGCAGTGAGGGTAACGCCTTCCTTAACTCAAACAGCATAGCAGGCATATACTCGTACAGCGTGGGCTCCGATCAATATGTATTGTCGTTCGGCTTACAGGCAGGCGTAGCTAACCGCAGTATTGACTACGGGAAACTAGTGTTTGACGACCAGATAGACCCCGTGTTTGGCATCCTGCCCGGTGTGCAGTCATCGGCTGATGCATTACAGTTCAACAGTAAGTATTATTTTGATTCGGGTGCAGGCCTAAACCTGGTGCTGGGCGATTTTATGGTGGGAGGCGCCATGCAGCACCTTAACGGGCCGACTACAACATTTACAGGTGCACCTATTAAAATACCAATGCGCGGCACAGCATATTTAACCTACCGCTTCGACCTCAATCGGGATGATAATATTGACGACGACCAAAAATCATACGTTATCCCTTCCGTAGTAATGTATAAGCAAGCTACCTCACAATCTATTTCGGCCGGTATTGAATATAAGCACCATGCCGTGAGCGCAGGTCTGTGGTACCGCAATGGCGGCGCTCAAGGGCCAAGCGCAATGGTGGTGACGCTGATATTCGACATATTTGTAAATAAGGATACCGGCGAGAAATTCAAATTTGGTATAAGCCATGACGTGCCTGTTTCCGGCTTAAATTATGGTAATACCAGTGGCAGCAGCGAAGGCAGTATCAACTACCAAACTGTAAACCCATACCGGGTCGACGATTACCAAAAGTTTGAAGGCGCAAGGCGCTGCTATGATTTTTATTAATAAAATTGCCCTGCAAATGAAAGATTACGCACGCGAGAAAAGAGAGAAAAAGAAGGCAGCTTTAAAAGTTATATGGATAATCGGCCTGATGGGTGTATTGTTTTTAGTTATTGTATCGCGGTTTGCAATGGCCGGTAGCGACGATATTAACAATGGCGGCCCATCAAATGATGATGTTTATGCAATGGCAAAAAGGTTTGTACGGCCTACGCTGCAAAGTGTGGCCCCGGAGTTCCATGATGGTTATAAATTCAGGATAGCTCGCGATTCGGTATATGTTATCCGTTCTTATGCCGAAACAAATCAACACGGTGAAACCGAAAAAACGAATTTCGAAATAGTATTAAAGTACAAAGGCGGGCCGTTTTCTGCCAAAGAAAACTGGGAAATGCTGAACCTGAACGAGGACTAATAAAAAAACAGACCGGAGGAAAACATCCGCCGGTCCGTATCAATCACGTTAAACAACCACCTCTAACCAAAGAAGTATCTTAAATCACTAAACTGTAAACCTAATTGTTATTAAGACGGTCAAATTTACCAAATAGTTTAGCGGTTGTACTTTCGTATCATCCTTTTTACCAAAGGCTGACTTTACTGTTGGTTTGTTAAGCGACTTTTACTAATCCTATCCCTGCGCTAATCACAAGCGCGTCTTCAAGCGCACCTATCACAGGGTCGATAACCGAGGTGTTTTTTACAATATTTTTGCATAACAGGAAGCTGATATAAGTTGAGGTTATTGCCGAGGCCGCGCCTAATACAGCGCCTAATGCCACGTTGTTTCCGCTGGCTTTGTAAATACTTGCCCCGGCCAGCGCGCCTGACAAACCGCGGAAAACTACGCCTGCGGGCTGCGTACGGTTCGGGGTTGCGGGCAACTTATCTATAATAACTTCGCTAACAGTAAGTACAGTTAGCACATTAGCAACTGCTTTCGACTGCATGAAATTAAGCGGTGAACGCTCCAGTCGTTTTGAATGATGATGGCTTAATATCTGGCTGGTTATTGCCGGTGCCGATGAGGTGCGCATACCCGTCAGGGTACCTATCCCAAGTACCTGCCAAAACGGGTGTTTTATTTCTTTTAATTTTATGTTGGATGCCATGATTGTATGCTATATATTTTATAATGAACACTTTATATCGGTTAATGTTTGTGTTATATATGCTGGAATTTATAACATATTAACACTTGCTAAACAAGTTTTTAATTAAAACAGCATAGTGATAAATACTGTTAGTAAGTATAACATCAAACCGCATACTTATGAAAATCCATCAAAATAGCGCGCTGGGCGAACTGGGCAGCGCCATAGGCAAAGGGCTACTGGCCGGGCTGGCTGCAACTGCCGCTATCACAATATCACAAATGGTAGAGATGCGGCTAACCAAACGCGAACCGAGCGGGGCGCCGCTTAAAGTAGCCAAAGAAGCTATTGGTGCAAAGCCTGTGAATAATGAACAGAAAGAAAAATTAGCCAATGAGTTACACTGGATGTATGGCACTGGCTGGGGTATTGTACGCGGGCTTATTTCGCTTACGGGGTTAAAAGGATGGCCGCCACTTTGGCCCATTTTACAGCGGTGTGGGGTTCATCAATGATCATGCTGCCATCGTTTGATGCCGCACCGCCTATATATAAGGAAGATGCAAAGGCCATAACCATTGATGGTTTTCACCATGCCGTGTACGCTACAACTGCCGGAATAGTATATGATATGCTGGATGCGGGCAGCCGAAACCGGCGCAAAATAAATAAACTCGGCAAGCTGCTCAATGTTAAAAAGATGGCTAAAAAGTTAAAGAAAAAAGTAGCCTGACAAAAAGAGGCTGCCCTTTTGAGACAGCCTCCTTTTTCATACTGGGCGATAGCGAAACATCTGTTTTGGCAGATGCAGGGCGACCGGCCTGTGTATAATAGATGCCCCACTATCGTTCAGTATGATGAATGACATTTATATCACCTCCATATAGCTATAATCATGATTGGTGGTGATAGGAGAGAAGCGTTCCATCATCTCCTCTGCTTTTTCAACCATTCTTTCAGATCCAATAAATATAGCTGAACGCTGGTGTAATTCAGTAACATCCAGTTCCAATATTCGTTCATAGCCGTTGCTTGCTTTTCCGCCGGCCTGCTCAATAATAAAAGCCATTGGGTTACATTCGTAAACTAATCTCAATTTGCCTTTAGGCGCGCTTGCCGTTACAGGGTAAATAAATATGCCACCCTTTATCAAGTTACGGTGCAGGTCGGCCACCATTGAGCCGATATACCTCGAGGTATATGGCCTGTTGGTTTTGGTATCTTCAACCTGGCAATATTTAATATACTTTTTCACCCCATCAGGGAAGTGCGAATAATAGCCCTCATTTATGGAGTAAATCACGCCGTCTTTAGGGATCATCATATTTGGGTGCGATAAACAAAATTCGCCGATAGATGGGTCTAATGTAAAGCCATTTACACCCTTACCTGTAGTATAAACTAACATTGTTGATGAACCATAGATCACATATCCTGCTGCTACCTGCTCAACCCCGCGCTGCAGTACATCTTCAATAGTTGCCTGTCCTTCGGTTGATTTGCGGCGATAGATAGAAAAAATGGTGCCTATACCTACATTCACATCAATATTCGATGAACCATCCAATGGATCAATTGCCACAATGTATTTGGCATTTTTTGAAACACCACCGTCAATATGTATGCAATCATCGCTTTCTTCCGATACCACTATACAGCACTCACCACCTTGCGTTAAGGCCGAAATAAATTGGTCATTAGCATACACATCCAGTTTTTTCTGGCCCTCGCCTTGTATATTTATGGTATTATTTTCGCCCCGTATAATATCGGCAATACCGGCTTTATTTACCTCGCGGTTAACAATTTTTGCGGCTATGCCAATATCACGCAGCAAACGTGAAAGCTCGCCTTTGGCGTATGGAAAATCAGCCTGTTTTTCAATGATAAATTGTCCTAATGTTTTTATCGGGCTCATACAGCTATCAAATGTTTTACTTCAACTTCAGTTACTTTATCTTCAATTTGTTTTATGGCATGCACGGTTTTAAAGAACGAATCAGGCGTAACTGATATGCTGTCAATACCTTCTTCAACCAAAAACTGTGCAAAGTCAGGGTAATCAGATGGCCCCTGGCCACAAATTCCTACTTTAATACCTTTTTCTTTAGCCGTTTGTATCAAAGATGAGATCATGGCTGTTACCGCGCCGTTACGCTCATCATACAAGCCTGCAACCAGCGATGAATCCCTGTCCAGGCCCAAAACAAGCTGGGTAAGGTCATTTGAACCTATAGAGAATCCATCGATATGTTTCGCGAACACATTAGCCAGTATAATGTTCGATGGCAATTCGGCCATCAGGTATACTTCCAAACCATTCTCACCACGTTTAAGGCCGTTTTCTTCCATTACCTCGTAAACTTTTAACAATTCATTCACAGTACGGCAAAAAGGTATCATCACCACTACGTTTTGCAGACCCATTACCTCGCGCACTTTTTTAATGGCTTTGCATTCTAAACCAAAAGCTTCTTTATAAGCATCTGAATAATAACGCGATGCACCTCTCCATCCGATCATCGGGTTTTCCTCAACAGGTTCAAAGTATTTACCACCCGGCATGTTGTAGTACTCGTTGGTTTTGAAATCAGAGAAACGCACGATCACTTTATTTGGATGAAAAGCCGCGGCAATTTTCGCAACGCCGTATGATAGTTTTTCAACAAAGAAAGTTTCACCGTCAGGGTAGCCTTTAATGGTTTCTTTTATCTGTGCACTTAATTTTTCATCATTCAGTTTTTCATGATGAATAAGCGCCATCGGGTGAATTTTTATATAATTATTGATGATAAATTCTTCCCTTGCCAAGCCAACACCTTTGTTCGGATAGCTGGCAAACTGAAACGCCATATCAGGCGACGCCACGTTCATCATTACCGGGGTTTTAGTATCAGGCAATGCATCCAGGTCATATTCCTTGCTTTCGAAAGGTATAGCGCCTTCATATATCAGCCCGGCATCACCTTCGGCACATGAAGCAGTTATTAACTGGCCTGTTTTCAGAATTTCGGTAGCATTACCACAGCCAACAATGGCAGGTACACCCAATTCGCGGGCTACGATAGCCGCATGGCAGGTGCGGCCGCCTTTATTGGTAATGATAGCCGAAGCAATTTTCATTATCGGTTCCCAATCCGGGTCGGTCATATCAGTAACCATTATATCACCGCGTTTAAAGTCGATGTGTTGTATACCATCCTTGCCAATGTTGTCTAATAAATGAACATTAGCGGTAGCTATTTTATCGCCAACAGCAATACCTTTAACCAAAAGCTTATCAAAGCGCGACTCATCCTTAACGGTGTACTGCGTTATTGTATTTGCTTTCTTACGCGAGTGTATGGTTTCAGGGCGTGCCTGCACAATAAATAATTGGCCGGTTTGCCCGTCAACGGCCCATTCCACATCCATCGGGCACCATGTGCCTTTTAAGCGCGAATAATAGATCTCTATCTTCATTACCCATTTGCTCAATTGTAAAATCTGCGCGTCGGTAAGGCAAAATGACTCACGTTCGGCTGTGGTGGTTTCTACAATTTTTACGCGTTCTTTTTTATCGCCATAAACCATTTTCTTTTCCTTGCTGCCTAATTTCTTTTCGATAATAGAAGCGTAGCCAAACGATAAAGCCGGTTTAAATACTGTAAATTCATCAGGGTTTATAGCGCCCTGAACTACCATTTCGCCTAAGCCGTAAGCGCCGTTTATAATAACGGTATCTTTAAATCCGCTTTCGGTATCCAATGAGAAAGCAACACCTGAAGCGCCGATATCCGAACGCACCATTTTTTGCACGCAAACAGAAAGACCAATCAAAAAGTCGTCATAGCCAAAGCCCTTACGGTAGCTGATGGCCCTGTCGGTAAATAATGATGCAAAACAATCGCGGATAGCGTTTAATAACGCATCATGACCACTGATATTTAAAAAAGTATCCTGCTGACCAGCAAACGAAGCATCCGGAAGATCCTCGGCTGTAGCTGATGACCTTACGGCAACATCTGTATTGTCCTGGTTATATTCTGCAGATAATTTATCGTACGACTTAATAATTTGAGCTTGCATTGCGGCAGGAAACTCACCATGCTGTATTAACTGGCGGATAGAAGACCCACATTTTTTCAGTTGTTTCAGGTCTTCAGTATCCGTGCCTGCAATTATTTCTTTTATAGTGCTGTCAAGCTTATTATAGGCAATAAAGGTATAGTATGCTTCAGCCGTTACAATAAATCCGCCCGGTATATTAATACCTTGCGATGAAAGGTTCTTTAGCATTTCGCCAAGCGACGCGTTTTTACCGCCAACTTTTTCAATATCACTCAACGAAGCTTCGTTAAGTTTTAAGGTGAATTTTTTCTGTTCCATTTTTTATCCAGATTGATGAAACAAAAGTATAGGAGAGTAGCGTATAATTTTTTTACTATATTCATTATTTTTGATACTATATTAACCTATATTTGTATTTATACCTATTTTAAAGTTATGATAGTATAAATGAAACCACGTTTACATAAATTGCCTCAAGTCGCTGGAGCATCATTCAGTGTGATCGAATCGGAGAATTACCATAGTTATAATGAGTGGCATTATCACCAGGAGATAGAGCTGATATATATTGAATCAGGCGAGGGGACGAGATTTATTGGCGATAAAATAGAGCCTATCATCAGTGGCGACCTGCTAATGGTGGGGGCGAATATTCCCCATATGTTCCGTTTTGATACACATACATTCGAGAACAATATGATGCAGCAAGGGAAAATAAAATTATCAAAGCAATTATTAACGCTGCATTTCGATCCTGAAATATTTGGCCAGCGGTTTATGATCTTGCCTGAAAATGAAGCCATTGCCGACCTGCTAAAAAATGCGTCGCGCGGCATTTTGTTCTTGGGCGAAACACGCGACGCCATTATTACCTTGTTAAAAACGCTGCATAATGCCCCCAAAAACGAGCGTATATTACTATTGATGCAATTGCTTAATTTGCTGTCGCTTAGTACGGCAAGGCGATATGTCACCTCAGTTAAATACAATATTTCGTTTAATGAACAAGACGAAACCCGGTTAACAAAGATCTACCTTTATACGTTAAACAACTTCACCAGGTCCATCAAACTAAAAGATGTTGCCGCTATTGTATATATGGTACCAAACGCCTTCTGCCGTTATTTTAAATCGCGCACTAAGAAAAGCTATTTTACATTTTTGTTAGAAGTAAGGGTGAGCCATGCCTGTAAATTGCTCGCCCAGCATGATTATAGCATGATAATTGTAAGTTTTGAATCCGGATTTACTAATATTTCAAATTTTAACCGGCATTTTAAATTAATAACCGGGAAAACACCTTTGGAATACAGAAAACAATTTATTTTGTAAGCAAATTGAATATGCGCTTATTAACAATTCATCCAGCTTATTAATAAAGGGTTTTTAGATTTGGTTTAAATACAGTAATATTTGCGTAAATCATTTTTTATTTAATTGAGAGAATACAACTATTTAAAATAATGCTTAATATGCAGAACCTAAATTAAGATATGAGAAATTTAAAATTACTTTTTGGTTTAGTGACGTTTTTAATGGTTTATAACAGTGCTAAAGCACAGGAAACCATTATGTCAGATATTTCAGAGGCTTACATAGCCAAATTAGTGGCCCGCGCCGAGGCTAATTATCCTATGGTTAAAGCCAATCAAAACAGGATAGACCTTGCACAAGCAAATATAGGCAAAGCCAAAGCATCATATTTAAGCGCGTTAACGTTTTCGTATATTTACCAGCCACATGGCTACAATTCCGCAGGTAGTCAAAGTGGTGGTACCACATCTAACTTAAGTTCATTTAATGGTATACAAGCAGGTGTTTTTTTTAATCTTGGAACCTTCCTTCAAACACCCTATGCCGTAAAAGAAGCCCGCCAGCAGCTTGAAATTGCCAATAACGATCAAAATACTTACTTCCTTACCCTAACCAATAATATCAAAAAAAGGTATTATACTTATGTTGGTGCTATTGCGCAATTAAAATATGCAACCCAATCATCGGTTGATGCACAAAGCATGTTTAATGATCTAAAACATAAATTTGAAAAAGGCGAAGCCACTTTTGATCAGTACACTGCGGCGCAAACAAGTTTAACTGCCACCTATCAGCAAAAAGTACAGGCAGAAACTGCTTTGCTTATAGCTAAGGCAGATATAGAAGAATTATTGGGCGATAAATTAGAAAACATAAGATAATGGAATTAGGCAGCTTTTTAAAAATACTGTACCGTCACAAATTTACGCTCATTATAGTTCCGATAATAGTAGTTATTATAACCTTTTTTCTTGTTCGTAACCAGCCAAATTCCTATGTTTCTGATACGCAGATAGCTACGGGTTTGGTGGATAAAACCCAGCAAGCGCTTACCGGCAGTAACCCGGCAATAGGCCAGGCTGAAATAAGCCAGGACTTTGATAATCTTATTGAAATTTTAAAATCAAAAAGGATAATTCAATTGGTATCGTATCAATTAATGATACATGATCTTACCAGCAATCAGCCTTATCGCAAACCAAGTAAACTTCTTTTGCAACTTAATAAACAAGCCCGTGCACACGCATTAGCGGTGTATACCGCCAATTACAGGGCTCGTAAACAACTATCGTTATTTGATCCGGATCAGAAAGGATTAAATTCACTGATCGAATCAATGAAATATGATAATGAATCATTGCTGAAAAGCCTGTCTATTTACAGGGCCGAAAGCAGTGATTTTATCGATATAGAATGTACCGACGAAGACCCTTATCTTACCGCGACTGTAGTTAACACACTTACGCATGAGTTTGTTAATTATTACAACTTTATTGTTAAGGACAACCAGTCGAAATCAGTTGCTTTGTTAGGTAATTTGGTAAATGCGAAAAAAGATACACTTGACAGCTTAACTTCAAGGCTGAAAAATTATAAAATAAGGAACCATATATTAGATCTTCCTGGCCAGTCAGGCACAATTTATACTCAAATATCGGCTCTCCAAGCCAAACTTGACCAGGCCCAGGGAGATGCAGTAGCGAACAAGGCTGCTATTGAGAGCATCGACGAGCAGTTTAAGCCACAAGACCAAAAATATATCGAAAGCCTTAATGTGTCGGTAAATCAAAGTATTATCCGTATTACCGATCAGTTAAAAACCCTTAATGAAAAATATATAGAGAGTAATAATGATCCGAGGTTAAAAACAAAGATCGACTCCTTACAACGCCTTATTAATGAAAAAATAGGTCAGGCTTCAGACCAGGTATTAACCAGTCCGCTGGCAAATAAACAAGCGCTTATAGCACAACGTTTAACTTTACAAACAGCTTATGACCTTGCTAAAAACAGCATAGGCTCGCTGCAAAGCCAGATTGCGGCATTAAACAGCCAGATAGGCACTATAGTACCAAGCCAGGCTGCAGTTGCCTCGTATCAGAATGCCGCCGATGTAGCCCAAAAAGAATATCTTGAAATATTGGCTAAATACAACCAGGCCAATTATGATTCGAACTATAATGGCCAGTTAAAGCAACTGGATACTGCAATGCCGGGTTCATTGGTGCCATCAAAAAAAATGCTGCTGGTTATATTGAGTGGCATCATCACCTTTATATTTTGCGTGGTTGTGTTCTTTATACTGTATTTCCTTGACGATACCATAAAAACCCCCGAGGAACTTGCCAATAAAACAGGTGTGCCCGTTTTAGGTTACCTGAATTTACTGAGCACCTCAACTATTGATTTGCGAAAGGTATGGAGCGAAAAGAAATTAAATGCCGAAACCGGTCAGTTCCGCAATTTACTGCAGTCGATACGTTTTGAGGTTGATAGTGAACTTGGCCAGGGCAAAATATTGGTTATAAACAGCCTGGCAAATCGTGAAGGCAAAACCTTTTTGGCCACCAACTTAGCCTATGCTTATTCGCTGGTAAATAAAAAGGTGTTGCTCATTGATGGAAATTTCGCTAATTCGGGTATTACACGCTCTGTTAAAGCAAAAGTATACCTGGAAGATTACCTGGCCGGTTTGATACCTGATTTTTCAGCAAACCCAGCATCAAATATCACGGTATTAAGCAATAAAGGCGGCGACGGTTCATTATTCGAGGTCGGTTCGCAAAACGTTATCCGTGAAAAACTTGATAGGTTGAAGAAGGTTTTTGATGTGATAATTATTGAAGCATCGTCATTAAATACCTTAAATAAATCAAAGGAATGGAACGTGTTCTCGGATAAAATATTAACGGTGTTTGAAGCAGGTAAAGAAATCAAAGGTTACGAAAAAAAGAATATTGATTATCTGAAAGGGCTTGACGGTAAATTTATGGGTTGGGTGTTAAATGTGGTAAACAAGCATGATGCTGCCGATGAAGACCATACCGGCGATAACAATGCCTCCTGATAGCAACAATAATTATAAACAATACATTTACATATGACGGTGACCTGGTTGATATGGGTTTTACTACAGGTTTTAATAGGATACAACCTTTATTTACCGATCTTACTTTTCAGTTTCTATAAAACACCTAAGCAAAGCCTGCCCCTTGCTGCTGAAGATGATTACGGAATAATTGTAACCGCTTATGAGCAGATCGATAACATAGGCATTGTAGTATCATCGTTATTAAAGCTTAATTACAGTAACTATTTAATATATATAGTTGCCGATAAGTGCGATATTACAGGCATTCACTTTGATGATGAACGTGTTATATTACTGCGGCCCGAAGAAACACTGGCCAGTAACACGCGCTCGCATTTTTATGCCATTAATCATTTCAAAAGACCGCATACACGCCTCACTATTATAGATAGCGATAATCTTACGGACCCGGAATACCTGCACGAACTTGATAAATACTTTAATTTAGGTTACCAGGCTGTACAGGGGATCAGGGAAGCCAAAAATCTGAACACTACTTATGCCCGCCTTGATGCAGCCCGTGATATTTACTATCATTTTCATGATGGCAAAGTATTGTTCGGCATTGGCTCATCGGCAACACTGGCAGGGTCGGGAATGGCGTTTACCACAAAACTATACCGCGACTGCCTTGAATACCGGGACATTACCGGCGCAGGTTTTGACAAAGTGCTGCAATCAATAATAGTAGGGAAGGACCTGCGCATTGCCTTTACGGATAAGGCTATTGTGTACGATGAAAAAACCACCCATTCCGATCAATTGGTGAAACAGCGCTCGCGCTGGATAAATACATGGTTCAAATACTTTAAATTTGGGTTTACGCTGGTATTTAAAGGTATTGCAAATTTTAGCCGCAACCAGTTCATATTCGGATTGATACTATTGCGGCCGCCCTTGTTCATATTTTTAATATTGGCTATAATTTGTATGGCAGCCAACTTTTTTATAAGCATAACGGCCGTATTTATATGGCTGGCAGGCCTGATATTGTTTGTGCTTGGTTTTTATATCGCGTTAGCAAAATCCGATACCGACAAACGCATATGGCAATCATTAATAAACATCCCTAAGTTTGTTTTTTTTCAGGTGCTGTCGCTGCTTAAAGTGCGTAAAGCTAATAAGCACTCGGTAGCAACCACTCACTATTATAACGCTGATACTGTTAATGATAAAATAAAAAGCGATGAGAACTAATCCCAACCCAAAATCATTAGTGCCTTTAAGTGAAAGGATAACTAAGATTACCAGGATAGTGGCAATTGTAGTCGCGTTTTTAAGTACGTTCGCACTTTTTTTTAAGATATTATTCTTTTAATGGCAAACAGCACCTACGATAAAGTTGGTAATAGCCCTGAAACATCGGGTGGCAGGGGTTTTTCTTACACCCTTAAACAGCTGTTCTATGTCGAAAAATTATACAGTAAAACCGGCATCGCCCTGTTGATAATAGCAGGAGTAATAATTGCTATTGGTACGGCACTTATGGGGCCGGCATTTGGCATACTATTAACATTTGCAGTTGCGGCCTTACCATTGTTGTATAGCATAATAGCCAGGCCAAAATTTGGTATAGTTGTGCTTATTATAATGGCCTATATGTTGTTTGTACTGGGCCAGTTTGGCATCGACGGGCCGGTAGGCACTATTATGGATTGCCTGCAGGTATTACTTGCCATAGGGGTACTGATAAAAATAAAAGCTGAAAAAAACTGGAGCTATTTTAAAGGGCCTATTACTACAGTAGTGCTTATATGGTTAGGTTATAACCTGCTTGAGGTTGCAAACCCTACGGCTACATCGCGTATGGCGTGGGTTTATACTGTACGCCCGGTAGCTATTGTAACCTTAAGCTATTTTGTGTTTATGTATAATATTCGCTCGGTTAAATACCTTAAAATTATATTTAAACTGTGGCTGATATTAACAATTATAGGGGCCGCTTATGGCTTTAAACAGGAGTATATTGGCTTTAATGCGCATGAAACAGCTTACCTCAATACACCCGGTATAGCCTCGTTACTATTTATTGACGGCCACTGGCGAAAATTCTCCATATTTTCTGATCCGGTAGCATTCTCCTATAATATGGTAATGCCGAGCATATTTTGTATATGCTTATTTATATTGCCATTTAAGCCCTGGAAAAAAGTTGTCCTTGGTTTGCTGATAGCCTTTTTTATGGAAGCCATGGTGTTTTCAGGAACCCGCGGCGCCAACGTGTTATTACCGGCGGCACTTATACTGTTTGCTATATTGAGGTATAATAAAAAGGTGCTTATTTTTTGCTGTTGCGCGGCAGCATTATTGATGGTGTTAATTTATGTACCCACTACCAATGTAAACCTGTATCGTTTCCAATCTGCATTCAAGCCGAATAACGACCCCTCATATATTTTGCGTAAAAACAACCAAAAGAGGATACAGCCTTTTATATTAACGCATCCATTAGGCGGCGGGCTTGGTTCAACAGGTATATGGGGCATACGTTTTTCGCCTGGCAGTTATTTGGCTAGTTTCCCACCCGATAGCGGCTATATACGTGTTGCTGTGGAAGATGGCTCAATAGGCCTGCTCATTTTCTGTATATTTATGTTCGTTATCATGCGAACGGGTATAAATAATTATTTCCTGATAGAGAATCAGGAACTCAAGATATACTGCCTCGCCATGACGCTGATCATATTTGCCTACAACCTGGCAAATTTTCCGCAGGAGGCTTTGGTTCAATATCCGTCGAACATTTTATTTTATCTTTGGGCTGCACTGATAAATGTTACACTAAAGCTTGACAAAGCCCTGAAAGAAGAAAAAACTGCAGAGTTGAAATTAACCGCATAGTTCATACTGTATTACAAATAACATACCCTGAGTTGGAAAATAAAACAATAGTAATATTCAGCAACATGCGGTTTGACAGTCCCATCGAAGCAACCTCGCTATTCCTGGCGCGAAGCTTTGCACGCACTAATAAAGTATATTACATTGAATACCCGTTAACTATAAAGGATTACATCAGCAACAGGAACACAGCGCATTTTATGGCTATAAAAAAGCGGTTTTTTAGTGCAGATGAAGCGCTTATTGATACCAATATCCTTAACCTTAAAAAGTTGGTGCTGCCCATCATAGCACCCATAAATTTCTTTTCCGAAGGCAAAATATTCAGGATGTTTTTAAATATAAATGAATATGCTATCATCAAAAGAATAAAAGCGGTATTAAGAAAACAGGGAGAGAAGGACATTGTGTTTATCAATTCCTTTAATTTCCATTATCCGGGTATTGGCCAGGCGCTCAAACCCGCATTAAATATTTATCAGTGTGTCGACCCTATGATCATGCCTTATGATATGAAACACGGCATAACATCGGAACTGCAACTGGTTAAAGAAAGTGACATGGTGATATGCACCAGTAAAGCGTTGTATGAAGAAAAAGTTAAAGTAAACCCCAATACTTATTTTGTACCGAACGCCGCCGACCTTTCGCACAGCTCAAAGGCACTTGATAGCGAACTACCAGTTCACCCGGTATTTGAAAAAATACCCAGGCCCGTTATTGGTTTCTTCGGTAGCATTGAGCGCAGGATAGATTTTGACCTGATGCAAAGCGTAATAAGCAATAATACCGACAAGAGTTTTGTATTTGCAGGTCCATATTTCCGCGAGCATATACCCGGTTGGTTTTTTAATATGCCTAACGTGTATTTGCCCGGCCCGCTGCCTTATGCCGATATGCCGCAGGTGTTAAAAGGGTTTGATATAGCTACCATCCCGTTTAAAAAGGATGGAGTAAGTGCTACCATTTTTCCATTAAAATTGTTTGAATACCTTGGTGCCGGAAAGCCGGTTATAGTAACCGATTTTAATCCTGATTTGAAAGATTATACCTACGGTGTCGTAAATTTCTGTAAAGATGCTGATGAGTTTAACAAAGCGATAAACGAGATCTTAAAATCAGACAACGACGAAAAAAAGGCTGAACGCCTCGCCGTTGCCCAAAAAAATACCTGGGACATACGCGCTGATGAAATAGAAGCCATTATTGAAAAAGGGCTTAAGCAAAAGCGGGGATAAGGACTTAATTTTCAATTTTCTTCGCCCTCAAATAATCATAATTATATTTAAGGTGGCGATATACATCGCGTACTAAAGCTATAAAGGGATTGCCGCTAAGTTTTAAACTGCTACGTTTCATGGTACTGGGTTCGGCAGCAGTATTTAACTGGTCGAATAGTCCTTTATTATCATCATAAAAAATGGCCTTCCCTTTGTTTTTCAAAAACGATATGGTCATCATAAATTCTCCTTTTTCTATATTATAACCCTCGGCATACCGCCCAAACTTTTTAAAGAAGGTATCGCGCCGCAGATGGGGGTGATCGCTGTAATAGTGGAATTTCCGGTACCCGCGCGACCAAAAATTGAACATCATTTCTGAAAAACCTTTCCTGATAGGTTTTAAGTATGGATATTTATAATAGGCATAAAACCGTGCCATATCAATATCCGGCCTTTCTTCCATTATATCAAGGGCATCCTGCAAATGCTGTGCATACCCCGGCAAAGGATCAAAATCTTCCTGTACATATAATGTGTAAGGTGTTGTTACCGCATCCTGGCCTTTGTTTATATTGTTGCCAAGCCCGGCATTTTTAGGCGTAGTTATCAGCCTGAAATTATAAATAGGGGCTATCTCTTTTAATTTGTCTAAATGTTCGGGTTTGCTGCCATCGTCTGATACTACAATATCGCCAAATTGTATGCCCTGGCCTTTAAAAGTTTGCAATAAGCGTTGTAATGATTGACTACGGTTATAGTGGGTAATAAGCAGGGTAATATTGTTGAACATTTTATGGGGTTGTTTATCAGATGAAGGTTTGTACTGGCATAATTTGTGGCTGGCAGCTTTTATATTTAATTTATCATCCGGGTTAGTTTTATGCTGAACTGGTAATTGTTTATTTTAAGTATAAAGTTACAGCAGAATTTGTTTATGGCAATATTATAGCCATATTATTTTATATTTTCTGTTTTCAGCCGGGGTTAATTAATTTTCTACCGATGTTTTTTTATGGAATACAGTATTATATAAACCAGTTAAAAACATTTTAGTTTCAGTATAGCCTACAACATATATATTCCAGAAACTAAATGTTTGGTACTGCTGTAAAGCAACATAAGAAATTATTATCCCAGCTAAAACGGGAAATATATTTGTTGCAACCACCGCATATACCGATTTAAACAGACTTACGCCAACAAAATCGGCAATTAGATTTACCAGCAACATGATCAGTATTTTATAAAAATTGATCTTAGGTTTTTTTATAGCGTCGAGTGTTAATGCCGCGAACCTGTCAGCAGGGAAAAGAACGGCAATACTTATAAACATCCGGAACAGGTTAGGCGCCTGCGAACCTATATATTGTTTACCGCCAACCAGCAGTATAAGCGGCTCAGCGAAAATAATGGCCAGTATAGCTAATACAAATATCCCAATTGACAGCATGCCTATCATTTTTTTCATAACATGTATAAGCTGCTCTTTTTGCTCATTGTTATAATATTCAGATAAAAGCGGCAAGCTTGATGAGGCAAAGCTTTGTAAGGGTATATCTACAATAGGCATCCACCGCGATCCAAGGTTATATAACGCTACTGCCGGGGCGCCTAAGTAGAAATTAATAAAAAATGTATCAGTAACCCTAAACAGGTTTGAACTTAAACTTGTGGCCACACTGTATTTACCAAAATGGTATATTTCAACCAAAGCTTTTTTAGTAGTATATTTTATTGAAGTGAACATTGTCCACCCGAAAAACATAATGATGAACCCGGCTAAAAAATTGGTTACTGTAAATGCTATAAGGATACTTGCAAGTGAAACTTTCTTCATAACCATAAGCATGATTATCGAAGCCATGTAAAGTACCTGGTTTACCAATCGCAGCCAAAATAACCGGTCGAAACGCTTGTCGCCCTGTACTACAAGGTTAGCCATAAAAGAAGGCAGCGTTGATATAGCTACAACTGAAAAGTATTTAAGGTAAAGTGCTGTGCCACTATCAGTTATATATGAAGCTATAAAAAATGTAGGTATATTTAATACAATGAGGCCAATTGATATAATTAAAGCTAATGTCCATGATGAACCCGCTACCTCATGAGCGCGTTCGCGTGAAGTGCCGGCATAAAAAGTAACAAATGCATTGGTTAAGAATCCTGCTTTAACAGTATCAATAAAGTTATACAGCATCATGAAGAAGAAATATACACCTGCCTCATATACTGACAATACATGGAACAACAGAGCTGTGATTACTAAGCCAAAAATTGCCATTACACCGTTACCGAGTAATGATTGAAAATGTATGTTTTTTAAGGAAGAAAGAACTTTTTTTATAAGAGGCATAAAAGTTTATCGCGATTTATAAGCACGGAGTGATAATTCCCGGAATAATTAAAGTTTTTATGATAATGTAAATATCTGTTGTCAATACGTATTATTTTATCAGCAGGTTTTGTATTGTTGGCAATTACCGGCTTACTGTGCAAAATAATCAAAAAACACTTATTTTTTAGTCTGTAGCCCAATAAAATTGGGAGGGGAACCTACAAGTGCTGACCAAACACATTAATATTTTTATTCGCACGATTGGGATTCGGATAAATACCCCGTATAAAAAAATAAACCCCTGCTAATATAATCAATAACGATATTAAATCCATTACTGTAATGCCGTCATTCCTGTTAAAATAATAAATTGTGAACATTTCAAAAAATGGCGGAGCCGGAATAATGATCATGCCAAACCCCATTATTATCATTATAATCCCAATTACTGCCAAAATGATATTTGAAATGCGCTTGCCTTGTAAATACCGTTTTAACCTGTTTTTTTTAAGCGCATTGTTGGCCAGCAATATGCTCACCTCATCATGCAGTTCATGTATATGTACATGATCCTTATTCGCGTTTTTTATGGCATGGTCAAATTGCTGTTTAAAATACCGGGCAACTTCACCATTAATATGCGTATGCGAAAGCATGACTATCAGTTCTTCCAGCTTTTCGTCAATTGCAACTATATTTTCGTCATCCGGCTCCACTTCGTCAGGCCCATTTTTAATATTATTTTCTGTACTCAATTGTAATCTTTATTTTCAGAGAATCTTGATACCCATTTAAGGGATTTTTTCGTAAAAGCATAAAAATGAAAATTGTTTCTATAATTACAGTAAACTTTAATCAAAGTTTGGTTACTGAACAACTTTTACAATCAATCAGTTCAACAAATACATATCCTAATATAAAGATAATTGTTGTAGATAATGGAAGTAATGTAAATGATACCGAAATATGGAAAGTAAAATATCCCGGTATCGATTTTATACGTTCGGAAGTCAACCTGGGCTTTGCAGGAGGCAATAATTTAGGTATAAAACAAGCTACGGGCGACTACTTATTTTTTGTTAATAATGATACGGAATTTACCCCCGGCCTGGTTCACTCATTAACCGAAGTTTTAGATAACAACACTGAGGTTGGCATGGTATCGCCCAAAATAATGTATTTTGATGAACCCGGCATGATACAATATGCAGGCTACACCCCCATGAACTATTATACAGCCCGTAATTATACCATAGGCCAGTTTGAAACAGATAAAGGCCAGTATGATAATATTACCGGCTCCACTGGGTACGCTCATGGTGCGGCCATGATGGTTAGGAGAGAAGCTATTGAGAAAGCCGGCCCTATGGCCGAAAATTTCTTTTTATATTTTGAAGAAATGGACTGGTGCGATCGCATACGCAAAGCAGGCTACCAGATATGGGTTGATACAAGGTCTGTAATATTTCATAAAGAGTCAGTTTCGGTAGGAAGGATAAGCGGATTAAAAGAATATTTCATGAACCGCAACCGCATACTGTTTATCCGCCGCAATGCGCCAGGGTTCGCGAAACTGTTTTTTTATATTTACTTTGTAGGTGTTGTTACACCGCGTAACATCTTAAAATATATTAAAAACGGTCATAAAGGCTTTACCAGCCTGTTGTTCAAGGCAATATGGTGGAACATTACTGAAAAAACCGATAGCACTAATTTAGGATACCCCATTAAATAAGCATGAAACCATCATGGGCTACCGATTATAAACCAGCTAAATAAGATGCCCATGATAGCTTCATCACCATTAAAAAACAAATTGCTCTGATGAAAATAATACTCTGGTTAAGTTTGTTCGTTACTTTTTATGCGTTTTTTGGTTATGGGATATTATTATTTATACTGATAAAATTAAAACGTGCCCTATCAGGCAAACCTGTTTTGCCCGATTTTAACGATGATAGCCTGCCCACTTGCACGTTAATTGTAGCTGCCTACAATGAAGCTGACGTAATGCAGGAAAAGATACAAAATAGCCTGGCTTTAATTTACCCGGCAAATAAATTACAATTTCTCTTTATTACCGATGGGTCAACCGATGGTACGGTTGATATTGTGAATAGCTATCCGCAAATACGTCATATGCATAGCAATGAGCGTAAAGGAAAAATAGCGGCAGTACATCGCGCTATGGAAACGGTAACAACCGAAGTTGTGGTTTTTACTGATGCGAACACCTTTTTAAATACTGAAGCGCTGGTAAATATATGCAGGCATTACAGCGATAAGAAAGTAGGAGCAGTCGCTGGTGAAAAACGTGTATATGCCGAAGGCGCAAATGCAACTGCAGGTGAAGGCTTTTACTGGAAGTATGAATCGAAGCTAAAAACATGGGATTCTGAACTGTATTCTGTTGTTGGTGCAGCGGGTGAATTATTTAGCATACGTACAGAATTGTATATACCGGTAAGTCCCGACACTATTTTGGATGATTTCATGATCTCGTTACTGGTTGCCGAAAAAGGATACAGGGTGATCTACGAGCCTGACGCTTATGCTACTGAATCCGCATCACAAAATGTTAGTGAAGAATTGAAACGTAAAATAAGGATAGCCGCCGGCGGTATTCAATCCATTATATGGTTAAAGAGTTTACTTAATCCATTCAAAATGCCGGTACTATCATTTCAATACATTAGCCACCGCGTTTTACGTTGGACGATTGTGCCATTCTTAATGTTATTAAGTTTGGTGCTTAACCTTGTAATTGTTTTGCAAGGTAGCGTAGCGCTAACTTACCAGGGGTTATTGCTGGCTCAGGTTGGTTTTTATCTGGCAGCCATATCGGGCTGGATATTGGAAGAACGGCATATAAAGGTTAAGATATTCTTTATCCCGTATTATTTTTGCATGATGAATTACGCGGTAATTATGGGTATATTCCGTTTTGCACGCGGTAAACAAAGTGCCATATGGGAAAAAGCCAAAAGGCAATAGTATATTTACATACCACAAAGCGACATGTCGATAAAAGATACTGTAAAAAATAATCCCGGTTTAAAAAAAATTGTCCATTGGATGCTTGTACCTACCGATGAAGCCCGGCCGCGCTTGTGGGTAAAGTGGTTCGTGAATCCGTTTGTACATAAAAAGGGGAGGGGAGCGAAAGTACGATGGCGCACACGAATGGATGTATTGCCGTTTAATAATTTCAGCCTCGGCAGTAAATCAACTATTGAAGATTTTAGCACCATAAACAATGGCGTTGGCGATGTAATAATTGGTGATAATACCCTTATCGGGATGAGCAATGTGATCATTGGCCCTATAACCATTGGCGACAACGTCATATTCGCCCAAAATATAGTTGCCAGCGGCTTGAATCACGAATATACTGATGTAAACACACCTATTCAAGAGCAAAAAATATTGGTATCGCCCATTGTTGTTGAAGATGATTGTTGGATAGCTGCCAATTCGGTGATTACAGCTGGGGTAACAATTGGCAAACACAGTGTAATCGCAGCAGGCGCTGTAGTTACTAAAAATATTCCGCCAAATTCAGTGGCAGCCGGTAACCCCGCGAAAGTTATAAAGCAGTACGATGCTACTACAAGGCAATGGGTTAAGGTATAAAAAACTAAACGTTTTCTTTTTGCAGTAAGGCGGGTATAGTTTTCACTATCAGCTTTAAATCGTTAGCCAGGCTATGGCTTTGGGCGTAAGTATTATCAAGCATCAGGCGCTCCTCTTCACTCATATCGCCCTTACCTCGTTTTTCTACCTGCCACAAGCCAGTTATCCCAGCCGGAGCTGCAAATCTTAAAGCGTATTTATCAGTTGTTAGCTTTTCAGCCTCATATAAAGGCAGGGGGCGGTTACCCACAATGCTCATGTTGCCTATAAATACGTTCCATAGCTGTGGCAACTCGTCAATACTTAAATTACGGATAACATTACCAACTTTAGTGATACGCGGATCGTCTTTTATTTTTAAGAAGGCCGAATCATGGTTCAGTTTTCTTGAATCGATATACTGTTTCTCGCACCACCTGATTTTATCGGCATATAGTGGGAATTGACATTTGCCGTATACCATACAATCGTTGCACAATGATTCGGTGTTGTTTTCAGTATTATTGGTTAGTTTTCCTGTCGATCCTGAATCAATATTATACTGGTTCAAATGCTTCAGGTCTTTCAAACGTTTGTCGGCGTTTACATACATCGACCTAAACTTATAGAACTTGAACGTGCGGTAGCCAGTTCCCACACGGTATGAGTAATAAAAAGCGGGGCCTTTTGATTCAAGCTTAATTAATATATATACTGTCAAAAATATGGGCGACAGGAAAAGCAGCGCCATCCCCGAGAAAAATAGGTCGAACGCGCGTTTACCTGCGGGGGTGTTATAAATAACAGTATTTTGTTGTTTTAATTTTTGCTGAAGATCAACCCAGTTGTTAATCAAAAAATTGAGTCTTATTTCCATGTTCTCAATTTTTACCGGGCGGGTAAAAACCTCAACCACACCGGCATCGAGGGCTATTTTACGCAAATTGCTGTCAAGGTGTTTAACAATTAACACAACCGGTACAAGGGGGAATTTCTTTTTTACCAGGCTTTCAATAAGGTTTACACCATATTCACCTAATATATCGCTTTTGGAAACAATAGCCGTAATATTAAATTTTTCATCTTCCCACTTCGAGAACATATCGGCATCAGTATCAAAATGCATAAGTTGCCTGCCCTCAAAATCACAATGATTTATTAGCGAAGATAGCTGATCGTCAAAATTTAATAGTGCAATAACCTGGTCTTTTTTTGACAAAGTATTCTCGTTCATGTCTATAGGGGCTATTTACCAACACGTCTTAATACAACTCTCACACGCGCCTCAAGTTCGGCAGGGTTAAATGGTTTAACAATATAATCATCAGCACCGGCATTTAAACACAATATCCTTTTTTCAGAACTATCTTCGCCCGATACAATAATAACCGGTATTTTTCTGAAAAAATCACTCGCCTGTAATTGCCCCAGTAATTCAAGGCCACTAAGCTTAGCTGTATTCAGGTCGGATATGATCAAATCTGGAATATTACCATTTTGTATAGTTACCAATGCATCCATGCCATTTATACATACTTCGGTTTCATACACATTACTTAAAAATTCCTTCAAAATAAGTTGCATGTATAGGTCATCTTCAACTATCAGGATTTTTGTTTGATTACTACCGGCAGATAAACTCATATATGAATTAAAAGGATGTAGCTAAAATAATTAAAATAAGCTAAGTAAGGCTGTTTTTTTAGAAATTAAATATTTAGCAATGATATTGTTACCAGTTTGTTAATTTTTTGAAAGTATTTATTCGACGATTAAACGCAGATATTTAAAAAATGTTTACAATTTAAAGCTAAGATAAAATAATTGATATATTTAAAAAAAACACCCGATTATAACAAATGGATACAAATAATGATGCCGGCAAACTTTATGATCTCACCTCAATATTTGCTATTACTGAAGATAACCCCGACTTTTTAGCAAAATTAATATTGGTTTTTTCTGATAATATATCAAATGATATATTATTAATAAACGAAGCCGCTAAAGCGGGTAAATGGATAGAAGTTGGGCAACTGGCGCACAAAATGAAGCCATCGTTAAAACATTTTGGCATCACCTCGTTAACTGATGTTATAGCTGATCTTGAACACCGGACCAATAGCGACCCGCAGTATCTTAACTCGCTGGTTGCTGAACTAAATAGCGTTTTAAATGAAGTTTTAAGTGGTTTAAAAAACGAATTCCCCCAAATGTTTAACCAGTAACTACAGGTTGAATATACGTTTTATACGTTTTACAAGGCCTTTTCGTAAGCCGCCATCAATTTGTATGCGGCGGTCTGTTGTCCAAACTATGGCTTTAGGGCTTGTTACACGAAACATTTTTCCAAACCCTTTTTCAGTAAGCTTAAGGGCAAGGTAACCATCTTCATTGCTTCCCGGCGGATGGTTAAAACCATCAACCTGTAAACCCTGCTCGCGCCTGAACGCCGAATTAAAGCCGTACACATTTACAGCCTCGGTTTTAAAATGTTTGTTGTATAGTTTACTTAGATCTGAAAAATATTCGTAAAAAAAATAGGTATACCTGCCTGTGCTGCCTACAGGGATGAAGGAGAACCTGCCATAAGTTATAGCAACATCCTCATCATTTGCCAGCGGCTTTATCATTTCCTCTATCCAGTCTTTCGGGTATATGGTATCGGCATCGGCATTTAGAACATATTTACCGGTTGCATGTGCCAGCCCGGCATTGCGGGCGGGTGTGATACCCTGGGTGGTTTCTAATATGCAGGTAACACCGCAGGCCTTTACCAGGTTTTCAGTATTGTCTTTTGAGTTATTGTTTACCACAATTATTTCAACCGAACGCGGAGTGGTATTATTACAAAGCGAAGCAAGGGTTGGTACAATGTTTTCTTCTTCGTTATAGGCCGGCATAACTATCGAAACTTCGGGCTTGCCTTTTAATAAATTATGATAGGCCTTATTAATATCTGCAAATGCATCTTTTGATTTATAGGCACCATTTAGGTAGCTGTTAATGTACTTGGGGATGGCAACCGGTCTCATGAAGCAATTATAACGAATTAATAAGGCTTATTACGTTTTTTTGTGTCGATATGTTATTAAGGGAAAACATCAATACTAATATTTTATCTTTTTTATTATAACAAGCAACCTTTATTTAATTAACCTCGTGATAAGGAAAAAAGATACGATGATATTTGCTTAAGTTTATATTATAAATGGGCGAAGAAGAGCTACATCAACTGATAGGCGGGTGCTTAAAGCAGGATAGAAAAAGCCAGAAATTGCTTTATAAGGCATTTTACGGGTTTTCTATGGGTATATGCCTGCGTTACGCCGGCAACCGCGACCAGGCGGCAGAAGTGATGAACCAGGGCTTTTTTAAAGTATTCACCCGTATTGAAAGTTATGATTTTGGTAAGCCATTTAAAGCATGGCTGGGCAAAATAATGATCAATACTTCCATTGATTATTACCGGGCAAATTTAAAAATGGCTTATGCCGAAGACCTGGATAAAGCCGAAAATATGAGCGACGGCGAATTGCCAGACAGGAATTTAAGCTACAATGACCTGTTGGCAATGGTACAGCAATTACCCACAGCGTATCGCACTGTATTCAACCTTTTTGCCATTGAGGGATATTCGCATGAGGAGATTGGCGAAATGCTGAATATTAATCCGGGTACATCAAAATCAAACTTGCATAAGGCGCGCATCAAACTAAAAAAAATGGTGCTTGAGGCTGATGAATCGGCAAATAACAGGAAAAATTATGGCAACGGGATGGATTACAATTCAATAGTTGCCATAAGTGGAACAGATATTAAAGGAGTTTTTTATAACAATATTAACAGGGGATGAAAACCGAGAAGGACAGAGAGATAGATGATTTATTTAAGCAGGGGCTTGAGCATCCTGGTGCCCATTCCGGCAATATGGATGGGGACTGGGATGCTATGGAGCAAATGCTTGATGAGCGCAAAAGGCGCCCCATGATCATTTATTGGTTACCCATTTTGGGTAGCGTTGCTGCCGTAGTGCTGCTGGTTATAGGCTGGTGGCTGTTAAAACCCGTTGCTACAACCCATAACCCGAAACAACAAAGAGTTGCTATACAGCAGCCTAAAGCAGAACAAAGAAACAAGGGCCAGGAACAACTGCGAACGGCACGTAATAATAAGATTGATACTATAACGCCGCAAAGCAAGCTGGCAGGAACAAACAACACCGACATTGCAAAAAACAATAATGCAATTAAACATGTGCATGGCGGTGTAACCGGCGCTCAAAATTTGCATGGTAATTATGCAGTAAACCAATATGGTAAATTTGTACAAACACAACAAGGCACTAAGCAATATAAAATACAAGACAGGCAAAATACAGGGGATTTAGTGGCTTATAGCCCGGCTGCTGTTATTGGTAATACACATATAAGTGATGGACTTATCGGCCCTGCTAATATTTCGCCAAACGATAATTCGAATAAATCGGTTTATATAGTTAACAATAAGAAAAAGCTAACCACTAACCGCTATAAGCCTCAATTTGCTATAACTGTATTAGCATCATCTGATAAAAACGGGGTAAACTCGTTTCAGCAGGCAAAGCCTGGCAATAACGCGGGTATAATGTTTTCGGTTGGCGTGTCTAAACGGTTTACGGTAAGCACCGGAGCTATATACGCGGCAAAACAGTATATGACGGATTTTGCGGGCTACCATACCAACTACCATTTCCAAACCGACCCAACAAGTGTTTTGGCTGATTGTAAGATGTTTGATATACCGTTGAATATAGACTATAAGATATTTAATACTTACCGTAACAAAATATCAATTGGTACAGGCGTATCATCGTATTTAATGCTGCATGAAAGCTACCAATTTAATTATGCAGGTTATTCTGACGGGCCGACACATTACAATGTGCCTAATCCTAATAAATATTTATTAAGCATAATTAATTTTCAGGCTACTTATGAACGGCAGATCAATTCAAATGTCGGCATAACACTGCAGCCCTATATGAAACTCCCACTTTCTACAGTAGGTGCAAGCCAGGTTCGATTACAATCAACAGGTTTAGCCGTTGGGCTAACCTGGAACTTAAAAACTTCATCAACACCTTAGAAATATGAAATACATAACAATTATTTTACTTGCCTGGTTAACGACATTCCAGGCGGGGCAGAACCTCTATGTTTGTAAAAATGCAAAGATCAATCTCTATTCAAGCGCGCCGATAGAAGATATTAAAGCCGAAACAAACACCGCCGTATCGGTTTATAATGCCTCGACGGGAGAATTAGATTTTAGTGTAACCATCAGCACTTTTAAGTTTCCGAAGGAATTAATGCAGGAGCATTTTAATTCGGATTATATGGAAAGCGACAAATTCCCCAAGGCCACTTTTAAGGGGAAAATACAGGAACAGATAGATATAACTAAAGACGGGAGCTATCCTATAACTGTAGACGGTGACCTTACTGTTCATGGCGTTACTCAAAAAAGAAGCATAAAAGGCAAGGTAGATGTAAAAGGTGGCGCAATTACCATGACATCGCAGTTTATGGTGAAATGCGTTGACCACCACATTGATATACCCCGCCTGGTATTCCACAATATTGCCGAAAGCATCCAGATGAATGTAACGGCAACTTATACACCTTATAAATAATATCAACCCACAACAAAAACAACCATGAAGAAGTACATCATTCTATTAGCCTTATTTATAACAAGCGGGAGCTTAATGGCGCAGGATAAAAAGGCCGCGGCAAAAGACGCGAACCCCGCGGATTCACTATTGAATTCCATGAGCCCGGATAATGGCAAAGATCCGGTTAACGATTTTAAAGCCACCCGCCTCATCTTAACACAAACTACCAAAACCATTAGTAAAAACACCTTGAATTTTATGGTGTTGCACCGTTTTGGCGATTTTGCGGGTAAAGATGGTGGCGGCCAAACTGATTTTGGTCTGGATGCCGTAGCCGATGTTTATATCGGTTTTGAATATGGTATTACTGATAATCTAAATGTCGATTTTGGCAGAAGTACCATAGGTAAATTAGTTAGCTTCGACCTGAAATATGCATTGTTGCGCGAAAATAAAGACAGCAGCGTACCAGTTTCATTAACTCTTTTTGGCGAAAGCGGCATAAATACTTATGGCAATTACGACGCGTTTAGCTCGCGGCTTTCTTATTTGGCACAGGCGATTATTTCAAGGCAGATAACCCGTGCACTCAGTATTCAAGTGTCGCCTGGCTATTCCAGCGATAATACGGCTAATCCGCTTATTGACGGAAATGACAAGCAATTCTTTTCATTGGGCGGCGCGGCTCATTTAAGGGTGAGCCGGCACATGAGCCTGGTAGCTGATTATGAGCACCCGTTCTCATCATTCCGCACAACCACCAATGGTTTTCATGACGCCGTTGGCGCCGGTATAGAGATAGAAACTGGCGGACACGTATTTACGCTCAACCTGTCGAACGCAAGAGCTATTGACCCAATAAACAGCTTGAGTAATACACAACAAAGTATCTCAAAAGGGCAGTACCGGATCGGTTTTACAATATCGAGGATATTTGATTTTAACCATAAGAGTACTTATAAATAAGTCGCCTATAAAAAACTTCCGAAGTTTTAAAGCTTCGGAAGCTTAATATCTGAGGGTTATTTTCTGATCAATTTGTACCTCAGGTGCGTTGTCAGGTCTGATGGTATTACTTCTGCTATTTCAATATCGTATTTGTCTTTATCCATGCCGTCGAACAGCCGCACGCCACTTCCTAAAAACACAGGTGCAATGTGAATAAAGAACTCATCTATAAACCCTGCGTTTAGGAATTGCTGGATAGTATCAGCACCGCCTTGTATTCTGATGTCTTTTCCTTTGGCTGATGTTTTTGCTTTTTCTAAAGCACTTTCTATCCCGTCGTTAATAAAATAAAAAGTTGTTGTTCCTTTTTGAACCCAAGGTTCGCGTTTTTCATGTGTAAGCACATACACATCCGTTTTAAACAGGTTTTCATTCCAATGAACTTCACCTTCTTCAAACATTCGTTTTCCCATAATGTACGCACCGGCCCTTGCTAACGTATCATCAATTAATACGCTGTCGGCACCATATTCTTCACCACATCCATCCACATCCAGATGTTTCCAAAACGCTTTTTGTTTAAACATCCAAGCGTGAATTTTTCCTGAAACGCCGCCCATTGGGTTTTCTGGGCTCCTGTTATCGCCGGCGAAAAAGCCGTCAAGTGATATTCCGGAGTCAAATATAATTTTGCTCATATTTTTATTTATTGTTAGGCATTGGTGTAAATTTATTCCAAAACCTCGCATTCGTAACCGTTATCGGTTACCAGTTCAATTATTTTATGGGGGCAAATATCCTGCCCCTCAATCCGCAATACATTGTCGCAATCTTCAAGGTCGATATTCACATCACTCTGCGGGTAATGCGCAAGTAGTTTTCTTACCAGTACTTTCGACTGGTTGGCTTTTTTAACATTTGTTTTAAAAACTTCAACCATACATTGCTAAATTTCAGGCAAGCGACAATTGCCACGAAACGCCAAACCTGTCGCTCATCCAGGCAAATTTTTTACTAAATGGATAAGCGCCCAATGGCATCATAACCTGTCCGCCTGCCGATAGATTTTCAAATAAACCGTTTATTTCTTCTTCGCTGTCGCAGGTCACAAACAGCGACATAGCCGGTGTAAAGGTGAAGCCATGGTTAACATAGCTGTCAATGCACATAAATTCCTGCCCGTTAATAGTAAAAATGGCTGTTTTTACGCTGCCTTCTACACCTGCTTCGTTTATACCATAACGATCGATTTTGATAATTTGCGACAACTTAAATAAAGATGTATAAAAATTTATTGCTTCTTCGGCCTTGCCTTCAAACATTAAAAATGTACGGATGCTTTGCATAGTAATATTTTATTCTGCTTGGCGAAGTACTAAACTATTACCATCTGGGTCGTAAAAAGTAGCGAACTTACCCCATGGTGTGGGGTCGATGTCCTTAATATTTACACCCTTGGCTTTAAGTTCGGCATGTTCTTTTTCAATATTATCACTATGTACTACCAGTCCTTGCATACTACCGGGCTGCATCGCAGGAAACCAGTTTACCAGCGTGATTGAGGTAGTTTGCCCGGGCAGGCCCAATTGTGTCCAGGTGTTGCCATCGCCCATTGGCGCTTCAATGATCATTTCGAAACCTATTTTCAAATAGAATTCTTTTGATGCAGCCTGGTTGCTTACAGGTACGGAGATTACTTCAATAAATTTCATCGTTTTGTTATTTTAAGGTGATTGATTGCTTTATGTATATGTTTCCTAATTGGTGTACATGGCGCTTGGTATGTACAATTACAAATGTTGCCGCCTCTAAACGGGTTAAATAGCCTAAAACAGGCATCTCCATACCTGTGCAGGTTTTGGTCATATCGTTTGTTTGGTCAAATTGGTTAAACCGGTTCCTTATTTCTTCTAAGTTATACAACAATTCTTCTTTTTTATAATCTACGGCAGGCGGTAAAATAAAATCAGGCGACTTCATTTTAATATCGAAATTCAAAAAGATAGCTTTTAATTGCTTTACATGTTCATCAGGCTGCCTTTCGGTATCCTTAGCCGGGCCATTTAACAATGAGGCAAACCCTGCATCAGACATGATGATGTGCTGCACAACTTGCCCTGGTGTCCAGCTGTCTTCAAACGGTATGGTGTTTATTTCTTCCTCACTGAATAACGACAGTGTTTTTATCATGTCTGCTAAAACAGTATCTATTTCTGTAAATATATGTTCGGTATCCATTGAGAATGTTAATTTTATTTTACGTTTATGCTCAAAACAAATTTATGTTATCGTCAAATAAATTAGCGAGGTAATAAAAGTCAACTATAGGGGGCATTTAAGACAAAATTATTTATGTTTGTTTTGAAACCTTTATAAACGCCATGATCGAGACGGGATTACTACTAACCAAACAGCACAGGCTACTAAGCGTAGCAGCTATTTTAGATGTTTTTGAAACGGTAAATAAATTCTACTCCGGCGAGGGGCAGCAGATTCCCTTTAACATTACACTGCTCCACTCATCGGAAACAGACAAAAAAGGGATAGATACATTAATGGACTATCAATCCGAATCCATCGATCAGGCGTTGCCCAAAAAATTAATACTGGTACCGGCTTTTAATACTAACGACCATAAGCAGGCTATAGTTGATAATTACCCCTTTTTGCCTTGGATAACGCAACAATACCAGGCGGGGGCAGAGGTGGCTACATTTTGCACAGGCGCATTTTTGTTGGGCGCTACGGGTTTGTTAAACGGCAGGTTCGCTACTACACATGTTGATGCCTGCGGCGGATTTGCTTCGGCTTTCCCGGCGGTAAAATTGAAGGCTGATAAAACATTGACCGAGGACGGGCGGCTTTATACCAGTGGGGGCGCTACGTCAACATTTCATTTATTGTTACATATTATACAGCGTTATTGCGGCAGCGACATAGCCATACGCACTGCCAAGTTTTTCGCTATTGATATGGACAGGGATAACCAATCGTATTTCAGTACTTTTAAGCCCTCACACGATCATAGTGATGTGCTGGTAGCATCAGCACAACAAAAAATTGAAAGCAGTTATAGCGATGCTGGCGGTACTATTGAGGAAATAATTAAAGATATACCCGCCAGCCGCCGCAATATTGTGCGCAGGTTTAAACAGGTTACCGGTTTAACGCCTATTGAATACCTGCAGCAAACGCGAATTGAAGCCGCCAAGAAACTACTGGAGCAAACTGATAAACAGATGACCGAGGTTATTTATAATTCGGGTTATAGTGATCCTAAAGCATTCAGGAAGATATTTCGTAAGGCAGTAGGAATGACACCTACGGAGTACAGGGATAAATTCCAGGTGAATTAACAAATAACTTGAGGTAGTTGTCCAATAATAAAATACACAGTCGTCATTGTAGTATAAAACTTAAAAAATTAAAACCATGAATGAATTTAGTTTGATCTTCAGAAGCGCGCAAGACCCGGATGTTCAATTTTCACCGGAAGAAATGCAGGGTGTTTTAAAACAATGGCAAGACTGGATGGGCGGTATTGCTGCTGCCGGACGGTTGGCTAATCCCGGCAACCGCTTAGGCTTTGATGCCGCCGTTGTAAGGGACAATGTAGTAACCGATGGCCCTTATGCTGAAATTAAGGAAATGATAAGTGGCTACATTTTAGTAAAAGGCGATGACATTAATTGTGCTATTGAAATGGCCAAAGGCTGCCCGGTATTAAAAATTGGCGGCAGCGTTGAAGTAAGGAGCATCATCCCCATGAGCATGAAACTTGATTGAGTTTGTCAAGGAAAAACACCAAAAAGGCCCCTTAATAACTGAGGGGCTTTTACATTTATGGAAAAAGAGAAAGAGCTTATACCGCATTTATTCCGCACTGAATACAGCAAAATAACGGCTGTACTGGCGCGGCTGTTTGGCTTTGAGCATATAGAGATCGCCGAAGACATTGTAAGCGATGCCTTTATGATAGCCGCCGAAACATGGGGACAGAAAGGGTTACCCGATAACCCGGTGGCATGGCTGTACACAGTATCGAAAAATAAGGCTAAGGATTATTTAAAACGTAACCAACTTTTTTCGGAAAAGATAGTATCCATAGTTCAAAATAATACGCCGGGGGAATATGAAATAGAGATAGATCTGTCGGGCAAAAACATTAATGATAGCCAGTTGCAAATGATGTTTGCTATTTGCCACCCGGCTATCACAACCGAGGCACAAATAGGCTTATCATTACGTATACTTTGCGGATTTGGTATTGAGGAGATAGCGGATGCTTTTTTAACAAATAAGGAAACTATAAACAAACGGCTGTTCAGAGCGAAGGAGAAATTAAGGAAGGCTAAGGTAAAAATTGAATTGCCCGGGAAAGAGGGCATTAGCAACAGATTATCAGTAGTTTTAACCACGTTGTATTTATTGTTTAATGAGGGATATTATTCGCTGTCGAAAAATATAACCCTTAGAAAGGATTTGTGTGTAGAGGCCATGCGCTTAACCTACCTGCTTACGGAAAATGAATTGACCAACCGCCCCGAAGTAAACGCATTACTGGCTTTAATGTGCTTCCATTCCTCGCGGTTTGAAGCAAGGACCAGCAGGGGCGGCGAACCTGTTTTATATGAAGAACAGGATACCACATTATGGGACCGGGAACTGATATTGCGCGGGCAACATTATTTAAACCTGGCATCTACCGGGAATAACATATCGAAATACCATTTTGAAGCGGCGATTGCTTATTGGCATACTATAAAAAAGGATACCAGCAAAAAATGGGATAACGTTTTACAGTTGTATAACCAACTGCTTATGATCGAATATTCGCCCGCAGCGGCATTAAACCGCACTTATGCTTATGCAAAGGTTTATGGAAAAGAAGCGGCTATAACCGAAGCTGAAAAACTGAACCTTTCGCCTAATTATTTATACTACTGCCTGTTAGGTTATTTGTATACCAGTGTTGATAATAACATAGCATTAACTAATTTTGAAACGGCCCTGAAACTAGCGAAGACACCGACAGATAAAACACAAATTAAGCAATATCTCAGGGAATTGAATGATCAGTCTTCCTGACATGAAACTAAAATTTATATAAACAATATTTTAACTTTTTCATTCTTTATTTATCCGAAGCATCCAAAAGTAAATATGCCGTTACCTGTTACCTGCCTTAAAGTTTTTGTTATCACAGTGCTTTTTACAGTAACATGCATGTGTGATACTTATGCGCAATCCATTTATCGATCAACAACTCATGCAAAAATTCCCGACACCTCTGTAGTTAGGAAAAGATTTGGCCGGGCTGCGCTGGAGTTTGGGCTCGCCGAAGTAACCCCATGGTCGTACGATCATTTTATAGCTCACAAAGATTACGCTGATCTCACTTGGAAATCGACTGCCTATAACCTTAATCCGGGGCACGCCCAGTTTGATAATGATCCTTTCACCACTAACCAGTTTGGGCACCCATATCATGGGAATTTGTTTTATAGCTCGTTTCGCACTAATGGTTATACGTTTTGGCAGTCGGTGCCTGTGGCATTCGCCGGTAGTTACTTTTGGGAAACCTTTGCCGAGAACCAGGCACCCGCGCCAAATGATTTTATAAATACCAGTTTTGGGGGGATTGTATTGGGGGAGATGACGTACCGTCTATCTAACAAAATTGTAAATAACCGGACAACAGGTACGCACCGCCAAATAAGCGAGGTAATAGCTTTATTGGTAAGCCCTACAAATGGGTTAAACCGTATTATTGATGGCAAATGGGGTAAAGTTTATGGCAATCCATCGTTGCACGATTCATCAAAAGTAAGCGCACAGTTCTACTTTGGCTTTCGCCAATATAATATTACAAGTAACAACCCTTTTCATAATACTATAAAGGGATGGTATGGCCATGCAAGGTTATTGTATGGCGAACCCGACCAGGACTATAAAACGCCCTTCAGCAACTTTGTGGTAAACGTTGAGGTGGGTAAAGACGACAGTTCGACGATGAATGTAGTGAGTGTTTATGGTTCATTGGTGGGCTGGGATTTTAGCTGGGAAGGGAAAGCACAGCAATTGCTGGTAATATCTGCAAACTATGATTATATACATAATGAAGATTTCTTTTATGGGGGGCAAAGTGTGCGTGCAAACTTGATATCGAGGTATGACCTCACAAAAAAAGCCACCATTAATACTGTTTTTGGTGCAGGGCCGGTTTTATTAGCAGCCGTACCTGACCCGTATTTATTCCACGGGCGAAATTATGATTACGGTTCCGGGCTGGGGGTTAATGCCAGTGGTACACTTACACTTTTTAACAAGCTGACTTATACTTTGAGTTATCGTGGGGGATGGACAGAGACCATTAACGGCAATAGATCATATTATTTTTTACACACAGCTTACAGCGAGCTTACTTATATGTTTGTGAAGCATTTTTCTGTATGCGCCGAATTGGGTTATTACGCATTGCAGGGCAGTTACTATAAGATACATCCCGACCGGGACGAACATTACCCATACTTTAAAACCGCTTTACGATATAACGTTGATTTTTAATGTGGTTGAAAGCCCGCCAACACGGGTTGGGTAACCGGCCAAAGGCCGTTAAACTGGTTGAAGATATTTATTTGTTGTAGTTGCTTTGGCAATTATCCCAATATTCGTATTGGGTTTTATAGAGGTGAAATTAAATTAAAATAGCGCTTTAATTTACCGCCGCATCAACCAGTTTTTTCAATTCTAAATATCGCTCATCGCGGCCTTTATTGTTGATGTAGAAGGCCATTAAAAAGCCTGCGTATTTTTTGTCGTTATCAACCCAGGGGATACTGCCGAACAAACCGGGGCTGCTTATAAAATCTTTAGCTAATATCCATTCGCCATATCCATAACCGAAGCCATTTACCTTGGCAGGAGTATAGGCAATCTTTACATCGGGGGTTAAGCGGTTTACCTGCATTTCGGCAATGCTTTTTTCGCTTAAGATGCGCTTACTATTAAAAATGCCTTTATTGAGTATCATCACCAAAAAATTAATATAATCTTTGGGTGTACTGATAGCCCCTCCCGCCGGTAAGGGTACTTTTGAAATGCCGAAATCGGTGTGCGCCATGTTCAATGGCTTGGCAATGCGTTCTGCAAACAGGTGCCTGAAATCGTCGCCGCTTATTTTTTCAATAACAGCGGCCCCTATCTGCAAGCCGACATTACTGTAATGAAAAACCTTGCCAGGTTCGCCTTCCATTGGCATGTCGGCTATTTTAGCAATGGCGCCATCCATAGTGTTTATATTCTTCATATCACGCATTTCTTCCCGTAATTCGGGCGATTTTATAGCGGTTAAGTGCGATAAACAATCAGAAATAGTGATATTGCCTTTACCATGCAGGGTTAATATTGGAAGAAATTTACCCACAGTGTCGGTTAGTTTCAATTTGCCTTCATCAACAAACGTCATAACCAAAGCCGCGCTTAACCATTTGCTGCAACTGGCTATGGCTTGCCGGGTATCGAGGGTATATTCATTCAAATCGGCTGGCTCGCCTTCTTTTTTGGCGGCATAACGGTCGAGCATTTTCTGGCGCATGTTCATTTTTTTCTCGTCATGCGAGTATATGATGTGGCCATCCTTATATATCACCAAAATATCACGTCCTCCCATTGCCGAAGCGTTATCGGCCAGCCAACTGTCTATATGTTTAAAATTACCCTGCGCGTTAGTATTTAGACAAATAAATAAAATTATTGCTAATAATGTAGTAATTTTTATTCTCATAATGTGAGGATTATCAGGTTATAAATTGGATAAATTGGTTGTCGTGATAATTCATACAGACTAAATTGATATGTAATGGTTTAAATAACGGTGTTTGGTAAGTAATGTTAAAGTAAAGATGAAAGGAGTATTTTAGTTCACAAATCCTAACACTTGCTATGAAACTGCGGTTAATAGTGGTATTATTGTTATACCGATTTTAAAAATGTTATAACCCCGAAAAACACTCGCCATTTGCAAATAAGCCACTTTTTAGGTATCTAATTATTACTGACTTTTAGGCATTTACAATAATAAGATATTATTTTTTTTAAACCTTTTATCATCTGCGATGTTCATACTATTATAAAAAAAATAAACATCTATTATGAAAAAGATAATTAACAGTATATTATTAGTTGCAGGCCTTGCTGTTGCAGTGCCCGCTGCTACTTATGCCCAGGTTAGCGTGGGTATTGCGATAAGGGCCAATATAGCCCCACCCGAAATACCCGTTTATGAACAACCTGAATGTCCCGGCGACGGCTATTTGTGGACCCCAGGTTACTGGGCATATGACAATGGCTATTATTGGGTGCCCGGCGCATGGGTTGAACCACCTGAAATTGGCGTATTGTGGACCCCACCGTATTGGGGTTTTGAAGGTGGCTTCTACGGCTTCCATGCCGGCTACTGGGGGCCGCACGTTGGTTTTTACGGTGGTATAAATTATGGCTTTGGATACGGAGGTATGGGTTATTATGGTGGTATGTGGTCGGGCCGCAGGTTCAGATATAACACTGCGGTAAACCGTATAAACGTAAGAATTGTACATAATACTTATGTAAATAATAATTTCTATCGCAATAATAACCGTTTTGGCTTTAATGGCCGTGGCGGCTCTATGGCAAGGCCTACACGTGAGGAACAAATTGCAGCACGCGACCGCCACTTTAATGCCACAAGAAACCAGTTAACCTTACGGCAAAGTGCCAGCCGCAACAAAGCGCAGTATGCCAGAATTAACCATGGCAGGCCGGCTGTAGCATCAATGAGAAGGGCCACAGACAGGTTAGCAGCGCAAACACGGATAGCTAATAGGGCAACCAACAGGGCAGTAAGGCAAACCAGGGTTGCGAAAAACCAGCAGCGTGCCGCTACCCGCCAAACTAACCAGGCGATAAGGCAACAACGTACAGCTACGCGCCAAACCAACCAAGCTGTAAGGCAACAACGCATAGCCGCACGCCAAACCAACCAGGCAGCAGCAAGGCAGCAACGTGCTGCTACTGTACAAAGGCAAAGGGCCACAAACCAGGCCGCCGTACGCGCCCAAAGGCAACAACAACGTAATGCCAACCAAAGCTTGCGAGCCGAAAATCAGGCAAGGGCGGCAAACCGTCAAGCTAACCAGGCTGCAAGGCAACAACGCCAGCAACAGCAACAACGCCAACAGCAACAACGCCAGCAACAGCAACGCCAGCAAGGCGGCGGCAGGCCAAACGGCGGAAGATAATTTTTCTTAAATATTAAAAATACAAAGCCCCGGCAATATTTTTGCCGGGGCTTTGTATTGTGTTAATGGTTAACAACTAAGCCAATTGTATTACTGCATATAATGCGGTTGCTGATATAGCTATCCACAAGATAATGCCCTGCAATAACGGTTTAAAACCTACCGATGATAAAACTTTACGTGATAATCCGGCACCTATTAAAAATAGTGTTAATGTTAAGCCTGCTTTGGCAGCAATAGTGATATAAGGGCCAAGCTTGGTTACCGCTGGAATATATGTATTTGCTGTCATAGCCAAAATAAACATGCCGATAAAATAGGGGACAGTTATTTTTTTAGCCCCACTTTTAAAAGCAAAAGCCGAAGCGATTGAAACCGGGATGATCCACAAAGCCCTTGCCAGTTTTACAGTTGTGGCTACCTCAAGTGCGTGTGGGCCGTATTTGCTGGCGGCACCTACTACCGAACTGGTATCATGTATTGCCAATGCGCACCATAAGCCAAACTGCGTTTGCGATAGGTTAAAGTGATGTCCGATAAATGGAAATATGAACAACGCTATTGAGTTTAGTATAAACACGCAGCCCAATGCAACTGATATTTGCTTTTCTTCAGCTTTAATTACGGGTGAAATGGCAGCGATAGCGCTCCCACCGCAAATAGCTGTACCTGCCGAAATGAGGTGTGATGTTTTCCGTTCAATATTAAGCCATCTGCCCAAAAAATAACCGAAAATCAGCGTGCAGCTTATGGAAGCTATAGTAAAAAATATACCTTGTTTACCCGCCTGTAGTGCGCTATGCACATTTATGCCGAAACCTAAGCCAACAACCGATACCTGCAATAGTATTTGTGTGGCTTTGTGATTAAGATGCAAATACGGATGACCCGTAAATTGTGCTATTGCCAGCCCCATTAACAAAGCGATAGCCGGGCTTATGAAAGGAGTAAGACATAGCACAACGCCAAGAATAAATATAAATTTTCGGGTAGTATGCTTTATGGTTAGCGGTAAGCGGTGATGGGCTTTTATTGTACGTTCAGCGTGCATGATATTATTGTATTTATTTGATCCAAAGGTGAGGTAAATACAAAGTGTTTTTTCATTATAAATCATAACTATCAATAACAATATGTTATGGATAGGTTAATGCATCACTAAGGTTATATTTTTAAAAACAGCATTGAAATTAGGCTGTTGTTATATAATATGAAGATGTTGGTTGCTACGTATTAAAAAACTAAATGTGATGATAAAGGCTAAAGTAAATAAGGGCAAGAATAATTCATCGGCCCAAAGCGGGATGAAGCGCCCCGAACGGCAGGAAAACATAAAGGATAGCGATAATAGCGCAGCCACTTCTTCGAACAAAGGAAAAGGGCCCTCGGGTGAAAACTTATAAAATACAATTATGAAAAACATGAAATTAATACCAGTTGCAATTGCAATAGCCGGTCTTTTTTACAGTTGCAGGGGCGACCACGGAGTATCGCATGGCAAGGACACGGAGAAAAGTATGTATGGCAGTATAGCGAGGGATACCAGTAAAGGGGATAGTACAGGTGCTGATACAGCATCCATGGATAATAGCGGATCGGGCGGTACAAAAATACCGAAACCCGATACTCCTAAAAAGAAGTAGGTAAATTTAAAATCTATGGCTGCAAAGGTAAAAACGGGCAAAAAATGGTCGGCAAAAGTGACGGAGAACAGTGATGCACTCGACCTGGAAAAAGATATTTTCAAATCAAAAGATCCGGATAAGATAGCCGCATCGCTTAAACATTCCGCTGATGAAAGCCATAAGCGTAAGGCGTCGCCGTTTCAAAGTGCGATGTCGATGCTGAATTTTTATGAGAACCGTGCAGGGAAAAACCTATCCAAATCGCAAAAGGCACCATTGGAAAAGGCAAAAAATGAGTTACGGAAATTATATGGGCGGAAAGAAAAATAGAGTGGTCGACATTTAACTGATCTTATAATTCCGTGCATAACGGATAAATAATTCAGCTAATGACGATGGCTGGCCATGCGGTAGAATGAAATGGAACTGCCGTTCAATATTCAAGCCCTTAACATCAATTATGCGGCATTCGTTGTTCTTTAACTCCTTTAAAACAGAATAGACCGATAAAAACGCCAGGCAATTACTGTGTAGCAGGTATGACTTTATACTTTCGCTTCCGCTTATCTGCATCTCTACCTGCAAGTCGGACAATTTAATATTATGCTGTTTTAAGGTATGAGCTATAACCTCGCGGGTACCTGAGCCAGGCTCGCGGAGCAATAGCGGGTAGCTTTTTAGTTCTTCGGGCTTAATGGTATCTTTTTTTATAGCGGTGTTGGCTGTAGCGCTGACTAATACCAGCTCATCCTGCAAAAATGCTTCGTATCTTATTTGCGGATGGTGGACAATGCCTTCAACAATACCTATTTCGATAGAATGACCGAGCAGGGCCTGTTCAATATCTTCGGTGTTGCCGGTTACTAAAAGTACTTGTATATCCTTAAATTTCTTGTGGAACTGCGCCAGAAGCGGAGGCAAAACATACTGGGCTACCGTATTACTGGCGCCTATATGCAATATGCCGCTGTGCGTGTTAACCAGCATATTCATATCATATTCCAGTTCGCGGTAAGTATCCAATAATTGTATGGTGTAGGTTAACAATGTTTCGCCGGCAGGGGTTAGGCTCATTTTTTTATTGCCGCTACGCTCAAAGAGCGTTGTTTTATATTCACTTTCCAATTCTTTAATATGCCGGGTTACAGCGGGTTGGGTAATGAATAGTTCTGCAGCAGCCCTGGTGAAACTAAGTCGCTGGGCTACTGTATAAAAAACTTTTAAGCGGAAATCAAGCATACTATCAATAAGCACTTGAGCGCAAAGGTAATTATAACTTTTTGTTATTAACAGCTTGTTTTATGCAGGATATTCTTATTGATATTATTTTTTACAAATGATATGCCTTTTTTGTATGATTTTATTGCTTTACGTAACAATATTATAGATAATACCTTACTAATAAACTGTTAACAATATTGTTACCTTAAGCAACAGCTATTTTTCATCATTTTTGCAAACACATATTAGCCGCTTACGTAAATACAAACACCACGCGGGTAAGCATTTAATTATGAAATATAATTTATCGTGTTTTAAAACAGCTAATAACATTATTATAATGCGTGTAACGCGCATTTGCTTGTTAATCACTTGTTTATTATGTGTGTGGGCTTTTACTAATGCACAAACACCCGATACAAGTAAATTACTTGTGCCCATTGTTAAGGATAGCACCAACACATATCTTACCCTTAAACAGTGTATAGACTATGCCATGGAACATCAGCCTGGTGTAAATAGGGCGCTGATAAATGTGGATATTGCAAAAACTACCAATGCCATTAACTTATCGGGCTGGTTGCCACAGATCAATGCCAATGGCGACCTGATCCATTATATACAGCAAAATAATGGTTCAAGCGTTGTTACAGATGGTTCTACTACCGGTAGTACAACGGGCAGTGCCACAAGTACATCGCATAGTTCGTATGTAAATACTTTTGTTCCGCAATTATCTGTCTCACAGTCTATATTTAGCCCGAGCCTTTTGTTTGCTGCAAAAAGTGCACCGCTGTATGTGAAACAGGCACAACAGGTTACCGATAGCGCCAAAATATATTTGGTATCAGCTGTTAGCAAGTCATTTTATAATGTGTTGCTTACACTTGAGCAGATAAATGTATTGAAGGAAGATACCGCGCGCCTGGGCCGGAACGTGAGGGATACCTATCACCAGTATGTTGGCGGTATTGTTGATGAAACGGATTATGAGGAAGCTACCATCACCCTAAATAATTCGGCAGCACAATTAAAACAAGCTACTGAAAATATCACTCCGCAATATGCCGCATTGAAACAGTTAATGGGCTATCCGCCTGAAAAACAATTTAACGTAAATTTTGATACGCTGCAAATGATGCAAGACATCCACATGGATACCACGCAGCAACTGCAGTATGAAAAACGTATCGAGTTCCAACAATTAAATACACAAAAGGCGCTGCAAAACCAGTTGGTTAAATATTACAGGGCATCGTTTTTACCAACGGTATCGGCGTTTTATAATTACAATCTTGATTTTGAAAATAATAAGTTTTCAGACCTGTTTAATAACTCTTATCCCAGCCAGTTGATAGGCTTGTCGGTTAGCGTACCCATTTTTACAGGGTTTTACAGGATTAATAATCTGAAAAAAGCCAGACTACAGGAAAAGCTGCTGGACTGGGATGCCGTTGATTTGAAATCGCAAATCAATGTAGAATATACATCGGCACTGGCTAATTACAAAAGCAACCTGTACAACCTGCAACTGCTGCAAAAGAATGTGGCTATGGCAAAGCGTGTTTATTTTGTGGTAACCCTGCAATATAAACAGGGCATTGTGGCGTATTTAAATGTAATTACAGCCGAATCGAATTTAATATCATCAGAAATAAGTTACCTGAACGCTTTGTTTACGGTGTTGTCTAACAAGATCGACCTTGAAAAAGCTATGGGAAATATCACCTATTAACGTATAAATACCGCCTAATGAATAAGGGAATTTTAAATATTGTTTTTTTAAGCTTTCTGGCACTTAGTGCCTGCGATAAAAAGCAAGCGCCGGTTGACAATGAGATACCTGTAAACCTGATGAGGGTAAAAACTAAAGTAGTTAAATATTACGATAAATATCCCTCAACAACTAACGCGTTAAGCCAGGTTAATCTGCTTCCGCAGGTACAGGGCGCAGTTACCAAAATATACTTTACCGAAGGCAGCCACGTAAAAAAAGGACAAAAACTGTACGAAATAGATACCCGTATTTATAACGATAATTACAATGCGGCGGTAGCCAACCTTAAGGTTACACAAGGCACACTGGTTCAAGCACAACAAGATGCTGACCGTTATGCCTATTTGAATAAGTATAATGCAGTAGCCAAGCAATTGTATGATCATGCGATGATTGCTTTGGACAACGCCAAAAACCAGGTAAAAGCATCTGAACAAGCCGTTAAAACCGCGAAAACTAATCTGAACTACGCCGTTATTACCGCGCCTTTTGATGGAACCATTGGTTTTAGTATGGTTAAATTGGGTGATGTGGTAACGCCTGGTACGACTGTTTTAAATACGGTATCTACCGATAACCCAATGGCGGTTGACTTCATTATCAACGAAAAGCAACTGCCAAAATTTGAAAAAATACAGGATAATAAAAAACCTATTGATTCCCTGTTCACCATATTACTGCCGGATAATACAGTATATCCTGAACTTGGGAAGATCTCGATCATTGACCGTGCAGTTGACCCGCAGACAGGATCGATCAAAGTGAGGCTGGTATTTCCTAACCCTAAAGGCTATTTAAGAGTGGGTATGAGCACCATAGTGCGTGTGCATAACCAAGATGTTAAACCGCAAATTGTGGTGCCGAATAAAGCTGTTGTTGAGCAAATGGGCGAATATTTTATATATGTAGCCAAAGACAGTTTGGTAAATGACCCGAAAGCGGGCGCTGATTCGGCTAAAAAGAAGAAAAAAATATTAATGGCCGAGCAGAAGAAGATACAGGTTGGACAGGTTGTAGGGCCTAATATTGTAATAAAAAGCGGTATTGATACAACCGACCGTGTAATTGTTGATGGCATACAAACCCTGCACGACGGCTCGAAAATAACCACAGCTAACAAGGTTGGCCCATCTGGCGGCAAGCACGGGAAATAATAAGTTAAGGAAGCTGCTAATCATCTATACTGAATATATTATAATATATGATCGCTAATACTTTTATAAAGAGGCCGGTAACTGCAATAGTTATATCAATTGTATTAGTGATAACCGGTATTGTAAGCATATTGGTATTACCGATTGACCAATACCCCGATATTACGCCGCCTGTTGTGCAGGTTAACGGTCAGTTTACAGGTGCCGATGCCCAAACTGTGGAACAAACCGTAGCCACACCCATTGAAGAACAGGTAAACGGTACACCGGGGATGGAATACATGCAAAGCAACAGTACGAACAACGGGCTGATGCAAATGAATGTAACCTTCCAGATAGGGACTGATATTGATGTTGCCGCTTTGGATGTACAAAACCGTGTAAGTATCGCAACACCTTTATTACCTGCTGTAGTAAGCCGCTTAGGGCTTACGGTACGCGCCGTGAACCCGAGTATGCTGATGATGGTGGCCATATATGCGCCGAAAGGATCGCACAATATTACATTTCTTGATAACTATACCAACATATTTATACAGGATGCGCTGTTGCGTGTACCGGGTGTAGGCAGTATTAATAAATTCACCGACGACTTTAGTATGCGCATATGGATGGACCCGGAAAAAATGGCCTCCTACAGTTTAACGCCTACCGACGTTATTAATGCGCTGAATGCCCAAAACGTGCAAGTGGCGGCTGGCACCGCAGGTGTTCCGCCGCAGGCCCCGAGCCAAACTTATGAGCTGGGTATTTTGGTTAACGGGCGTTTGAGCAAGGTTTCGGATTTTCAGAAGATCATAGTAAAAACTATTCCTGCTACCGGCGAATTGGTTTATTTAAAAGACGTTGCCAGGGTTGAACTGGGTAAATTCACGTTTTCGAGTAATTCTTTTGTTGATGGCAAAAGGGCATCATATCTGCAAATTTACCAGGCGCCTGGCAGCAACGCTCTGCAAACAGCGAATGGTGTTTATGCTGAACTTGCCAAGCTAAAACAATCATTCCCTGCGGATGTGGCTTACAGTGTTCCATTTGAATCGGTTACTGTGGTAAAAGTATCAATGGAAGATGTGGTAGGTACACTACTGAAAACGCTGGGATTAGTGGGTATCGTGGTATTTATATTCCTGCAAAACTGGCGATCGACGCTTATACCTATTTTGGCTATACCAGTATCCATATTTGGTACGTTCTGTTTTTTCATCCCTTTAGGGTTTACTATAAATACTTTAACCATGTTTGGCTTTGTGCTGGCAATTGGTATTGTGGTGGATGACGCCATTATCGTCGTCGAAGCGGTGCAGCATTATATCGATCATGATAAAATGTCGGCTAAGGAAGCCACTTATCAAGCAATGAAGGATATATCAGCTCCGGTTGTTGCTATTGCGTTGATATTGGCGGCGGTTTTCGTTCCGGTAGGTTTTATACCGGGTATAGTAGGGCGGTTGTACCAGCAGTTTGCCATCACCATCGCTATATCGGTGATAATATCGGCTTTTATAGCCTTATCATTAACTCCCTCGCTTTGTACCCTGCTGCTCAAACCTACCGATGAAAGTAAAAAGCATACAGGCATCACCGGCTTGTTTACCAAATTTAATGATTGGTTTGACCGTGTGACCCAGAAATATACCAATGGTGTTAAAAAGAGCATTGAGAACTCGAAATACATTATCATTTTGCTGGTTTGCGTATGTATAGGAGCGTATTTTATGTTCCAATCGAAATCATCGGGCTTTATACCATCCGAAGATGATGGAAACCTGTACGTAACTTATCAGTTACCACCTGCATCATCAACAGTATCTGCGGTTGATGTGATGCAAAAGCTGATGAAAGTAGTGGCATCAACGCCGGGCGTGGCGCATTATGCGGCTTTATCAGGGCTTAATGTGGTAACCAATGCCAGCAACTCAAATAACGGTACTATATATTGCCAGTTGGCCCCATGGGATGAACGCGGCGAATCAAGCGAACAGGTGCCGGGCATAATCGGCGTAATGCAAAAGCGCATAGCCGATGCTGGTATAAAGAACGCAGATGTACAGGTGATACAGCCATCGCCGTTACCCGGGGTAGGCTCAACTGTTGGTTTTAGCATGCAGATCGAACAGCGCAATACCAACGATAACTTGCAGGAATTTGAAACAGTGGTTAATAAATTCGTTGCCGATGCTAATCACGATCCGTCAATAAGTAAAACATTTACCTATTACACGGCTCATACGCCAAACTTTAACCTTACTGTCGACAGAGAAAAATGCGAGAAACTGGGTGTAAATATTGCAGATGTATTCACTACCATACAAGCATACATGGGCAGCTTGTATATAAATGATTTTACTACCTATAGCCGTACTTTTCACGTTGTAGTACAGGCTGATACGGCATACCGTACTTTAATAACTGATATTGATAAATATTATGTGCGTAACCAGGCCGGTACAATGGTGCCACTAGGTACACTGGTAAGTTATTCACCAACTGTTGCCGCGCCGCTTATTTCGCATTTTAACATTTTCCGTTCTGCCGAAATAGATGGCTCAAATGCCAACGGGCACAGCAGTAACGAAGCTTTGGCGGCCCTGCAAAAACTGGCCGCGAAGGACTTGCCTGAAGGTTATACCTATGAGTTTTCGGGTTTGAGCTATGAGGAGATAAAGGCCGGATCGACTACTGTTTATATCTTTCTGTTCTCCATCACATTTGTATTCTTGTTTTTGGCAGCATTATATGAAAGCTGGTCGGTGCCTTTTTCGGTATTACTGGCTGTGCCGATAGGGGCCTTTGGTGCAATATTGGCTTTGGTACTGGTGCCGAGCCTTACTGATAACGTTTACGCGCAAATAGGTTTAATAACACTGATAGGTTTGGCGGCGAAGAACGCCATATTAATTGTGGAATTTGCCAAGGTTAGGGTGGATTTAGGCGAAGACCTGATACAATCAACCCTTGACGCGGTTAGTTTGCGTTTGCGGCCAATTATCATGACCTCGCTGGCCTTTATATTGGGCGTGTTGCCATTGGTTTTGGCTACCGGCGCGGGCGCGGTAGCCAGGCGTACAATAGGTTATACGGTATTAGGTGGAATGCTTGCAGCCTCGACCATAGCGATATTTGTGGTGCCGGTGTTGTTTGTACTAATAACAAAATTATCATACGGAAAGAAACAATTGGAATACCTGAAAGAACACCGCGACCAATTGCGGGAGAAGGCCCAAAAGGTTGAAGCACAAAATATCGACCCTGAATTAGAATTTGAGATACAAAAATCGCGCGAACTGAATAATCCCGGGCAGGCATGATAGCGAATACATTTATTAAAAGACCGGTAACTGCAATAGTTATTTCGCTGGTATTAATAATTGCCGGGTTGATCTGCCTTAATAACCTTGCAGTTGATCAATACCCCGATATATCGCCGCCAAGCGTATCTGTATCAGCTAACTATACCGGCGCCGATGCCGAAACAGTTGAACAAACCGTTGCTACGCCTATTGAGGAACAGGTAAACGGTACGCCGGGCATGGAGTACATGCAGAGTACCAGTACAGCAAGCGGCGGGGTAAATGTAAGGGTAACTTTTAATGTGGGCACTAACGTTCATATCGCGGCGCTTAACGTACAAAACCGGGTAGGTATAGCCGGGCCGGCGTTGCCCGCAGTTGTTAGTAAGCTGGGGGTTAACATACGCGCCAGTAACCCTGACCAACTTTTGCTAATAGCTATTTATTCGCCGAAAGGAACGCATAACATCACCTTTATTGATAATTACACCAGTAACTTTATAAATGATGCCATATTGCGTGTGCCGGGCGTAGGCGATGTGAGCGTACGTGCCGATCAGTTCAGCATGCGTATATGGATGAACCCCGATAAAATGGCATCGTATGGCTTAACGCCGGCCGATGTTACTGCGGCACTGAACGCGCAAAACGTATATGTGGCAGCAGGGTCGGTAGGGTCACCGCCACAACCGTCAACCCAGGCATTTGAAACAGGTATACTGGTTAAAGGTATGCTGAGCAAAGCATCGGACTATGAAAAAATTATTGTAAAAACCAATCCGGCAACAGGGCAAATGGTGTACCTGAAAGATATTGCCAGGGTTGAACTAGGTAAATTCACTTTCTCAAGTAATTCATTTGTCGACGGGCACCGCGCCTCGTTATTACAAGTATACCAATCGCCGGGAGCCAACGCATTACAAACGGCTGATAACATCTACAAAGAGCTGGCAATACTGAAAAAATCGTTCCCCGCGGATATTGATTATACTATTCCTTATGAAACGGTAACTATAATTAAAGTTTCAATGCAGGAGGTTTTAGGTACCTTATTAAAGGCATTGGGTTTAGTTGCCCTGGTGGTATTCCTGTTCCTGCAAAACTGGCGTTCAACACTTATACCTATTGTAGCTATACCTGTATCTATTTTAGGCACGTTCGTGTTTTTTATACCACTTGGGTTTACTATAAATACCTTAACCATGTTTGGCTTTGTGCTGGCCATTGGTATTGTGGTTGATGATGCTATTATAGTGGTCGAGGCAGTGCAGCATTATATTGACGAGCAGCATATGTCGCCCAAAGAAGCTACCTACCATGCCATGAAGGAAATTTCGGCACCGGTAATAGCCATTGCTTTAATTTTGGCTTCGGTATTTGTCCCGGTAGGTTTTATACCGGGTATAGTAGGCCGTTTATACCAGCAATTTGCCATTACTATCGCTATATCGGTGATTATTTCGGCATTTGTTGCGCTATCATTAACGCCGGCATTGTGTACGTTACTACTAAGGCCATCACACCACGAAAAAGCCACCTGGTTTGACAGGTTTTTTAATTGGTTCAATAATCTGTTTGATAAGGTTACCATAAAATATGCAAATGGGGTAAGGCATTGTATTAAGTACGCCCGTTATGTAGTAATTATATTGTTGTGCATTTGTGTAGGCACTTACCTGTTGTTTAAAATTAAACCATCAGGCTTTGTACCTTCAGAAGATGGCGGTAGGCTTTTTATAACCTACCAGTTGCCCGATGCATCATCAACATCACAATCAGTGGCTGTTATGGAAAAGCTGATGAAGATAGTAAGCTCAACCAAAGGTATTTTACATTATGCGGCCGGTTCGGGTTTTAATATATTAAGTGGCGGTGCAAGCTCAAACAGCGGGTCGATGTTTATTATGCTTCAGCCCTGGGATGACCGTACAACCCCCGAAACTTCCATATCTGGGTTAACCCAGGTACTTAAAACGCGGTTTGCAAAGGCCGGAATAAAGAATGCTAGTGTTGTAGTTATCCAGCCACCACCAATACGTGGTATAGGTTTGGCGGCGGGCTTTAGTATGCAGATAGAGCAGGGGAATTCAACTGACGATGTACATGCTTTTGAGAAAGCGATACACAAGTTTGTTTCCGTGGCCCAAAAAATACCGGCCTCATCAACAGCCTTCAGCTATTTCTCGGCACATACCCCAAGCTATGAGCTTTCGGTCGACAGGGAAAAATGCGAAAAGCTGGGCATAAATATTTCAGATGTTTTTTCGACTATGCAAGCATACATGGGAAGCCTGTTTGTAAATAACTTTACTTTATATCACCGCACCTACCATGTTGTTATACAGGCTGATACTGCTTACCGGGCATTGGTATCAAACATGGATAAATATTATGTGCGCAACCAAAAAGGTGAGATGGTGCCTCTGAGTACTGTTATTAGCTACAAGCCTACAGCAGCGCCTCCGATCATTACCCACTTTAATATTTTTCGTTCAGCAGAAGTTGACGGCGCGATACCAGATGGCTATAGTAGCGGTCAATCAATTGAAGCGCTAAAGGAGGCAGCCAAATCCTTGCCAAGAGGATATACTTACGAGTTTTCGGGGCTGAGTTACCAGGAGATACAGGCGGGCTCGCTTACTATATACATATTCTTGTTCTCGATAATTTTTGTGTTTTTATTCCTGGCAGCGTTGTATGAAAGCTGGTCTGTACCGTTTTCGGTTATGCTGGCTGTGCCTATCAGCGCATTTGGTGCCATACTGGCGCTTACTATCGATACATCTCTCACTAATAATGTGTACGCGCAAATAGGGCTTATTACATTGATAGGTTTATCGGCTAAAAATGCCATATTAATAGTAGAATTTGCCAAAATAAGGGTGGATCATGGCGAGCCTCTTTTACAATCAACCCTTGAAGCTGTACGTTTAAGGCTGCGGCCGATCATTATGACCTCGATGGCATTTATATTAGGTGTGCTGCCGCTTGCGCTGGCCACCGGGGCAGGAGGAGCATCGAGAAATACGATAGGCTGGACGGTGCTTGGTGGGATGCTGGCATCATCAACCATATCTATATTTGTAGTTCCGGTGCTGTTTGTGCTGTTTACGCGCTTATCATACGGTAAAAAGCAATTGGCCTGGTTAAAAGCGCACCGTGATGATCTGGTTGAAAAAGCGCGTAGGGCAGAGGCCCAAAATATCGACCCTGAACTGGAATATGATATTGCCCATGCCCATGAGCAAAATAAAGCTGACAGGGCGAAGCATGGGAAATAAGTCAAAATTAAAAAGTAAAAATTCAAAAAATGCGCTGGTGTAAACCGGCACATTTTGCTTATTCGGAGTAAGGTAATTCGATATAGAATGTGGTGCCGATCTCGACATTGCTTACAAACCATATACGGCCGCGGTGCATTTCAATTATTTTTTTGGAGATAGATAAGCCCAGGCCAAAGGGTTGTTCGCCATCAGTGCCTACTTTTTTGGCAGGGGTAAACATTTCAAAAACAGATTCTTTTTGGTCGGCAGGTATGCCTATACCATTATCGGCTACTGAAATAAGCACATGCTTATTGGTATGCCTGATGCCCACCTTTATAATGCCCCCAATATGGCTAAATTTTATGGCGTTAACTATTAGATTATTTACTACCCGCCATATTTTTTCATGATTTACTTCAGCCATAACTGGAGTGCCATCGCTTTCGAATATGATCTGCTGTTGTTTATCTGCGGCTTTGAATTGTAACAACTCAACCGAATCATAGAGTAACGAACGCAAGTCGAGCCTTTGTTTTTCGAGCTTCTCATTCTCATCGGCCAACCCTGTTTTTAGCAGCTCGTTTATCATCTCCATTGAATGCAGGCCGGTTGTTTCTATGAGCCTGAGCATACTTTTATTCTCGTCGTTAAAATCTTCATCCTCAATTAATACAGCGGCAAGCCCGGTAATTCCCGATAATGGGTTACGTAAATCGTGGGCCATTACACGCATTATGCGGATGTAGTTTTGATTCACACGTTCCAGTTCGGCTACGGTTTGCTGCATATGCTCATTTTGTACCGTTACCAGGGCATGGTTCTTCTTGGTTTTTTTAAGGTTACGGTAAATGAGCACCAGTATTACAATAAAAAGGACAATGAATGTTATTATACCTACCAGGTAAACAATGCGTAGTTTATCCCTCTGTTCAAAATCTATAAGCGTTTGTTTTTGTTGTATGCCGTCAAGTTCGCGTACAACGTCGAGCCGGTAAAGTTCAGACAGGCTGTTGTTTACGGAATCTTTCAGTTTTATATACCTTTCTTTATAACGGTAGGCGTTTGCAGCATCATTTATTTTAAAAAGATAATCTGCATATAACTTGTTCCAGTTAATCAAAGATTGCGAATTATCCCTGTAATAGAGATCAAGCAGCATACGGCTGCGCCGGAATGCATCAGCCGCACCTGTATTATCGCCCAGTTTCATTTTTAGTTCGGCTAATTTAATCAAGGGAGGTATTCGCGAACCATCAACATCCGTAACAGGGAATAACGCGAGGCTTTTGGTTATATAATCCTGTGCTTTAGCCAGGTTTCCGTTGCTTAAGTTTATTCCGCCCAAATTATCATACAATACAGCCCTCGCTACATTAATAGAACTTTGGTCAATAAGGCTATCAGAATCGGTTTCGTTTATCAGGCTCAGGTCCTTTAGGTAATAATAATTGGCGCTGTCAGGCATTCCGGCTTTTTCGTAAGCAAAGCCTGCGTTATTAAGCGCGCCCTGTTTAAGGTAGAACATTTTCTGTTGTGTCATGTTCTTTTCACATAAACCTAAACGCTCATAACTTTCAACCCAAAACTTGCTGGCGAGCAGGTAGTTTTCCTGGCTATAGTATATCATAGCCATTTTGCCTGAAAGTTCACCATCATCACAAATACCCAGCCCCAATATTTTTTTACTTTCAAAATAGTAATTGAGTGCTAATACATATTTGCCGGCTTTGAAACAGGCATCGCCTTTGGTTAGCAGGGCATTAAAATATTCATCAGAGTGTTCTTTTATAGTGTTTTCACTGGTAAAAAGTGCAAGCGCACTATCTGCATATATATTTTTTTCAGTAGCATCTGTTATGAAATCTTTTGACATTATGCTATAATAACTGCTGAGAAGCGGGCTATTCTTATCTAACTGGTTATGAATGCTATTAAGTAAAGTGGTCGCCTGGTGAATATCGCCCGACAAATAAAGACTGTCAACCGCCCCAAACCTTAGCTTTAATGCATCGTTGGCTTTATTATTTTTTTGCGAACACGATGTAAAAAGGAGCATTATAGGTATAAATATGGCGGCAGCAACAAATAACAGGAAACGCGACCGTGAATAAGGCATATTTAAGATAGGAGATAAATTCGGGCTAAATATACGCACTATCAGCAGGTAAAACAACTTAAAAGCCATATACAAAGGCTTTTATCTGCATACCATCGACAGATATTGCTTTGGCCCTGATAAATTACTTAATTAAACATTTTTTAATAGATAACCATTATCCACTAAAACGTTTAGAAGTATCAAAAAGTTGCTATTTGATGAAAAACAGGGGATAAACCTTGTTGGCCGCTATACTATAAATTGCTGGTGTTGCATATACTGAGGCCTGTAAGTTAAAAACGCCGGGTTACTGTCCGGAGCTTTTAATTTAAACAGCACTTACAAAATGCTGTTCATCTTCTTTAATAGCTTTCATGCCTTTTGCCCAGCGGGTTAGCTGGGTTAGCATTACACCGGCAGATCTGGTTAATAATTCATTAGGAATAAACTCGCCGTCCTCATTTATAAACTGGTTATATGATGGGATATTCACACCTTCAGCCAATGCGATGTTTTTAAGGGACAATAAGTCTGTTTTTAGGCTCATTATGGCCCTTACACCAGCAAAAGCACCAATGGAATAACTTACCAAGCCCGATGGTTTGTAGGCCCATTCATGCACTAAATATTCCAGGGCATTTTTTAATGAAGCAGGATAACTGTAATCATATTCGGCTGTCACGAATATAAAAGCATCAGCTTCTTCAATTTTGGCGCTCCATTGTTTAGTGTATTCATGCTCATATTGTTTCATAACAGGGTGAACGGCCTCGTTCATAACCGGGAGGTTTAGTTCGCCCAGGTCTAACACTTCTACATCAAACCCGCCATGCTTTGCGGCGGTTTCTGCTATCCATTTGGCAATTACGGGCCCTTTTCTTCCCGGCCTAACTGTTGATGATATGATCTTTAATTTATACATTTTATGTGTTCTATTTCTATAGCAAAAATAGCATACAATAGATGTTTAAACATTTATTTTTTAAAACATGACATAACAAAAACATTAAGAGGGCAGGATGCAACGCTAAATTAGTTGTCTATTTATCAGTACATTAATTAGCCATTGTAAATAATATTTATTTGTCATTAATCCATTGGCATATAATTTGGTCTATCAGATATAACATTTATTATTAAAACTATGAAAAAGATAAAATATTTGATATTACTAGCCGCCATGGCGGTGAGTTTTGGAATGAGTTCATGCGTTGTTAGGGCACGCGGAGGTGTTTATGTACGTGGCCATTATGAATACGGCCCTTATGGCGGAAGGCATTGGGTACGCGGCCACTATAATTAACAGGCTATATAAGTAAAAGCCCCGCTGTTTAAACAGCGGGGCTTTCTATTTCAATTTAATTTTTTTTATATACCCAAGTGCTTATTATATTTAAATATAACGTTGAAGTATAACAGGCATTAAGTTACTTTTATAAGTAAAATGATCAACAAACAGGTATTGCATATTCGCGTCATATTTTAACAGGAATTTGTACAAAGGGCAAATAGCATATAATTTTATACACCGTAATTTATGAATACAACCCTTAACCCAACTGCAATAAACCCAACATATAAAGCTGCTATAACGGCTTCGGCAACTATTGAAATGCATTTTGCCAATCAATTGGCAAACGCGGCCATACGTGGCGAAAAAAACCTGGCCCCCGAACCGGGCAAGCACATTATAGCGACTATGATAGATACCGCTTTTTGGGCAAGCCTGCGAAAGGAAGAAGGTAGGTCGCCAAAAATATCGCTGGCATTTCTTCCACCCGAAAAAACCGTTCAACCTTTGATTTTTGAATATCCGCTGGCGTTAACTGCCGACATACTTACCAAACTTGCCCCCGCAGTTGAGCGCCCCGGTATACATTTGGGCGTGTGGTACCATGAAAATGAATTGTATTTATGGGGCACAACGCAAGATATACCTGGTTTTTGTTTTGTGCTTGAGGTGGTTGAACCGGGCCTACTGGTAGTTAAGCACCGCCGTATTGACGGCTTTGGCAAATATGTAAACGTAGCCGTGCTAAAAGGTGATGAAATAAAAATTATCGACGAACAAAGCCGTAGCCTGCCCGACTGCCCGGCTATACTTGATAACTTACTTGGGTTTACCAATACTGCAACCTGGAACGACACAGTTAACCTACATGTACAGTTGGCGGTATCCATGCGGGCGCATGGCAGGGGCGGTACCTTGCTGGTAGTGCCATCAGCCAATGAGAACTGGCGCGAATCCATACTACACCCGATAACTTACCCTATATCACCAGCATTTAATGCTTTATCTATATTAATGATGCAGGATGTAAGCGATCATAATTTACCCATATGGCAGGAAGAACTGAACGATGAAATTGAGGGCATAGCCGGCCTCACAGCTGTTGATGGCGCTACCATTATTAACGACAAGAATGAGGTACTGGCTTTTGGCGCTAAAATAACACGTTCGCGCGGGCGCGAAACAGTGAGGCAAATAATGGTTACCGAACCGGTTATCAATACACCAGCAGTTATTATCCCCCCATCGGGCATTGGTGGTACGCGGCATTTTTCGGCGGCACAGTTTGTTTATGACCAGCGCGATGCATTTGCATTAGTAGCTTCTGTAGATGGCCGGTTCACTATTTTTTCATGGTCGCCTTGTGATCAGATCGTTTTGGCGCATAGGGTTGATTGTTTGTTGATATAATTACTTACACAAAAGGATTCCTTTCGAACTGATTACGTTGTATTTGGTCTGCTTACACAGTTACTCAATCTGAGCGCGCCATGCGGGGCCAATCTTTTTTATCCTGCGGCGGAAAAAAATACGTTGCAAGGCTATTATGGGTGTTGAACTGACTCACAGATTTACATAAATTGTTTACTTTAGGATAATTTATCATGCAAAACCTTAAATTATCATTTCTACTGGTATTATGTGGTGCATCCATGTCACTGGCTGGCTATGCAAAGCCGGTTATCTACATTAATCAAATAGCCTTTGATAGCAATGCGCCAAAAACGGCTTTGGTGGGCGATGATCAGAAGTATGATGGGCATATCATGTTTGCTATTGTTAATGCCGCTACTAAAAAAACAGTTTTTAGAGGGGCACTCGGCAATAATCAACAAATAGCTGAATGGGCACCGGGCAAATATTTTTACAAAGCTGATTTCTCAACATTCAGGCAAAGCGGGAAATATGAGTTGTGCGTGAATATAGCGGGGAAGAAATATTTTTCGGATGCGTTTCAAATCGGTAATGATGAACTGGAGAAACTTACCATCCCATCTGTTATCCATTATTATCATAAACAACGGGCAGATAAGCCCCAGGAATTGGCTGTAGATGCCAAAATAAAGCTGTATGGCAGTGATAAGACGGTTGATCTGCATGGCGGTTGGTGCGACGCCAGCGGGGATGTGAGCAAGTATTTCTCGCATTTGGCGTATGCCAACTTTATGTCGCCGCAGCAAATACCGCTGGTAACGTGGTCGATGGTGAATGCTGATGAAACTATTCCGAAATTATTGACAAAATTAGGAGTTAGGGATTCATTGCAAAGCGAAGCGTTGTGGGGTGCAGATTATATAATGCGATCACTTAGTGACAGCGGCTATTTTTATATGACGGTGTTCAGTTATTTCAGCAAAGACCCGAATGCGCAAAGGGTGGTGGGCCTGCATGCCAACAGCGTTACAACTAATGAATACCAATGTGCATTTAGGGAAGGTGGGGGAATGGCTATTGCTGCATTGGCTCGTATATCGCGTTGGAAAACACATGGTGATTTTACTTCAGAACAATATTTAAAAGGAGCAGAAAGGGCATTTGCGCACCTGCTTATCTACAATAAAAAATATGATGACGACCATAAGGAAAATATTATTGACGATTACTGTGCCCTGATGGCTGCTACCGAGCTTTGGATAGCCACCAATAAGGATATTTATAAAAACGAGGCGCGTAAGCGTACGAATAATTTATCGGCCCGGATGACCAAAGAAGGCTATTTTATTTCGGATGATGGAAGCAGGCCGTTCTGGCACGCTTCGGATGCGGGTTTGCCCATCATCGCGTTAGCAAGATATTTGAATAAGGAAAATGCGGCGCCATACAGAAATATGGCACTGCAAACCATAAAAAAATCATTAGATTATGAGCTAAAAGTTACCGGTGATGTAAGTAATCCATTTGGTTATGCAAGGCAAACATTCAGGTATAAGGGAGCGATCAGGGATGGCTTTTTTATCCCGCACGATAATGAAACAGGCTGGTGGTGGCAGGGTGAGAATGCAAGGTTAAATTCACTGGCTACCGCTGCTATTGTAGGCTCAAAACTGATTTATAATCAGCCCGCTGGTGCTGCGAAAAGAAAGGCATTAATATCATTCGCTTATAACCAGGTAAACTGGGTACTGGGTGCCAACCCTTACCAGGTGTGCTTCATGTATAAATTCGGACGGAATAATGTGCCATACATGCACTCCATGTACGGGCATGGCTCGGAACGGGGCGGTATATCGAATGGAATCACTGGCAAGGAAGGTAACGGTGATGGCAGCGGCATTGATTACAAAACCGAAGACAAGGGCAACGAGTGGCGCTGGACAGAGCAGTGGTTACCCCACGCAGCATGGTATTTGCAAGCTGTATCTGCAATGGCAGATGAAAGATAAGAAAGTTGTTTTTTGCCCCGGTTTTTGCGATTTTTCGGGCATTTTTAAAACCATTTTCCGCATAATTATAGCTTAAATTGAGTATATTTAAGCATCAAATCTGTCTAAATACATGCTTTTTAGTCCACTTATTGTCCATATTTTATCGGTTATTTTTATTGCAACAGTTTTTCGGTCGGCCTTTGGTTTTGGCGAGTCGCTGGTGGCTGTGCCGTTGCTTGCTTTATGGTTGCCTGTAAATGAGGCAGTCCCACTTTCGGTGCTTGTATCGGTAACTATTGCCGGGGTTGTTGTTATGCAGGATTGGAATAAAATTCATTTTCGCAGTGCAGGCAGCTTAATATTATATACGCTTATCGGTATACCATTAGGCTTATTGTTATTAGTTTATGTTGATGAACGAATTGTAAAATGTACTTTGGGTGTTATAATCACCGTATTTTCCATTTACCTGGTAGCTGGGAAACAACTTAAAGAGTTGAAGTCAGACAGCACTATATGGCTATTAACCTGCGGTTTGCTTGCGGGTGTGCTTGGCGGTGCTTATGGGCTTAACGGGCCGCCGCTGGTTATTTATGGTGCAAAGAGGCGCTGGTCTGCACAGCATTTCAGGGCAACTTTGCAAGGTTATTTTTTAATAGCCAGTATGGTTGGTTTAATTGGTTATTGTTTTAGCGGGTTACTCGTAGCCTCCGTTTTTCACTATTACCTGTTTAGTTTGCCGGTATTATTTCCGGCAGTTTTCATAGGCAGATTCATAAATCATAAACTGCATAGCGATAGATTTTTTAAATATGTTTATATTTTCCTTTTAGGAATAGGGCTGTTTTTATTGGTAAAAGCCATTAACGGCTAATCAATCACGCATTGTCATGCGCTTCCTGCAATGCTTTAATGTCAAGCTTAACCATTTTTAACATGGCTTGCATGGCGGCATCGGCTTTGGACTTGTTTTTATCCCACAACAATGGGCCTAAAACTGATGGCACAATTTGCCATGACAATCCAAATTTATCCTTTAGCCAACCGCAGCGGCTTTCTTTGCCATCTTTGGTTAATGCGTTCCAGTAATAGTCAATTTCGTCCTGTGTTTCACAATTAACGTATAGCGAAATAGCTTCGGTAAACGGAAACAGCGGCCCGCCATTGAACAGGTTAAGCTGTTGCCCTTCGAGTTCGACAGTGGCGCCCATTGGGTTCTTGCTGATCACCTTTGATGATTTAAATATGGATGTATAGAAATCTACTGCTTCTTCAACATTGCCGTTATACCATAAAAATGGGGTTATCTTTTGCATAATATTTGATTTATTTAATTGTATAACAAAGTTAGTGACATGCCATAATGAATAACGGTGTATATAAGACAATGTTTAGGGGTATTTAGGACAAAGCAAAAAATACAAAACACAACTTTTGTTATTAAAATAAATATGCGGCAGATTTGCTATAACTTTTATAACGATCTCAAAAGTTTTATTTAAAACCCCACCAGGCTGCTGTCTTAGGCGTATCACCCAAAGTATAAGGTTCTCCGATACGAGGTACGTTTACCGGCATTCTCAGTTTTTCCGCTGCGGGCAATAACTTTTCTATCGGTTCATTCCATGGCTGATCAGCTTCGACAAATTTGGCCCAGTGGACAGGTTGCAGTAAACTCGCCTTTAGATCCACGGCCGCCTGGGCAGCCTGGCCAAGCCACAGATGTGTCCACGGCCAGTTCGGGCTGTATTGCCCGCATTCCAGCAGCGCCAGGTCAAACGGTCCATATTGCCAGCCAATTTGTTTAAAGTGTGGTCCATAACCGCTGTCTCCGCTGTAAAACAACCGGTATTGTCCGGCTTGTATTACAAAGGACGCCCAAAGTGTTTTGTTTTCTTTACCATAAGTGCGGTTACTTTTGTGCTGCGCCGGTGTGGCGGTTATCCGAAGACTGTCAGGCAGTATAACCGATTGGTTCCAGTTCAACTCGATGATCTTTTTAGCATCAAAGCCCCAATATATCAAGTCCGAACCAATGCCTAACGGCACTACGGCCAATTTAATTTTGCTTTTCAGTTTTATTAAAGTGCGATAGTCAAGGTGGTCATAATGGTCGTGGGAAATAAGCAGTACATCTATTGTCGGCATATCCTGCGCATGATAATGATTTGTACCCGGGAATGCCGTCATTACCCCGGGCATAGGTCCGGCATGGTTGCTAAAAATAGGGTCGATGAGGATATTTCCCTGCCTGGTTTTAATAAGTAAAGATGAATGCCCGAACCAAACAACAGTAGGTGCAGGGGCAGATAATGTTTTTAGGTCGGTTTTAACCCAGGGCAGGGGACGAGAGGGCCTGATGGTTTTGGGGCGGTGACGGAACATCAGGTTATGCCTCACAGTTGAGTCGTCACGTTCGGCCAGGTTTTCGAAAGCCCCGTTTTTGTAATTGGGCAAAGTATCTAATCTGGCAAGCGCTTCTCCTCTCGGATTCTCACCCACTGATCTTACAAGACCACAACCAGCGATTGCCATAGTTAAAAGTGCGATCAGCCCAACGCCCAAACAAAACCTTTTCATATCCTAAGAATGCAAACGCTTAGGATAACCGTTTGTTGCGCGATAACAAATAGGAAGTATATCTTATTGTATCAATCAGAAGCTGTGCATGCGATACTGTCAGTATTCAGAATACGCTCTTTAATTAAACTTTTTATTATTTATTGATGAATACCGTAGCCTTATATGTTGATGGTGTTTAACCTGAATTCTTTAAGTAGACATCAAGTGACGGAGATATGATTGTGGATTATCCAAGAACGATTTGGTGAGTATAAAATGCTCTGTATTTTCATAAGTAGTTTCACCAACTCCATTTTCATCAAACTGATAAATAGTAGACCCAGGATAACAAATAAGCATTGGAGAATGTGTAGCTATTAGAAATTGTGCACGACCGCTTTTCTCCAACTGGTTTATGACAGCCATAAATGCTAATATTCGTGCAGGCGAAAGCGCAGCCTCCGGCTCATCGAGGATATAGATCCCATTTTCAAATTGATTATTGAATAATGAAAGAAATGATTCACCGTGAGATTGTTCGTGGAATGATCGTCCGCCATAAGCGCCCAAAATGCGGCGATCATCTATTGCTAATTCATCAATATAGGAAGCGAAATTAAAAAAGCTTTCGGCCCTCATAAAAAAGCCATTATTGATCCGACGGGGTGTCCATCCAAGATTTATATATCTCGCCAGAATAGATTCGTATCCTTCAAACCTGTGCCCTGTATTTAAATTATGATTCCGGTTACCGCCCCTTAAACTAAATCCGCATTGCTCGGCTACAGCTTCCAGTAAGGTGGATTTACCCGAGCCATTTTCGCCAACAAAAAATGTCACATTACTTTTTAATTCAAGCCGCAACCCTTTATTAAGGCTTGGAATATGCTGCACATAATCATCTTGTACAGGTGGAAGTGATATGTAAGATAAAAAGGGCATGATTTATTGCTTTAAAGCAAACTTACGATTCTAACCCGATTGGGCACAGTTGATATATGAAATAACAACGCCCCTTGATTTCTCAAGAGGCGTTGTACTCCCAACAATAGAAAGTTCGAACCAGTTTATTGAAGATTTAAAGAAAATAGTAAGCTTAAGTGATATTCGCAAGGCGCAAAAATGATCACGATGACCTTAAAAGTGGTGTCCTATTTAAATTTAATTAGGTTGCCTCCCTTAAAGCAACCTAAAGGCGTCCGAAAACGCCCCGGCTTGCCGGGGCGCGATTTTTCAAAACGGTTCGCAGATAATTATTCGATTAGGCAAGTCACCTAGCTGGTCTGCAATCATAATCCTGACCTTTGCCCAATCCAAACCGCCGTTACCACAACCAAGTGCGGGCATGGCAATGGAAATCGATGGATTGCCTACTAGATAATCACTTAAGGATTTTAAACCCGTTTCGATGTAAGCATATTCCGAAGGTAAACGCCAATGCGTTTTTGTCGGAAAGTTAATAATGATCTTTTCCCCAATAAGCAGGTTATGGTCGTTAATGATAAGTAACTGACCAATGTGCAACTGGTGTTTTTTGCAGGCAGTTGTATAGACCCTGAAGTTGTGGGGGAAAGCGTTTTTAAACTGAAGTGCAATGCCTTTCCCCATGACGCCGACCAAATTGACCGTATTGATTAATGCATCCGTTTGGCATTGCATTAAATCACCCTTTGTGAATATTAACATATCATGCAACTTTGAGAGGCTGTGTCCTGAAATCTTTTAGGTTAAGAAAGAAGCCACGGTTAAACAACACCCCTTCCCGGAACATTTGCCACAGAAGCGAAGCGCCCATATTAGCCAATGTCGAATTGATAAATAAATCCTGTTTTGTCAATGCTTCGGTTAAAGAACAACTTGGCGTATTGTCATCATTTTGGTTTTCAAGCAAATCTTTAAACATGGTGGTTACAAATGGTAGTTTTGCGATGGGTTGATAAATTTCAGATGATGGTTGTTTGACCTCATCGATCGTAGATAATATCACCTGCCCGGTTTGACGGCTGTTTCCCAAGTCCATCCAGTATAAAGGCTTATGTCGTCCATAGTTTACGCCCCGATTAAGCTGATAAAGCGCTTCGCTGATGTCAAAACGTGCTTTCGCACTATCCACACAAGAAACAAAAAGGGTCGCTTTGCCATCGTCAGGAAATGAACGTAGGTTTTCCAGGCCAAATTTCTTTGGGACAGCTTTCCAGTTCGTGCCAAAGAAACGGTTGATGCGGTTGACTAAAGCAACGCCTTTCATTAAACCAATTTCGCATTCTGCAAATAATTGCCTGCCGACATTAGCTTCGCTGACCTTGTCATCGTCATAGATGGTTACCTGCAAGCCCGGATGACCGAGGGCAAGCAGGGCATGACTGATACGCGCCAATGCGGTGAGGAGCTGACTTCCTGTACCACCAACCCCGATCAAATTGATCGTTACTGGATTGGTTGGGTTGATTAGGTAATTGTCTACAATATGTACATTGGGTAAAACATTCATGTTAATAGGTTTTTAATTTGATACTTAGAAGGGATTAAAACATCGGAAGGAAATGGGTTAGCCGAACTTATAAGCGATTGCCAAAGTTGTACGACGTTGCCTTTTATCGGCTGATGACCACTCAAAAGGTGGCTGAAATAGCTATTGAAAAAATAATCCTGCCAAAGATTGACGAACTGGTCTAAATCGCAATCTTTCGGAATAGCGACTTTAACGTTGCCCATGCAAACCCTTCCGTCACTATAGGTATTAAAGAAGGGTGCGTGAAACAGGGGGGTAGCGAGTTGGATTTCTACATCAATTGAGGCGAATAAGAACAACTGATTTTTGGACGCTTTCCATACGATGGCGGGTATTTCTGCTTCACCATCAGGAATGCCTAAAGTATCGGTAAATAACAGTTTCACCCGTTGTTTTGGCGTATGCCACACTGCAAAACCATTAGTCCCTGTTCTTAAATGCAAGATGTTTCGGGGTAACAAGCCTTTGGGTTGCAAGAAATCCTGAGGCCTACGTTCTGCGACTGTCAGGGCTTTTGCCAAAGTGTTACCTTCTTTTACGGATAAAGGATGGGCGTTGACCGGGCATCCCTGTGCATCTATGTCATAGCTTTCTATATATACCGTATCGGTCATCCCCGATTGTGTTTTTTCAAATACAACGAAAGCTTTTACGGGATGATAAAGTGTTCCAAAGTTATGGGTCAGGTCATTCATGGCAGGTCGTTTAAAAGGTCACATAAATTACCGATCAAGTCAAAAAGTCTATCCTCATAACCAAGTTTATCCTTATACAATCCCTTGAGAACATCAAATGTTGTTTCGGCTTCAGGTACTTGCATAGCCGGGCGTTCGTTAAAATCCGTATTGATCATGTTAATGACCTCGTCATAAGCGCAACCATAATCTGAAGCGATAAAGGATACATAGTCTGCGAGGCCAATACAGCTTTCATTGTCATAATATTCGTCCATTTTCGCATCGGGTTGATTGGCATGGCTGAAAATGTTGGCATCGGGATAGTCTTGCCACAGTTCATAAAAAGCTGTGGCAAGCCGACGGGTTTCTTTCTCGAACGACAGAACGGGGTTGAAAGATTCAAGGTAAGAAGCAAAATTTTGCAAATAAGATTTGTCCATTATGCGTTCCTGTATGTAATCACCAACCAGAAAGGCTTCGTCCACGGCTTTACGGCTGTGCTTATAATCCTCGTCGTCGATCATTTCCCGGTCATCCTCTATCCAGTTGTCCAGTATTTCGTAGCTGATGTGGAGATAGGTGCCTTCGTCACGATAATAAGACATGGAAGCGTGAACATACAGGTAAGAAAAGATAGCAGTCAGCAAGTCCGCACAAGCGCCATATTGTTGCATTTGATAGAGCGTATATAGTGGTTTTACCGGAACGTAAAACAGAGTATTGTTCATGTTAAGCGTTTCTTTGATGGTCAGGGCGACCTTGTTATCGTCGCCCTGTATGACCTGAATTTCCCGATAACGTCCTTTTTTCCGCAGTTTTCGGTCTAAATCCCACAAGCCGAGCAAAATGTTATACGGGTAGCCGTATTGTTTCAGGTCAATAATTTCAGTACCATAAAAGGCTTGTGTATAGTGAATGGACTGCAAAATGTTCTGCTCAACTGTCGAACATTTGGGCAGCTGTGCCGAGGGCTCATATATCGGCAAGAAAGAATGCCTTAAAAAACCATTGGCAATAGTTCCGGGGGCGCTGACTTTGGTTTGTTCCTGACGGCTTCCTGTGCTTCGGGCAGACGGTCGAGGTTTCGAACGAAGTTTGCGACCTGCTGATGTAGTTTGACTTGTACGGGATTGCATGATTGTATCTTTCCTTTCTGTTGTTTGGTGTTCATTTGTTTACCCTTTCGTTCCTATAGTCGATACAAACTTGTATTCGACCGCATCCTTTTTGATCTCCGGCCCGACGATTTTGGCGGTGGTCAGTATGGCGTAGGTCGCCGAATAGAAATTGCAAACCGCTTCGGGAGTAAATTCCTTACCGGGGTCGGTAAGGCGTATTTCATGTCCGTTTTCCGTATGGACAAATACTCTTGGTAATATTTCAGCTAATAACATGGCATAATAATTAAGCGTTAAACAATTGCAAAGCCTGCGCTTTTTGGTCACGTTTACGTGTTAAATCCTCGGTACGTTTTTGAATGTCGGCTTCCTTTTCGGGATAGTTCTCAATGGTGGGAAGTAAGGCTAAAGCTTCTTCATATTTACAGGCATCATTCAATTCGGCCACCTGTTTGATAATGGCCTCATAAGCTTTTTTCTTGTCCTCTTTACTGACCGTTCCGGCAGTATCTTTTTTCTCCTCATTGGCCTTGGGCTTGGCCTTATTTTCTGCGGCCTTTTTTGCCACTTCTGCTTTAGCCTGTTCAAGTGATTGTTTGTAGGCTTCTATATTGCTAAACAGTTGATTGGTTTCTGCGATAGGTTTGTATGTTATGGAGATGTTGACCACCCTGTTCCGGGCCAAATTGACCACCGGGTTAGCTGACTTTTGGGTTGCAGCAAACGCTGTAAAAGCGTGTACAAAAATAGTTATTTAAAAGGCAATTTCATT